>OFGI01000404.1_pt1 | contig 34266 bp, 31 predicted proteins | sample 1521751 | NCBI WGS metagenome assembly OFGI01 (sample SAMEA3504115, study PRJEB24116) | mouse gut metagenome | biome: mouse gut; feature: mouse-associated habitat; material: faeces | place: Denmark | collected 2011
GTCCTACCATATACACCCACCCACACCCATCAAAAAGATGACAAACTCCCCTCTCTCCGACCCCCGCCACCCCCATTCCTAATTCCTAATTCCTCATTCCTAATTGAACTGGCAAGAGCACATTGACATACTTCCATCCCCCCACCGCAGCCTGACCACCCAAAGCCAAGCCGCAGGAACCCACTTCAATCCGCAAACGCCCATATCCCGGAACAAAACCCACCCCTCACCACGTTCTATTATAAATCCGTCAACAATCCTCCTTCCCATGGCATCCACAATCATATATATAGGTACCGGCATACTCCTCTTAGGAGCATTAATCGGATTTATAGCCGCGATAATAGCCTATGCAAAAAAACGCAAAATCGCACTCACCAACCCATTTATAACGGGTGCCATCCCCATGCCATTGAAGCGGTTCCTGCGCGCATGGCTCTTAATCATGTCCATCGGCTTCATCACCATAGCCATCGGCTCCGCAATTTCCTGACATATTAAATAGGACAACGAAATTTCTATCCGCTATTTTTTGTACCTTTGCGGCATGAATAGACCGTTTCGCATTTTTTGTACTCTGTTTGCCTTAGCTACCGTATTTCAGATTCACATTCAGGCAAACGACTCCATCAGTTACCGACCCAACATCCACGGAGTGATACGCGGACGCTTCGAAGCATCCACCGTACAGAGCGACTACCGATTTCAGGTACGCAACGCCCGCGTGACAATCGACGGAAAGATAGCCCCCGTGATAGACTATTTCATACAGACGGATTTCTGCGACCGCGGATCTATAAAGATACTCGATGTATGGGCACGGCTTTGGGCAACAAAAGGTCTTGGCATACAGGCAGGACAATTCCGTATGCCGTTTGGCGTCGACCCGTTCCGGGCTCCGCACAACTACTTTTTTGCCAACCGCTCATTCATAGGCAACCAGATCTGCAACTATCGTGCCGTTGGAGCCAAAGTGATATGGCAGGCACAATCCACACCGCTCACCATCGAAGCCGGTGCATTCAACCCCGCCACCATCAGCGACCACGTGAGCTGGCACAACAAACTCGCCTATGCAGCCAAAGCCACGTATAAGATTCACAACATCTCGCTGGCAACCGGATTCATGTCCGTATCACCCGACTCCGTTCGTTCCAATATCATCGACGGAGCTGTGACATGGGAATCAGGACGTTGGAGAGTCGAAGGCGAATACATGTACAAACACTACACACACCGCCGGCACAAAGAAGCTCATGGCTACAATATCTATGCCGACTACCACATGCCCATAAAGGCAGGCATATTCAACCGCCTGTCCTTCCAGGGACGCTTCGACGGGATGACGGCTCACAGCAATTCCATTCGCGACAAGCAAGGACAGCTCACCACCAACCACCCCGCGCGTAACCGTGCCACCATCGGCACCACCATCAGCTACATCCGCTCCAAGAACATGTATCTCGACATCCGGGCAAACTACGAGAAATACTTCTACCATAGCGGTGTAAACGTCACACCCGACATGGGCGACAAAGCCGTAGTGGAACTCGTACTCCGCTTTTAACCTTACGAATTCATTTTAACTTTTTATTTATCCACATTTTTGAGGATTTTTCGAGACGATTTTTTCAATTGAAAAAAGTTTAAATGGGTTTATGTTAACCAACTTTCATCCCCTTGAAATGTTATTGTGAGTAGCTAACTCTATTAAACAACAACATTTCATGATGAAAACAATAATCAACACTTCAGTACCGGAATTTACAGTACCCGCATTCGTCAACGGTGAGTTCAGGAATATCTCACGCGAGGACACCCTCGGACACTGGTCCATATTCTTCTTCTACCCCGCCGACTTCACATTCGTATGCCCGACCGAACTGCTTGACATGGCAGAAGCCTACGACCGCTTCCGCGAGCTCGGTGCCGAAGTCTACGCCGTAAGCACCGATACCCAATTCACCCACAAAGCCTGGTACGACACTTCGGAAAGCATACGTAAGGTACGCTTCCCCATGCTTGCCGACAAGACCGGATATCTCAGCGAAGCCTTCGGTGTGTTAAACCCCGATGACTATCTGGCATACCGTGGAACATTCGTGGTCAATCCTGAAGGAAAGATAAAAATTGCCGAAGTCAACGACAACGGCATCGGTCGTAACTCCGATGAACTATTGCGCAAACTCGAAGCTGCGCAATTTGTTGCGGAACACGGCGACCAAGTGTGTCCCGCCCGTTGGAAAAAAGGTCAGTCGACCCTCAAACCGGGCATTGATCTCGTTGGCAAAATCTAATTCCAATACCAACAGTAATCAAAAACACACACATTCCAATGTGTCTCCCTATCAGCCTTGATGGGAGACACATTTTATTTACCCACGGCTTACAAGTGTCTTCACCCTTCGGTAAGTGGCACGGGTCATGACACGCGTGTTAAGAAACGACACTATGTAGCCGGTGACACACGCCGCCACTACTGATCCTTCGCGCACACCCTCCACATGGCTCGTTATCGCAAGGGATATTATCACAGCCATGCTCACCAAAGTAACATCAAACCACACCTTGAACCTCCCGAACTCCTTGTCATAGCGACGCGAAGCATACTTCACAAACGCCTCGGCACTCATCATGGCAACACGTGGCTTTATCTCAAGCACCACTCCCACCGACTGCACCACGCAACCTACGGCAAGCAACCCTATCGAAGCCACATAACTTCCGGGAATCACGTGCGACGTAAGCATCATGTTCAGATCTATGAACACCGAAAACAAAAATGAAAATGGAATCTGGAGCAATATCTCCACAGTGTCACGCCGCGTGCGTCCTCCACGTATCAGCCAGAACTGCCCCGCGATAAGAATCATATTGATTATAAACGTCCAGATACCCAACGACAATGGAGTGTGGTTACTCAATACATAATTGACACTTGATATCGGGGTGGTACCCAATGCCGAACGTACTATCAGCACTATACCCATCGCCAAGAAATACAATCCTACGGTAAACACCGCATAGCGTTTAATCAAATCTTTCATCTTTCACCTTATTTAATCTGCAACCTGCCTCGCGACAGATTTATGGCGCAAAATTACGGAATTTTTTCCGCAATTACAATTTAGGCGTTACCGAAAAGAATATCTCGAAATTGGTTCCAGGCATAGGGCGGGACAACACGGATAGATACTCCTCATTAAAGAGATTGTTTACAGCCACTTTTACCGATAGGTCAAGCCTGCGCCACTCAAACAGTTTCTCAAGGCTCACATTGTTCATATAATATGGCGGCAATGTCCCTGTGAGCGATGCCGAATTGTCGGTCATCGTATATCGCTGGCTGTAATGCAACCATTTATAGTGCAGCGTCCAGTTTTTCCACGTCAGCCGCGCATTGACACTCGCCGACACCCGGGGCACGTATGGCAATTGCTTACCCTGCGAATTATCGGCAGGCGAATACTTGTCACCCTTATTTATAGATGGTGTCCATGAATAACTGCCGTCAACTCCCGCATGCCATCCTCGACCCAGTGCCATTGTCATATCGGCTTTCACCTCCACCCCGTAGGCATGCACGCTTTTCACATTTCGCGGCGAAAAAAATCCCTTGGTGGTAGGCAACCACAGAATCCAGTCGTCGATATACGAGCTGAACCATGTTGCCGAACCCGATAGGGCGTACCGCCCGCTCTTTCCCACGGCAAACTGCACTCCGGCATCGTATGTCCATCCGCTTTCATGCGTAAGCCGCGGATTACCGCCGGGCACGAAATACATATCATTCAGTGTCGGATATCTATAATTTCGCGACCCCGACGCCTTCAGCACCACATTGTAACGTGGCACCAACGTGTAGTCTAAAAACAATGCCGGAATGACCGGTGAAAACTCCCTGCCCACCATCTCCTCACGCAGCACGGCAGACAATCCTATCCTCTCGGTAGGACGCCACTTTGCCGATACCGCACCGGTCAACTCTACTCGTCCTTTGTCGTATCCGAAAATCTGATTGCCGCCTACACCTTCAAATGGATTGGCATCCTCGCTGCGCACAAAATACTGATGGGCTTTAACGGACGCGGATATCACCCATTTCCTACCCACATACATATCGGCTGCTACATTTCCGTAAATGGTATGTGAGCGGCTGCGCGAACGGGTCATCACGGCAAGCACACCGTTGCCCGAGTCGCGGCGGTAATCATAAGCCATACGCGTATAAGCGTACCCGCCGTCAGCTTCTATCTTATAGCCTCGGCGTCGATGCTGCCACGACAGTACCCCGCGGAATGTGCGTTCGCGCTGGCGGTTTTCAAATTCACTGTCATCGCCATAATCGGTGGTGAGCATAGGCAGTTCTCGGTTGGAGTCTAAGTACCACAGCTTCAGCCCCGCATCATCCCCCTTACCGGTGGTATAATACACCTCCTGTAGCAGATGCAGGTCCTTATAGGCTCCGCTGCGGTTCCGCTCCCACGGATGATACTGCCCCACTATATTATGGTCATCATCATATATATTCTCTTTTTTGTCACGGTTACGGTACTTGTAGTCATTAGGCGACGATGAATACACCACGCGGGTCGACGTATGCCAACCTCCTTTGCCATAATTCACGCGGAGAAATTCATCGAACGTGCTGAATGATCCTATCCCCTGCACATATTGCAAGCCCCAGCCATCCTCATCTTTCGGTCGTGTGGCAAGTTGCACAGCACCGCCAAGCCCGCCGCCGGAAAGATTCACCGACGATGTCCCGTGCAGCAGCGACGCTTCATCTATGAAATACGCCGGGATTAGCGAGAAATCGGTCATGCCCAACATAGGAGTGTTTATATTCATCCCGTTCCATGTCACGGTAGTGTGCGCCGGCGACGTTCCTCGAAAAGCCACCGTCGATTGCGTAGCCCTACCGTAGTTCTTTACAAACAACGATGAATTGTAAGCTAAGACATCGGCTATCGAAAGCGCCACATTCTCCTTCAGCGCAAGCGAGTCCAACACCGTACGCTGCACACCGATATCACTCATCGGGCGCACTCCATTGGTCGTGACTTCAGGTAGCTCTATAGTGCGTTGGCCGTACGCATTCATACACACCGCCCACACAGCCACTACCGATATACACCCTCTTAGCAAATCCATATTCCTGTATTATCTTTTCCAACAAAATGCGCCTGGCGTTATTCCCACGGTAAAACTATCTTTCAGCACCCCGTCAGCCGAATAACGGTACACCATACCGGGCTGTTGATAATCGATTGCATCGGCTATGTACACCTCATCCGTTTCCGGATCTACTGTAAGCCCATAGTACAATGTGGTACGGTTACGCACCAACGGACGCAAGGGCAGCCGCGTATCCTCCACCGGCATTCGCCACACATCATTATTTATCCAATATATGGCATCACCCTCACCGTTTATAGCAAGCTCCGAGGGGGTATCGCCCATATAGAATTCATACTTGGCATCCACCTCAAATACTCCGAGGTTTATACAATATAGCGCCGGACGTTCCTGCCCCTCCGGACTCCCCTCATATCCGCCGTCGGTTATGGTCCATAATCGGTTGTACTTGTCAGCGACAAGCGAATTAGGCTGCTTACCCACCGTAAGCTCATCCACCACTGCATCGGTCGTGGTGTCTATTTTCAATATGCGGTTCTGATAACTCCAGCAGTTCACATACACATACCTGCCCACCTGCACCATCTGCTCGGTCGACCCGGTAGCTTGATTCATTGCCGGTACATCAATATATCCCGTAATCTCATATCTCGTGGGGTCAACAACAGCTATACGGTTATCCCACAACTGTGTTATATAAGCCTTGGTATCACTGACAAAATGTATGTAGCGCGGCGAGGTAAGCCCCGCTATGCGTCCGCGCTCGCGGTACGTGTCCACATCTATCGCAAACACCACATGCGAATGATTCACCACCACCCACGCCAAACCATCATGTATGGTCATCGACTGCGCGACATCACCGAGTTTCATACCGTTGGCACGGAAAAACACCTCGTTGTCCACACTGTCGGTAGCCGGATTATAGAATGAAAGCGTTGCATTGCCATACTGGAAATTACCCTCGTTGACTATGAACAGTCCGCGGTCGGGCGAGTCGAAATCCTCCACCTTGCCATAGTTCCACTCCATGCATGCACACATCATCACGCACGCGAGCATCCCCACAGTCATCCTCATTATATGGCTTTGTATCACATTCATCATATTGAACTCATTTAAACTTTTTATTTATCACATTTTTGAGGATTTTTCGAGGAGATTTTTTCAATTTAAGAGGGAGCGTAGCGGGCTACGTGACCGATGAGATTTAAGAATGCGATCGAAAAAGACCAAAAAGGTGATTAAAAGAAAGTATCGCAGTTCTGTTTCTAACATTCGGTAAAAAATTCAACTGAGTTCAGTAAACTATAAAATTCTCGGCGGGAACCCGGTAAGGTTCCTCGCCAAGAATGTGCAGAAAAGATTTATATCGTTTGGGAGTAGAGTGTTACTCCTCTGTATCGGGCAATATCAGGCTCACATTATCAAGACACATATATGCCGGTGTCAGCAAGCCGAAATTGTTCTTGTCCGAACCATCGAAATCGAATTTCACTTTATTGACCTTACCGAGTGCGGAAAGATCCCAAGTCTGCCATACAGTGGCAATCGCTATCTTTGGCGAGGCTTCATCACGGTAGTCACACACATATTTCTCCACCGGATTGCCACCGTTGGTAGGATTACCGGCTGCATCAAATCCGTACGCCAGAATCTTGAACCATCCCTTGCTGTTGATTAGCGATACTGCGGTAGTCGAACCGAAATCATTGCCACCGGTCACCACCCCGTAAAGGTATGAGTTGGGACAGATATCAATGCTTTCCACCAAATATTCAGCCGATGAGGTGAACTCAAACGATGCCGCGGGCGAGATTGAGTTCGGGTCATCGTAACCGTTGATGAGCGCAAACGTATTGGATCCGTTGGCTCCGGCACCGCTATTGGCACCGTCGGTCGACGTTGTATTGTACACACTGCACTGGTTCTTATAGCTGTACCACCAATCTGCCGATGTCTCACCTGCCTTGTTGGTACGATAGTTCCACTGCGACAGTATCATACCGCCCGCCATAAATGAATCTTCATCGTCCCAAAGGCTGAAATTCACACCAAACTTCATGTACACGCCCGGTTCCACGGCTATCTGACCGCTCACAAACTGGGTGCCGCCGGTGTAGCCGGCATAGCAGTTCTCACCGTACGATGTAGGTCCCGCCAATTCTATTCCAGTGTTCTCGAAATCTATTACCTTGCGGTTCACCTTGGGTCCGTCATCATCGGAGCAAGATGTAAAAATTGCGGCTGCCGCCAATACGGCAATCACCGTTTTCAAGTTAAAAATTCTCTTCATGTCGATTTTTTTAATTCTACGGTTGAATCACTTCAAACCAATTCATAAAACAATAATCCCGTGTCGCTTACATCATGCGCTCACGGGATATTCCGACATAAGACTGGAAAAACACCGGTTATTTTTTCCTTCTGTCTCGACGCCTGTAAAATCCCGCAGGCACTATGGTGCAGATAACATTCACTCAGGCAGGTTTTCTGACTCATCCCGGCTTGTCGCGCCTTCTCAGTCGATGTTTCGGCCAATGGCATTGTTCGACAGCCTTAGCAGTGGGATTTACAGCAGCGGGTACTGTTCCGGATTCACACCGGATTCCCTATCCAAAGCGTGTGCAAATTTAAGAATTTTTTCACTTACCAATCAAAAATACCGATTTTTTTTGACAGAACACTCCATAATATAGAGTCCAACAGCAAATGCAAAGTTAGCGATATTCTGAAAAAATTGTTTAAGTGGGGGCAAAGTTTAGCTTTTCACGCGGTCTGCGGTTTATTTTCTTCTGTGAAGTCATCTTGACTTATTTTAAACATACAAAATACAAAAAGGAGTGTTAAGTGTAATAAGTAAAAACATACCTAAACACTCCTTTAATTGGTAGAACTCATAGACAAAGACACCATAGGGATAGAAATCCTGCCATATCTGACAACCGCCCAAAGAAACTATGCATGCAAGAGTGGCTTTTGCAAGGTCATCCCGTGCATCCTGTATAAGCTCAAGATGGGCTGTCAGTGGCACCTGATACCCACTGCAGCAATCTTTACCGAAGTTGTTCTCAATTATAAAACAATTTCCGGTAAGTTTCGGCAGTGATGCAAGGACAGTTCGTGGCAAAAAGTTGGAAATCTACACTCAGTCGCAACCATGACAGGCTCGATTTGTCCAGTGCAGACCTTGACGGCAGCCATACTGTCGCACTTCGTAGAGACGAGCTAGTCGGAGGGGGCGCACACAAGCGACACATACGACCAATGCCATATTTATCTCTGACCGTCAGGATATTCCAATCGCCATATCCGAACCAAAATCCGGTAAGCACCATGATGTCCACGAGATTGAAAATTCGTTGGAACAGCTTTTCGGCATGATGTGCAATGCAGGAATTCCAATTGACAGACTCTTCATTAATGCGGATGCCGGTTTTGACATGGCGGCTGCCAAACAGCCAATCAAACACAAATATATCGCGTAGGAAACTCCCAAAGCCCATATGCAGATTTAAGTGCAAAAATTATCTATCTTTCATACTTACTCGCTCTGTGACATGATTTATCAAGAGGGCATATAGAGATTCAAGAATAGATTCTTCAATGCCGAATACGCGGAGTACTGTACGGTCAAAAGCTATTCGATCAGCCTTATTGCATTCTTCTGACACAGTACCAATTTGCCTGTTTTTAAGTGGAATAAATGCCTTTTTAATTTCAGACCTTGCGGTTTCTGAGAGTAATTCCGGGTTCAACAAACGTACTTTTTTCAAAAAGTTGGCATTAAGGTCTAATGCTCCAAGGTTTCGTGATGTCCCCATGAACTCCAATGTTAGAAATGTTGATACGGAATTCAGCAATGCTGAGATAAGTTCAACATCAACTCCGGTGTTGATTTGCATCGCAATCATCCTTTGGTCAATGACAAACGGCGTGGTAGAATATGAGAAGAAAAATCGCTCATATGGATTTATCGCTGTAACGATATTGGCCGATTTCGGAGAGATACTATACCAATACGGGCGGTGTCCTGCATTAGCTTCTGCTATCGTTTGCGAACCATTTTTATTGGGGGCATTTTCAAACTTTTTAATCCATGATTGGGTTCCTTTATCAAGAGTGGAGAATGGTTTGGAGCATACAAACGCACTATATTTATAATCTCCTGCAAAAAGTATAGTCTGAAATTCATCGGGGCGTTTTACATAGGGAGTAAGATATTCTCTATGTATTCCAGTCGAATCCACATCTGAATTTCTGATAATAAACATATCATTCCACCCGGTACGCTCGCCTCGTATAACATTGAAGAAATTACCGCTATATTGGATTACATAGGGGTCAAAAACCTCAAGAGGATTCTCCGCAACAAAAAATTGAGACCAGTTAGTTTCTGTGGGAAGGCTATTTATCAACGTATCTTGACTAATAATTGATACGTCAATTGTGCCATCTGTTTTATGGAACACATTTGAAAATATGGTATCATTAACCCATTTGTTATTTTCGGCGAGGTCGCAATTATCAATCTCAGAATACAACGATTCTATTTTAGCGAGTTGTCGCTGAATGGTTGTATTTCCAAAGAAATCAGCCAACTTAAAATTGACAGAAACGAACTTGGTAGGAGCCTCGGAAACATTTCTTTCAAGTACAAAATAGACAGTTGAGACTTGTGAATCGGTGAACCAGTGCTCAGCAGTACTTCTCACGATGTATTTGATGTGAAAGTTGTTTAACAGGAATTCCTTAAATTGGATTCCATATTCTTTCCCGAGCCAAGCATTTGAGGTTATGGCAGATATTATACCGTTTGGCTTAAGAAACCGTAGGGCATTATAAACACAGTAAGCAAAGTAGTCAGCTCGTTCATTGATGTGAAAATCACCCTCTCTTACAAATGCTGATTGTTCTATCTCAAATTTGGCCTTGAAAAATGAAGTTAATTTTTCATTGGGGATGTCTTCTTGTTGAATAAATGGGAAGTTGCTTGCTATTCCATCAAACATCGGAATGGGAATAGGTATTTTGTTAGTGTGATTCCGAGGGTCTGGGAAGCTAACCTCTTTTCCCACATTCAAGTTGAAGAAGTCATCACGAATAACACGTGGGAAATTTTCTATCTGTGTAACATCTTGTTTGTAGAGGTTAATTACAGATAGTATAGCAGGGAAATGAGATATATCGTTCCCCCAAATGTGGTTTAAAAGAAGTTGATGGTCAGAAATGCCATAATAACGGAGGATATTGTAAAAGGCATTTAGAAAGGTACCTGTTCCTGATGTGGGGTCTAATAATATGGAGTCAGAACTATTGACCGCAGGGAAAGCAACAAGATTTGCCAAAATTTCCGGTGTGAAATATTGACCAAATTTAAGTTTCTCGTCTTTGGGAACGAGATTCTCAAGAATGGTGCCAATAACTTCCGAAGGAAGAATTTTGAAGTCAAACTCTGTAAGGACGGAGATTAACTTAAAAAGCGCAATATTAGCAGTCTCCGAAAAAGGAATGGAGTCTGTAAAATATGGTTGGAACACAGCTTGATAGTCAATGCTTTTGGCTTTGTCGAAATAGTAATATAATTGGTTTCTAAGGTCTATAGGCGTTGAAAGGTGGAGTGGTGCTAATTCCTTAGGCAGATTTTCGCAAAGGGTAAGATAAAATAGCGTTTTGCCGATAAGATTATAAAAGGTGAATTTAGCGAGTACGGCTTTCTCATCAACAATTTCATTTTTTCGTGATGATGAACCCAATATACTCAAAGTAGCACTCTCGTATATTTTCCAACGGTTGAATTGTGCTCGAAATTCAGCATTTGAATTTGCTGTATCAGAAATGGCTTTTGAAAATTGTGGAACAATTATATTCTGCGCATCTGTTACTGCATGAATTATATTGTTAGAAATATTTATCGCTTCTTTGATAGTTCCCTCACGACGCAGCATATCCAAGTCATGTAAAATCTGTAACGCTCTTTCATGGAGCTGACTCTCGTGAAAAGCATATTTAGCAGGGTCTGCAAGGTCATCACGAACTTGAATAGTGGGAACTTGCGGATAATGCTTGAGTATGGAAAGGGAATCTACCGAATAACGTTCGGTATCAATCTTCCATATAATCGCCTCTGCGCCATTCCAAGTAACAAAGGAGTCGGATTGTATTCTTTGAGCCTTCTCCAATGCGTTCTCTAACATTTCTATATCGTCAACAGAGGTGTCAGGGAATTTTAATTCCCAACCATTGAATATGATGCCTGAAGTCTTATTGGAGAACAAGAGAATATCAGGGAATTTCGTGCGCCCTGAAGATAGTCTTACACTGGTGTCATTGGTGGCATCCTCAAAAGATGTTTGACCTTTAGTTATAGCATATTTGAGCCAACTTATAAGTTGACCCGCCCAATCTCGTTCGTTACGTTTAATACTTGGCATTTTAAATAACAGCTTGTTCAAATAGATTGTTAGATGTGATTTGCTCAAGGCGTTTATGACACACCTCAATATAATCAGTGGAACTTACCTTATGTAGGGTTACATTTTGATTTTTCTCGATACCAATATAGTTACGCCCCTCCAAAGCCGCCGCGACTAAAAAGCTTCCGCTCCCGCAAGCGTTATCTAAAACTATATCGCCAGGGTTTGTGTAAGTTCTAATTAAGTATCGTCCCAACTCAACCGGCTTTTGTGTCGGATGATATACCGGACCCTCCGATTCAGCTGTTTTCACATACAGAAAATCATCAATGGATTCTTCTTCATAGCAAACCACATCATGAGGGTATCGGCTTCCATCGCTTTTTACATGACGAGGCTTAAAGTCGCCATAACTTCCAGTGCATTGGTCTTTGCGAATACCTTTGTCGTAACTCTCGCCTTGAGTCTTTTGAGGATTATATGTGGGTTGTTGACGATAAAAAACACAAATATCCTCATGCTTGCGAAGCGGTTGTTTTTTAGCGTTAAGGAAATTGGTTGATTTTGATTTTATCCACACAATTTTATACTTAAACCATGCTTCATTACTCATTATTAAATGAGCAGTAAAAACACCTTGCGAAGTGAGAACAATAACTCCGTTATCTTTAATAATACGCACGTATTCTTTCCATAACTTGTCAAGGTCAATTACAGAATCCCACTTGTTTTGAGTGGTGCCATACGGCAAGTCACACAAAATCATATCCACAGATTTATCTGGAATTTGAGGCATTAAATCCAAACAATCTGCTTCAAATACTTTATTTATAAAGTGTTCAATTTTTTCCATAATCTACAAATTGCTCAGAAACAATAGATAGGACCTTTTGAGGTTCATCTTCCTCTGCTAAGACATTATAAATTTTATCAGCAGCCCAAAGGGTTAAAAGACTTTCATCATTATAGAACTTACCTAAAGCTAAAACTTGTTCCCGTTTGACCTTTCTTTCACCTCTTTCCAATCGGCTATACATTGGCGTATCAATATTAAGAAGATAAGCCAACTCGCGTTGCGGAATATTTCGGTCCTCCCGCAACTGTTTTAATCTCTCTAAGAACCTTTGTGTTGTCATAAATTGCTTTGTCGATTTATGACAAAGTTAGTTCAATTTTATGAGATGACAAAATATATTGTCAAAAAACGACAATCATTTGATGTTTGCTCCTTCGTGGAAAGCTTGCCCGAGCCAAGCGAGTCCACAGAGCAGCATGATGTTTATAGACATAGTCTTGCAGTCATTTTGAAGTTTCAAAGGAGGTTACGGTGGTTGAGTTTATCACCCACCGTATCAGGGAATCAACAGGCACGGAAACGATAGAGACATGGCTGTATGTGTCAAATTTCCACGTGGAGACACCTTATATCGGGAAGGCAGTCCGCAATCATTGGCCCATAAAGAGCATGCACTGGTACCTTGACTTAAAACTGTGCAGAACAGCATAAAACGCAAGATCTCCAAGACTACAAGAAACCTTGATACTTTGCAACGAATCGGTCATTCACTGTTCTCAATCCGGAAAGGATGACGGAAAAAACGTTCTGACAAAACTAAAGGGATGGCTCAACTGATGAGATTTCTATCAAAAATTTTACCCGATTAATACACTTTATTAAAAAAATAAGAACAATCCATCTTTCAAACCAAAGATAATGAGTTGACGTATAACACATATAATTTTACCCGACTCGTAATGGATCGGGCAAGGGCATTATACGGTTATTTAATACTCAAATGAAAGAGCCATGTACGGGCCAAATCACACTCCCATTTTTGTCACAGATTCCAGTCGCGCACACCGCACACTTCCGTCGATGCTTCACCGAGCTTGCCGCTCTTGGCCATTATCCCGGTTTGGATTTTCACAAAATCTATATAGTTCAGCTCCACAGGATTGCCATTGGCATCCACCGCATTGGATATTTTGAAGCCCACCCACTGACCTTCACCGCTTTCCGTATCTCCCCCCGGTATCAGATCCGAGCCGAGATTATCGGCATACCCCCAGGCAAACGGCATATTCGACCAAAAGCCGGTGACAGGATCCACACTGTTCCGCGGCGGCAGAAGCGTACCATAAAGTGTATAGCTGTCCACATCCACCCACACCGGATAATATGTAGGCTGTTTATGCGACATCCATAGATAGTCTATCTCTCCGCCACCGCCCGTACAGTCGGTCCACTCCACGGTCATTCCGGAACCTTCCGGACGGTAATATGTCACCGAATAGTCATGATTGGTCTGTTCCGAACCGTAATCGCTTCCACGCAATTGATACCATTCATCGTCAGGCTTACCGTTGCCATTGGCATCCTGCATCACCCACACTATTCCCGGCTCATTGGAGGTGGATATGGCATTACCCATCACGCCGAAATCATATTCGCTGCCACCTTTCACCACACTATGGTCAAAGCCCACTATGACACATCCGCCCCATGCCCCCAGCGATACGAATTTACGCGAGTCCAGTCGACCCTGTGCCCACGTCCTCGCTTGCTCGTGGGTCACGATATCGGGAGTCATTCCACCCACACTGCTTGTCTCGCCTATGAACTGCCCAGGAGCCGGTGTCCACTCAAGCACTACATTGCTGTTGGCAGACGAACCGGCAACCGCCGGTCTCATTCGCGATTGTGCGCTGCCAGCCACACATACCACCTTCATGGTGGCTTCGCTGTCCCCGGCTACCACTTTTACGTTATAATCACCCGCGGCATCGGGGGTAAATACTAATACCGATGTCGTGCAGTCCACCGCCGCGCCATTTACAGTCCAACGATATTCAGCATTCTCGATATACTGCGTGACGGTGCGTATACTCACAGGCTGACCCGCGAACACATAACGCACATCATCTGCCACACCGTACGAAAGAGGAACAAACCGCACCGTTGCCGGCATCTTGTCCACAACCTCTACATCAAACCGTTTCTCAGTGACACCGTCTATATTACGCGCTGTTATCACCACGCTATATGTTCCGGTTTCCGACTCCTGGAATGTATAGTCAGGCGTATCGCACACCTTCTCACCATCCACCGTCCACTCTACGGCAAATCCCTCCATATCGTCATGCTGATATCGCGGGGACAACTCCAATGGTTTGCCAGCAAGCACCTTCAACCCATCTTCAGGCATACGCAATGAGATGGTCGGTGGAGTCTGCGCAAGCACATCCACCCGCACCTCCTCGCGTGCCGTACCTGCACGATTGGTCACCGTGAGCATCGCGTAATACTCCCCGGCAACATCCCATGTGGCGGTCCATACACGCTCGCGGCACATCACCTCGCCATCCACCGACCACTCTATCTCGGCACCCTCGCCATGCTCTATTACAGGGTCGAGCGTAAGACTATGCCCTATCTTCACCGTATATATACCGCTCTCATTGTCGAATGTGATTACCGGCTTGAACTCAGCACCTATCTCCTCATCCTTGTTACACGCGCTCACCACCGGCATTAAAAACGCCAGCATCAACAATACCCATCTATCTATTTTTCTCATGACACAAATTCAATATTAGGCAGCAAATATATTCCATATCCGCGACAATAACCCACCACAAAACACAGATAACATATTTTAACCATAATCCCAACCTAATAACACACCCAACAAGCGATAATTTTATTCCATTCTTTTTGTTAAATCTGACCAATAGGGGATTATTATCCCATTTTTTCTATAACTTTGTTTGCAACATTGATTATACTAATCATATCCTACGACAAGCCACACATGGATAAGAAAACTCTTGAATTTGTCACATATTGTATCAGCAAATTATCTCAGCTCTTAAATTTGTCGCAAAGCGAAATATATGAACGGCTCAATAGTTCTGGGATTCTTTACGGGTACATTATACCGTCCTATGATGTATTGCACACTTTCAGCTCCCGATACCTTATGGAAGACATCATTGACTATATGAAAGAAAAAGGAGTATTACCACAATGAAGCTATACCACACCTCCACATTGGCAATACAGAATCCGGATACTTTACATTCGCGTGACTACCTTGATTTTGGCAAGGGATTCTATCTCACATCAATACATGAGCAAGCCGTAAGGTACGCACAACGATTTATTCGTCGAAATCGCGAAGCCTGGTTAAACACTTACGAATTTGAATTTAATCCTATGGAATGGAATATATTGCAATTTGATGCCTATGACGAACATTGGTTGCAATTTGTTTCCAAATGTAGAGCAGGCAACGATGACTCTTCCTTCGACATCGTCATTGGAGGTATAGCAAATGACAAAGTAATACAAACGCTCGATAGATATTTTGAAAAAGAGATTTCAGATGAGGAAACTTTAGGATTGCTCAAATATGAAAAGCCAAATATCCAATACTGCATCAGATCACAGCGTATGTTAAATGAATGTCTTAAACACATTGAAAGCACTCAACTATGACCGACGAAAGCAGATTAGTATTACGAGGAAACAAATGTGCACACATTATTTTGCAAATTCATGAATTATTCGGAATACCAATAAATGAGGCCACCGACATTTTTTACAAATCTGAAAATGCAAAACTGATTGAATCCGGGATTTCAGACTTACAATGTCGCAGTGACAAATATCTCGCATCTTTAATCTGGGAAGAATATCAGGAAAACTTTGCCACAAAAGATTAAAAATATTTGGCAGTTACGGGAAATATTCGTTACTTTGCACTCTGTTTCGTGGCTCATCCTGTAAAGCTGTTAAAAATGATGCGCTTAGCAGTGATATGAGAACTGAGATGGCGGCCATGAAACGAGTATTAGGTTAAATATTAACATTAAAAGAGCTAAGTAACACTAACAGCCATGTCAAAGATTTGTCAAATTACAGGCAAGAAAGCGATGGTGGGCAACAACGTATCCCACTCTAAGCGTCGTACAAAGCGCAAATTCAACGTCAACCTCTTCACCAAGAAATTCTTTTGGGTTGAACAGCAGGCTTGGATTCTTCTCACTATTTCCGCCAACGGTTTGCGCACCATTAACAAAAACGGCCTCGACGCCGCTATCAAGGAAGCAGCAAAAAAGGGTTATTTAACTGAAATCAAATATTTAGAATTCTAAGAAGATGGCAAAGAAAGCTAAAGGTAATCGCGTGCAGGTAATTCTTGAATGCACAGAACACAAAGCCAGTGGTATGCCCGGAACTTCTCGTTATATTACTACAAAGAACCGTAAAAACACCACCGAGCGTTTGGAGCTCAAGAAATACAACCCTATCCTCAAGAAAGTAACCGTTCACAAAGAAATCAAATAATAATACCGAGATATGGCAAAGAAAACCGTAGCATCACTGCAAAAAGGTGAAGGTCGTACCTATAGCAAGGTAATCAAAGTGGTTAAGTCGCCCAAAACCGGTGCTTACACTTTCCAAGAGCAAATGGTTCCTAACGATGCCGTTAAGGATCTTCTCAAATAATCATTTCTGATTATAACTTCCCCTATATATACCGAAGTCCGGCTTAATGCCGGACTTCATTTTTTATCGTACCTATCCTATCCACCCAACACACCATCTCGTTCCAAACTCAACCGCCCGCCACGCCCATAGCATCATCCTACTCCCAATAAAACTCACCCAAGCACAAGCGGCATAATTACACACCGAGCCACCCCAACCTTATACCAACATATCAGAAAACAACCATCGGCATCTCAACAGTTCCGCTATACAACAAACGGCGACGTAAAATCGTCACCGTTGTTTAAGCCAAGAAATTTACTTCCTATTCTTTACCGTACAGGTATAAATGATATTGCCTGTCCTCCGGTTGGAGCCATATCTATATTGATTATATCAGCGGAGGTCACTACACGGCGTGTTATTTCCACCTTGTCGGGAGCACCTGCCACATCTGAATAAATTTCAGCCTCATACTTCACACCGGACTTAAGGAACGACAGCTCCAGATTCAGCGAACGCCCCTCGGAATTGGTGCCGGCACCTACAAAGAAACGGTCACCGGACCTACGTGCCACCACAATATATTTACCAATCTCGCCCTGTAACGCTTCTGACCAGTCACAGTCGGCATCAAAATCACGGAAGAACTTGAATGCCTCCTTCCCCTCATAATTCTCAATCTGGTCAGCCGCCATTTGCAGCGGCGAATATATTATTACCCAGTTGGCTATCTGACGGGCAAGCGTAGTCTTGATGCGGCAATGTCCGTTAGGTCCGTTCCACTCTATACGGCCGGGGTCGGCTTTCGCACGTTCATAGTTGATATCAAATATACCGGGAGTATAATCCATAGGACCCGACAGTAAGCGGACAAAAGGCAACGTGCACAGATAATCCGCCGAATTGCCCTCGCTCCAGGCATTCCACTCCATACCGCGGGCACCCTCGCGCGTCATCATATTAGGCCATGTGCGGCGTATGCCCGTCTCTTTTATCGGCTCATGGGCATCAATCATTATATTGTATTTCGCAGCCGTCTCCACCACACGCTGGTAATGACGCACACCATACTGCGAATGATGGAAATAACCGCCCTTGAATCCGCCTGCATAACCGGTCTTCACCGTGTGCACGCCAAGCGACGCATAATAAGCGAAAGCACTGTCCAGGACAGCTTCAAACTCGGGAATGTTGCCACCGGTCTCATCATGCATCCAAAGCTCTATACCACGCTTACGCGCATAATCGGCTACATAATCTATATCAAAATCGGCGTATGCCTTCATATAATCGAAATGTTGGTTACCGCCCCAGTTCTCCCAACCTTCGTTCCAGCCCTCAAACAATACACCTTGAAGATTATTATCCACCGCAAAGTCGATATATTTGACAGCATTCTCTGTGGTGGCGCCATGACGCGGACCCATAGTCCATGTTTGCGTACCAAGATGCATACCCCACCATATACCCACATACTTCTGCGGACGAATCCATGAGGTATCAGCTATACGCGACGGCTCATTAAGATTAAGTATCAACGCTGAATTTATCAGATCCACCGCCTTATCGCCTATCTGAATCGTGCGCCACGGCGTGGTGAACTGCCCCAGCACGTATGCTTTCACTCCATCAGGCAGCGGAGCGAGATCCGACTTCAACGCACCCGAAACGGAATCGCGGCGCAACACCATCTCCGGATAATCATACAGCGCTGCCTCATGCACCGAGCCGAAAACATCCGCATCCGTACGGAACGTAAACGGAGTATTGGCATCCGGCACGTCCGACAACGGCAAGTTGCGGTATTCCAGCTCATACGTTTCAAAATTAGCCGGAATAGCCCACGACTCTCCATCTGTGGCAAACTTGAAGCAAGTCAGCTCATCCGTTATCACCAGCGTATCTACCGGAGCATTCAATTCATACCTGAAAGCCACGCCGTCATTGAAAGCGCGGAAACGAAGCGACATCTGACCATCGGGCAACGCCACCGTCATCTCATTGTAACGGTTCAAACACATCTTATTCTCACCCCACGGCTGCTGCCATGTCTCATCATGCGAATCCCTCGCTACAGTGACATCACCTACCGTCGAATACTTCCAGTTCGACGCCACCACGCCAAGTGCCGAGGGCGATATAAGGTCTCTTCCGTCGACACTCACAGCATACACCGGCATGCCGCCATCATTGGAAAACGACAATTCTATCCGCCCGTCAGGCGACATCACACTATGCGTGCCGGCAAACACCGACGCGGCAGCACACATCATAGAAGTTATCAACAACAAATGCTTCATAATTCCAGAATTTATATGCAAATATAGCACATCAACTCCCCATTTTCAAAAACTCACATCATAAAAAACATGTACCGGGCTATAATCATTACACACATCAAACCACATAAAAAACAATCATTATTAGGTATTTGGCTCTATAAATCAACTTTTATATCACAGACTATAGCATAATTTAATTATTTTTCATATTTTTGCCACGCAAACCTACGCCGATAGCTCCAAAAGGAGAGTAAGGGTGGAGGGTTGCGCTGTATTTATTGAAGACGTTTACTTGACGTTTTATCTGTGGCATACTGAACTTCGCAACTTCATTATCCGGTCACACGATAAAGCAATCGTAGATGTTCATGGGTATGTTTTCCACATACCGCTGTCAGCATTGTCGCCGCACGTGATTCATTCATGTACGTCGATTTTGACGACGTTGGTATCACGGACATATCGGCGTGGGCGCTGCGTTGCTTATCCTTGACCGAAGGCAATGCGAAGGCCCAGTATGCGGGATAAGTGACAAGTACAGTTCCCGCGCTTTTCATTTCTACAGCCACGCATTTAAGTTAAAAATACACGTCCGGCGGGGAACTACGGACATATTTATCTTTTCAATAAATATGAAAGCAGTTCTCCATGCAGTCTTAATCTTCGCCGCCGTGACTACAGCAGCATCTCTCTCGGCTCAAATCAACAAGGACGCATACAAACAGCGCTCCGAGATGATGAAGTTCAACAAGAAACTTCAGGACGCCAAAGTATCAAAAGCCAGCAAAAACCGCGCTAAAGAGGACAAAAAAGATGGATGGAAAGCATCCGGTTCCATGCCCCTCGAACAGCAATACGAACGCGCCGCAGTCTATGAAAACTCTTTCGAGGACGACATGGTCACACCCAAATTCGTATCGGGTGAAGGTCAATCTGTGGCCGGCGTTTACGACGGAGCTAAGATGCAGGCTCTCGAACTGGCTCGCCAGACACTCATCGGAAGTATCGAAACTGATATAACCCAATTGGTCGACAACAATATAAGCAACGAACAAATTTCGAGCGACGACGCCAACACAGTGGTAAAGACACTCAATCGCTCCAAATCCATAATGAGCAAAAAGCTCGGACAGACCATCCCTGCCATAGAACGCTACCGCAAACTGCCCAACGGCAACTACGAAGTGTACATACGTACATTCTACAGCATGGACAGAGCCCGCGAAATTTCCAAAGCCGTACTTCGTGCCGAACTGGAGAAAGAGAGCGAGGACCTTGCCAAGAAATTAGACAAAATGCTGGGTTGGTAACCATGCGCACGCTGATTGCTATAGCTTTGGTAATCTGTGCCGCAATACCTGTGACCGCACAGAAAGTCAAGACCGTGGAATGTGAGTACACATATCACGCGCCTGAAAACATCACGCTCGAACAAGCCAAGCGCACCGCCATCGAGCGGGCTCGCATCCAAGCCATCGCCGATGAGTTCGGCACCAACATCTCCCAGACCAACATCACCAACATATCATCGGCTAAAGTCGATTTCCAGAGCATAGGCATGAGCGAGGTCAACGGCGAATGGCTTGAGGACCTTTCGGAGCCGGAAATGGCGGTTGACTTCATCAACGGCATGTTTGTGATTACCGTAAGGGTCAAGGGCAAGGCGCGTGAACTCACAAGAGCTCAGGCAGACTGCGTGGTGCGTGTGTTGCGCAATGGCAAGGAAGACCGTTTCGAATCCGAAACATTTTTCGGTGGCGACCAGTTCTATATCTCTTTCCACTCCCCTGCCAACGGCTACATAGCAGCCTACCTTTCCGACGGCAAAGGCACCGTTTCCTGTTTGCTGCCATACCCCAACCAGACAGATGCCAATTACCCCATCAAGGCAAACCGGCGCTACCTGCTATTTGATCCGGAGGAGGGCGACGATTACACCGAAGAGTATTATCTGACCTGCGGAAACACACCGGAGAACAATCAGATTATCCTGATTTTCTCACCCAACAAATTCACCAAAGCACTTGACCGTCAGGCAACCGCTCAATCCGAGGAACTGTTGCTTCCGCGCGAGCTTCCGGAAGCCGAGTTCCAGAAATGGCTTGCCAAATGCCGCCGGCGCGACCCTGAGATGCAAGTTACACGCAAGCATATCACCATCACTAACCAATAATCACACACATACACCCATGAAACGAATCCTCACACTCATGATTGCACTCGCGGCCATCCTTCCGGGCATGGCACAAGGTTTCACTTATATATACAAAGGAGTGGAATTCAAAGGAAAAATCAACAAGGGCGAGGCATGTATCAAGAGTTTCGACAACAAAGCCCCCGATGTGACCATACCTGCATCAGTGTCGCACAAGGGCACATCCTACCCCGTCAAATCGGTAAGCGTGTTCATGAACGGAGTCAACTATTCCACCGTGCGCCTGACCCTGGAGGAAGGCATCGAGGATATCGACAAATTCTGTTTCAATGAATTCCGCAAACTGACATCCGTAAGTCTCCCGGCGTCTTTGCGCCATATCGGCAAAAATGCATTCCGCGACAATAGCGGAATGACCCTAAATATGCTGTCGTCCATCGACGAGACATCGCTACGCAAAGGCTACGAGCTCCACCCCGACGGCTCCGGCTCCATGATGGCATACACCCCGGCTTCAGCTGCTCCCCGACAAAAGCAACAAAAAAATGACAACAAGAAGCAAGAGGAAGTTATGATGGCGTCTTACGCAGATCAATTGGAAAAGGAAGTGGAAAAACATACCAAATTCATTAATCAGCAACTTCAGGCCATCAATGTCTCCTCCAACAATGGACTACGCATCGAATTAGAAAAGTTGCAAAATCAGGAGACTTTAGATATCGCTCAAGCCGAACGCGATTATGAAAACGTGGAACGCAAAATTGCTGTTGCCGTTATTCATGAAAAGTACAACGAAGACCGTCAACGTCTGCTCCAACAGAATGGGCTACTCACCCAAACTGATAATTATATAGTGCCAAGTACCGATAACAATGGAGATACAGGATTCGGCAAAGCAATGAAAGAAATGCTCGGATTAAAGAGAGGAAAGAAAAACAAGAAGGATAAGCAAAACGAAACTGACGCCCTCAAAGAAAAACTCAAGGAACAGGAGCGACTCCTCAAACAGCAGCAGGAACTCCTTGCCCAAGCCGAGAAAAACAATCAAAAGGCAGCGGCAGACAACGATGATGATAGCGAAGGCGGCATAAGCGGAGCTGTAAAGGGTATGTTCGGATTCAGAAACAAGAAGAAAAACAAAAAGAACAAGACTGAAAACAATACCGCAGTACCTGCACCGGCACCCACTCAGCAACAACCACTGTTGGCAACTGCCACGGAAGCCGTCACCCCCGCTGCTCCGCAACTTCCTCCGGTCGATGTGGATATTGACATCCCTGTCGTAAAAACCGACAAGAACGCCAATACCTACTGCATAATCATAGCCAATGAGAAATACGAGGATGTTCCCGAGGTGGAGTTCGCCGAACGCGACGGCAACATATTCCGTGAATACTGCGTGAAGACTCTCGGCATACCCGAAAAACAGGTACGCTCATTCATCAATGCATCCTACACCGACATCAAGCGCGCCCTCAACTGGATTGAGACCATGGCAGACATCTCCGGAGGCAACTCCAAAGTCCTCTTCTACTACGCCGGTCACGGCATACCCAACGAAAAGGACAAGACCGCCTACCTCATCCCCACCGACGGCTTCCCCAAAGACATCACCACTTGTTTCAAACTGAGCGATCTTTACGCGCGCCTTGGCAAAATCAAGACACAGAGTGTCACCGTCCTGCTCGACGCATGTTTCAGCGGTGTCAAGCGTGGTACCGGGCAGGCACTCGTTGCCGCACGTGGCGTGGCAATCAAGCCCAAAAACGAAGTCCTGTCAGGCAACATGGTTGTATTCACCGCAGCTTCCGACGACGAGACAGCCCTGTCATACAAGGACAAACGTCATGGCATGTTCACATACTTCCTGCTCGACAAACTCAAGAAATCGCAAGGCAACGCCTCATTCGGTGAGATTTTCAACACTCTATCCACCGAAGTCAAGAAAAACTCCATGCTTGAAAACGACAAACTCCAGACACCATCCGTCAACGTATCCACAAGCATGAAACCCCGATGGGAAAAGATGCAATTTTAAAACATATAAAAAAACAACACACTTTTATTCAATCATTTATTCACTTAATTAATTTCATTATGAAAAAAGTATTATTACTGTTAGTTATGGCAGTTGCCGCATTCTCCGCTTCCGCCCAAATCACTTGGAACGCCAAAGGCGGTCTCGGTGTAGCTCACTGCTGGGGCGATTCCGAAGGTCTAAAAAGCCACTTCGTTGGTAAGATTGGTGCCGGTATCGAAAAGCCCTTTACCTCCAACTGGTCTTTAATGCCATCACTTGAGTTAGCATGGAAAGGCTGCAAAATTGGTAATGAAGTAACCCTTGACGTTCTTTACCTCCAAATTCCCATTATGGCAGCATACAGATTGAACCTTAACGACAGTTGGAACATGACATTGAAAGCTGGTCCATACCTGGCATTCGGCGTATATGGCAAATATAAGTTTCAGAACGGTGAGGGAAGCGTTAATGCTTTCGGTAGCGAAGGTGGTGGAAAACGTTTTGACCTTGGACTTGATCTTGGTGTGGATTTCGAATACCATCGTTATGTTTTCGGCGTGGAATATGAGCTTGGTTTTCTACCAATAGCCAAGGGTGAAAACGTACACAATGGCGCATTCTACGCCACTGTCGGTTACAAATTCTAAATCTCATACTTTTCTTTGATTTACCATGCGCAGGCATGTCCGTCCGAGGATATGCCTGCGTTTTTCATACCCCATAGACATTCTTTCCATCCAATCCATAAAGTTTTGCATTTTGCGAAAAAAGGTGTAATTTTGTGGAGTTTTTTACCAATTTTATCAAGTTATGAAAAGAATTTTAGCAGCCGCGACGGTTGCGTTAGCATCTCTCCCCGTTTTGGCAGAAGGATACCAAATCAATACTCTCAGCGCTCGTCAGCTTGGTATGGGACACGCCGGTACGGCAATGAAGCTCGGAGCCGAAAGCATGTTTTTCAATCCCGCCGGGTTGGGATTCTCCGACAAGACACTCGACCTGTCCGGCTCCGTCACTGGCATAAAGGCCGTAGCCGAAGCCAAAGTCGACGGCGTGAAATACACTACCGAAAACGACCTCAGCACACCTCTTGCCGTCAACGCCGCATTCAAGATTTACGACAATCTGCAAGCCGGCATTGCTTTCTATACCCCCTACGGCAGTGCCATCAACTGGACCAACAACTGGCCCGGCGCCGTACTCAGCCAGAAAGTCAACCTCACGGCTTACACCATACAGCCCACCGTAGCATGGCGCATCACCCCCAAACTCTCGGTAGGTCTGGGCATGATGCTCACCTGGGGCAAAGTGGACCTCAACAAGGCATTGGTTAGCGGCACCACGTTCGATGCCGTGGTCGGAGCACAGGGCATACCATCCAACCTCGGACATACCCCGGCGGCTTCCATCAACCTCACCGGCACATCGCAAGTGGCACTTGGAGCCAATATCGGCGTGATGTACGACATCAACGACCAATGGACCGTAGGCGCCAACTTCCGCACCGAGATGACCATGAAGGTCAAAGCCGGCGAAGCCAAGGTAAGCTATGCCAACGACATAGCCAAAGGGGTACTCGAGAAGAGTCTCGGACTCATCCACGAAGCCAACTTCAAGGCTCAGATGCCCTGCCCCTACGTGCTCGACCTCGGCGTGGCATACCGCCCCATCAAACCGCTCACACTGGCATTCGACGTGCAGTACACCGGATGGAACGCCTACAAGGAACTCAACGTACACTTCCCCGACAATCTCTCATCATTCAATCAGGACATCCCCAAACATTACCGCAACGCATGGTGCTTCCACCTCGGTGCGCAATACGCCCTGACCCACCGGTTCGACCTCCGCGCCGGTCTCATGATCGACACCACGCCGGTCAATAAAAATTATTACAACCCCGAGACTCCTGGCATGACCAAAATCGAGCCCACCGTCGGATTCTCGTTCCGCCCCATCGAGCGTCTATCCATCGACCTCGCATTCATGTACATCGCCGGTCTCGGCGAGGACAATGCCCGGTGCGCCTACGAGGATCTGCTGATGAAATCCCTCGGCATGCCCTACGAAAAAGAGTTCAAAGCCGACTACAATGTCCACGCTTTCGCACCCTCAATCGGCATAAGTTACTCTTTCTGATACACATTTCAGAACTTTTTTCAATGTCATGGGTTATAACTAATGAATGTTAACAACTAAACTACCCAAAGACATGAAAAAAATTATTCTTTCCATCGCCGTAGTAGCTTCAGCCATGTTGGTAGCTTGTAGCGGCTCACAGAGTTCAGAAGAAAAATCAGGAGCCTGCTGCGCATCTTCGTTCGCCACTAAGATTCAGAACTGCACCAACCCCGACAGTATCAAGATATATGTGGAGCAAGCCAAGGACTATGCCGACCAGCTCGTTAAGGAAGGTAAGGTTGAAGAGGCCAAGAAATACCTCGATCAGATTGAACCCGTGGTCAAGGAAAAAGCTCCCGCTCTTGCCGGTGCACTATCTACCGTAGGCGACGCCCTTGACAAAATGGGCGATAAGACCGGCGACGCGGTATCCAACGCCAAGGACAGCATAGCCGGAGCCACCGAAAATGCCGTCGAACAGAGCAAGGAAGCCATCAATGACGCCAAAGATAAGGTAGCCGACAAAGCCGAGGAAATCAAGGACAAGGTTTCCGACAAGGCAAGCGAAGCTGCCGACAAAGTAAGCGACAAGGCATCGGAAATCAAGGATAAGACCGCTGATAAGATCAACGACATCCTGAAGAAATAACCTCCGCACACATACCCTTTACACCGACCCCCGGACGCACATGCGCCGGGGGTCGCTTGCATCGTTAATGGGCATTCCCTCAAAAAAACACGCATCTTTGGGAACGAATATAGCTATATGATTGTTAATCATTCATAACAACTATTTATTACATCTGAGATGAACACCCGTCAACACATTTTTGGGACACTCGCCCTCGTAGCCGCATTATGCACTCCGTCAGCCCAAGCATTGCACCCCAAGGAACACCCCGACACATTCCTCGTGCCGCAGCGCGCGGTAGTCGTATCCGGCGACCACTCCAAAGCCGGCTCCCTGCTCGCCATACTTTACGACACATCCGAGCTGCACTTCACCGAACCGAGCGCGCCAAGGTTTCTGTTTCTCGACCGCGAAGGTAAGGTCGCATTCGGCATAGGCGGATACCTCAAGGGCACACTACAATACGATTTCGACGGCTCCACCGACACCGGATCCAGCTTCATAACATACGACATCCCCGTACCTAACAACGGTGAGCAACGCTCCCAGTTTTACGGCAACGCCAACCACTCCACCATCTTCCTGCAATTGGTAGGCAAAAGCTCCCGGTTCGGATACTATCAGATGTATATTCAGACCAATTTCAGTGGCAACGGCACCACCGGTTACGGTCTCAAGCTCAAGCAGGCATACCTCAAGGTTGGATACGTCACCGCAGGTCTCACCAACAGTACATTCGTCGACGGAGCCGCCGGCACACCGGTCATCGACGACCAGGGACCATCCGGAGAGATGTCGCGCAAGAACGTACTCCTGCGCTACGCACCGCGCTTCAGCGACCATCTCTCGGCGGCAATATCCATCGAAATGCCCTCCGTATCATACACCACCGACGATGCCGTCAAGAAAATCAATCCACGCGTACCCGACATCCCGCTGTACCTCCAGTACGAATGGAACGGTGGCAAAAGCCACGTACGTCTCTCCGGACTCTTCCGCGACCTGTATTACCGCAACGTGGCATCCGGCAAAAACTGTCAGAAAATCGGATGGGCAGCCCAACTTTCAGGCATCATAGCCTTGACTCCCCGACTATCATTGCTTTACCAAGGAGCATACGGACGCGGATACGGAGCATACGTCAACGACCTCTCCGGCTTCGGCATGGACCTCGTCTATTCAGGCACGTCCGGCAAAATGGAAGCCCCGCGCATGGCAAACTTCGAGCTCGGAGCTCGCTACAACGTCACCCCCAGTCTCTTCTTCGCCGGCACCTACAGCCAGGCACGTACCTTCGGCATTGCCCACCTCGGAGCCGACACATACCGCTACGGACAATACATATCCCTGAGCGGATTCTACGACATATTCTCCGACCTCCGCATCGGACTCCAATACCTCCGGGGCGACCGCGCCGACTACGACCGCCGTCACGGACACGCCAACAGTCTCATGGGCATGCTCCAATACAACTTCTAACAGTCTCTCCCACACATGCGGGTGTGCCATATTTGTTTTGCCCCGCTGTCAATACAGTGTGATACTCGCAGCGGCAGAAATGGTTGTCAATCGGATTCTTTCCGGTCGGAATTGTAATTTCCATTATGGTTCATAGATACCATCTACCATAATGCCCACGCTATTTTTGTAAGTTAAGGCTTCATTTCAGGAACTTTCAGAGGACATCCTTTGATACAACGTCCGCACTTGATACAATCGGGATGCAGCAACCCGTTTTCATCATTCCTGCTCTCATAAGGCTTTAGCTGCATGGGGCATACTGCAGAACAGAGTTTACATTTAGTGGTACACTTTTCCCCTACCGTTATGCGGCGGTAGTTGGCGGGAAGCCTGTCGCCTTGGGGTGTCACCCATGCCGACAGCGTTCCCATAGGGCAAAACGAGCACCATGTACGCGGCGCATAGATAAACGAAAGGACCACGCCTACAATCGTAGTAATCAATATAATGGTCCAGAACACACGTCCCATATCGCCCCAGTCGCCCCAAGCCCGGTACATCTGTATACCGAACATGGTGAAGATAAACATCACCATGAAAATACGGAATTCTTTAGTCCGCACAAATGCCGGAATCGGTTTGTGCGGTGAATACTTCGCCAATAACCGGTCATAGAGATTTCCACGGGGACAGGCATTTCCACACCACCACCGACCTTTGCGCACGGCAAATGCTACCGGTGCTATCATACAGATAATAGCGAGAAACCCGATTACCGGATAAAAATAACCGACAACAAGATACACCAATAGTATCCAATATAGCGTGAATCCCTTCTGAGGGAGATAACGGAAAAATTGTTTATGTGCCATATACGTTCTGATTCATTGTTTCCGGAATCAAAGTTACGCAACTATCAAAATCGACGCAAACTATAAAAACGATACAACAATCGGTTTTATCAATCATAATATGATTGCGAATTTTTCAAGTCTCTTATTCACCATGACCGGAGGTATAACCGCTTTGACTGCGTCGGCAAGGATATTAAGCAGCCGTTCACGCACGAAATTACGGTGCACCACGAAAGCGATCTCACGGGTCGGCTCGGGATTGGTAAGCACACGCACATTGGCTTGCTGGCATTCCCGGAGAAGCGGCACATGAAGTTCCGGAATTATGGCATAACCGCCGTTCTCGTCAACTATCTTTATCAGAGTATCCACACTGCCTGCCTCATAGACGGCTCGTCGCCCTGCCTTGTAATTACAGAAAGGGAAAATACCGCCATTGGGGCAATAGCCCTCGCGAAGTACCCATACGCTTTCCACCGGAAGACGGCAGGTCTGTAGATCATGAGCATTATAAATAGGTTCATCCGGAGACACGTACGCCATAAGACGTTCTTGATAAACAGGTATTTCCAACAGTTCACTATTGTTAAGTGGTGTCGCCAGAAGCGCGATGTCAATTTCTCCGCGTTCAAGTTGAGATACAAGGGCTGCCACCCGAGCTTCCTCCACATGCAATTCTATGTCCGGATGATTGACAAACAGGTATTTGAGCATTTTCGGCAATAAATACGGTGCCACCGTTGATGTGATGCCGAGCGACACCTTCCCTACCGATTCTCCTTTTCGTGTAGCCACCAACTCTTTTACCTGCGCTGCATTGAACAACAATTGCTTTGCCCGGCTTATAATTTCTTCACCTACAGCAGTCGGCTTCACCGGATGGCTGCTGCGGTCAAATATGGTTATATCAAGTTCTATTTCCAATTTTTGAACAAGCGATGACAAGGTTGACTGTGTCACGCCGCATGATTCCGCAGCTCTTGCAAAATGACGGTATTTGTCAACCGCCACTATATATTCCATTTGTTGAAGTGTCATATAAGTTGGATTATTTTCGATAATTTCGATGTAAAAGTATATAAAATCTATTTTACCGAACGGTATTGTTGGACTAATTATGCACAAATAGTGAACTCATTTCAAAATAGTTTCAGTATCTTTGCACCGTGAATCATCCCTCATCCGGCACATCTCCTGCCATTAGCGCAGCTCAAGGATGGCTCGCCCTGTCTCCGGCAATAGTCTTCCTTATCCTGTACGTCGCTGTCTCGTTGATTATAGGCGATTTCTATGTCATGCCCATCACCGTGGCGCTGTTGGCGGCTTCGGTCTGGGGGACCCTGATTTACCGTGGCAAGGACCTCAACGGACGTATCGAGGTGTTTTCTCGGGCCGCCGGACACTCCAACATCCTTTACATGGTATGGATTTTTGTCCTCGCGGGAGCTTTCGCCGCATTGGCAAAGGGCATAGGTGCCATCGACGCCACCGTAAGTCTCACACTGCGTTTTTTCCCCTCCGAGTTGATTCTGCCGGCTATATTCGTGGCGGCATGCTTCATATCCTTCTCCATAGGCACATCCGTCGGCACGGTCGTCGCACTCGTGCCACTCATTGTTGAGCTGGCAGATTCCGGCGGCGGCAACCTGCCTCTATTCGTGGCTACAGTATTAGGCGGGGCTTTCTTCGGCGACAACCTGTCATTCATATCCGACACCACCATCGCCGCGACACGCACCCAAGGGTGCGGAATGGCAGACAAATTCCGCGCCAACCTGTGGATAGTACTGCCCGCGGCAATAGCCACCCTCTCGCTGTACATGTTCATCGGCAACGGATTCAATATGGAGATAACCGATACACCCTCCCGATGGTGGCTCATGATACCCTATCTCGTGGTTATAGCCACAGCCGTTTCAGGACTCAACGTCACCATAGTGCTGGTATGCGGCATCATATCGGCGATTATCATAGGTCTTATATCCGGCACCGGCATTATCGATGCTTGCCGCATGATGGGCGACGGCATCGGTTCCATGGGCGAACTTATCGTGATAACGCTCCTCGCCGCTGGGATGCTCGGCTTAATCAAGGCTATGGGCGGCATCACCTACCTGCTCCAGGCTCTCACACGGCATGTCTCGGGAATCAGGGGCGCACAATGGTGCATAGCCGCGATTGTGAGCATGGTCAACCTCTGCACGGCAAACAACACCGTCGCCATCATCACCGTTGGCTCCATAAGCCGTGACATATCTCACCGCTATGGAATCTCGCCGCAAAAGACCGCATCCATTCTCGACACATGCTCCTGCATCGTGCAGAGTATCATCCCCTACGGTGCACAGACACTGCTTGCTACCGGACTTGCCGGTATATCGCCCGCCGCACCATGGCAATACATGTACTATCCATGGCTTTTGGCAGGCATGGTATCGCTCTCCATCATTTTCCGCTTTCCGCGCCCTAAAGCCATTCGATGAAAAAAATTTTTCTTACGTCGCAACTTTTTGTTTACTTTTGCGTCTAACTCACTATAAACTTATATATTTCACATTTTAATATATCAGCAAGATGAAAAAAACACTTCGCTTAATGTCGGTTCTGTTTGTGCTCGCCATGCTGTTGCCTGGCATCGCCAAGGCTCAGGGACCTGCACCTATGGGAGTCGATTCCATGGTTCGTATAGGCACTCTGCCCAACGGACTCACCTATTACATCCGTCACAACGAATACCCCAAGGGACAGGCGGACTTCTACATCGCACAGAAAGTCGGTTCTATACTCGAAGAGGACAATCAGCGCGGACTTGCCCACTTCCTTGAGCACATGTGCTTCAACGGCACCACTCACTTCCCCGGCAAAAACCTCATCAACTGGTTGGAATCCGTGGGCGTGAAATTCGGTCAGAACCTCAACGCCTACACTTCTGTCGACCAGACCGTTTACAATATCTCTAACGTTCCCGTAGCCCGCGTTGGCGTTCAGGACTCTTGTCTGCTCATTCTTCACGACTGGGCAAACGACCTCCTGCTTCTCCCCGAGGAGATTGATGCCGAGCGTGGTGTTATCCACGAGGAATGGCGTCGCTCAATGGTCGGTCAGATGCGAATCCTCGAAAATCTGCTCCCCACCATATATCCCGGAAGCAAATACGGCTACCGTCTGCCCATCGGTACTATGGAAGTTGTCGACAACTTCGAGCCCCAGGCACTCCGTGACTACTACGAAAAATGGTACCGTCCCGACCAGCAGGGCGTAATCGTGGTGGGCGACATCGACGTTGACCGTGTGGAAAACAAAATCAAAGAGATGTTTGCCGACATCGAAATGCCCGAGAACCCCGCTGAACGCGTCTATTTCCCCGTCGACGACACCAAAGGCACCATCTACGCCATCGGACACGACAAGGAACAGAACTCTTCCGTCGTACAGCTCATGTTCAAGACCGACGGGCTGCCCCGCGAACTCAAGAACACCCAGGCATACTATATGACCGACTATATCTGGGACATGATTACATCCATGCTCGATACTCGTCTCAACGACATATCTTCTAAACCCGATGCTCCTTTCGCTGCTGCCGGTGCCAATTATGGCGAATTCTTCCTTGCCAAGACCAAGGACGCTTTCACCCTCTTCACTCTCGGTAAGAACTCCGACCTACCCCCGGCTCTTGCCGCTTCATACCGCGAACTCCTCCGCGCCGCACGTGGTGGATTCACCGTTACTGAGTACGACCGCGCACGTGCCGAATACCTCTCGCGCTACGAACGCCGCTTCAACAACCGCAACCAGCGCGAAAACCAGACTTACGTCAACCAGTACGTCAACAACTTCCTCGACAACACCCCCATACCCACTATGGAAGAGGAATATAACTTTGTTAAGCAGTTTGCCCCGATGATTCCCGTGCAGGCTATCAATCAAGTGATTGCCAAACTCATCACCGACGACAACCGCGTGCTCCTCGCACTCCTCCCCGACAATGCCGAGAACAAATATCCTACCGAACAGGAATTTGCCGCTGCACTTGCAGCCGTCGACGCTGAGGAAATCGAGCCGTACAAGGAAGAACTCAAATCCGAGCCCCTCATCCCTCAGATGCCTAAGCCCGGAACCATCGTTAAGGAAACCAAGAACGCTCAGTGGGACGCCATCGAATGGACCCTGTCCAACGGTGCTACCGTAATTGTGAAACCCACCAAGTTCAAGGACGACGAAATCCTCTTCTCCGCAACCGCCCTCAACGGCACCTCTGCTTACGGCAACGAATACGCCAACTCCCTTATATTCATGCCTGTGGCATTGCGCCAGTCCGGTCTTGGCACATACTCCAACGCCGACCTTCAGAAATACCTCTCAGGCAAGCAGGCTTCGGTATTCCCCTCGCTGAGTCTCTACACCCGGGCACTCTCCGGCAACTCTACACCCAAGGATCTTCCCACCCTCATGGAACTCATCTATATGAGCTTCACCGGTATCAACTTCACTCCCGAGGAATTTGAAGCCCTGCAGAACACCTATGCCGGAGTACTCCACAATCAGGAAAACAATCCCCAGTACATCTTCCAATCCAAGATTTACGAAGCGCTCTACAACTCACCCCGCCTGAAAGCTCTCTCTGTTGAAGCCGTACAGGGTGCACAGCGCGCGCAGATTATCGAGATTGCCAAAGCCATGACAGCCAACGCTGCCGAATTCACATTCACTTTCGTTGGCAACATCGACGTTCAGACACTCCGTCCCCTCGTTGAGCAGTACATAGCTTCTCTCCCCGCCGATGCCAAGACCGCTCGTAAGACTGTCACCAAGTTCGACCCGCAGTTCGACACCAAGACCGGTAAAGGCATCGACACCTACACTGCCAAGATGGAAACTCCCCAGACATGGGTTTACATCCAGGCTTTCGGCGACGAAGCATTCAACACCAAGAACAATCAGCTCGCATCCATCACCGGACAGATTCTCTCTAAGCGACTCCTCGACATCGTACGTGAAGAAAAAGGTGCTGTTTACTCAATCGGAGCTCAAGGCTACATGGACCGCGTAGGCAACCAGAACACAAGCCTTCTCACTTCATTCCCCATGAAACCCGAAATGAAAGATGAAGTCCTCGACATCATCGATGAGCAGTTCCAGCTCATGGGCAAGGAAGTGAAACCTGAAGAACTCGACAAAGTGAAAGAGTTTATGGTTAAGAACTACACCGAATCCAAGGAAAAGAACAACGGTTGGTTAAGCGCCATCACCGGTTGGACTCGCAACGGCGTTGACACATTCAACGACGACATCGCCACCATCAACTCCATCACCATCGACGACGTAAAGGCATTCGCCAACGACCTCCTCAAGCAAGGCAACTACCGCGTAGTCATCCTTGACCCTGAAGCAAAATAAGCCTTCACCAAACACACACTCAATACCCCGGGAGGGTGCGCCACTGTTTGCGGCGCACCCTCCCTTCTTTTATCCCCCACAAAAAATTTCCCCCACAAAAGTGCAAATTCGCATACCAACCCCCCCCTCCACCCCCTATCTTTGCACCAACAAACAAAAACCACCAACAAACCGAGGCGAGACATCCCGGGGCGAGGGCATCTTGCCCTCGTATCCCCCCAAACAACCCCGCCCTCGTACAAAAACCACCCACAACCCCACCGGAGCGAGGGCATCCTGCCCTCGCACAC
>OFGI01000408.1_pt1 | contig 34003 bp, 29 predicted proteins | sample 1521751 | NCBI WGS metagenome assembly OFGI01 (sample SAMEA3504115, study PRJEB24116) | mouse gut metagenome | biome: mouse gut; feature: mouse-associated habitat; material: faeces | place: Denmark | collected 2011
ATATAAATAGCCTTGCGGCGGTCTTTTGAAAACAACAGATTTCAAGACCGCCGTTTTTATTGACACGACGGAAAAAGAAGGTTAGGCTGTGTCTTTTTATATTGCGTTATGTGCGTGGCGCAGTTCATTCATATCTGCGCCACGCATTTGCTTTATTTCAGCCAGTCGATCCAAAATTTTTCTGCCATACTCCAACTTGAAACCCTTTACCGCAATAAAAATCCTGTCTATCCAAAAGCAATTTGCTGATAATAGAAAAAAGGCCTTGCTCATGACGCAGCGTCATGAGTTATACTACCCGCAGGAGGTGTCTTGGACGTGGAGAAATACAGGGCAATTCCACAAGGCTATATGACTGCAGGCGCAGTCGCAAAAAAAATGGGGGTGACAGTCCGAACTTTACAACACTACGATAAAGAAGGTCTACTTTCACCATCGGCTATGAGCGAGGGAGGCCGCAGGCTCTATACGGACAAAGACATTATTAAGCTCCACCAGATCCTATCTTTGAAGCATTTGGGCTTCTCCCTGGATGACATCCGGGATCGATTGATTCCGCTGGATAATCCAACTGACGTTGCACAGATTCTTTCAGAGCAAGCCGCTATTGTCCGGGAAAAGATTGCAAGTTTGACAGAATCGCTCTCGAAAATAGAGGCCCTGAAAGCCGAGGTGCTGGAAATGCAATCCGTTGATTTCAAGAAATATGCGGACATTATTATCAATCTGGAAATGAAGAACAGCTTTTACTGGTTAATCAAGCATTTTGACGGTGAAACGCTGGACCACATCCGCAGCCGGTTTGACAAGGAAAGCGGCAATGTTTTTCTGCAAAAATTTCTGCGTCTGCAAGACGAGGCGATTCAGCTTCAGGAAGCTGGCATCTCAGCAGAAAGCCAGAGAGGATTACAATTTGCAAAAGCCTACTGGGACTTGATCATGGAGTTCACTGGCGGGGATGCCGCTATGCTCCCCAAACTCATGCAAATGGGACAAAGCGATGAATTTGGCCAGGAATGGACGCAGAAGCAAGCCAAAGTAAATACGTTTATTGAACCGGCGTTGAACGCTTATTTTTCAATCTTGGGGATAGACCCATTTCAGGAGGCGGGCACATGACAAACGCAATCCAGGTGAACGGATTACGAAAAAGCTACGGAGCAAAGGAGGTATTAAAAGGAATTGACCTGTGTGTGCGCCGGGGAGATATTTTCGCCCTGTTAGGCGTAAACGGCGCGGGAAAAACGACAACGCTCGAATGTATCGAGGGATTGAGAAAGTACGATGGCGGCAGCATATCCGTAAACGGCAGCATCGGGATTCAGCTGCAATCGGCAGCATTGCCCGCACACATCAAAGGGATGGAAGCCGTGCGCCTTTTCTCAAAATGGAATCGAACAAACGCAGATACCTCTATGCTGGCGGCGCTTGGTGCGGACAGCATAGCCAATAAGCAATATCAGGAAATGTCCACTGGACAAAAACGGCGGCTTCATCTGGCGCTGGCACTGATCCGCAACCCGGATATTGTATTTCTTGACGAACCAACTGCCGGACTTGACGTGGAAGGCCGGATTTCTCTCCATGAATATATCCGCAACTTGAAAGGCCAGGGAAAGACCATTCTTTTAGCCAGCCATGACATGGCCGAGGTAGAAAGTCTATGTGACAGCATCGCAATCCTGAAGGACGGAGAGATTGCTTTTCAAGGAACCGTCATGGAGTTGACCGAGAAAATTGGAAAACATTATAACATCCATATCCAAACAGACAAGGGCACAGAGCATTATGAATCCGATGACATCGGAAACAGCCTGCTGGCAATCCTCAAAAATTATCAGGAAAAGAATACGATGATTCAAGACATTCAGGTGGATCGTGGCTCACTGGAGCAGCATTTCCTGAAAATTGCGAAAGGAGAATAGGCGATGAACGGATTCTTATATGGATTTGTCCTACAGTGGAAACTGGACTTGCGCAGCCGAACCATGCTGATTACCTGCTATGCTGTTCCGCTCCTGTTCTTCGCGGTCATGGGAGGGATTTTTACATCTGTCATGCCGGAGAGCAAAGAAACCCTGATCCAGTCCATGACGGTATTCGCGGTTACCATGGGTGCGCTGATTGGATTGCCGCCCTCTCTTGCGGAAATATACAGGAGCGATGTGAAAAACGCCTATCAGGCAAACGGCGTGCCGCTGTCATTGGGGCTGTTTTTAACAAATCTTTCGGCGTTTTTTCATCTGCTCGTAATGAGTTTCATTCTTTATGTGATTGCACCGATTGCTTTTGATGTAAAGATCCCAGAGCATCCGGAAACATATTGGGGCGGATTGATTATCCTGATCGCCGTATCCCTCAGTATTGCCAGCATAATTGGCTTAGCGGTAAAAGATACAGCGAATACATCCATGTTTTCTATCCTGCTTTTCCTTCCGTCCATTATGCTGTCTGGGATTATGTTTCCAGTTGACATGCTTCCCAAACCATTTGAGATTGCCGGGAAACTGTTCCCTGCAGCATGGGGATACCGGTTGATGCTTGAAAGTACGTTTACCGGACATACCCTCTGGCCGCTGATTGTTATTTTCCTTGCAGCAGTTGTACTATGCTGCATTTTGTTGAAAAAAATTCGGACTCGATAATCGCTCCATCGTAATTGGATCATTGGGATACGCAGTAAAGAGCGGCACAGTTCATTGCGAGCTGTGCCGCGCTTTTTTCTCGCGGTTCATTTTACTCCCACTTGAAGCATTTTACCGCAGCCCCCATGCAGACCACAGTCACCGCCCCCATCACGGCCACAGGCAGCCAAAGACCACCGGTGCGCAGCCCCAGGAAAGCCGCTTTCATCAGCTGGATCCCCTGGGTCAGCGGAAAGACAGACACGATTTTCTGCATAGCGCCCGGCATAACCTCCAGGGGCAGCGTCGCGCCGGAGAAGATCAGCATGGGGAAGTAGAGCAGGCAGGCGATTACACTGGCGGATTTTGCGTTCCTGGCGATTCCACCCACCATCAGTCCGATACTCAGGGTGGACACCATTGTCAGCAGCCAGCTTCCCAGAAACGCCGGCACGGAGCCAGGAATGGCCGCCTTCCAGAACAGCATGGAGGCCAGCAGCAGTGTCACCATGGACACAGCGCAGTAGAGTACATAAATAGTAAACTCCACTGCCAGGAGCTTGGCCGGGCTGACCGGCGTCACCTGAAACCGCTTGAGGATTTTCCGCTCCCGGTACTCCGATACCACCAACGGAAGGCCCATCAGCCCGCTGGCACAGATGGAGATGGTACACAGCGCGCCGATGGATTGCTCCAGGAAGGTGTAGGAGGCGCCCTCCGCGGCCGGCTTTGTCCCATAGATGACCCCCAGGATGACCAGTACCACCAGCGGCAGGATCACCGCGAAGATCACCATATTCATGTTGCGGATATTCAGCTTCAACTCATGTTTCAGTAATGTACCAAAAGACCTCATGCCGCATCCTCCTCTCCGGACAGCTGAAGATAGGCGTCCTCGAACTTCTCACAGCCGCTCTGTGTTCTGGCCTGCTCCACAGTGCCATAAAACACTGCCGTGCCCCTGCGTAAAATACAAATTTCATCACACAGCGCCTCCACCTCGTCCATGAAGTGTGAGGTCAGGAGGATGGTCAGGCCACCCGCTTTCAGTTCCGAGAGGATCTTCCATACATCCCGCCGGGCCTTGGCGTCCAGGCCGGTAGTCAGCTCGTCCAGAAATACCAGCTCCGGGTTTGGAATGAGAGCCAGGACGATAAACAACCTCTGGCGTTCGCCGCCTGACAGGCTCTTAACCGCATTTTTCAGCTTGCCGCCAATCCCGAACCGCTGGCAAAGCTCCCGCCAGTCTGCCGGATGGTTATACAGGCAGGCGATCTCCTCGCACAGCTCAAACACCTTGATCTCCGGCTGATAGTCACCCTCCTGGAACTGGACGCCCACCCGCTGGAATAGAGCGCCGCGTTCCTTCCTGGGGTCGTGGCCCAGCACCGAGACCGCGCCGGAGTCTGCACGCCTGGTCCCCAGGATGCACTCAATGGTGGTGCTTTTGCCCGCCCCGTTGGCGCCCAGCAGGCCAAACACCGTACCACGCTTAACGGAAAGGTCCAGCCCGCTCAGCACAGTTTTACCCTGGTAGCTCTTGGTGAGGCCGGTTACTTGAATAGCCAGCTTTTCATCTCTCATACGGATTTCCTCCTTTTGATGGCCCGCAGCTCGATATAGCCCCGCTCGCCTCGGGGCTCCAGTTGGATACGGGGATTGCTGTCATCCCACTCATAGCCGATGACAGCCGGGTCGTAGTGGTCCATGGCGTACTGCACAGAGAGGATGGCCTGGGAGTAATCCTCCTCTTTGAAGGGCTCACCCTGGAAGGCCAGGTACTCTGCGGCTGGCAGGGTGATGACATCGAACCCCTCCGGAATGTCCCCGGCGTAGTCCGGCATCGTTTCAACTCCCTGCACATAGGTTGAGGTGTCCGGCTTCTTGTACGCATCCGGCAGCCAGAGGCAGACCGGCTCGCCGCACAGGGAGTCCATGCTGGCCAGGATGCCCCAGACCTCGCAGCTGACCTCCGCACAGTAGGTGAAGTAGTCCTCGGCCCGGACGCCGCGCTTGAGGATGACCTTGCGCTCCGGCTTGCGGACCACTTGGACGAATACGCTTTGCAGGTTTTCCATATCAACGGTATCCTTTCTCAGCTCCTTGAATTTCACGCCATAGGGGATAAACAGCCGGATTGGGACGGGGGCTTTCACGTAGTCCCCAGGGTTACAGCCAAATTCCCGGCAAAAGGCGCGGGTGAAGCCGTCTATACTTTGAAAGCCGCAGTCATAGGCCGCATCGGTGACAAAGCACTGTTCCTGCTTCAGACGCATGGCGGAGTGGGAAAGCCGCATCCGGCGGATATACTCCGCTGGCGTGAGGCCCAGCCGTTCCTTAAACAGCCGGTGGGAGTGCCAAGGGGAAAAGAGCGACACCTTGGAGAGGGTCATCAGCGTGATCTCCTGGTCCAAATGGGACTCAATGTAATCCTGCATCCGCTGAACCGCCTCAGTCTGCTGATCCAAAGTCCATCACCTCCATCTGTGTTTCCCATCTTACCACGCCCAGTACCGGCCTACTCGACTTTTTTTGCTATCCGGAAACTACACACTGGGCTGGCCCATCATACGGATGTGGTTTCTGGCCTTGGAGACCCATGCGGTCACATGGTTAGCCGGGGCGCCGAGCAGTTCGCCAATCTCCTTACTGGAGTATCCGTCAATGCGCATCCGGATGGCCCGGATGCCTTTCGCCGTGGTGCCGGTGGCTGTAGCTTCAGCCCGGTCCAGCAGCCCCATCAGTTCCCGACAGGCATCCCGCTCCTCCAGACTGTCGTCCACTACGCCGCAGGGCAATTCCGCCGGGTCTGTGGCCTGTTCCCGGCCGCGGCGTGTGGCGTACTCCATCTGTGTGTAGATCTCATTGCGGATCAGGCAGTAGGCATAGGTGGAGAATGCGCCCTTGTGTCCGGGCTGGTCGGTCTGGGCCGCCTTGCACAGGCCAATGCACCCGATCTGGAAGAGATCATCATAGGTATAGATGCAGCCCTTGTCCAATGTGTGAACGCAGTCCCCTATTACCTTGCCCACAAGCCCCATATTTTCTTCTACTTTTACTCGCTGTTCTTTTGTAAGCGGCAGCATAATATTCACCTCCTGATATTCTTGAAGCTCACGCCGCCCCAGTGCGCTGGGCCAGCAGTTTCCTGCTCTCTCGGATCACGACCCGGCAGTAATACTCGCCCAGGTGCCCGATGTGGGCGTGAGACATGGGCGCCTGTGTCGTGTAGGACAGCCATTGGTACGCCTCCCGCCTGGTCATCAGGCCGGACTTATGGAGCTGGTCGAACTGCTGATGGGCCTCATACCGCAGCCGCCTTAGCTCCGGCGGGGCCAGCGTGCCCATTGGTTCCAGAGTCCCCGGGTGGGCCATGACAAAGGAGTCGCACGCGGGATAGCCGGAGCAGACATACACCTTGGCATCCGGCCGGTGGGTCTTACAGATCCCTTCCGCGCTGCGCAGGACTGCCGGGCGGCCGCAATGACACCGGACCTGCCCAGATGTACCTCGTGGGTTCCATACCTTTCCCCGATTGGATTTTCGTTTCATGCTCAAAACCTCCAAATAAAACAGAAAGAGCCGGAAGGCTGCCGAAAAAAGACAATGCAAAGCCAAGCGCTGGGATAGTGGGGTCGCACCCAGCCATTGACTCTGCACTGTATTTCAGCAGCCTTCCGGCTACAATTTTATGAGACAAGACCTGCGTCGTGTGGATCCGGCTATACAGCAGATCCGTAACGATTCCCTGCTAAGTTCCGGCAGGTCTGACGCCAGGTTATCCCGGCGTATCGAGAGCCTGAACGCAGTGTCTTGCTATAGATAAATATTACCATAAATATTTTGAAAAGTCAACAAAATTCCAAAAAATACACGGTTTATTCACAAGTTTTGTGTCAAAGTGAGTATGGGAGCGCGAAGTCAGTATTACGGCTCGTCTTCTTCATACTCCCACTCGTCATAGGCGTATTCCTGGCGCTTCTTTGTGATATGGAGCGTGGCGATTACTCCGGCCACGACGGCCAGGCCGACCAGAAAGATGACTGCTGGAATCGGAAGGCCGCCTTGCTTCCCCTCTTTCTGGGGGCTGACTGGAGCCTCCGGCACGGGGTCGGATACAGCGGGCGGAGGCGGGTCGGTCTGCTCGGGTTCCGGGTCAGGGATCGGGGCGGTGGAGTGAATGCAGCTCAAGGTATAGGTCGTGCTGCCGCCCAGGTCCATGGTCAAAACGCCATACTCGTCTACCACAACCGGAACAGGAAAGATACCGGCGTCGGTGCGCAGCTCAAACTCCACCCTGGCCCAGCGCGTTCCCAACTGCAGGACCAGTTGGTCGGGCTGCTGCACAATTTTCGGCTCAGTGCCGTCGGTATCCGCATAGGCGGCAGGGGTTAAAACGGCGGTCAGCACCATGACGGTTATGAGCATGGGAAGCAGCCGGTTTTTTCGCTTTTTTGATCTATTCATCGGTTTATCGCTCCTTTGCAATGGATAGCAAAAGGGCGGAGCCGTTTTACCAGCTCCGCCCGTTCAAAGATAACATGGATCCTATCAATTTGCTCGAATTTATACTGTTTCATGATCGGCAAGGACGGTCTCTATGTCCCTCCCCCCGTAAAGTACGCGGGTGATGTTCACGATTTTGCGGTCGTGATCCGGCGTATAGAACACACAGTAATGGTCTACCGGCATAACCCGCCAGCCCCGGCTATACCACGGCTCCTTTTCATACCGGCGATACCGCTCCGGCATCCGGTCGAGGGCGCAAACGTTTTCCTCCAGTCTGGCAAGCTGCGCCGCAGCGTTTTGGACCGATTGCAGCTCGTAGGCGATATACTCAAAGATACCGCGCAAGTCCTGTTCTGCCTGAGCCGCGATCTCGACTGAATATGTCATATACCGTAGTCCTTTCGGATTTCGTCAAAAACCCTGTTTGCCGGTCTTGTCCTGCCCGCCAGAACATCTTGGTATCCCTTTTCCAATTCCTGGTCAAGTTCCTGTGCAGTCAGCTTGCCCATATCCACTACCCTTGCCTGCGGCAGCTTCATTTCAAAGGGGATGCCACGCTGCAAAATGATTTGCTTATAGAACATATTGATCGCGTTAGAGACCGGGATACCCAGCGCAGCTAAAATGCTTTCCGCCTGTTCCTTTACTTCCGGCTCAATGCGGGCGTAGAGGTTTGCTGTCTTTGCCATGTGAGACACTCCTTCCTGTAGATGGCAAACTGTTTCCCTCATATTATACCACTATGTCCGCACAATAGCAATACATTTTCAGAAGCATGTGGTCTGGGTTGACTTTCCATGCTGCTGCACCGTACATGAGTCCAAGCTGAAAGATTGAAATCAGGACCTTCTGACATTCAGCGCACGGTGGACATATGGGTGATGACGCCCCAGATACGGTTGCTCTCGTAATTGATGCCCAGGATGCGCACTGAGACACGGCAGCCGCGGGGCGGCCGGCCCCGCTTGGGATAGGTACACAGGCAGTCGATGCCGCCGTCCAGGGAGACAAATACTCCGGTAGTATCCACCATACTGACTGTACCCACATACAGGCTGCCCACCGCATACTTCTTCAGCGCTTTCTCATAGGGGTTCTCACCTGCCTGCTTGACAGATGCAGACACCCGGAGTCTGCTGCGGTCGGACCGGTCTACCTCCAGCACCCTTACCAGCACGCGCTGTCCAGACTGGTAGTGGGCGGTGGCGTCCACCCACCGCTGGTAGGACAGTTCCCGCAGGGGGATGTAGCACTCCGCGCCGAACAGGTCCACGAAGATACCCGCCCGGATTACAGAGACCACTCGGGCCTCGGCGCAGATGCCCGCATAAATCTGATAGTTGCCGTCCCGGTCGGTGCGGAAGTAATACTCCTTCCGTTTCATGGCCATGGCCTCCAGACGACTGGCCGCCACGATGCCGCTCTCCTGGTCGATGCCCTTGATGATGTAGTCCACCTCGGCGCCCAGCCGTTTGTTAAGCAGGTAGTGCAGGACATCGCCCTTGGGCTGCCCACGGTAGTCCTCCGGTTCCTCCACCGCCTCCAGTACCGGGATAATGACCTTGTAGTCGCCGTGGTAGGTGACGGCGTAGGACATCTCCGGGTTGTCCGCCAGCCGCTCCACGCCCTGGATGGTGCCGGTCAGGATCTTCTTGCCCTTCAGGGACTCCACCAGGTCCAGCAGGTCGCTGCGCAGCTTGTCCGTATCCGTCTCAACCGTGCGCTCAGCGTCAATGGAAACCACGCGCTGGCCGCGCCGGCCAGGCATTCTGAGCCGGCTTTTGGGCTGCCCGGAGTCAGTCTGGGAGGCGGCAGGTCCAGACTCGCCCGCAGCCTCATCATCTGGCACTTCAGAGCCAGTCTGGGAACCGGCCTTTTCGTCCGCCCGGCCTTCAGCGCCTTCCAATAATTCCAGGTCAGTCTGGGGAAATTCCGGGGCTCCGCCGGGCTCCAACGTCCCATCTCCGGCAGGTTCCAAGCCAGTATGGGGAACAGCGGGCGGCTCGCCCAGGCCAGGCGGTTCTGCGCCGGGTTCCAGGTCAGTCTGGGGCGGCTGTCCGCCTCCCGGCTCCTGATTCATCTCAGTCTGGGGAGCGTTGGGGTCCAGCGGTGCGCCCTCCGCCAGCTCCAGGTCGGACGGGGTCGGAGCGCCAGGCTCACCGCCCGGTGTCAGGCCGGTACCGTCGGCGCCAGCGGTCTGATCCACAGTCTCATTGCCGAGCAGAGGATCCTGATCTTTCAATTCCTTTTTCGTACGTGCCATGATTTGTTTCCTCCTTGTAGTTGATAAAAATAATGCGTGGTTGCCTAAAAATCAGACGGCGGCTTTGCACTCTCGTAGAGGGTCGGCCTCCGCCTGGCACGCTTGGGTGTTTCTGCCGGCACCGCCGCAGGGGCGGACGCCGGTTCCGCAGGCGGTGCATGTTCTTCTGGAGCTGGGGCAGGTATAGCCTCCGGCACTTCAGGGGCAGGCTTTGGGTCCACAGCGGAGGTGCGTTGGAGTAGTGGATAGTCTCGTATACTGGTTTTGACACACTCTTTGGCATAGGGGTGGCCAGTGTAGTCAAACTTCCTCGCCCGCAGGATTTTCTGGCCACGGATGATGATCAGCAGTTGATCATTGGGCAGCCGCAGCACCTCGTCGGGCGTAAGCAGCCTGCGGCGGCCAAGCCCCTGCGTATATCGGTATTGGGGAATGATCTGGGCAATGGCGATGCTCTGCCGGGTCGTCATGGTGGAGTTGACCTCCACCGTCATATCGCCGCTTCGGACACTGAAATATTCCGCCGTCACATCGTCTGTGCAGCCCAGCATCAGCTGCGTGTCCGCATTGCCTACCAGCTCCGCCCAGAGGTTGTTGGGATAGCGGTTCTGGATCTGAGGCAGGTTTTGGCAGCACATCAGGACCTGGAGGGACCGGGAGCGGATGGTGCTCAAACGCCGGGAAAAGTCCGGGATGACACCGATGTTGTTCATCTCGTCCAGAACGATATTCACCGGCACTGGGCACCGCTGTTCCGGCGTACTGTCAGCGAAGCGGACCAGCTTGATGAACAGAAAGGCGAAAAAAAGGGACGACAGAAATTCCAAAGAGGAGTTCTGGTCATCCAGGATGATGTAATATGCGCATTTGGTCTGCCCGGGAAGAGCGAGGTCGATGTCAGACTGACGGGTGATACTTCGGACGGCCTCACTCTGGAGTACCTGCAGCCGGGTGCCCAAGCCCAGGACCACACCGGCCCGCACGGAATCGCTGGCCTGGCTGAACAGGCTGTAGGGTGCCCGGGCCGGATGGTCCAAAGGCAGCCGGTCAAAGAGAGCGGTGAGCTGCTTTTCCGTGTTCTGGGTAAGCATCTGGTAGACGGCAGGCAGGTTCCGCTCCTCTGGGCGGCGTGTGGAGTCCAGATCCACATAGAGGATCAGGCTTTTCAGAAGATTCGCCTCACCGTTATCCCAGAAATGGTCCCCCTTGCCGTCCCCCTTCGTGTTGGCAATGATGACATCCGTCAGCACCTGAGCCATCAGGGTATCGCCGCCCAGGTCAAACATGCAGTTCCATGAGTCGCTCAATTCGGGCTGTAGCAGGTTGTAGACCCGGACGGTATAGCCATATTTTCGGAACAGTTCCACTGTGTCGGAGTAAATTTCCGACTTGGGATCTGTGACTACTACCGACTCCCCGCGCCGTATGCTCTGGAACAGCGCCGGGCGAATCACTCCTCTGGACTTCATGGTGCCGCTGGCGCCGAAGACTGCGATGTGCTTATTGAGCCGGGTATCTTCAGGCAAACAGATCACGCTACCACGGTCAGTCTGGCCCAGTATGATGCCCCGGGCCTTCTGCGGGCTGGCCACCTCCAGGACTGTGCGCAGTTCCGTCTCAGCCATCCAACCGGCGGTGCCGTAAGTGCCTCGCTGGCTGCGGGAAAAATTGCGGTCATCAAAGTCGCGGCTCCCAAAGCGGTCATAGAGCCGGACAAAAGCATAGACGCTGCCGCCGATCAAGGCTACCAGCCCCGTGTACTTCAGTCCAGACAGGGTAAGCGCTTGGCGCCAGCAGGAAAGTGGCCCAAAGCGGATGTCGCCGATCTGGGCCTGCCCCTGCATACCGCCGCTGGCCAGCCATACCTGATACTTGGTGAGCAGCTGGCACACCAGCCCGCCAAGATAGAGCAGAGTGGCCAGACCCAGTATGACAGCGATGATAATGCTAATGGTACGGGTACGGTTATTGTTCAAGGCGGTACCTCCTCCCGTGGATCACTGTACTCCGGGTCAGTCAGGCCCAGGGCATCCTCCAGTGCATCCACAGTCACCTCACGCAGTCCTACACGGTTACCCAGATAATCCCGGACAAATGCCGTTTGCCACGGAAAGCACAGCACCTCACAGCGTGCTTCGCTGTACTCCAGCGCCTGGCGCAGCCGCAGGAGCCGGGCCAGGTCTCCATCCAGATGGGAAAGGATGAATGTCCCATCCCGCTGGGCATCGCGTTCAATGATGCCAGGGCCAACAGCACGCCATTCTGAAGGGAATACTGCAGAGAGTACCTGTTCGTTCCAGTTTGGGAGCATCAGAATCCTCAGCAGCCGGATACCCTGCCGGTCCAATGGAATGAAATGGATATGGGGGTAGATACGGTCAAAGCGCAACTCCATGCGGCGGCTCTTATCCGACTCCTCCATCGTGCGCAGCGCAATGTCCATACACTCACCTAAGAGCAGCGCATGGTCTGCCTGGGGTATGCCGGCATTCATCCGAGCCAGCTCCGCAAGGTGCTGCGCGGTCTTGAACTCACCCATGCCGCTCCATTTCATGACGGCGCTGCGGGTGTTGTAGATGGCCCAGCAGGTCTCATGAGCAAACAGGGCCCCCGTCAGCCGGGTAAAGATGGTCTTATTCATCTCTGTGCTGTCCAGACGCTTGAGTGATCTGGCGATGTAAAGTGCAGGAGAGGTAGGGACGACTTGGGCGATGCGCTGCTTTTGCAGGACTGGCAGGGCATAGGGCCGGAACTCGATCCCAGCACCCATACACATTGCCAATGTCTCGGCGACCCGATGATTTCGCTGCACATGTCCAGTACTGCTGGAAAAGCGGTGTCCGCCGGATAAGGCCAGATACTGTTCCAGTGCCGCCGGATGGAGTGTGTTCAGGAGTGGGAGCGCGGTTTTGTGGAGACGAATGGTACGCCTGTCCCGTTTACCGCTGACGGACAGCATCTTACAGCTGCCCAGGTCCGCCCCAGACTCATTTCGGAATTGCTGGGTATGCTCCAGCCGGTATACCAGAGCCTCCAAAGAGCGAACACTTCCCAAAAGCCGCATAGAGCGTGTTGGAAATTCACCAGCAGCAGATAACAGAAGCAGGAGGCGATACGCATGACTGCCCGGGCGGAGTGTAATCATTCCTGTGCCTCCATCTCACTCAACTTTGCGGCATCTCTCCTCCTCTCTTTGCCGCAATCCGGCCCCTCGTCACGCCGCCGGCCCCTTGGTTTTTCAGGGATTTTCCGGTACTTGAACTGTAAGTGATTGGACGGCGGCAAATTCCGGCCTTTCATACTTATCTTTTTTCCTCCATTACGCCCGGTTTTCATAGAGCGTTACCTCCTTCAGCCTGTCGTGAAATGCGGCATAGATCCAAGTGGGAAATTGTTCTCTGGGGACAACATAAACCTCCGTGCTGTCCGCTGAGCCAGCGGCACTGCAATAGAAGTGGGCGCACTGCGCAGGCGCGTCATCGGGCAGCAGATAGAGTGTGATGATATCCGTCACCATGTTCTGTTCAATGTTGTCGTGGTCACGCCAAGCCCGCTCTGGCCGGGCGCTGTCATAGACATGGCGGTAGATCAGCACACAGTCAGAATAGCTGGTGGGCACCTTGCCTTTGAAAAACCGGTTCATAACCGGATAGAGGGCCTGCTGGATATAGACCGGGGAACCACTCCCCTTCTTGGGGAGGAGCGCAGGGATCCGCAGGCAAAACCAGCCCAATTCGGTGTAGCCCATTTCAATGGGGATGGCCTGTTCCATCAAAGCGTCCACCGCCTCCTGCACCTTGGGCCGTCCCGTATAGGCGGGGAGCGCCCGCGCCAGCAGAACGGCCTGCTCCAGGATCGCTTCAAAACGAAACGCCGCCTCATAGGCGGCGTTCAGGTTGCTCTGCTCCGAAAAGAGTCTTGTCTGTGTCAAAGCGTCAGAGGCCCGTTTGAACTGCACTTCCGTTCTTGACAGAACGCGGCCAAAATCAGTCTGAGCCATTCTGTGCGCCTCCTTCCTCTGTGTAAAATTTGACGGTGGGGACCTCCTGGCCGTTGTAGTCCACTGTGGCGAACAGGCAGGGGACATTCGGCAGCACCAGTTCCTGGGCCATAGAGATTCTGGGCAGGACAAAGATATAGCGCAGGTCCTCCTGGGGCTGGAGCAGCCGGGCCAGGTGCTGCTCCCCATCGTAGAGCACCACGATCTCATAGCCCATATTCTCCTTGAGGAAGAAAATCTGGGAGGGATAAGTGGCTGGATAGTGGGCCATAGGCTCCACATGGTCGATAAACTGCAGCAGCACCCACACCGACAGGATGATACGCTGCTCCGGCTGGCACATGGGGTCAACACCCAGATAGTAGCCGCCGGAGATGTCATGGAGCATCACTTCCCGCTTGAGGCTGCGGATAATCTTCTCAGCGGTCTGCGGCGGCTTATCCTTCAGCAGTCGAACCACCTGCGTCTTGGTAAGCGCCCCGTACTGAGTCAGCCAGTGTATGATATACTGTTCTTCCTGCAATAGCATAGATTCACCTCGTTTCATGCGTATAATTGGGGTAAATACGTTTTTTGGAGCTTATGCGTTTTCTTCGTCCGCCTCGCCAGCCGGGATGCCGCTCCGTTCGGCCAGGTCCGCGACTGCTTTCATTTCGGTCAGCATGGCCTCCAGTTCGGCCCGGTCGGTGGTGATCATCTGCTGTTCCTCCCTGGATGCCTTGATGATAACCGGTACCTTATTGCTGTTGCTGGAGATCAGCGCCTCGCCGCGCTCGAACTGGGTAATACTGCGGATCTCTGTGCGGGTGAGCTTCAAGACATCCTTGACATACTCAGCCTCGTCTGGTTCCAGGTTGAGGATGATCTTGGTCTTGCTGTTGTTGAGAATAGCCCGTCCATAGCGTCCGTCCTCCAGGCCAAAAAAGTCGGACAGGTCCTGAGTAGCAGCCAGAGCTCCGCCGCCGTATCCGCGGATGATTTTGAAAATCTCCAGGCAGAACTCAGCCGCCTGCTTGTTGGCAGCGCCGCCGATCAGCTTCCAAATCTCGTCGATGAACACCATCTTCCGCTTGGTACGGTCGGCCTTTACCTGGTCCCAAACATAATCCAGGGCGATCATCATGCCCACCGGGAGCAGTTTGCCCTTCAGCTCTGAGATATCCAGTACGATGTACTTGTTGCTCAGGTCCACGTTGGTCTGCCGGTTGAAACTCTGGGCGCTGCCAGTGACAAACCGGCTGACGATGGTGGCCAGCCGGGTAGTAAGAGGATTTTCCTTCAAGTTCTCATAGAGGTCGCCTAGGATGGGCATGGGTTTCATCACTGTCCGGCTGGTGTCAGTGTAGAGAGAGGCATTGTCGTGGGTAATGCCGAACTGGGTATAGGTCTTAATTAGCGCCTCGTCCAGCATCTGCTCCTCCTCATTGTTCATATCAGGGATCAGCAGGGAGAAAAAGATCATCAGCTGCTGCACCTTCCGGGCCAGCATGGAGTCAATGTCGCTGTAATCCAGCTCGTCAATCAACTCCATCTCCGGGGTGATGGTGGGGCGGATCTCCATGACGTTGATACAGGCGGTAGAGCCGGGAGCCAGCTTGATATAGGCGCCGCCCACTTTGTGGCAGGCCCGTTTGAACTCGTGCCCCTTCAAAGGTGCCAAGATAAAGCACTGGATGCCCCGCATCCGCATCCGCAGGGCCATGACCTGCATGGTGTAGGTCTTGCCCGCCCCGGAGGTGCCGCAGATGGTGAAGTTGGCGTTCTTGTTGACCTTCGTATTGAACGGGTCAACGATGCACAGGGAGTTGTTGTGCCGGTTGAGGCCCAGCAGGATACCGTTATCGTCGGACAGCTCGAAGCTGGTGAACATATAGGTGGAGGCGGCCCCGCTGGTCAAAACATTGCGCTTGGATTTGCGCTCCAGACTGGCATCTATGCTGAGGAACGGCATGGTGGAGCGCAGGGCGGCCTCCTGCTGGAACATACAGTCCGATACCTGGATGTCCATGGACTTCATCAGGTCGGTCATCTGCTGCTTGCGCCACTGTAGCTCCTCGTAACCGGCGGCGGACAGGGTAATGAATACGGACATATAGAACAAATCCTCGTTCCGGCTGGAAAGCCCCTGCTTGATGTAGTAGCCGGCCTGGATCGACCCGGCCAGTTCCTCATAGTCGGTGGAGGTGTCCTGAAGCTCCCGCAGCTTGGTACGGTTTAGCCGGATGCGCTGGGCGACCCGGTCAATGGTCTTGCCCCGGATCTCCCGACGCAGGTGCAGATCCACATCCACGCCCTCACCGGCGTTGATCAGCGCCGACATCCAGCCGCCTCGGACCATCTGTGGGAATCCATTCTTCCGAACGTACAGGTAGGTATAGTAGGTGCCATCCATGACCAGATAGCCGGGATGGGTCAGATCGAGGCCCCGTGGGGCAATAAAGTTTGAGGCTCGGATATGGGGCACAGGATCGACCCCTACGACCCGTTTCTTAGCGGCCATAGCGTCCACTACCACCCGGTTGAGCCGGTTTTGGAATGGGTCATCCACACAGGAACGGCGGTTGAAGTACATATACAGCACTTCCGCCGTAAAGGCGTCCTCGTCCTTGGGCTGCACGATGCTGTTGCCACACTGGGCGAAATAGGTACGGGCGTTCTGGGTCACCACCTGGAGGGCGGAATAAATCTCGCCATAGTCGGGATCCATCTGCCGCCGCCCGTTGGGGGCCTCATACTGGAAGATCAGAAAGAACCGGCGGGACAGCGCCTCGCGGCTGCCCTCCTCCCGGATGAACCGGATGGTGCCTTCTCCCAGGCGGCGGCAGGCTTCCACCGTTTCCTGTTCCAGATCCGCCTGGAGGCCTGCTACATACTGGTCGGAGTCCGCCTTCCGGGTCACGGATTTGAATTGCAGTCGCATGGGGGATATTTTCAGCCAGCTGGCGAAAGTGGAGATGATCCCCCACTGCTCCTCGTCGGAGCGGAGCAGGAAGTTGATGGGCTCAATCTCCAGGATCTTGATAAACCGGCCGTCAGTGGTTTCGACGATGCCGTTTTTGAGCTCTTTGAGTGGAATGAAGTCCTGAACGAACTCCAGCTTTTCTTTTGGCGGGGGGCTTGCCCGCCCTCTTTTTCGGAGGGCTGCCTTTGTGCGTGTTCGTGCCATAGTGGTATCCAATCCTCCTATAGTGAAGCTGCCGCCGGCGCACCAGGAACATGACCATGTGGGAGACATGCTGGAGCAGCGAGTCGCCGCCCAGGCCCATCAGGGCAAAGACGCCCAGCGGCAGCAGGGTTATGGTCATGACCACCACCTTAGCCGTCACCGGCAGATGGAGCCACATCAGCTCCGGGTAGCCCACCAGGGCCAGCAGGATGCCAGCCTCTACCGTGTTGCGGGTCTCCAGCATCCCGCCCATCAGCTTGCCGGAGTCAGTGTAGTTGGGCGGTATCGTGTAGATATTGCTGTATTCTCTGTCGTCAGCCATCGTTGACTCCTTGTTCTATGGGAGCAGGCGTGAAGTCTGCCTCCAGGTCGATATCTTTCCTGCGGCGGAATTGGGTCACATAGGTCGGCGAATTGAGTGCCACTCCTCCTGCACCACTGGAGCAATGGACCCACATTTGCTTGCCATCGGCGCCCCGGCCAGCGTAGAGCAATACATGGTTGACAGGCACTGTTCCAGGCGCCGCCATAAAGCCGATGTCGCCAGGCAGCAGCTCTGCTTCCGTAATGGCGTATGTGCTGTCCCATTGGCTCCAGGAACCTGTCAGAAGGCTGACGCCCAGGGCAGTTTTGTAGACCCAATCCGTAAATCCGGAGCAGTCGAGCCCGTAGGGCCTGATAGTGCCGGTACTGCTGGAGCCAGCCGAGGTCACAAGCCGGGGTGTATTCCACGCCTCGTTCCAGCCGGGGGCGCTCTTTCCGCCCCAGAAATATGGGACACGGCCCACCAGGGACAGCGCCGCCCGCATCAGCTCTTTCCGGGTGCTGCTGCAGGTGAGGCTGTTCAAATAGGCGTTCATCTCAACATCAGTGATAGGCGGCACTGTGCCGCTGGTCAGGGACCCGTACATGGTCATCTTCAATGCGTTGGACATTTTGGTGATGGCCTCTCCATATGTCAGATTGAACTGGTCATATTTCGCGGAGGCGTCTATGCCAAATGCGCTCAGAATCACCGACTGGTCAAAGGGGTGGATGGTACAGACCACATACTGTACTGTAACAATCTCCGGCTCTCCCGGTTCTTCGCCTTCTTCCGCTTCGGGCACCACCGTTTTTGTGGTTTCTTTCACCTCATAAGTGACCGCAAACATTTGTCCGGCAACGGCATCCAGCTTAGCTTTCATATCCGCCTTGCTGGTCCCGCGCTGCTGCATGGAGGCTGAGTAAGCCGCCAGGGTGTAGCAGGTATCATAGCTGGCGGAGATCAGCCCGTTGTTGATCAATGCCTCCATGGACAGCTCACGGTCGTACCCACCCTGGGCGATGATCTGTTCCACTTGTGCCAGAGCCATATCATAGCCGTTCTGAATGCAGTCGGAAACCACGCCGGATACATCGTCAAAACTGGCAGTTATACTTGTGGGGGCATTGATGTCAACGGTAGAGGGGTCAGTGTGAAAGAGGTTGTTGACAACTATAGAGGGCAGCGATACAATACCCACAATGATAAAAAGCAGGAACAGGCAAATGGAAACCAGCACCTTAAACAAGGTGTGCCGCAGGGACCAGGCCGCTGACAGGACTGCGCCCCATGGGCCACCTGCGGCTGTACCCGCCGCAATCTCGGCGGCTGCCTTCCCGCCTGTGACTCCTGCTTTGGTCACCGCAGCAGCGGCATTGGCGGTCGCCTCCCCGGCGGCAGCGGATCCTGCGGATTTTGCCGAGGCCGCACCCGCTTTTTTGGCGGCCTCCGCCGCCTTCTGTGCGCCTTTTAGATAATCGTCCTGGCCATCGCCAAAGCGCTGCTGTTCATCAGACATGGAACCACCTCCTATGGAATATGGGATGGCCCGCACACCAGTCAGGCTGCGCGGGCCATCGGTCAGGTTTTGCGTTTTGGCGGCTTATGGTCGTTGACCGGCCGCCGCTTGGGAGTAGGTGCGAACTGTGTGGGTGTGGAGGCATAACGGACGGACTCCACATTGACAGTCCGCAGGATGTCACCGTCATAGACAGGCTTACCGTCCTGATAAACGGGTTTGCGCTCCACGGAGGCAACGCCGGGAATCGCATACCACTGGCCACCGCCGCTATCCTCATAGACATGGTAGTCGCCCCGGGGCGGCTGATATCTGGTGCGGTCATAGAACGCGGTCCCAGACCCATCCGCGTGGCGCACCTCCAGCACACCGTCACAGGTGCGGGAACTGTCCACGGTTGTGACCTCCTGGGTAAAGCCGGGCATAAACTGCCCAAAGAGCGCTTGGTTATATGCGGCAGCACTGCCGGGACCAGCCGGCACATCCGCAGAGAATCCGTAAGTGCCTGTGCCGGATGGAGCGTGTCCCAATGTGCCAGCACCGCCGCCTGCTTCAGGCTGCGGTACTGGGGCTGCTCTAACGCCAAGCGGAGCAGAAGTGTTCACCCCGGCACCAGACGGGGGCGGCACACCTTCCCCGCCGTCAAGCGAGGACGCTGCACCCGGCCCAACGCCAGGCTGAGGCGCAGCACCCGCTCCGGCATCAAATTGCGGTGCGGGACCAGTACCAGAGTCAAACTGTGGCGGTGCAGCATGGGGCGTCATGGCGTACCAGCTCAGGCCGTCGGAACCTTGGATAACCTCATGGGGCGCATCCGGCTCCTGATAGAAGGCGCTGCTGTACCACAAGGCATTGCTGCCGTCTGGGTAGCTGGCTTCCATGGTGCCTTCGTCCACCGTGCGCAGTACCGTATCCTGGGGGGCGCTGGGGAATGCTTCAGATACCTGGGGCGCTTCGGAGGAGTCGCCGGTGAAGTTGGGGGCGGCGTAAAACGCGTCCCGTCCCTCGCCGGAAGCCACTTGATACCACTGGCTCCCGTCCGCAGCCTGGATCTGCTTATGCGGGCTGTCCGGCCTATCATACTGAGCGGCACTGAACAGCTCCACATTGGCCTGTTTCCCGTCCGGCCCCACAGCCTTGGTGCTGATATGGCCGCCGGTGATCTGCGTATCGGTATACTTCATATTGCCTGCCGCCCCGCTGGCCATCTGCGGCATATAGTTGGGCAGGCTGCGATCCGCGATGTCGCCGGCGATGGTACCGGAGACCTTGGGTGGGCGGCTGGCCACTGAGGATACAGACTCTGCGGTGAGGGTCGCGCCATTGCGTGCGGCCATACCGCCAAAGGCGCGGCCCACAAAGCCCACGCTGCCGCCTGTTCCCATGCGGGAGCCTCCATCAACCACTGCGTCACGGACAAAGCTGTTGGGCTTATACCGGCTGGCAAATCCTGAGAGGATGCCGCCTGTTGCGCCGCCCCCTGCCGCTGTGCTGGCAGCGCCGCCCGCAGCGGCGCCGGTTTTCCCCGCACCGCCGAACATGGACGCCGCACTCCCGCCGCCCTTGGAAAAACCGGTGAGGACCCGGGCTGCCATCATCATCTCAATGCCCATGCTGCTGCCGGTCTGTGCAACGGAAAGGCCCAGTGCGGCCAGGTAGCTGTCACATTTTTGGGCAATCTTCAGCAGCGCCAGCGCACAGAACAGCCAAAGGAAGATACTGCCCTGCCCACTGGTCAGCGCACCGCCGTTGGCGATAAACTGACCCACGGAGGAGTCGAAGGCCCGCAGGAACCAGACGTTAAGAACCAGTAGCAACAACTGGGAGCCCACCATCCGGCACCAGGACTGGAAGACCCGCGAGGTCGCCTTGGACGCGCCCATAGCGTAGGCCAGCGGCGATGTATAGCAGAGGACGCCCACCAGCACATACCGCTCCACCGTTTCCAGCAGGAGCTTGAAGTAGTTCCAGGCCAGGGCGATCATCAGGATAATCAGCAGAATAAGGCCCACAACGGTGGCTACCGATACGATGGTGGTCAGTCCATTGCTCAGTACCTGCTGGATACCGGCAAACGTAAAATTGCTCGGTGCCATGGACGTATCCATCAGAGCAGTGTAGGGTGCGCGGGCAATATTCAGCAGCAGGCTGAAAATGGGCTTGGCGTAAGTGATCAGGATGGCGAAGATCCCGCCCCGGGCCAGAAGATGCAGGGGATTCTCCGCCTCGGTGAGCGGCCCGCCAAAAGCCCGGAACAACTGCCAAGCCACGACCAGGAACAGCAGTGCCCAAGCCATGTACTGGACCACTGTGTAGGCGCTGACGGCAAAGGGGAAATACTCCTCCATCGCCGTCATATCTGTGCCCAGCGCCTCCAGGAAAAGGCCGGAGAGGGCGTCCATGATCTGGGTCATGATGCTGGCCACCCAATTTGCTGCGCCTTCAAAAATCCAATCTAACATTGAATATCACCTCATGGTCTGAGGGCGGCAGCTTTACAGCCGCCGCCCCCGAGCGTGCGTGTTTTGGAACATCAATAGCCCGTTCTGGGCAGGGTGGGTGTGGGGCCGCCCCGGTAGACGATGGTTACCCACCGGTCATTGGCCATGATCCACTGGCCCTGCCATGTACCGCCCACATCGGTCTTGTTGGCAAACCGGTACTCGTGGGTGACGCTGGAGAGCACATTGCAATAGATATACGGGGTCTGCATCTGCTTGAAGCCCGCAGGTACCCGGCCGAAAAGGAACATCACCTCAGTGACATACTCGTTGCTGGCCAGCCCAAGTGCGGCAGGCGAGGCATCCAAGGTATAGCTGCGCTGGGTGTCCAGGTTGTCCGCCAATGTTCGGTACTCCCCGTTGACGTTGGTACGGAATACGGCCTTATAGGTGAGCTTGGCCGACCATGTACCGGTAATAATCTTGTCCAGACGTACTGCATCCGTGGGCAGCGTGTCGCGCCAGAAGAAGTTGTCCAGGGGCACGGTGGAATTGTTGCCAATCTCCTTGAAGGTATATCGGATAGACTGGCCGGGAACCACCTGGGTATAGCCGCTCTTACTTACGGACACATGGGTGTAGACACTCTTGTTCAGGACCTCAATCTGCACGATCTGGCCCTCATGCTCCAGGTAAACGGTGACAGTCTCGCTGGCGGGGCTGTAGTAGGCGGGGCTGGTGACCTCTTTCAGGGTATAGCGGCCCAAGGGAAGCTGTTTCGATACCGCCAGTCCCCGGCTGTCGCTCTTGATGGTGTCCACCAGCCGGTTTGCCTTATCATAGATCTCAAAAACCGCGCCCTCCAGAGGAGTACCGGCAGGGAAGCCATTGATGGCGTTGTCATCCGCAGACTTTTTCCAGACCTGAATTTGACCAGTGATGGCAGTGTTCTTCCAGGTGATGGTGGTACAGCCGCCATATTCCACATAGATGGTCTTGGGCTGAGTATCCAGGATATAGCCATCCGCACATTCGATCTCACGAATGGTGTACCTGCCGTCCGCCAGCTCCTTGTCGATATAGACATACCCCTCATTATCGCTCTCGTAAGTGCCCACGGGGTTGCCCTTGGCATCGGAGAGAAGGAATTTGACTCCATAAATCCCCTTACCAGTCACACTGTCGATCTTGTGGATCAGAGCACTGCCGCTCTGCCGGTTGGTGATCTCCAGGGTAGCGGTGCCGCCGTCCTTCACCTCGATTTGGTAGGGCGTATCATCTAATTTATAGCCCTTGGCGGCTTTGAGTTCCACCACCTGATACCATCCCTTCTCGGCCTGGGGCAGACTGATGACGCCCCTGGCATCAGTGGTGTAGGTACCAATGATCTCCCCGTTCAGCTTACGGACTTCAAACTCAACGCCCTTGATACGCGCTCCAGTCTCCTCGTCCTTCTTGATGATGGTGAGGCCCCCGACCTTGGTGTTATATACCGTAATGGTCTGCGTGTCGGCGGCGTTGACGCGCACGGTCTGTGTCTTAGTGCCCTCGTCCATCACATAACCGGGCAAGGGATTGGTTTCTGTGATGACGAGCGTACCCACCACACCGGAAATGCGGATCTCCCCGTTAGCATCAGTTTTGTATAGGCCCTTGCTGGACAGATGGCCGTAGTCGTCGTCCAAATAGCTGCCATCCGAATAGGTGATTTGGAACTCCACCCCTGCCAGTGGCTCATTCGTCTGCTTGTCCAACTTTCGAATCACGATGGTTCCCTGCTTTTCATTGAAGAAACGCAGTGTCTGTGCGTCCCCGACCTCGATCTTAATGGATTTGGGCGTGGCGTCGAGAACGAACCCCTCCAATGTCCTGATCTCCTTGGCAATAATGGTAATGCCAGGCTCCAAGCCCTCAATCACAATGCGGCCATTTTCATCGGTCACAAACTCGCCATTGGAACTGCCTACCACCTGGCCGTTGGATTCCGTGACCAGGAAGGTTACGCCTTTCAGCGGAGTGGTGGTTCCAGTGATGTACTTCTCAATAACAAGGCGGGTCTTAGGATCGTTTTCAAAGACCAGATCATTGCTGCCGCCAACACCGGTTCCGTTATTGTTGCCGCCGACCGTTCCGGCGCCGCCAGTGCTCAGCGTATTGCTGCCGTTCTTAATGATGATGGTTTGGGGCGTAGTATTAAGGACGTAGCCACTGGGAACCTTGCTTTCAGACACGACTACGGTGCTGCCGGGAACGAGTCCGGATACAGTCACAGTGCCATCCGTTCCTGTGGTATAACGGCCCAGAATATTTCCGTTCCCGTCCTTCACGGTAAATTCCGTATTGGGGACTGGCTTTCCGGTCACAGAATCCAGTTTTTTCAGCGTCAAACTGCACAGAGGCTCATTGAGGAAAACGAGGGTCTGCGTGTCCTCTGGATTGACCGTGACGGTCTGGGTCTGGGTACTCTGGTCGATAACATAGCCAGGAGCTGCCTTGACCTCCTTTGCGACGATGGTACCCGTCACACCGGAGATACGGATTTCTCCTTTATCGTTCGTAGTGTAGAGGCCATTGCTGCTCAGGTGGCCGTTGTCATTATCTACAAAACCACCATTGGCGTAGGTGAGCTGGAACTGTGCCCCGGCGATCAAAGCACCGGATACGCTGTCCTTTTTCTGGATGACCAAAGTACCGGCGCGCTTGTTCCAAAACGTAAGCTGCTGCACCTGGCCGGCTTTTATGAGAATGTCCTGAGGGGTTCCGTCAAGAACATAGCCCTCCACGGTCTTGATTTCTCTGGCAATCACGGTGGTGCCGGGTTCGATGCCGTCCAGAACGATCTCACCGGCGTGATCAGTATAATAGACTCCGTCATCCGGTCCGACCGCTGCGCCGCTTCCATCAACTACTTTGAAGGCTACACCGCTCAGAGGTTCGTTTGCAGTCCCCTCAATAAATTTGCGGATGATAAGGGTCGTGGCCGGTTCGTTGTCAAAGGTCAGGCTGTTGGCAACGCCAGTCCGGACAACGATATTTTTCGGGGTCTCGTCCTTGATATAGCCCGTAGGGGCTTTGCTTTCGGACACTACGATGGTAGCGTTAGGTGCCAGCCCGGAGACGGTCACAGTCCCATCGGTCCCGGTGATATACCGGCCATTGTTGGGGCCGATGGCCCTGCCCTCACTGTCCCGAACGGTGAACTCCGCACCCCTCAACGGCTTTTTCGTCACAGCATCCCGTTTGAGGATGGTCAAGGTGCAGAGGGGATCATCGTAAAAGCGGAGAGTCTGGGTATCACCCGCATTGACCACGACTGTCTGCGGTGTGGGGTCTGCCTGATAATTGTCCGGCGCCCTGACTTCAGTTACGATCAGTGTTCCAGGCTTTACTTTGGAGAGGACGATCTGGCCATTGACATCGGTGGTATAGAGGCCGTTGCTGCTGGTCAGGCCTTCGTTATCCGGCAGCAGTTCGCCATTGGAATAGATGATTTTGAACTGAGCGCCGGCCAAAGGCAGCTTTGTAACGCTGTCATATTTTTCTACGATCAGGCCGCCCTTGGGGGTATTGGTCACAATGACGGTCTGTGTATCACCATTGGGGCCAATCACGACATTTGTGCTGGGATTGTCAATGACATAGCCTGCCGGCGCCTTGATTTCAGTCAATATCAGCGCACCGGGAGCGAGATTGGATATTCTGATCTCACCATTGGAATCCGTTGTGAAGATTCCATTTTGAGTGAGTGTAGCAGTACCGATTACGCCGTCCAGACCGACCTCGCACCCCGCCGCTGTGGTCACGCGAAACTGGGCGCCAGGGAGCGGCTGTCCGCTGATACTGTCCCGTTTCTGGATAATAAGGGAGCCTCGGGGCTGGTTTTTGAAGGTCAACGTAACTGTCCTGCCCTCTTTGATCTGGATGGTTTGGCTTTGCGTATCGAGGATGAAGCCGTCCGGCGCCCGTACTTCCGTCACAACGACGCTTTTTCCAGGCTTGAGGCCGGAAATCCGCACCTCACCGTTTTCGTCACTCCGATAGATGCCGTTGCTATCGCCGATCAGGGTCCCATCGGCATACATGACTTTGAACTCCGCGTCCTGAAGGGGAATACTGGGATTGACAGAGCAGACCTTCCGGATCAGAAGGTTCCCATCAGGGGCATTGTCAAAGCGTACCGTGACGACACTCTGTTCGCCGCTGTCTGCCAGATACACCGTTTCGGAAGAATTGATGATGCTGTACCCGTCTGCCGGATCGACCTCCTCGACGATATATGTGCCGCTTTTCAGGCCTGTCCAGATGCAGGTGCCATTTTTCCCCGTCACCTTCTGGCCGATCACAGTGCCGCCAGTACCAGAAGTCCCGCCCAAATACCGCAGTTGGAAGGTACAGCCAGGCAATGCCTCATGGGTCACGCTGTCGTACTTTTCAACGATAATCGCATTCAGCGGTTCATTTTGGAACGTGACGGTTTTGCTCTCGTTGCCGTGGATGATGACCGTCTGTGTAATAGGTTCCTTCATCTGGAATCCGGGGGCGGGTGCCACCTCCGTGATAGTGAACTCACCGGGGTAGAGTTTTTTGCCCTTCTCATGGAGCTTGATCTCACCGTTGGCATCCGTAAACAGATAGCCATAATCCGCAGAGGCAGGGGCCTCCGCAGCCTCACCAGTGGACGTATAGGTCACATGGAATTTTGCACCCTCAATCGGTGCGCCGGCAACGGAATCCTCCTTAAAAATGGTGATTTCCGGGCTTTTCCGGTTCCTGAAGACCAGCTCCTTCGCATCGCCGGGATTGAGGCTGATAGTCTGCACACGGTCAGCATCCTTATCCGGCAGATACCAAGGAGCAGGTACGGAGATCTCCGTGACACGATATGTCCCAGGCGCGACGTACTTGGTCACCTTGCCATCGGCCCCAGTGGTCCAATCGTCCTGATAGTCGCCGTTGATCGCTTCCACCCGCAGCACAGTGCCAGGAATCGGCTTTTGTGTGTCGGCATCGATCTTCGAGAGGGTCAGCTCAGGCTTCTTCAGGTTCTCAAAAATGATCTCCTTCTCGTCGCCGCCGTTTAGACTGATGGTCTGGGTGGAACTTTCACTGATCACATAGGGCTCGGGGACAGATTTCTCCGTCACACGATAGCTGCCGGGGGCAACCCGCAGCTCCACGGAACCGTTAGCCTCAGTGGTCACCTCATGGCGATAATCCCCATCAATCGCCTCCAGGAGGAAAACAGTGCCGGGGATTGGCGTGCCGGTACCCTTCTCAATTTTGCTGATTTTGAGCAGCGGCTGCTTTTGGTTGTCAAAAATCAGCTCCTTGCTGTCGCCAGCCTCCAGCCAAATGGCCTGGGTAGGTTGCTCACTGACGACATAAGGGTCGGGAACAGATTTTTCGGTCACCTCATAACTGTCCACAGGAATATTGGTGAGGACGGCCCTGCCGTCCGGTCCAGTGGTCACATCATTGTGGTAGCCGTAGTGGATGCCCTTGATTTCAAAGTGGGTATTGGGAATCACGTCGCCGGTCTTGGCGTCCCGCTTCAAAATGGTCAGGCTCGGGAGCTTCTTGTCGGAGGCCGTGACGGTGACAGTGCCGCCGCCGTTGATGGTGGCCTGGTCCACATGGGCGATGACCGGATCAGTAAGCGCGGCGTAGGGCGATGGGGCGCTCACCTCCACAAAGGCGTACATACCCTCAGTCACATCGGTGACGGTAATGGAACCGTCCGCTTTCGTGGCCTCAGTGCCGATGATCTGGCCATCCTTGATGATGTTGAATACAGCGCCAGGGAGGGGGTTGTCACTGTCGTCCAGCTTAATGAGCTTGACCTTCACCTTGGCATCATTCTCAAAGACCAAGGCGACATCGGTCTTGCCATCCCACACAAAAGTCTGCTTTGTCTTGCTGACATCAGGACTCTTGGTATAACCCTCCGGGGGAGTGACCTCCTCCGCAGTAAAGCTGCCAATGGGCATATCCTTCCAAGGCACATCAGTAAGATAGCCGCCCACGCCGGTGACATAGGTGCCGGTGAAGTCATTGTCTACGCCGGTGATTTTGATGACTGCACCGGCAAGCCCTTTGGTTGGGTCGTCCGCATCCACTTTGCGGATACTGCCCTCGCCTGTGATGACCGGCGTATCAGTGAAGATAACCGTTACAGTCTTATCGCTGCCGCTGGGCAAAACCACATACTGTGGCCCAGCATTGTCGATCTCATAGTCGGCCGGCGGTTCCAATTCTGTCACGGCATAGGTACCAGCTTCCAAATTGGACAAAGTATAGGTGCCATCCTGGCCTGTCACAATCTCTTTAGAGTAAGCGCCGTTTTCAGATGCAACCAAGAATCGGGCACCGGGCAGTCCCTTATTGGGGTTAGTGGAGTCAACCTTTCTGACTGTGAGACCGTATCTTTCCCGGATGACACTCAATTCGCCCACCATAACGGCCTGAACATCGTTGGAGGGGTGATAACTGGAACCAGGGCCGTTATAGGCGTACTCATAGACTTCACACTCGCCCCACACGCCTTCAGCGCCCAAATCCAAGATGTACTTGACCCGGTCGCGGAAAGATATGCCGTCTATCAGGTCATCAATGCTGGTATAGTTCGTGTGTTCCAGATTGTTGTAGACGCACATCAGCTCCTCCGCACAGGCGGTGACAGGGTCTGCCAGCAGACCGGCCTTGTACCGCCAAACAATGGCCTGTGTCCAGGCGTTCATTGTCCAGGTGTAGTTGCTGTTCCAAACGGCGTTTTCACCTAGGGCAATCGCCCGGTCGGTAAAGACACCGGTGGAATGTGCGTAGAAGTAGGCCATCATCGTCTTGACCGTGGGATCGGAGATGGGCTTTGGATTACCCCATGTGTGGCCTTTCAGCGACCAGCCCATGCCCTTGCCCTTCTCGGCACAGAAGCCCATCGTACTCTTTCCGTTGAGACCAAAGTGCATCTGGTGCATATAGCACTCGCCCAGGGCCGGGGAATCATACTTGACACCATTGTAGGCGCAGTCGTCCATCTTGATCGTGTCCGGAGTAGCGGCCATGGCTGTCGTAGGCAGAAGCCCAAGCAGACAGACCAGCACCAGCAGAGCCGCGATCAGGCGGTTATGCGGTTTATGGATATATTTCATGTTTTGTCATTCTCCTTCTCGGCATAGAAAAAGACCTCTCAGCGTAGCTGAAAGGTCTTTGTTTGCCGGTTATTCAGTTATTCGTACGGGTTGTGTGTTCCCGGTAGCCCGATGAACATAAAGCAGAATGTCGCTCCCCTATCGTTTTCGGTAATACCGACGCCCAGGCTGCCACCGCCAGCATCAATCATGGTCTCGAAGTGACCGGGCGAACTGATCCAGTTCGCAACAGCGTGTTGAGCGATGTCCGCTGATCCTACGCCGGTGAATGCTGTCAGGTTGGATCCAAAACCGTGCGGGTAGCCGAATGCAAGGGCAGCCTCACACTCTTCCTTGGAGTTGTGCCAGGAATACTGCTTGTCAGACATGGTCTGGGCCGCGTTCATCAGAGCGTCATCAACAGGCAGCTCTGGCACACCGTAAGCTACGCGGGTCTGGTTGATCAGTCGAATCATCTCCAGCCGGATCTCCATATTGGCGTTTAGATTATTGCTCCCGGCGTTCCCGTTGGTGGGGGCTGAGGGTTCCACCGTAATGGACACGCTTCCCGTCTTCCCGTCTGGGGCAGTCACCGTGATGACTGTCGCGCCTGGGGCTTTGGTGTTTACGGTCCAATGGCCTAGGACTTCCGCCACATGGGCGACGGCGGGGTTGCTGGAGGTCACCGTATAGTCCGAACGGCTGGGAGCGATAATCAAGGTACTGGTTACGCCCTCTTTCAGCGTACTCCCCTTGGAACTGCCTACACGGATGGAAGCATTCCCCTGTGCGGGGGCCTCGCCGGTGTAGGGAGCATTGCTGTCGATCTGGACCGCCCGGCCGTCCCAATAGACATTGAAACCGACCATTTGTCCGATGTCACGGAGCTTGACATAGTTGTTGCCGCCGATGTTGTACGCATTCATCTGGACCGGGACACCGTCCACGTAGGCCTGCTGAGGGGCGTATTCCGCCATTACCCCAGCGGCATAGGCTACGCCGCCGCCGAACAGCATTGCGCCGGTGAGCAGTCCTGCCACGAAGCTCATTGTGTGCTTTTTCATGTTCGATTCCTCCTGTTCTTTGTATTCACCATAATTATACAAATAAGCAGGGGAATTTACAACGCGGCTACCCCACTTCCCGGGCCTGAACGCACCAGCGCATGTTCCGGACATCCTGGACGCAGGTGACCAGGGTGATCAGGTTATCATTCGTGCGCTCCAGCCGGGAAAAGTCTGTCTCCTCAATCTGGCCGACAAAAAAGACCTCATACGTTCTGGTACCCAACTGGGTGGTGTATGTAATTTGGTCTCCAGCCTTCAGAGTGTGAATTTTACCAAAGTGGTTTGTCACGCCTCTGTTGTGGCCGGCGATTCCCACGTTGCCATCCCAGCAGGAAGTGGATTTGAAATGCCCCGCTCCTTTCGCCAGGCTCTCCAGGCTTTCCGTCTCATAGACTTTGACATTTACCCCGATGCTGGGAATCTTCAGCTGCCCGATGCTGCCGTCCGAGTAATAGAGATCGTCCGGCAGTGTAAAGGGGGTGGAGGAGGTGGAGACGGTAACATCGCTCGTTGGCGGTATTACAGACTCAGCGGGTGGATAATAGGCGGTACTGCCTCCGATGGGAACCGCAGCAGCATTACTCGTCTGAGCTTGTGTCTGCGGAAGCAGCACAGTCCCGCTCCCGGTCTGATAGGACTCAGGACTGCCGAAGGGCGGCGGAACGACAGCCGAATTCTTGCTGCGGTCGATATTGCTCTGTTCTGTCACGCCGCCGCCCACCACTGTGACCTGATCCACCGAAGTGGGGGACGCAAACAGGGGATCCTCCGGGCCGTCGATGTTATACTCGGCCGCCATGGCCGTCGTGGCCATCGTCATAGTGAGCATCAGCGCCACCCCGGCGATTATCAGCAGTCTCTTCATAGCTCATGCGCTCCTTTCGTTTCATCACAAAATAGGTTCCGCCCACACCGGCAGCCAGGGCGGCCAGGCCGAGAGCTGTCATAACCGGCCATCCGGCTCCAGTCTGCGGCGGCTCCTCCTCTGTCACAGGTTCCGGGTCAGCAGGGGCGATAGGGGTGCCGGTGTAGATGACGGTATAGCGGATAACCGTCACGCCGGTGCGATACACCTCTCCGGTGTAATTGGCAGTGGTAGTGTAGCCGGTGACATAGCTGACCGACTTACTTCCTCCGTAGGTGCAGATGGCCGTAAATCGGTCCCCGATCTCATAGTCATCCGCGTTATAGGTGTTGTCCGTTTGCCACTGGACATCCTGGAGCTTCAATGTCTGGCCACCCTCTGTGATGGTCTTGGGCAGGTGGTTGGTGTCTGCGCTGGCCAGATTGGGATAGCTGCGGGTGGCCGTGACAGGCTTGGTGGAGCTTCCATAACCGGAGGGCTCGGTTTTGATGCTGTCCAGCACCAAATGGAGCGTACCAGAGAATCCGTCCTCTGTGGTCGTCTCCTTATCCTGGGGCAGCAGCTCCAGGATAATCTCCATGTCCTTCTTGGCACTGTCCACAGATTCCGTCTGGGTAATGGTTTGGGTTTCGGAGCCGATAACCACCTCCCGCAGAATGTCAGTGCATTCATACCTGGAACCGTCACGCTCAAAGGCCTCCATGGGAAGCATAGCAGGATCCGTATTGGGCGAGAGATCATAGACCTTGCGGATTTCTCTGGAGTCCTGATCGATGATGATGTCCACCGGCAGCAATGCCTCCGAATCTGACAGGTTTGCGGACGCCGCCTGTGCAGGCAGCGCCAGCATAGTCAGCAGCAGAAGTGATACCGACAGGGAAATGAACCGTTTTCTCAATTGTCTCGCGTTTTTCCAACATAGTGACTCCCCTTCTGGAAAAGAAAAGGAATCTGACATAGTGTTTTATTTTACCACATCAAATTCCCTTTTGCAAGTTTCAAGCCACATCACTGGTTACCAAAAGGAGGTCAGGCCATGCTTGCCTGTACATACAGCAGCCAGGGAGTATTTACCCTTCTGAACAAACCGAAACCCGTTTTGCAGGACAGCCGCGACGCCATTGTCCGGGTGACTCTGGCAAGCATCTGCACAAGCGACCTTCACATCAAGCACGGCGGCGTGCCCCGTGCCGTACCGGGGATCACCGTGGGACACGAGATGGTGGGGGTCGTGGAGAAGACCGGAAGCGCGGTATCCTCCGTCCGCCCCGGCGACAGGGTTGCGGTAAATGTGGAAACCTTCTGCGGGGAATGCTTTTTCTGCCGGCACGGGTGGGTCAACAACTGCACCGACCCCAACGGCGGCTGGGCTCTGGGCTGCCGGATCGACGGCGGACAGGCGGAGTATGTCCGGGTACCCTGCGCAGACCAGGGCCTGACCCCTATTCGGATACCGTCTCTGACAGGCAGGCCCTTTTTGCAGGGGATATCCTGGCCACCGGCTATTGGGCGGCGTCCATTTCGGGAATTCAGGCGGACAGCACCGTCCTGATCCTGGGGGCAGGACCAACGGGAATATGTACCCTGCAATGCGTTCTGCTCAAAGCGCCTGAAAAGATCATTCTGTGTGAAAAAGATCCCCAGCGCCTGCGTTTCATACAGAAGCACTATCCCCAGGTGCTGACGGTACAGCCGGAAAAGGTCCGGGAGTTTGTCCTGTCGCAAACTCTCCACGGCGGGGCGGATGTGGTGCTGGAGGTCGCCGGAGGGACGGACACCTTTCAGCTGGCCTGGCAGTGTGCGCGGCCCAACGGAACCGTGACCGTAGTCGCCCTGTACGACAGTCCGCAGGTTCTGCCGCTGCCGGATATGTACGGGAAAAACCTGACCTTCAAAACCGGCGGCGTAGACGGCTGCCGGTGCGGGAATATCCTGTCACTGATCGAACAGGGACAGATCGATACCACACCGCTGATTACCCATACCTTTCCCCTGCGGGAGATTGCCAAGGCCTACGATCTTTTTGAGGCGTGCAGAGACGGCGTGATAAAGATCGCAATCGATATGGAGGCTTGAAAATGATACGCGCAATTATGAAAGATACTGGATTCCTCTCCCTGAAAGCCGAACCGGCAGCCCCGGAGGACCTGCCCACAGCGGCGGATCTGCTGGAAACACTGGAGGCTCACAGGGAAACCTGCGTTGGGATGGCGGCCAATATGATCGGCGTCAACAAAAGAATCATCGCCTTCGACAACGGAGGGACCTGTGTGGTGATGTTTAACCCGGAGATCATCAAGCGCTCAGAGCCCTATCAAACGAAAGAGGGATGCCTGTCCCTCCCCGGAATGCGGGACACAAAACGGTGGAAATCGATCAAAGTACAGTATCAGAACGAGAAATTCCAGCTGCGCTATAAAACCTTCACCGGATGGACGGCACAGATCATCCAGCACGAAATTGACCACTGCGAGGGCATTCTGATCTGACTGCCGCCGTGTCAGTATCTCCCGCCGGTCAGTTTGCGCAGCCACAGGCCGTCGCTCCTGTCTACAATCCCGCATAGGTACCACAGCCCTCCCAGCAGCACCAAATAGCACCCGCCAGCCGGAAGTACGCCGTTCAGCAAAGACGCCACACCGCCGGCCGCCGCCGCGCAGGCCGCGGCCAGCACCGGTTTTCCGACAGCCAGCCGGATGCCTGATACCCGTATCAGCCGCCGCAGGCTCAGGGCAAAATTGACGAGATGGGTGACGGCAAAGCTGACCGCATACCCGCTCAGTCCCAGCTTGGGCAGCAGGTACCATAAAAACACCACATCCAGGAAGGATGTCAGCGTATTGTACCGTGCGTTGGCATTCTGCTGCCCCAGCCCCTTGCACATAGCGTCCACCAGGGCGTCCGTATAGAGCATGGGCACAAAAATGGCGTAAAGCCGCAGGAGACTGCCCACCTGCCGGTTTTGATAAAGCAGATCGCCCAGCGCATTAGCGAGTGCGAACATCATTCCGCCTGCGCACAGGCCGAAGAGCATCGCCGCCCGCAGGCCCTGCCTGGCCAGATACTGCACCCGGTTTTTACTGCCGCAGGCCGCGCACCGGGAAAATTCCGGTATCAGCAGCTCCGCCAATGAGAACAGAATTGCCGCCGGGAACATCAATACGGGGAACACCATGCCGCGGATCATGCCGTAATCCGCCATTGCGTTCACGGTTCCGGTGAACAGCGCCAGCTGCCGGGGGATAATCAGGTCCTCGATGGTATTCAGGCAGTCCGGCGAAAAGCCCTCGGCTTTGCAGATTGCCCGGTACTCCGGGCAGTGCCTGATGTGGTAGGCGCAGTTGTCCCGGACCGCCTGGAGAAAGCGGGCGTCGGACCCGGGCAGGTCATAGACCCGGCTGAGCCAAAACAGTTTCTGACGGCTGAGCATGGTCTTACTCCACATCCCGGTAGTACAGACCCCGGGTGAAGTCGTTGGGCTGGTATTTGCCCTGATTTAAGTACCGTTCCAGCACCTGGGCGCACTCCAGGGCGTTCTCGGTGGTGAACATCAGCCGTGCGCCCCACAGGCCCAGCTTCCGCCAGTCGGCCTGCTTGTCTGCCAGAAAGATTTTTTTGGAGTTGTATATCTCATTCCGGCACCCCCAGGCCTTCACCACGGGGAACCGCTCCCCCTTCCGGTCGGTAAGCAGGTTCACGTTGTCGCAGGTGTGCCGCGAGCAGTGGTTATAGATGATACAGTTTTCGGTAATCATCAGGGGCAGGCGGCCGTAGGCAATGAACTCGGCGGGAATGGCCTTGGACAGGTCCCGGATCTGGGGAAATTTCAGCTCAAAGGAGAGGGTGGCCGAGAGCAGCTTGAGCCGTTTCAGCTCCTTCATGGCCTGGCTGTTGTACACCCCCAGGCCGTAGTCCCCCCGGACGGCGAAGCCCAGCTGCCCAGCCCGGCGCACAGCTCCCCAGGTTCCGGCCAGGGCCTCAGTGACGCCCAGTTCCCGCAGGGCCACCAGGTCCTGCTCCAGCCGGGGCAGCTCGCCGTCGGTGCAGATGCGGGGCAGACAGACGGCCACGGGCCCCCCCGCCTGCCGGCAGCGTTTGACCGCCTCGGGATGAACGGC
>OFGI01000414.1_pt1 | contig 33488 bp, 25 predicted proteins | sample 1521751 | NCBI WGS metagenome assembly OFGI01 (sample SAMEA3504115, study PRJEB24116) | mouse gut metagenome | biome: mouse gut; feature: mouse-associated habitat; material: faeces | place: Denmark | collected 2011
CCCTATCTTTGCCCCCCACAAACCGGTCGGAGCGAGGGCATCCTGCCCTCGTATAACCCACAACGCCACCCCACTACCCACGCCCCTAAAGTCCCTACCGACCTTAAAGTCCTTAACTTCCCACCACCCACACCCATCAAAAAGAGGGCAAGATGCCCTCTCTCCGACCCCCGACACCCTCGCCACAAAACCGCCGCCCACCCACATTCCTAATTCCTCACTCCTAATTCCTAATTCCCACCGCCCCCCCATTTTTAACGACATTAAACTATAATATTTATGCAAATTAAAGTTTCTGTTTGTAACTTTGTGAAATACTATAATTAATAACCAACACCTTAATACACTACCGACCCGATGAAACTATCTCATCTCTTTACCATAGCATTCCTATCCTCATCCGCCGCAGCACTCGCATGCACCGGACTGATAGCCGCTCCCGGAGCCACCGCCGACGGCTCAACACTCATCACCTACGCCGCCGACAGCCACACCCTTTATGGCGAACTATACCACCGTCCCGCTGCCGACCACCCCAAAGGCACCATGCGCAAAGTCGTAGAATGGGACACCGGCAAACTGCTCGGCGAAATCCCCGAGATAGCCCACACCTACACCACCATTGGCAACATGAACGAACATGGGCTCGCCATCACCGAAAGCACATGGGGCGGACGTGACGAACTCGCCGGCACAGGCATCATCGACTACGGCTCACTCATATACATCACCCTTGAGCGAGCCAAGACAGCCCGCGAAGCCATAAAAGTCATGACCGACCTCGTCAAAGACTACGGCTACGCCAGCTCAGGCGAATCATTCACCATCGCCGACCCCGATGAAGTCTGGATTATGGAACTCATAGGCAAAGGCAAAGCCGACAAAGGAGCCGTATGGGTAGCCCGACGCATCCCCGACGACTGCATCTCCGGTCACGCCAACCACAGCCGCATTCACCGCTTCCCCCTCAAGGACAAAACCGGCAACACCATCTACTCTCCCGACGTAATATCGTTTGCCCGCAAGCAAGGCTACTTCTCCGGTCGCGACGAAGACTTCAGCTTCTCACGCGCCTACGCCATCACCGACGGCGGCGCACTCCGCGGATGCGACGGACGTGTATGGGCATTCTACAACAAACATGCCGCCGACTCCATGGACACATACCTCGATTGGGTGCTCCGCGGTCAAGGCGAACCGCTCCCGCTTTGGGTAAAACCCGCCAAGCCCCTCACCGCAGCCGACATGAAATGGATGATGCGCGACCACTTCGAAGGCACCCCCATGGACATGACACTCGACGTCGGCGCCGGACCATACAAAGTACCATACCGTTGGCGTCCCCTCACCTACTCCGTCGACTCCGTCGAATACACCCACGAACGCGCCATAGCCACACAGCAGACAGGATTCTCACTCGTCGCACAGCTCCGCAAGGACGCTCCCGAGCAGATGAAAGGCATCCTGTGGTTTGGCGTTGACGACGCCAACACATGCGTCTACATCCCCATGTACAGCTGTCTTGCCGCCGCGCCCCACGAATTTGCCGTTGGCAATGGCGACCTCCTCAACCTCAAATGGGACGCCGCATTCTGGGTTACCAACTTCGTCGCCAACCAAGCCTACAACCGCTACTCTCAGATGATTCCCGACATACGCCGTGTGCAGTGCGCCATGGAAGACACTATCGAAAGCGAAGTCAACACACTCTACGCCGAGATTCCCGAACTCGACCCCGACGTAGCAGTCAAACTCCTCAACGAGCACGCCGCCGACTGGTCTAAGAAATACACCGACCGCTACCGTCAGCTCGGCGAATACCTTCTGGTCAAATACCTCGACGGCAACGTCAAGAAAGAACGCGACGGACGCTTCGCACGCACCGAAACCGGAATGCCCGAATCGCCACGCTTCGACGGCTACGACGAACGCTACTACCGCTCCATAGCTACCGACCCCAACGGCGGTCAACGACTCAAATCACTCATTCTCTCTGAATAATCCCTCCGTCTCACACCGTACTACACCATCATGAAAGATACAGAAGTCATCATACCATTTAAGATAGCCGCCTACGACGAACTCTCCGACACCGACCGTCAGCTCGTCGACCTCGCCCGTCAGGCAACACATCGCTCCTACTCCCCCTATAGCCACTTCCGAGTAGGAGCGGCAATACTCCTCGACAACGGTGAAATCGTAACCGGAGCCAATCAGGAAAACGTAGCATACCCCTCAGGTACATGCGCCGAACGCACCGCCTGCTTCTACGCCCACGCCACCTATCCGCAGGCAAAATTCGTCACCATAGCCATAGCAGCGCGCGACACCGACGGCAACGAAGTCACCGAACCCATAGCCCCGTGCGGAGCATGCCGCCAGGCACTCCTCGAGTACGAGACCCTCGCAGGCAACCCCGTCCGCGTCATCCTCACAGGAGCCACCACCCTCTATCTCCTCCCCTCCGTCCGCTCCCTCCTCCCCTTCGCCTTCACCGAATTCTAACCCGCAGACTATTCTACCCGTTATAGTCTCGGCTGCCCGAGTCATGATTTTTATTCCGACCCGGGCAGCCGCAGTAATAATTATATCCCAATAGGGCTACTTTTTTGTCGACTCCCGGTAGAATTCCTCAAGCCCTACTATCGTGAGGATATCGCCGTCAAGCGTACGGTAGTAAAGCAGCCCTTCGGAATCCCACCAAAGATTGGTGACTCCTTCCGACAAAAGCTCCACTCCTTCCCCTAATCCTGAAAACCATAGCAGGGATTGGTCCGTGGCGACAAAGATTCCGATTGGCGACAGCTCCATGTCGGTTATGTCGGGAGCCGCGTAAAACGGCACAATCACACCATCCTCTTTCGCTATCATTATGGTTCCATCCACCCATAGCAGGAGATTCTCTCCCATTCGGGCTATTTTCAGCAAGGGGGCTTCTATGCTGATGAGCGGGTCGCAATATCCCGTTCCGGGATTGATTTCATACACACATGAGAAATCTTCATCCGCGGTTATCGCATAAAATGTTGAATCGGTGGCATGCGAGAGCGTGAACTGTTCATTATCAAGCCGACCTACAAACATGCGCGGCAACGAATCAGTAGCTATCCTGTAGATACTATCCCCCTCCGCAGCATAGAACGAACGGCCGCAACCCACTATCGAACGGGCTTGATTTGGTTCCGCCCAACGGATGAATGCCAATTCCGGGTTATCGATAAGCATCACCGAATCCTGTCCGCATACAACTCCGAGACCATACCCCGGCAACTGAAGTATATCCTCCGGAGCAAGTTGCATCTCCTTATGGTCAAGGAGCGACACACGATAAACAGCCATGCAGGGCAATGCCCCGAGAAAGGCAATGATGGCAAATATAATATTTCTCATAATGTGGAATATATCTCATGTTCTTTCAATAGTTGCAGCTCCTCATCAGTGGTCAACGGAGGTTGCCCAAGCAGTTCGAGTCTATCCTTATGTTGGGTCAACCATGCCGGCTCCTTATATTGTGACCGGACATGTACCGGCGGTGGTGCCAATGGACCCGTTTTGAAGTCATCGCTGCTCCAGTCTTTACCAAGTGTCGATACAGCACTGTCACTAAGCTTGATACCCTTGTACTCGTCCCGCTTTTTCTCGGCTGCCTTCTTACGGCGTAGTTCCGCACGCACCATCAGTGCACGCTTAAGCATCACCTCCTGCTCCGGAGAAAGCTGCTTACGTTCTACCTGCGCAAGAGGTTTGCGCACGGTATTTTGTGGCTGCCGCTGCGGGTACATCACACGCCGTGGCTTATTTTGGCGTCGCAGCAATTTGGCACGGTCGCTGCCTGATGATGTCTCTTGCCTTTTAAATTGTGGCCCGACGGTGCGGTGAGCCTGACGCGCACGCTGCTGAGCCAGGTAAGCTCCCTCGTTTGCATTATAATAATCATTCTGAATGCGACGGTTCGTCTCACCTTGCAGACGTGCATTTGTAGCCGCCGTCACAGCTGCAGCCCGGTTATCATCCGCTATCTTTTTCCTTATCTTTTCTTGTCGCCGGCGTTCCTGCTCACGCCTTATGGACTCCTGCCTTTCGGCAGCCATTTTCGCCCGCCACGCCCTTCCTGCCGCAGAAGTGCTGTGGTTGTAATTCTTGCCTGTCTTTCGTGCTTCCGACATGCTGTTGGCAGTAAACCGAGAGGAGCTGCTTGTCCGATTTGGGCGCGCGGCTGCTACTCCCCTCGACACTTTATTATAAAGACCGTCGGTTTTGACACGATGCGATTGCAATACTACCGGATTCCGCATACCATCCGCCACATCCTGTCTCATACAGATACCTATAGCCCGCATCTCCCGCGACCCGGTATTACAATTCACAACCTCTATCTCCCGGTCCACAGAACTTGTCAGGAAGTCCGTCTTGAATCGCTCATCATACCGCCATCCCTGTGCCTGACATGGGGCTATCGCGGTGGTCACTGCTGCGCAGAGTACTATAAATGAAAATATCGGTCTCATAATTTACTCTTCTTTAATTGATTAAACATCTGAGTATTAAACCATCGTCTAAACTCATCATATTTTTTCCTGCTCATACCTATTTTCCCAAAAGTCTCCTCCCAGTTTCTTTTTTCTTGCTTGACCAATTCTTTATTTGCTTTCTTTTGTGCTTTTGTTTCCTCTCCAAGAGTTATCCGGTTACCGTTCTGCCTAAGAAAGAAAACATTATCCTCAGGTTCCCATTTAAGATAAAGCGTCGAATTTGCCGAATCTTTTTGGGACACCCGGTTGGAATTTGATTTTGCCACGTTGAATTGCAGATGAATCCAAATCTGCATCGCTGTCGGACCGGTCAACGAAAGTGTCATCTCTCTGACCCATGACCGCGCTGTTGATACCGCCAGCCTGTCCAGTATGGAATTACCTATGGTATACATCACACCCGAAATCAGCTGACCTTTTACTTTAGTACCTGACTTAACATGACTGCGCGATAATTCTCCCATAGCGGATGCATGCGTGTTTTGCATAGACTGCCGTAGAGTTGCATAGTACTCAGGATTAAATCCGTGCAATTCGTCATTTGCCCATAGGAAATAAGCTGACCGTGATTTTTCATCATACTCTTTGAATTGCGGATGCCCTTCAAAATAATCTTCTTTAAGAAGCCCCGATGGCTTACATTGATCAAAATAAAATGATTTTTTCTTCCGGAAATTATCAAGGCTCTCACTATCTTGAGGAACCTCATAGTTAACCAAAGGGAACTCGCAATACCTGACCAAACTTTCTCCGAAAATAGGTACGACTTCGTTGTCAGTAATCATAAGCACATGTGTTGCCCTCAAAAGGTCATTGTGAGCTTGGTTGTTCTCATCAAGATCTGTCACAAACATTTCTCCAAAAGATGGTGTGTAGCTTACGTCATGACATATACTTTCACCCACCCAGACTCCGACAATATCCTCATTGATGGGCTTTCGTTTCTCAAAGTCGACCACAAATTGCTTTGCTGTCTCTATTTCACTCGAATAATCAAAGCCATTTCTATCGGCATAATCAGCCAATAACGGCAATACCCGGTGTACCACAGCCGTATCCGACTGCTCCTGTGCGAATACCAATTCCGTCGCATACAACGGTCCAAGATTCTCATTATCCTTATCCGCAATGGCGAGAAAGCAATCTTTGAATGCGTTGGCTCGGACCACATTTTCTCGTTCGATATTATCAACGTATACATTGTAGATACTGCTGCATATCGAATCCGCCACCGGCTTTTGAGTAGAATATGGTGCGTAGAAACGTTTGATGGCATTCATACGCGATTTGACCATCTCCGGTTTATTCACCACCGCTTCGGCATAATTATCAGCTAAAATCATAGCCGAATCCACCACAAGTCCTATATCAACCGGCTTGGGCTTTGGCACCGTTTTCCTCTTCGGCACAGCGGCACCCCGAGCACCATCAGCATTCCTCTTTTTACGGTTCAGTTCCTGTACTTCCGTGTCGCTCGGCACATTCTGAGCCAACCAATCATGCTCATCGCACCTCCATTCCTGTGCCAAAAGTGTCAGAGGAAGTAATGTAAGAATTAATGCAATCATCTTTTTCATAGGCTCGTATTTAAATGATTCGGTATATAATTGTCTGCCTTTGCCTTGAGTTTGGCAAGAGACTCAGCATTCCACTTTTTCCAAGCAACGGGTCCCGTAGTTCTTCTATCAAACATCTCAAACTCCTGTTTAAGTTGTTTATATTCTTCAGTGCCCTTTCCCAGTTTCTTCAATTGGCTCTTATACTCTTTTTCCTTCGTTACGACCCACTCATGATACTCTTTTTCATATTGTTTCTTTTTATTGTCCTCTTCTTTGAGGTCTTTATTGGGTAGATTATACAGAAAATACATTCCGGCCAATCCACTCAACCAATCTTTAGAGCAATTATCAAGATGTGTGCCGACAAAATTTATATTGTCATCCGGCTCCCATCTATAATATCTTATTTTACGGTTAACCGTATATGGAGTAACCGTCGTGGAATTTGACTTTGAGACTATCTTTTGGGCAAATATTTCAGCTTCAAGACAATAAGGATTAATCATGTGGAGCGTTATTTCAAGGCTTTGAATTCTATCCGTTGACACCATTATGGCATCGACCAAGGCATTGACTCCAATACCGACAGCCCCGGCGGTAAGATTGCCGGCGAGTTTTTCGCCCGAACTATATTTGCTTCGGGACAATTCTCCCGCCACCTGTGCCTGAACCTGTTGGGTGGTTTGCCGTAATATAGCACCTATTTCAGCATTGTTTCTTTTCAATTTTTCATCTCCCCAAAATGCATATAATGAGTATGCACTTTCATCAGTCTGAATATAATTAGCACTCTTATCTTCAAATCTGTCATTAAACCACCTCTTTGTAGGAGAAGGTGTGTCTAATATTGAATCATAAGTATTTATATTATGCGCAGAATTCTCCCATTTTTCAATTATACCATTGAATTTATTGGAGCCCAAGGTATTTTCACGTTTTCCATCGTATCTTATTATTGATAATCCGGTTATCGAATCAGGCCTCAGAGACCTGTAGTACTTGTTTTTCAAACCATCGTAAATCATGTTGGACGCATCCCGGATTTGCAATATTACCTGACCATAGTACAAGTCAAACCATTCATCCCACCATGGGTCTTCTATATTATCTATGCCCGCTATATCCTCTGATACCCAAACACCCGCAATGGCTTGGGCAATTGGTCTGCGGGTTCTGATTGATGTAATATATGCTTGTGCTTTGGATATTTCAGCATCGTAATCAAACCCATTAAGCTGTGCATATTCTTTAAGAAGGGACAAGTAACTCTTCATGGCGATTGTATCTACTTTTTCCTGCGCCATAGCCAATTCTGCTGCATACAGCGGTCCAAGATTCTCATTATCCTTATCCGCAATGGCGAGGAAGCAATCTTTGAATGCGTTGGCTCGGACCACATTTTCTCGTTCGATATTATCAACGTATACATTGTAGATACTGCTGCATATCGAATCCGCCACCGGCTTTTGAGTAGAATATGGTGCGTAGAAACGTTTGATGGCATTCATACGCGATTTGACCATCTCCGGTTTATTCACCACCGCTTCGGCATAATTATCAGCTAAAATCATAGCCGAATCCACCACAAGTCCTATATCAACCGGCTTGGGCTTTGGCACCGTTTTCCTCTTCGGCACAGCGGCACCCCGAGCACCATCAGCATTCCTCTTTTTACGGTTCAGTTCCTGTACTTCCGTGTCGCTCGGCACATTCTGAGCCAACCAATCATGCTCATCGCACCTCCATTCCTGTGCCAAAAGTGTCAGAGGAAGTAATGTAAGAATTAATGCAATCATCTTTTTCATAGGCTCGTATTTAAATGATTCGGTATATAATTGTCTGCCTTAGCCTTTAGTTTGGCAAGAGACTCAGCATTCCACTTTTGCCACGCTTTAGGGGCCGATTTATACTGCTTAAATGTTTTTATTTCCTTTTTTAGAGTTACGTACTCGGGACTATTTTTATCTAACCGATTAAGCTGTTCTTGGTAATCCTTTATTTTTTGCTTATACCATACCTTAAATTCTTTTTCAAATTCCTTATTCCGTCTTTGAGCTTCATTTTTTTGCTCATTAGACGGATTAATACAAAAGAGCATTCCTGCCATTTCCCAAGGCTTATCTTCAACAAATATTGTTCCGACATCTCCTTCCGCTCCTACAAAATCCACACTATCTTCCGGTTCCCACCTATAATATCGGGCCTTATGGGTATAAACATATGAATCGACATTAGATGAGTTAGATTTCGCAACGATTGTGTTCGAACGCAATTCAGACTCTAAACAATATGGATTTATCATATGGAATGTTATTTCAATGCTCCATATCATATCAGTAGAAACCATCAAGGCATCTACTATCGAGTTAATCCCAACACTTGCTAAATCAGAAGCCAAATTCCCTGCAATCCTTTTCGTATTTGAGAATTTGCTACGAGACAGATGCCCGGCTGTAACAGCTTGCATATTTTGCGTTGTTTGGCGAATAATTGCGCCAATTTCAGCATTATTACGCTTTAGCCGTTCATCACCCCAAAAAACATATACTGAATAGCAATTATTATCGATAACGACTTTTTTGCCATGTGGATTCGGTGCACCCCTACCCGATACTCCCTCTGGTATTTTATAAACGTAATTAGTATTAATATTATGCGCAGATTGCTCCCAGTTGGCAATGACACCATTATATGTATCTAAGCCACTGCCCTTTTGACCGCTTGCGTCTATGCGCACTATATCCAAACCGTATATAGAATCTAAATAAAGTGGAATTGATTTATAGATTGAATTACAGCCATCACGGATTTGGATAATTTTACACTCATTAATCCAATTATATTTCCCCTCATGCTCGTCTATAATGCCATTTTCAGTACCAACACCGGCAATATCCTCTGACACCCAAATACCCGGTAATGCATCCCGTAAGGGTTTGCGCATTCGGAAATTATTAAGGCTATTAGAATATATCTCAAGTATATCATCATAGTCATATCCCAATCTTTTAGAATAATCCCGCAATAATGGAATGTAATATGAAATAGTTGTAGTGTCAGCATTTTCCTGCGCCATAGCCAATTCTGCTGCATACAACGGTCCAAGATTCTCATTATCCTTGTCCGCAATGGCGAGAAAGCAATCTTTGAATGCGTTGGCACGGACCACATTGTCTCGTTCGATATTATCAACGTACACATTGTAGATACTGCCGCATATCGAATCCGCCACAGACTTTTGGGCAGCGTAAGGTGCGTAGAAACGTTTGATGGCATTCATACGCGATTGGACCATCTCCGGTTTATTCACCACCGCTTCAGCATAATTGTCAGCTAAAATCATAGCCGAATCCACCACAAGTCCTATATCAACCGGCTTGGTCTTTGGCGCCGTTTTCCTCTTCGGCGCAGCGGCACCCAACGTAAGAATACTAAATGCGAAAATAATCAAAAGGGTGTTTCTCATTGTGTCTTTATGCGCCGTGGTCATCCTCTCGTTGGCAATTGATTGGTTTATACGAGAAAAGCGCAGGAATCTGTATCTGTTACCATCCTACTTTCTGAGGCTTCTCGCATTGCCCTATTCATGTCGGACGGCAACGCAGAAGCCCACGCCTGTATATGCAAGATTGCGTCAGCCGGAATCTCCATAAGAGACGAAGGCCAATGCATGATATTACATATCCACGGGCATCTACCGTTGCTCAATCCTTGACATGAATATGAAATTTTGCGAGAATCTCAGAAAGTCAAGAATCAGCGCGGATAAACGCTTTTCATTATGTCTTGGCTTGCCCGATAGCAAGCCAGTAACTGCCGACCCGCCCGCGCTGCCCATGACCGGGCTTCTGCGATACGGTCTGCAACCGCAAAGTTAGCAACTATTTTCATTCCTGCAATACCATATTAAAAATCAGCACATAAACGCAACTTCAATCGCGACAAAACCCGCCTTAAAGCAAGCGTGCCACTACGATTCTCACCGTCATGGCACGCAAACTATTATAATTATTTATCAGGACAACTATTTCACCAGCACTTTCACCGAATTGGCTATATAGATACCGGCGGCGAGGGGTATGCGTGTTTCGCCTGCCACAATGTCGCGCGACACAACTGTTACACCCTTGGTATCTACGACGTTCAGCTTCACATCTTCAGTAGAGTTCACTACCAATACGCCATCTTCACCGGTAGCTGTGAATGCCGATGCATCATCGCTTATACCGTTCACACCTGCCGATTTGTCGAAATAGCAGGAAGTAACCACACCACCCCAGCTCGTGGGTTTGTCTGACGACGAGCCATCGGCAAGTGTGAATGTGTTGTTACCTCGTGCTACGGCAAACATACGGGTCGTCTCCGGGTCAAATGCCACACTGTAACCGGTGGGTGCACCGCCACCTTTCACTATAGTGTGACGGGCTGCACGTTCAAGGTTTCCGCTCAGAGGGTATTCGTCAAGGAACACACCATCCGTGGCATTCAACCTGTAACCTAACACATAGATATTACCCGAATATTCAAACATCCCTAAGTATGCACCTATATTGATATCATTGTTGGCAGCATCCTCCCAAGCACCGTCGGCGGGATTCAGTTTCAGCATCCAGCCCTCTTCCAATGTACCGGTGCTCTGCACCATAGCCTCCGCGCCGTCAGCCGGACCGAATCCGCCTGTACCGCCGCCTACCACATACAGGCTGCCGCCTATCAGTTTAAGGTCACGGAGCTTCACTGCATTCTTGCTGCTCTTATTTCCGTAAGGCTTGATATATGTGAGGTAGTTCACAGTCTTCAAATCTGTGCTCACGCTACCCACCATTATTCCGTCAAATGTGCTTCCGATAGTCAGCGCCTTGCCACCTATGGTCAGCTCATCGCCTACATTACCGCGCACATTGCCGGTGAAATAAAGTGTGGTACCGTCAATCAGTATATTGCATATCTGGTCACGGGTCAAAGTACCGGTAGCACGCAGATGGTTCTGATAATACCCCTCGCTATCCAGCTTTATAAGATACATGCCACCGGCAGCCTGCTGCGAATCACCGTTGTACGAATCTACATTACGCGCAGTCAGCACAAATGTGCCGTTGTCCACGCCGCCTACCACCATAGGGGCACGATAGTTGCCACCTATATAGATATTGCCGTCGCTATCCTGTGCAAGGGCGTATGGAGTCACGCCATTGGTAGTGGCATTGACTGAATTGCCCGACGATGCCTTTGGCACCGGCAGCTGGTCCATGACTACGGTACGTGTCCATTCGATATTACCATCCTTGTTTATCTTCACCAGCACCTGATTGTAAATCCATACCGAGGTGTTCCAATCCGGAAACTCAACCTCCGCTCCGGAGTGATCCACCAACACCGGCGAGGTATATGGTGTTACGTTCGATGACCGCATATTGAGCAATGCAAGCACGCCGCCATCTGCGGTACCTATTATATTTCCGGCAGATGAGATTATGATATCACCCTCTTTGGAGCTCACCGACCATATACGCGAACCATCTGTTGCGTTATGCTTAATAATCAGAAGATTTGCATTATCGGAATTCGACGTAGTATATGCTCCAGTGGCTATTACCTCACCGTCAAACGAGATGTTGTCAGTATTGGTACGCGAACCGAATTGGCTCAATGTCACCGGATTGCCATCTGTGCACAGTACCACTTTCGATGTGAGGTCCTGTGTCTGCGGTGAGTCGATCAGCTTCGACCATTCGTAGGTGGGAGCGGCGCACCATGCGGCAATACCTGTAACACCCAATGCCAATGTGAGTAATGATTTTTTCATAAGCGAAATTTGGTTATTATTTAGAACGATTAAAAATTACACGGCAAAATTACGGCTTAACATGAGCCTGCGAAATACCTAAAATTTGGTAATTACACCCCATATCGACATCCATAAATACCAAATTTTAGGCATTGCCCCCCTTGACGTCTCTAAGTAATTTTGCATTATAAAACAGCACAGCCATTCTTGCAATGAGATTTATAATAACCATTATCATATTATTACTGTCAATATCCGTACATGCTGCCGACACCGTATTGTTGTCAGGGCAGATTAACGATGCTTCAAACGGCGAACCGCTCGGTTTTGCCACCATTACACTTAATTCGGCACAATATGCCACCCACGCCGATGCCGACGGACGTTGGTCAATGCGTGTCCCGGCAGGCACTTACACCATAAAAGTCTCATTCATAGGATATATCTCCGCCGAGAAGAAAATACATGCCACTTCAGGACGCAACATAACAATGGCTCTTAAGCCCACCGCCACATCTCTTGGCGAGGTAACGGTGACGGCACGCGAGAGTAGAGGTCTTACAAGCGGCTCCACCATCGACCGAGCTGCCATGGAGCACCTGCAACCCACAAGTTTCACCGACCTCCTCGAACTCTTGCCCGGCAACATGTCGCAGAATCCCGACATGGGAAGCGCCAATACCATAACCCTGCGTGAGACAGGTGCCATGACAGCTACCGGAGGGAAAACATCGACATCCGACGACTATGCCATAACATCGCTCGGCACTGCATTTGTGGTCGATGGCGCACCGGTCAACGGTGACGCCAACCTCCAGGGAATACCCACGTCTGACACCTCCGACCCATCCGGAAAACGCTCTACCGTCAACCGTGGCGTGGACATGCGCACCATATCCACCGACAACATCGAGAGTGTGGAGGTGGTGCGTGGAATACCTTCAGCCGAATACGGCAATCTCACATCCGGACTTGTCAACATTCGTCGCATACGCCGCGCCACCCCATGGACAGCCCGATTCAAAGCCGACGAATACAGCAAACTATTCTCCGCTGGCAAAGGCTTCGGAATCAAAAATCACGACCACGTCATAAATATTGACGCCGGGTATCTCGATTCCAAAATAGACCCGCGCGACAATCTCGAGAATTACAAACGCATCAACGGCTCACTGCGCGCCAATCTACGATTCAATGCCGACCGGCTCGACACACGTTGGAATATCGGAGCCGACTACACCGGCTCGTTCGACAACGCCAAGGTAGACCCCGACCTAAACTACAATAAGATAGACCGCTACAAAAGTTCATACAACAGATATGCACTTACATCCGAGCTTTCACTGGCTTTCCATAGCATCACATGGCTCAAGTCAATCGACATAAACACATCGGCAAGTTATCAGAACGACCGGCTCGAGCGTCACAAACAGGTAGCACCACAACGTGCCTCCATAGCTCCGACCACCATGGAACCCGGTGTGCACGACGGACACTACCTGCTTCAGGAATATATCGCCGACTTCATAAGCGACGGACGCCCGCTCAACCTTTTTGCCAAAATACGTGCCACCGGATGCGCGTCATGGGGCAATTGGCTTCACGACTATAAAGCCGGAGCCGAATGGACCTACTCCAAGAATTTAGGGCACGGACAAATCTACGACCTCACACGACCGCTATCCGCGTCATGGACCACCCGTCCGCGCGATTTCCGCGATATACCTGCGTTGCAGACCCTCTCGGCATATATTGAGGACAACATCACCGCATCGATAGCCGGTAATAAACTGGAGATGCAACTCGGAGTGAGAAGCATACAGATTCCGTCGCTTGACAGTCGCTACTATCTTTCCGGAAAGGTGTATCTCGACCCGCGCATCAACGCCATGTGGAACTTCCCGACTATAAACATAGGCAATCATCCGGTGCATACCTTCATAGCCGGCGGATTCGGATTGACCACAAAAATGCCAACGGTGGACTATCTCTACCCTCAGGTTCACTACAATGATATAATCCAACTCAATTATTACGACATAAACCGGCCGTTTGAGCTGAGCCGCATCAACCTGCGCACATACATCGAGGATGCCACGAACTACAACCTACGTGCCGCACGAAACCGCAAATGGGAGATTCGCGCCGGATTCGAATCAGGTGGCAACAGACTGTCCATAACCTATTTTCAGGAAAAAATGACTTCCGGTTTCCGGTACTCGAGCATATACACCCCCTACGATTACCGTCAGTACGACGCATCGGCAATTGATGCCACCCAACTCACCGCTCCCCCTGCGCTCGAATCACTTCCATACCGCGACATGACGATTCTCGACGGCATGCGCCGCGTCACCAACGGCAGCCGCATTGACAAGCAAGGGGTGGAATTTCAACTCAATACCGCACGATGGATGCCGTTGCGCACATCTCTCATCATCACCGGCGCATGGTTCCGCTCCACCTATACCAATTCGCAGATGCTTTACACTCCGGTCAATGATGTGGTCGGCAATCAGGCAGTTTCCGACATGTTCGTAGGACTGTACAACTCCAACGACGGACGCATCAACGAGCAGTTCAACACCAACTTCACGTTCGACACCCAGATACCGCGATGGGGACTCGTGTTCACCACTTCCATCCAGTGCATGTGGTGGATGAAGACCACGCGCATGCGTCAAAACGGGCGCCCGGATTTCTACATATCAGCAGCCGACGGACAACTGCACCCTTACACCGATGCCGACACACACGATGTGTTGTTGCAATATCTCATAAAAAACTACAACGAGGAGTCGTACCGCACACAACGCGTTCCCCCCGCCGTTTACCTCAACCTCAAAGCTACCAAGCGTATCGGCAGATGGATGCGCATCTCCGCATTCGTGAACCGAATAGTGGACTATCTGCCCGATTACAAAAGCAATGGTCTGACCATCCGGCGCACCTCCGATGCCTACTTCGGCATGGAAGCCACCATAACCATCTGATAATTTGACAAAATATAGTTCCATAAATATGAAAATATCCAACCTCATCTTCACACTTCTGACTATTTGTTTCTCCATTACATTTTCAGGATGTGATGACAGACTGTCCGACAACGGTGTAACACAATCAGAAGTCACCGTACTCATTTCACGACCGGCAGAAGCAGCCGATGCCAATGTTCTCGACGAGACTTACTCGTTCCGCAACGTATCATCATCCAGAGTTTCTGAATTTCACAACGGCGAGCCTATCACTTTGATTCCCGGACTTTATGACGTCACCTACACGGCTGAAATCGAATTGCCCAACGGAGCACACTCTACCATGCGAGCCGCTCAGACAAGCGTCACCGTAACACAAGGCTCCTGCACATTATCGCTTCAGGCATACAACAATATCGAAACCGACGACCTCATCATAGCCGAAATATTTTTCAGTGGCACAATACAAAGCTCAGGCAACCAATATTATGGCGATGACTATATCAAACTATATAACAACACCGACCATGTGATATACGCCGACGGCATCACCATCTTCGAATCCAAGTTCACCACTGTCGACAAATACGAGCATACCCCCGACATCATGGATCAGGCCATGAATGTACAGGCTCTGTACACTGTGCCCGGAAACGGAACCGAACATCCAGTACAACCGGGAGAATATTTCCTCATTGCCGATACCGGCATAGACCACCGCGTTGCCAATCCAAACTCATTTGACCTGTCACACGCCGACTTTGAATGGTACGACGTATCCACCAAACCCGACAACATGGATATCGACTCACCATTAGTGCCCAATATGGACAAATGGTATTGCTATACCTTATCGTTCTTCGTCCTTCACAACCGTGGCTTCAAGGCTTATGGCATAGCACGCATACCGGTGGACCGCGACACATATCTCACCGACTACAAATATCATTACGATTATACACTTGTCACAGTAGCCGGAACATTCCCCATGAGTGCCGACGCCTACCGACTGCCCAACGAGTGGATAGTGGACGTGGTGACTTGCAGTGTCGAGGCAAAATATGCCTGGAATCTATGCGCACCGGCTCTTGACTGCGGATGGACTCACTGTGGTACCATAGATAAAGACAAGACCAGATATTTCCATAGCGTACGCCGCAAAATGCTGTATCTCAACGACAGCGGCAACCCGGTATTGAAGGATACCAACAATTCTACCGAAGATTTCAACGCCGACTGCATAGCATCGGAGATTGAGCTGCAGGGTACCGCCATTAACGCCAGCGGAGACTTATGCACCATAAAGACTTACGATGGCGTCACTCCCATGCCCTGATTTCAACGATGCTGACTTTATTACCCACACTACTTGCTATAGCTGTGGCACCGGCCGATAGCGCACTCTGGCAGATGTCGGAACAGGCATTTGTGAATCCGGCTGTAAAACAATGGATGCACTCAAGTTCACATAGCTCTATCGGTGTAAGGTATCACAACACGCACTTCAACAACCCCATAGACCTTCAGCAAGGTTCAGGCGATGACTTCTGGACTTTCGAAGCCGACACATATCTCAAATACAAGTCATCAACATTGTGGGGCGAAGCATCGTACCGCAACGGACACCAACGCGACCAGCTGTGGAATGAAACATCCGATACCGAACTGGTGTACCCGTATTTCACAGCCGATTCTGTCGGCGGCGATATGAATATGGAATTGTACCGATTCAGCGGCGGATATGCCGACCATACCGACCGCTGGGCATGGGGTGCGCAGATTGGATACACCGCCGGATTGTACTACCGCAACGTCGACCCGCGTCCCCGCAACGTCACCGGACGACTCGACATCTCGGCTGGAGGGGCTGTTCATATTGGCTCGCAATACTTTGCCGGATTATCTATCAACTACCGCAAATACAAACAGAGCAACGACATCGACTTCAAGAGCCAGATGGGTGTGGACAAGGTTTACCATACCACCGGCATGGGCACACATTATGTACGATTCGCAGGATCCGGTACTGATACATACTACACCGGCAACCGTTGGGGCATGACTGCCAATCTCTATCCGTCGTCTCAATCAGGCTTCGTGGCGACTGCCAATATCAGCAGGTTCACATTTTCAAAAATCCTGTCGGACATGAATAAACTTCCGTTGGCTGATGTCTGGCACAACGCCTTAACAACCCAGATGGGATATAAGCACAGAAGCACCGTGAATGACTGGGCTGTATTCGCTACATTCGACATATACCGCCGGCATGGTATCGAAAATCAGTTCGGCGATGCGTCAAGTAGCATATATCCTAAAATAGGAGCCATAACCATGTATGCCGACAATGCCTACAACATCCGTCTATCGGGCTTATGGCAATGGCTCAATCCATCGGGCATTCTCGTATGGATAAAGCCGGAAATACATCATTCGCATCGGCGCACCATATATCTCGAGCCGCAGCGCGAAATGCTCATAGACAATGCCGGCACAACCTTATCGGCATTCGGCTCCATTCCCATGTCCCGACATTGGCGAATATCCATACAAGGCACTTTTGCATTTATCAAACCCACATCATCGTCTCTAAGGCTCGACGAAGCCGAGAATAATACTCCACAGGGATTGATACGTGTAGAACAATATAAATACCATTACCTCAGCCATTCGCATAGTGAAACCGAAATCAAGGCATCGGCATCACGTACCATAAAAGGAAAAATGTACTTATCCATATTGGCAATGTGGAGACATGCTAACTACATCAACACCACGCATGCAAACTCATTAGACGTAGGTGTAGCATTCAACTTTTAATCAATCAAAAATAATTCCAACAATATTTTCATGAAAGCAAAATTACTTGTAACTATTTTTCTAAGTGCAGTTTGCTGCTTGATGGCAAACGCCAGACTCAATCCCCTGCCCATTGATCCGGATGTGCGCATAGGCACACTCCCCAATGGACTGACTTATTATATCCGGCACAACAGCACTCCCGAACACCGTGCCGATTTTTTCCTCGCACAGCGCGTAGGCTCCATCAATGAAGAAGAAAACCAGCGTGGACTCGCCCACTTCCTTGAACACATGTGTTTCAACGGCACAAAGCATTTCCCGGGCAATACACTCATATCATATCTCGAATCAATCGGTGTGAAATTCGGAGCCAATCTCAACGCCTATACCTCTACCGACGAGACCGTGTATAATATCTGCGAAGTTCCGTCGACACGCACATCGGCACTTGACTCCTGTCTGTTGATATTACGCGACTGGAGCCATGACCTCACACTCGACGGCAAGGAGATCGATGCCGAACGCGGTGTTATAAAAGGAGAATGGCGCCAACGCAATGGCGCGGCAAACAATCGTCTCCTTGAAAAAGCAGCTCCCGTAATATATTCCGGCTCGCTTTATGGACATCGCCTGCCGATAGGACTGATGGACGTGGTGGAAAATTTCAGCCACGATGCTCTGCGTGATTATTACCGCAAATGGTACCATCCTCAGAACCAATGTGTGATAGTGGTCGGAGATATCAACCCCGATCATGTGGAAGCCACCATCAAATCACTGTGGGCCGACGTGAACCGACCGGACCATGACGCAACTCCCGCGCCGGTAGCAATACCTGACAACGACCGCGTGATAGCTACCGTCCAATCCGATCCGGAGCAGCCCAATCCGCTAGTACAGCTATATATAAAACACGACGGCACACCCGCCGATGCTGAAGGCACCATTGCTGAACTGCGTCACGATTTGGCACGCAGTCTTGTTACAGCCATGCTCGTCGACCGCTTTGAGGATATCGAACAGGATCCAAAGGCACCATTTTACAACATTGGCATTGGAGACATGAAATTTTTACTCTCCCGCACCAAGCAGGCTCTGCTAATGCGCGCCAACGCAAAACCGAGCCGAGAAACGGAATGCGTAGCTCGGTTTGCAACCGAACTCAAGCGCGCTGCAAAACACGGATTTCTACCATCAGAACTGCAACGTGCCAAGCTCGACTACCGCGCAAAACTCGACTCTGATTTTGCCAACCGCAACAAAACGCCCAACACCACCTATGCGCGGAAATATGTACGTCACTATCTCGATGGCGGTGCGCTCCCATCCGCCGAACAGTATTACAAGATGATGAAAGGCGTCATAAATCAGGTGGATGTGGAGCAGGTCAACGATTACATCCGCTCAATAGTTGGTCCGGACAACCGCAATGTCGTACTTGTGGCATACATTCCGGAAAATTCCGCTTACACACTTGCAGAGACCGACATGGCAAATGCCTATACATCAATCCGGGAATCTGAACTCACTCCTTACGAAGACAGGATAGTAGCCGGAACATTGCTGACTGAAGAACCGAAGGCAGGTTCCATAATCGCAGAAGAGGACAACACATTGTTCGGAAGCAAAATATGGACCTTGTCCAACGGCATCAAAGTACACCTCCGCTATTCAGCGCACAAACCCGACCAGATTTTAATCCAGGGTTACTCTCCGGGCGGATTGTCACAGCATTACAACCCTGAGCTTGCCGCTGACTACCGTATGGCAAACGATATAATAGCCATATCAGCATTCGGTGACCACAGCTCTACCGACCTTCGCCGCATGCTTGTTGGCAAAAACATCCGTACGTCAGTATCCATCGAAAATATGGAGGAACGCATCGGAGCATCCACAACACCTGCCGACCTTCCCACGGCATTGCAATTGCTCTACCTCAAAGCCACCGATATCCGCCCTGACCGGAACGCTTTCCGGGCTCTAATTGAAAACAAGCGTATGAAACTCGAGTCAGGAAGCACCAACCCTACATTTGCCATGGGCGACTCTATCCACCGTCATGTCTACAGTCATCACCCACTTGGTGAGAAATTGAAAGCTGCTGATTTGAACAATGTAGATTACGAACGCGTACTCAATCTATACCGCGACCGCTTCGCCGATATGTCCGATTTCACATTTTACGTCACAGGCGATTTCAATGAGGACTCACTTCGCACCTACGTGTGCCGATACATAGCGTCACTCCCCGCAGCCGGCAGAATCGAACAGCCTAAGGATATCAACTACCGCTATGTCACCGGGCGCGAGCACCGCAGATTCACCATGCCTATGGAAACTCCCCAGACTATCGCCTATACGTTCTATAATACAAACTGCGATTACAATCTGCCCAATGTTATAAAGGGACACATACTCGGCAGACTCATACAATCGACCCTCATGAGCGACCTGCGCGAAAAACGCGGCTGGACCTACGGAGTCAAAGCTCATTGCGGACTTTCCGCCGGCATGAATGGCAATGACCCCGCATCCCTGATAATGCCGGTGTACATACGAGTGTCGCCCGAAAATGCCGACAGCTGCTTCTCCATAGTGGCATCAACAGTCGACAGCATGTCTGATTCCGGCAACATCACAGCCGATGAGCTCAATAAAGTCAAAAGCTATATGGTAAAATCATACACCGACAATGCGGCTGATAACGCCTATTGGATTACAGTGATGCACATGTATGACAAGTTCGGCAAAGACATGCACAACAACTATGAGGAAATAGTCAACAGCATCTCCCCCGACGACATCTCTGAATTTGCCGGACAATATCTCACTCCCGCACACCGCATACAACTCGAAATGTCGCCCGACACCAACCGACCGGCACAACTCAATCATTAATAACAAACAGCACAGCTATAACTCCAGCACGGCGTCGGTGTCCTCAATAAAGGCACCGACGCTTAATATTTATCACCCCGGCATAATTATTTACCCGCACACTACACTAATTCAAAGCAACTTACGCAACACAAATCAGAACGACTCCAATACACTCCAAACCACGCAATAAGAACCGACAGCAAAAAACACCAATAAAAAACTCCAAAACACTTGCACAATAAAAAAAAACTCCCTACCTTTGCATCGCAAATCACCAAGGTGCCATAGCTCAGTTGGTAGAGCAAAGGACTGAAAATCCTTGTGTCACTGGTTCGATTCCCGTTGGCACCACTGAAAATCAGAGAGTTATAGAAATGTAGCTCTCTTTTTTTATTCCCTTGCACGCCTGCGGCAGCCCCACGGAAGTTGACGGTTAAACCGAGAGTTAAACCAAGCAAACCGCATGAACGTAACAGCTAACATTGTGTGTTACAAGTCAAAAACTCTCGCAAATGGCGAACACCCTCTAATGATTCGCGTGTGCAAAGACGGCAAAAAGAAGTATAAGAGTTTAGGCGTGTCCGTCAATCCTAAGTATTGGAACTTTGAGAGAAACACGCTGAAACCTAATTGCCCTAATTATGAGTATCTTAGCAAGCTGATAGCAGATAAGGCAAGCGAGCTGTCAGCAGAGATAGTTAAACTGAAATCTGAACGTAAAGAGTTTACTGCAAGTACTTTAATAGACGATAGAGCCAAGCGAGTTAAACCAAAAACCGTGCATGACCTATTCTGTGAACAAATCCAACGGCTCACTGACGAGGGTAGGCGTGGCTATATGCTGTCCGTGAAACAAGTTTATAACTCGCTTGTTTCGTTCAACAAGCATCTTGACATCTGTTTTTCAGACATAGATGTGTGTTTCCTACGGAGATATGAAACATGGCTACGGAAGCATGGATTGGCAGAAAACACAATCGGCATAAGATTTAGAACGCTACGAGCCATTTATAATTTGGCAATGGAGGAAAATATAGCCGATTCTGAAAACTATCCTTTCAAGAAATATAAGGTGGCACGACTGCATGAGGAAACGGCAAAACGCTCCCTATCCAAAGAGGACATAGACCGTATTCTTGCCTACAAGTCCACCAACCGCTATATGCGATTCCCTATTGACATATTCGCTTTTACATACTATTGTGGCGGAATCAACTTCATAGATATTGCCAACCTCACCCCTGCAAACATCATAGAGGGGAAGTTAGTCTATAAGCGACACAAGACAAGCAAGCTAATCAAAATCCCACTGCAACCACAAGCAATTGAGCTTATAAAGAAGTATCATCGTAAAGACAGTCCGTATCTCTTTCCAATCCTATCAGACTTCCACGAAACGGAGATACAGAAGTCCAACCGTATTCATAAGGTCATAGCCAAAGTGAACAAACGGCTTAAAGAGATAGGCGAGGATTTAGGCTTACCCCTAACTCTCACTACTTATGTCGCACGGCATAGTCAGGCAACCGTGTTGAAACGAGCTGGGGTATCAACAGCCGTAATCCGTGAAATCATGGGTCACAGCTCTGAACGAGTAACACAGATATATCTTGACAGCTTCGATAATGAGCAGATAGACAATGCTATGAAACACTTGCTCTGATACATTTCCCCCTATAATTACAGAATCCGCTTATTCACAGATAGGCGGATTTTTCGTAACTTTACAGTCCTAAATCACAGCAACATGGATAAACCAATAGACTGCGACAACGAGCAACTTTTCAAATACATCTATTCCGTAATCCGAGGGAAAGGAGAACCACACCGGCTGACTGACGGTAGTATTAGGTTTCCAAGCATGATTAACGCTGACCCACAATTAGCAATAGAAACCTTTGAAATCCGCTACAATAACAACGAGATAGCCACACGATATACTTACGAGCAATATATTTCAGATAAAGACCTGCAAACCGTTATCCGTGGGCTTAAACTTGACGCTGACGCATTTTGGCTATTAACAATTTTCTGTTTTGATTATGCCTTAGACCGTTGCGGAGGATTGAAGTTTGGCGATAATTCCAAAGACCTAATAGAGAAGTTTATCCGTGTCGCTGAATCCTTAGAAGAATACGATTCTGACAAAATCCAACTCACTCTAAAATCGGGCAAATCAAAAATCACTCTGACAGACGGAAAGGCATTAACAACAATTCTACAATGGATTAAACAAGGATATGATTCAACGGTGAATAAAGACTGCCTATCCGATTTTGACAAGTCAGACCCTCAACAGATGTTCTTGCAAAATGAAGAATCAGATTCAGTATTGATATGGTACTTTGCAACTCTTATGCGGTACTTTTTTGAGCTGAATCCCCAATATAAGGGGGAATCGAAAAAATGTGACGGCTTATCGTTGAGCAAGAATCTCCTTATATCCACTCTGATTTTCAATCTCGGACTTTCACGCAATCCAAGTTTCAGAGAAAGCGATGAAACCCTCAAAGGATTTTTCAAACAGTATAAGAACAAGAAGATAGAAACATTAGGCAACCTATACTTTTAGCGCAACCACACAATAATCAGCAATATACAATCCTGCCTTTCATTCGTGAGAGGTGGGATTTTTCTTTTTAATTCGGGGGAGTAATCAACGGCTTACAATTTACTCTCTGCGCACCCTTTGAGGACTATCTAAATTTGCAGCGTAATCGAAAGCCAAGTGCGCATAGGCTGGGGAATTACAATAATATTCACCCCATTAAAACAAAACAATATGGGTAAAAAAGTTAAAGCTGTCATAGACGGCACAGTAAAAGAAATTATTATCGGTCGTTCACCATATAACATGGAGCGACCCAAAGACAAGTCAGATTTGCTGTCTGCCATAGACCGCAAAAATCAACTCAGAGTGATATTTCACCTTTGTGTTCCAAAGCCATTTTGGAACGAGGGAATAACCCTTGTCGATTCTGACGGAGAGGTAATACCACCTAATACACCCAATGTGTACGTTCCGTGCGACACTGCCGACACATACTATCGGTTTGAAACCGATGAAGTATTGGAAGAAGTGGAAATACATAACTTCTCCACCGTACAAGAATATGGAAAGGCAATCGGCACAACGATGCTTTTCAGCCGTAAACTCAACAATGTTGAAGCTCTCGGTATAGCTTCTATCGCTTCTAAGAATCCCACATATAAGGAGATTCACGCTCTTGCAAGAACACGTGAGATACCTATGAACACTGCAATGGCGTTCTTTGGTGTCCGGCTGAAACAAACGCATACGACAAAACTCGCATTAGGAATGGCAGTTGAAGAAGTGCCTAACCTCAAACGGACTCCCGAACAAGCTAATTCGTTGCTTGATGCCGTCGAAGTAGTATTTGGCAAAAAAGAAATGGGCAAGCGTTATGCTATCAATGCCATAAACGCTACAATCACCAAATACGACTATGAAACCGTACTTATGGCTCTGGAGTTAATCCCTGCTTCTACAATCTCGCTTTACAAAATGAGCGAGTGCCATGAAAAAGAAAGTTGCCTCGTGGCTGAACTTGTCAGCTTTATAGAAGAACTACGCAAACGACAAGCCGCATAAATAAATCTACATTCTCTATGTGACAACTTGGAATAATGCCTCAAATTCAGAACGGTACAATTTTGGCGAGTGAATACTAATCATGGAAAATCTCCAATTTTCTACCGTTCTGAATTTTTCAAAAAATCAGAAATATATGGAAACGACAACCCTTGAATTACATAACAATGAATGGCTGTCAGACGCATTAAGGCGTGGCGGTCATGGAGAAAATATCCCTACAAATGTCATTCTTGACAAAACGCTTACGGGCGTTGGCGCTACATACTGCGAGATTCACGCAAAAAGGAATTCCATTATAATAGAGCCAAATGTGCCAGTGATTCAATGCAAACTTGACAACGAAGAAATGCCGTTGGAGGGTATATATTCAGAGGTACGCCCCATGCCTTTACGCAAGTATCTCACACGTGAGGATATTCCATATAAAAAGATTCTGACAACGCCGGAGAGCTTTTATAAAATCAGAAATGAAGCTGAATCACTCGGTATAGACATATACGGCGAAGATTGGTTCTGCTTATTTGATGAGTGCGAGAAAATCACACAAGACCATGATTATAGAAATGCCATAAGTCAGCCTATCTATGATTTTTTCAGATTCAAGAACAAAGCTATGGTGTCAGCCACACCACTCACGCCTACACACCCTAAGCTCTACGAACAAGGTTTTATAAGATTAAAACTCACCCCCATATTCGATTATAAAAAAGACTTGACGCTGATAGTCACAAACAGTTTTAATACAACATTAAAATCCAAACTTGAAGAATTGTCCGATAGTCCGTGTGTCTGTATCTTTATGAACAAAACAGACTGCATCAATGCCATTATCGAACAATACAACATATCTGACTACAAGGTTTTCTGTTCTGAAAAGAGCGTTAAGAAACTCCGTGAACGTGGCATTTCCAATGTCTTTTCCGAAATCAATTATCCTTTGGCTAAATACAACTTTTTCACTTGCCGATTTTATTCTGGACTTGACATCACAGTTCTTCCAATATTGCCCGACATTATTATACTCACCGATTTAAGGGTAGCAGCCTATACGATGATAGACCCTTTTACGGAAGCTATACAGATACAAGGTCGTTTTCGCGGGAACGGTGCTAATGGCAATACTTATAATTCACTGACGCACATTTCTACAATAAATCCGAGTATGCGTGTCAAGAGCAATGAGGAATTAGCAATAGAGCTATCTCAGTTTGCCGACAATTATATGAATCTCACAACTCAATTAGAGCAAACAGAAGATGTTATTAGAAAAGAAGCCATAGCGAAAGACCTAAAAAGCCTACGGTACAATGCACTTATAGATGAGAGTGGAGAAATAAATCCGTTTGCCGTGGACAATCTATATAATGAAGAAAGGGTAAAATCATATTATAATTCCGCTGAAACTCTATATGGAGCTTATGAAGCATCCGAACATTTTAATGTCAATCTGATTGAGAATCTTTATACTGTTGGCAATGATGATATTTTGCGTATCAGTCAGTCTAAGACAGACATAGCAAAACGGAAAGAGATAGTAATTGCTCTTGAACACATACGGTTGGACTTGGAAAACAGACGCATAAACACAGAATCTGCAAAAGCATATATTGATGCGCTGAAACGGATTGATGAAACCGCCTATATTCTGCCGATTTATAGAAAAATTGGCTATAAAGGGTGTGAGGATTGCAATTATCTAAAAACCGCACTTGACAAAGCAGCAGCTGAATATGATGAAAAAGAAGCAGAACGACGGCGTTTTATGCCTGACATTCTAAATGCAATACATCAAGAATTTTCACTTGGCGTTTATATCTCAAAAGAAGATATAAAGTCGCGCCTTAAAAGAATATACACTCAATTTGGCATAAAGCATAAAGTAATACAGTCAACAATAGAGGATTATTATGAGGCTTACAACTCCCAATCGAAAAAGCCACCCTCTTATAAACTTATCCGTTTCAAGTTTGACGGTACAATTTTTGCAACTCCACCATAGAATCTGAAAATTCTGAAAAATCTACCACTACTCCATAGCTTCGGTTATGGAGTTTTTTCATTTCTGAAAAATCCAGACTTCAATTATAAGGAGAATAGCCCTCTGCAATTTTAATCCATACTTAAAGGCACACGCATATATACGCCGGTAACTCTATAAAATGCCCCCTCTCCCCAATCATAAATACCATGATTAAAAATTTGACTTAATTCTGCGCATAAGATTCCACTTCACATGATAGTCCCCCCACCTTTCTTGAATAAAAAGACAAAACAGTTTTATTAACCTCTAATAATCGCACGTTTATGGAAAATCTAATGATTTTACCTGCGGTTGAGCCTAAAAGATTCAGTTGGCTCAACGAGTACGCAACAGACGCGGAAGTTATTACAGAGCTTCCGCAAAGAGAGAAAAAGACACTTCCGTTTATCGAAGCAAACACAAAGGCTGTCGAACTGTCGCACCTCAAAAACGAGTGCATTGTTCCTGTGTTCAGCAAGGACAATGAGCTGACAATCTCACACCCTGCGTTTATCGAAACGGTAGCGGAAGCAGTCAGCACATTCTACAACGGAGAGAAAATCGAAACGCCCGAAATCCGAGTATCGCACATCATTAAAGGGAGAATCCCCGAAGCGATACACAAGCCCGCTAATCAGCTCTTGGAATCGGACAAAACGATTTACTACGAGCGAATGATGTTCTGCATCGAAGTCCCCACTATCTATGAAACGGTAGAGGGAAACAAGCTCACTCTGACCGTCGGCGGTGTGCGTGCCTACAATCACATGAATCTCTACTCCAAAAAGTCAGTAGAGCGATTTAAAATCTTCGTGGGTTTCAAAAACCTCGTGTGTTGCAACCTCTGTGTTTCATCTGACGGATTCGTTGAGCAGTTGGAAGTTTCAAACACTTCTGACCTCTATCTCCGCACTCTGGAAATGCTCAACCGCTACAACCCTGCCAAACATCTGCACCTAATGCAGACTCTTGGCAACACAAGCATGACGGAACACCAATTCTGTCAGATTCTTGGAAAAATGCGACTGTATCAAGCACTACCGCAAAAGATTCAGCGCAACATTCCACGGTTGCTGATAACAGACACACAAATCAATGCGGTTGCTAAAGCCTACATCAGCGATGAAAACTTTGGCTCTTATGGCTCTGACATTGATATGTGGAAGTTCTACAATCTCCTTACGGGGGCAAACAAGAGCAGCTACATTGATAGCTTCCTTGACCGCTCGTATAACGCAACCGAAGTAGCACAAGGCATCAACGCCGCCCTGCATGGCGATGACCGTTATTCATGGTTTATCGACTAATCCAACAGAAAAGAGGACACTTGCACTGATTGTGTGGGTGTTCTCTTTCTTTTTTGTGAGGTTTCGGGAAGCATGGTTTTACGAAACAGCCAGCCTTATGCTGAAAAACATTATCCAACATAGCCCCACCAATGACATTTTTTAGTAACTTTGCACTTGATTCACAGACCCAAAGAGTTGGCAACAGTGAATCACATCTTATTACAAAAGGTGTTATTGAAATTTTATCTTCTAAAGTCAAACTTCGCAAATTTGAATTTCCACGGAGATAAGGTTGGCAATAGCACCTGCATCGGTTGCTTATACCCTGCCGAGAATGGCAGATTATATAGCAAAATCGGTGTGGGGCTATTGTTTTATCCGTGGAATAGGTAATGCGAAGACCTGACTTTAGGATAAAAGCAAATATAATCCTCACACCTATTTTATGTTCAACTGTTAACGTTCCATAGAGGATTGAGGAACACGTTACATACTGATGAATGGATTACCGTTAATGAATTTGGAATCTTTACCTGTTGACGCAAGAGCGTTGATATATTTCCATATTCGCAGTACGGAACAAGAGCTGACAGGCAAGGTAAGTGATGATTTGAATATTCCCTATGTCAGATTTAGAGAGAAAACATTTTCTGAATTAGCGGTAAGTGGTGTTGAAATAAGAGTGGCAACAAATAAATTTGGTGGTATGTGTCGATTATTTGACACATCATATTGTCTTACGGCAATATACAATTCCATAAAGGAAAATTCACAAAGGTCTATGGTTAGACAGCTTCTGTGGAAATTCATCGATGAGCTGGAATTTGATATGCGTATTGATTCAGATTGGGCATATAACTACAAATGGAACCTCGTAAATAAAATTATAAAAGATAAACTCTTTGGATAATTAAAATTAGGACATAATGAATATCTTTAAGAAACATAAATTGGCGCAACTAATAGATGAGAAAGCAGAAATGCTCGAATCTTATCGAACGAGAATAGAAAAATTCTATAAAGAGAATCTTATATATTCTACGTGGGTTTACCATTTATCCGATAAAGAACTTCAGTCTATTGGATTAAAAAGGCCTTGGGAATGTGCTTATTATAAAATAAGTGGTAACCCCAAACCTCCCTTAAATCCATACTTACATGATTTTAATACTAACCTAAAACGCATCCCTATATATTATGGACTTTCTCAAGAAGAGATTGAAGAACATAAAAAAAACGAGGATGAGTATGATCGCATTATGTCAGTTGCAAGAGGTTGGGCTAAAACAATTGGCGCACGCGAAGTTTTGATATTCAAACGAAACATGGCAAATCAGTATATAGCTATGGTAACTGAATTTGCTAATGAGATAGTCGAATTTACCCAACTGAATAAATCTGTTTATGGGCAACTAAAGGATAGCTGTTGGGAATGTCTTATTCGTTTCGCTCAAAACAAAATAGATGAAATACAAAATGTAAATTACATAATAGAACGAGATAATTAGTATGTGGTGGAGTAGAATTATTGAATGGTTTTCTTCTCAAAAAGAGCGAAAACAAATTCTTCAAGAGTTTAATAAAAATGCAAACGAAGCGTTTGTTAATGGCGTTGTTCCTGTATATTTAAAAGCAGAACAATCCCGTGGGAACAACGCATACAAACATCAATTCTCCAATTTCTTTTTTCATGGATTCCGAATAAAAACACTTTCAGGCAGATATCTTACTAATGAAGAAATAACATATTTAGGAGCATTGATTATCTCAAATACAATGCTAACTCGCAGATTAGTTACGGCAGGATTTGACACAATAGAAATAACAAATAATAGCGGAATCGTAATTAAGGATTGGCGTTTGACGGCATTAATGGAATTGTCTTAATGGGTAATGGTACTAACTAAACGTAAAGCAATACGATTATCAATCATGGCAATGATTATAATAACTATCATTATTATTGGCTGTTATATTGCAGTATCAATAAATGCCAATAATACAACGTATGATTCCATAAAAGCCATTCCATATAATAGAGTCGGTTTGATTCTTGGCACTTCACCGGTAACGCCACAAGGAGAGCATAATTACTATTTCGACAATAGAATTTATGCAACAGTTGAATTATACGGACAAGGGAAAATAAAACAGATAATAGCGAGTGGTGGAGATTATTCAGCACAAAATGGTTGCAATGAATTGACCGCTATGCGAGATTCATTAGTGGCACATGGTGTTCCGGACAGTGTGATTACATTGGATTATCAAGGCTTACGCACACTTAATTCGATAGTTAAAGCGAAAGACATTTACAATCTTGACAGCCTTACAATCATTTCGCAAAAATACCATAACGAGAGAGCTATTTGGCTTGCAGAACATTATGGTATTCATGCAATAGCCTATAATGCTTCAACACCCGATATTACCAATAAACGAATCAAGAATATCTCACGCGAATTTCTTGCAAGAATTAAGATGTTTCTTGATATTTTTACGAATACTCAATAATTGCATCAATGGTACTTTTTCTGAAAGATTTTACTTTTATAGGGAGAATCTGAAAAATGTTCCTCTAAAAAATAGATTATGTTACAAGAAGATTTCTACATTCCCAAACGAGGAATAATGACCGCTATATGTCGTTCTAATAAAGATATGAATGATATTACTATACCACATATCGTGGTTGGGGCAACATATAGAGTGGACTACGTTATAATAGCACAGTCAAGGTCTATGGTCTGTCTTTCAGAATTTCCCAAATTAGTATATGGCGCAGGACTATTCACTTTCTATATTGATAACGAGGAAATTCATATTATATGGGATTACAGAGCTTTGAAAAGAATCGCTAACGATACTTTAAGAGAAACTACCCTTGTGATATGCAGGGATTTATCAGAAGATAGAATCGCTCAAATTAAACAAAAGCACAATAATCTAAAAATTATAATCCGTTCAGATATACTAAAATGAAACAACTACTATTCTATATAATCAGCTTATTAAGTATCTCTATTATTGGCTGTCAGAATAGGCATAATCCAATGGAATCTGACCCACTTTCACAATATCGTGATACTATCATTGGAAGATTCAACGGTATTGATATTGACACGCTGATAGCTGAACCGATTGGAGAAAAAGACGGTGGGTGGTATTTCAAATGGAAAGTGTTCACAAAAAATGGCTCTGTCAAAGACCTTATTTTAGATAACAAGACAATCGGCATACACTTCGTTAAAGAGGGAGATTTAGACGGTAACGGAACAGAAGAATGGGGATATGTTACAGAATGGCCTACTTCTAATTGGATGGGCTACCATGCTTTGACAAATAAAAGAGGGAAATGGGAACACATAATAGAGCCTACGAATATATGGCTTCCGCATTTAGACCCACAAGACAGTATTTCATACAGAATTTCAAAAGAAGATATTTTACAGCCCTCAGAAGATAGCGGATTCTTAAAAGTCAAGTTTAGCGATGTTCGTAACAATGGAGAGGATTTTCTAATAATTGATACTCTGATAATGCTGAATCATAAATATTAAGACTTCTAAATACCATACAAGGGTACATTTTTTCTGAATTATCTCCTAAATAGGGGGGAGTTCTAAAAAAGTACCATTAAGGGAAATTCAAGGCTTATAGTAGGATTACAACAATAATATAGCACGAATCCTCGCATATAATAAAATACTTGAAATAAACACGTTGGTTAAGGAAATATTCATCTTTGGGCTTGCTCAGTCCACTGAAAATTGTTAACTTTACATTGAGATAATTAACGTATTGACAACCCCAATCTCGGAATATCCACAAGTTAAACCGTGAGTTAAACCGCAGAACAAATGTAGGGAGAGAGTTAAGCTCTTTGATAGGATAAAGTGCCATAGCTCAGTTGGTTGCCTCCGAAAGCGTCAGCTTTTGGAGGTCTTGAGAGCAAAGGACTGAAAATCCTTGTGTCACTGGTTCGATTCCCGTTGGCACCACCTCAAAAATCGCCAAGTATCTAATTCACAGATACTTGGCGATTTTTCATTCAGTCGCCATTTTGCAAAGTCACTACAAAAGTCACTATCGCATCCGCGTCTGAATGGTACTGAACCGACCTCAGCCCTACTGAATAAATCGAAACTGAATTCTTTAACCATTCTTAATAAACCTCTTGTTACTCTCAATATGAATCGGCACATGCTTGTAGAATCAAGATTGTTTCTAAATGACTCAACCGAAACATCACCCCAAGACATATTAAGCGGAATATCTAAAGATACGCTTCTTAAAATAGCAAGAACATTTCTATCTCATGGAAATGTAAGTGTCATATCCTTTATTGAGAAATTTATATGTCAAGAGAATATTGAAATAGCTCGGAAAGGATTGGAAAAATTGAGCGTAGAAAAAATACCTCAACTTAGGATTAGCGATTACTACATCCTCACAACAACTGTTTCTTTAAATTTTTATGAGTTGGTAAATAATTGTGCTTGTCCTGAGAAAGACGAAGTGCATCCAGCAACTATTGAATTTAAAGTGTTAAAAGCGTATTTGAAGCTGAATGATTTAGAGGCAGCCAAAGATGAAGTAATATTAAGGACAATACCTGAAGGATTGCCTCTTAGGCCAACATGGTTGCTTCTTATTTCAATGTTGCGTTATCATAGTATAATAAATGTATCCATACTCAAAGAACTGTATTCACAAATTGTAAAAGCAAACCTATTTCTTGAATTTTTAAATAGCTGTCAGCCAATTCTTTTACAAAGGTTACTTGAAAGTCTTAATTGCCCATGCAAGGAAGAATATATAATACGCTTTGTGAATTTAATATTGCCAACACTTGCTTCCATAAAAGAAAATCGTCCGTTGGAAATAGAAATACCCAAAGATTCTAAATTTGAGGAAGTAAATCAATTTATTAAATCTATGAGTCATCAATCAATAATTGATGACATAGACTATAAGTCCTTACGTTCAGCTCCCATCTTCCAGAAAGATGACAATACTTATATACCTACTTTGCCCATATTACTTATAGAACAAATATATAAAGGGTTGTATTTCAGATTAAGCAATATCAATTCAAAACTCAAAATTGTACGCAATTTAAAATCATATTTGGGGGAGTTTTTTACCGAAAAGATATTATTTGATAATTTATTGCGAACGATATTTAGAGGTAAATACTACAAAAAAAGTGACTCTGAAATGAAACCATTGTCAGATGGAAATGGCAATCCTGACTTTTATATGAGAAATGGAAACAAAGTTTTTATTTTTGAAATAAAGGATGCCCTATTGAATTCTACCGTAATTTGTTCTCAAGATTACGAAGTCGTAAAATCGGCTATTTACGAAAAATTTCATACAAACTCAAAAGGACATCCCAAAGGGGTGAGTCAATTGGCAATTAATTGCGAGCAAATATTGACAGGTAATATTAAGTGGGATACAAAGTACAAACCTAATCGCGTTAAGATTTACCCTATTATCGTGGTAACTGATAATGTGTTTACGGTACCGGGGCTTAACCAAATTTTAAACCATTGGTTTGATGAGTATATTTCTGTTAATTATCCTGACATTGATAAAACAAGAATTATGCCCCTAACGGTCCTATCTATAGATTCTCTAATATGTTTTCAAGATTATATTTCCAATAATTTAGAACAATATTTATCTGGTTATAGCCCACATGCAGTTCCTCGGATGTACATTGGCAACAAACCAATGAATGAAGAACTATTATTAGAGCGGTACCAAGACTCAACTATGCCTTTTGACTTATGGCTACGTAAGCAGATTAATGTAGATTGGCGAAATAAGATACTCCAATATTTATCGGATAGTGACATCATACTTACATAATATCTTCGCCAAACACAGGGCGGTAGATACATATATACATATAGACATAGGTAAATCGATACCTGCCTATGTACCGAAATACTATATCCCGGCTCACTGCGCTCGGCGCGGAGGGTCGGGATTTTTGCGTTTTTGGGTGGCTGA
>OFGI01000415.1_pt1 | contig 33414 bp, 32 predicted proteins | sample 1521751 | NCBI WGS metagenome assembly OFGI01 (sample SAMEA3504115, study PRJEB24116) | mouse gut metagenome | biome: mouse gut; feature: mouse-associated habitat; material: faeces | place: Denmark | collected 2011
TCTAATGTGGCGATGACATTTATGTTTAACAGTGCCTCCAACGATGAGTAAATCAGATATGTAAGTTTGCTGTTCACAACATTATTTTGAAGGCACTGGCAGAGATTCATCATAGGCTATCCAAGTAAGAGAGAAGATTTTCATCGGTTTTCCATGAGATTTTCTTCCCATTGGAACTATCGATAGCACAGGTCATGAGAGCTTTAGCTTTCATCTCCATATTTACTTCAGCATAGATGTTCGTTGTGTTTATAGATACGTGTCCGAGCCAAGCACGGATCGTATTTATATCCACTCCTGCTTGCAGAAGATGTGTTGCGGTGGTATGCCGGATCGTATGTGGGCTAACTCTCTTGTCCCTTACGGAAGGGAACTGTAGTTCCAGTTTTTGAGCATACCGACTCACCACTTCGTATATTCCAAATCGGGTTATACGTTGGCCGTAGCGGTTTAAGAAGAGTGGTTCATCTGGCTTTCTGTCATTGATTATTGTCTTAAGGATTGCACAGACATTGTCCCAAAGGGGGCATCTGCGAGTCTTGTTTCCTTTCCCAACAATGGTTACCAAGGGGATTGTTGATTCACTTTTGCTTTTGGCAAGCGTCACGGATGATACGTTCAGGTCGGATGCTTCTTCGGCTCTCGCTCCTGTATTGTATAGGAAGATCAAAAGAGCGTAGTCGCGTCTGCCCTGAGCGGATCTCTGGTCGGGCAGAGATAGCAAAGCATCCATCTCAGACTTTTCAAGATACGTTATCATTTTCTTAGGGGCTTTCTTCTTAGGGATATTGCGTATGTTTCGGCTCCATTCCATATGCTCCGGAGAGTTCATGGATACATACTTTGCGAAGGCCTGTAATGCGGCAAGTCTTTGGTTTCGAGTAGCCACTGAGACGTTACGGGTTTCCTGCTGATTGTCAAGAAAGTCTGACACGACATTGATTGTCAGTTCCTGAAGGTGGAGCTTGTCTGGATTTTTATTACAGACATCTCGAAGGTAGCCAACAAGAAGTCTGAAGGTATCGCGGTAGCTACGTACCGTATTACGCGACAGATTCTTGGCAGCCAGCATATAGTCGGTGAGATAACGCCGCACCCAATAACTGAGATATATGGTTTTTTCATTCATGTTGATTTGTTTTGGGGTTTGCATATTCAAAGAATAGATTGGCCGCATCTGAGAGCAGTCCGGTAGTCATGGTAAGATACACAGTTGTGTAACTCACTTGTTTATGGCCCAGATAGGTAGATAACACAGGCAAAAGAGTCTGAACATCCTTACCATCTTGGTACCACTTTCTTAATCGGTTCACAGCGAACGTATGACGAAGATCGTGGATACGTGGCTGATACCTTGTGTTGTCGTTTCGGCTGATTCCTGCTTCTATACGTATCTTTTTGAAGATGCCGTTTATGCAGTTCAGTCTCATTGACGAGCCGTTACACATAATCCATAGAGATGTGTCTTCATCAGAGATCTTGCAGTTGTCCTTTCTCCATGAAAAGAACTTTTCAATCAGTCTCTTTACTTCCTCGTTGAAAGTGACAGTTCTTGACGTGTAAAATTTGGATTCATGGATTGTGATACAACAGTTTGCCAGATCCACATCTTTCATGCGAAGGCTCATGGTCTCTGAGATTCTTAACCCCAGCACATATGTCAACTGAAGGATTGCTTTGACGCATTCAGGATATGTGAGAGAAGGCCGTTTCTGATATGTCATGGCAGCTGAGAACAACTTCTTGAGCTCGATATCTGAGTAAATATACGGTGTTATTCGCTGCGGTTTCTTAGGCTTATCCATAGTCAAGGGTATTTTTGATACATACCCTCGTGACATGCACCACCGGAAGAAGCCAGACAGAGCAGCGTGACGCGTAAACCACTTTCGAGTAATCTCGTTGCCTCCTGATTGCAAAAAATCTGATGTGATGGATGCGGTTATCTCTAACAGATTCATATCTTTCCCCAGATAATTGCAGAACTGTTTCAGAAGATTCGCATTGGTTTTGAACGACTCTCCCAATGAACGTCTATACTCGACATATTTGTCAATGGCACTATTGAGCATCATAACTCAAGCACCTCCTTCCAGTCCATATCCGACACTTCCCTTAGTCTGGAGAAATTGACTTTGGCGTAGATGGCGGTAGTATCGATTTTCACATGTCCGAGCACATCTGCGACTTCTTTAAGAGAGTGTCCTTCATTGACCAGTCTCGTTGCGCAACTGTGTCGGTAACTGTGAGGACCATGGTGCCTTATGTTGAGTTGCCTGCCTTCCAGAGATCTACTTGCCACTTGGTAAACTGTTGATGTACATATACCGTGGAATGGAGCTCGGGTAGTAAGGAACACAAACTCCTGCTTCGGATACTTTGGACGAGCTTCAAGGATATATCTCAGAAGTGGCTGTGCAACCTCATCTATCAGAGGCATTACCTGCGGTCTGCATCCTTTTGCCCTACGCAGATGAATGACGCTATTCCGCCAGTCAATGTCCTTGAGTCTCAGTTCAGTGATTTCACTGGATCTCAAGCCATACATTGCCAAAAGCGATAAAATTGCATGATTCCTTATGCCCTGAATCGTCGGATTTCGCGTAGATTCAGTCAAGATAACTTTCACATCATCCCAATGAAGATATGACGGAAGTTGCTCCATCGTGTACAGCCGAGGGGCGGAAAGTGTTTTCCACAAATCGTCTTTCACCCATTGTCTATCAGCCGCATATCTGAAGAAGCAACGTAGTACGGATACAAGCCCTGCAATAGTGCGTCGATTACACCCATTGTAATGACGTTCTTTGAGATAACTGTCAATGTCTGTAGATTGAATATCGGCAAGCAATAAACTTGAGCCCTGAAGGTAATTCATCAGATGACGAAGTATACTCAGACGGCTTCTATGAGTCTGGGCAGAATATCCTTTGGATTCAACAAGCCAGTTGAGATATGACATGATCTTGTCTTTTTCGGGAAAATCATGTTCCTCCGGCTGGGCAAGTAGTCCCATATGTGAAAGCCAATTAGTTGTGACATGAATGAACGTCCGATAACTATTATCGGTACCGGATTTCTTTCGTTTGCTTGGATCCTCAACATCTCGCCATATAGCTGCCGCGTTTTGTATTTCACTCATGGTTACAAGAGAAGTAGATGGTAAATCAAGCAACTCTATGGCTGTCAGTTGATATTGTGCGATTCGTCTCAAAGTCACTGAAGGAACCCCCTGTTGTTCTTGAGCTTCCAGATATGCGAGCCGTTCCATATACATCGGTGAGACAAGGTGTCGAACTCGAAAGTATCCTCTTGGAAAAATCTTGCTGATTATATTATCCTCAGGATAATAGCGGTGATCCAGTCTTCCCAAATATGTCAACCATCTCTTGGACGCACCAAGAAAGCGACAATGGAAATTAACCTCCACGCGCATATCACACCGTTGTTGACGTGTCATCGAATCCCATTCAGATGTCTTTTGGACGATATATTCCAATGGAATCTCGAATGTGTCACTTTCTCTAAGGGCAAGAAGTTCATCAATTGCGATTAGCAGACCAGCCAATCCTCGCAAATGTCGAATGCCCATTCCATCTGCGTGTAGTTTGTGCAGATATGCTTGTCTTTGCTCAGAGAATGAGGCTTGCTCATGTCTTTGCAAATCCAAGAAGTTTGTGAATAGTAAATTAAACATATTGTAGAATTAAAAAATGTCTGATATAAAATATGACTATTTTCTTAACCCTAAAATTATGTTGTTATGATTAAAGTTAATGCACATACCCTTAATCACTTATCAGGTGATGCAAACATAAATGTCATCGCCACATTAGAAGATTTATGTAATGGACAACATACGTCTTCAATCACGATGAGGAACTTGTGGGCCTCCGAGGTGCGAGCGGTGTAGTTGAGCCGGAAGGTCTTGCTCTCCAAAAGCACGCGGTCGTTGTTGACTAGAACGGGACCATCGACAAGTTTGAGGGTTCCCTGACCGTCATACTGGAAATAGCGGATGGTGTAGAGGGTGTTGGAATAGTTGCCCTCCGGCTTGATCTCGAAGCGCAGTTCAACGGTCTGCCCCTTGACAATCTTGTCGCCGTAGGGCATCACATCGACAGTGAACGGATAGGACTGCTGGACATCGAGGTCATCCGAGCAGGAGGTCATTGCGAAGACGATTGCAAAGAGTGCAATCCAGAAGCCGAAGAAACGGCCGGTGGTAAGGCGGATTCCGCCAAGTTTGTTGAGAATTGTTTTCACGTTTTTCAGAGTTTGAGTTTTGAAGATTTTTTCGGATAGAGCGACATAAGGTAGTTGTTCAGATCCTTGTTGTCTGGATAAAGTGCCGACTTGTCCATGACCTTATCGCCGAACTCACGCCGGAGTCTGGCGAGAGCCGCACGACCGGCAGTGTCATTGTCAAGATAGCACTGGATTACGGTATAGTCAGCCAACGGAGTGATGGCTTTAGCGACATTGGCAACGGAATTGAGAACTATCGAATCCATGCGATTGTTGAAACCGAGGCGTTCTGCCGAAAGGAAGTCGATGAACCCCTCGAAGACATTGCATCGTGCATGACCGTTGGCAATATGAGTGATATGCTTCGGAGGATACGACCCTTTGAAGAAAGGATTTCGCAGCTCATAGCCGCTGGCATTGTTCTTAAAGCCGCTGGCATAATACTGTTTTCCATGTAGCTCATAATCTACCTGCACACAATATTGCAGGGCGATGTCTCTCGGAATACCTCTATCGGCAAGGTATTTCAGCAACACAGGAGAAGTCAGCCGCGACACTTTCACATTCTCGAAGGTAGGTTCCTCGACAAACGGCGTTGGCTTATAGGGCTTGGCGACCGGGAGGCGCATCTTCTCCGCGATGTAATCGGCTTGCCTCAAAAAGTCCGTTTCACCGGACATTTCTCCGGCAAGCGAGAAGATGTCGCCGCCCGCGCCCGTCCCAAAGTCAAACCAAACATTCTTGCGTGGATTGACATGGAACGACGGTTTTCTCTCACTGCGATACGGGGCGTAAAACCATAGACCTTTGCTGTCGCGGCCGGTCGGTTGATAACCCAACTGGTTCAGGAACTCCACAAGGGAGATTTTCTTAATCTCGTCGATGTTCATAGGCGTATTTTCCGTTTGGGTCGGGCAACATCATCATCTTTCGGAGGTTCTTTCGGCTCCTCACGGATACTGACCTTTCGGATATTCGACATTTCTCCGGCGATATACATGTTCAGTTCACGCATATTGGCAGACCCTGTCATCTCATACGCGAGGTCATAAATTCCGCCGTATGCTCCGGATTTGGTATCACGCCAGAGATTTGTCTCCGTGTTAATCACCATAGTCGGCTCGTGCTTGTCATCGTAAGGGGCTTTGTAAACCCTGAGATTGCCGTCAGCTGCCACGGGGTGTTCCTGACCGAGAGCCTTCATAAAGTCGGTAAGTTTCACCTTCTTTATATCGAGGCTGATAACCATCGGCTCCTGCGGGCGACGTGCCATTGCCGAAAGTTCCTTGCCCTGCTCATACTCGTTCATGTATTTCAGAATGAAGTCCCGTGGATCCGTGTAGAGATTGGGGTTCATCTTCAGGACGGCAAGGTCGATTATGTCACCGCTCTCGTCAGTGGCGTGGTCATACCATCGGTTCGTGTTGGTATCTATCACCAGCAGAGGCTCAGGGTCGTCGCGCTGCGGCGCATAGTATAGTTTCATATCCTCGAAAGCCTTGACCGGCTTTTCACCGAGGGCCGCCATGAACTCCGTCAGCGGTATATTCCTGATTTCATTCTTTGTGTATTTCATAGGCTATTCGATTATGAATTTGACACCGACACCATAGGTTGTATGGTATATCTGAACATCGCTCCCGAAAGTGAACCGTCCTTTGACATTGGCGGTCAGGGCTATCTTATCGGAGAGATAGAACTCCGCCTGCAAGTTGAGCGCACCGCCATAGATGAAGGCGTCTTTTGCCTGAATGGTCGAGCCGTCGCGTAGAATGCTCTCACCCCAATTGACGGTCTCATAGCCAGCCAATGCCGAAACACCGCCGTAGAGGAGGAATGTCTGCGAGTAATCGCTGACGATACGGAGATTATAGCCGACCTCGCCTGTAAACTGAGCCACGGGGATGCGACCTTTCTCGCCGTAGGGCTTATAGGTCTGGAGATATTCGCCGCCGAAAGACCATGTATTGACGTTGTTGCCCTTGATGACAGAGTAGAACACTCCGAGGTTATAACCGCAGTTGCGGGAGTTGCCGGTATAGAAACCGTTTACCATATTGGCGTGTACCTCGACCGCCGACATTCCGGGGAGATTCCGCTGGGCGAATGCCTCCCCTGCGAACAGGGAAAGCACCGCCACAGCGAAGATTGAAAGAATCTTCTTCATGGGCTTATGATTTACTGGATGGATAACTCGTCGATTACGTTTGCTCTCACGATGTCCTCGTTATCGACCACGAAGGACTGATGGCGGCCGCCTTCTTTCTCGGCGACCTCGATAACGAGTTGCTTGTCATCGGGAATAGTGAATTTCTCCAAGGCAAAGACAGTGCGTTCCGAGGATTTGCCATGCACCACCGTCACATAGTTCTGGGCACGGAGCGGTTCAAGTACCTGCTCTTGCATGGCGGTTCGCTTGATTACCTTCTTATCCACAATCTTGAAACTCACATAGTCGATGTCGAAGGCGATGTTGGTGGTGTTCTTCAGTTCCGTGTGGAAATAGAGAAGCCCGTTGTTGGTATAGATACTTTTCAGAAGAAACTGCACCCCGAAACGCTTTGAGCCGATATGCTTGATTTCTCGCTTGTTCTGCTTGTAGATCGATTTCATAATCAGCTTGACAAGCACCGGCGACTCCTGACCCAGTTTCTCCAGATAAATCTCCTGCGCATTGTTGGGTCGGTTCACGGATTCCCCGTCATGGAGAAAGTCTGTCATCTCGATGCTTAGAAGCAACGGCTCTTTGGCGAATTTTACGTTGAAGGTATAATAGCTCCCATCATCGGTGATTACCGAGAGGTTTGTCTCCTGCTTGAACGACTTGAAGGCGGACTTCACACGCAGCACATTCTTTGCACCGTCGGCGAGTCCTGCTACGAGGTTTTCGTTGCCGAGGTCCACATACACCACTTCCGAAGGGAAGATGATATGAGTCGTTTTCTCGAAACATACTTCCAGTGCGTGAGGCGGAATCATCCGGTCAAATCCCACTTTGCGGGTCAGACCGTCGAACTTGTCGCCGTCGGTGTAATTGGAACCATACACCTCTACGTCATGTTCCGTACTTGACGACACGTTGTTATCGGTGTTTTTTGGCGATTTGGCGTTGGCAGCAATGGCCACTCCGAAGAGTGCCACTGCCGCAACGAAGAATTTTGTGATTGTTTTCATTCGTTGTTGTTGGGGATGGTTGATTTACTGCTCATTCTGCTTGAGCATGATTTTGTAGCCGGATTTCAGATGTATCTTGGGCGTTCTCAACTTCTTGTTAAGATATTGAGAAACACCGTTGATTAGTCCCTTGCCAACATCGGAGGCAAGTTGCGCACCGGCGTTGGTGGTCAGGTTGATGGAACTGCCCATCGTACTGCCCATGTTGGCACCGATTTCATGGAGCGCATCGCTCTCCATAGAGTTGGGGATATTGATCCCTTCCTGACCGTCGGAGTCATAGACCGATAGGTCAACCTCCATGATGCAGCCGAGAGCCTTGATAGACTCGATCTTGATTTCAAGTCGCTCACCCTGCAACCGCGCCGCTCCCACCACGGTAGAGTTCTTAGGCAACAGTGAATTGCCAATCCACATAGGTTCGAGCGTGCGGAGCCTGACGCTCTGCCCATCGGTAATCGACTGATCAGAAGCAACACAGGCTGAAATGGTGTTCTTGAAATTCGTGCGCTTTGTTCCGACAGCGGTAGAGAATGAGCGGGCATTATCGGTTGAGGCGCTGAGAGAAGACACAACATTGCGGTTCACCTGATTGACGGGCATAACCTTACGTTCCTTCTCCGGCTCATCGACAATCACCGCCTGCTGTCCGCCTCCGGTGCCGAGATACTGCGCCGCGAGCTTGTAAGACTGTTCCATCAGCTCCATCTCGTTGGGCTGCTTGACCTGCTGTTGCGCCATAAGATTCTGCGCCTCCAGCTCGTCGATACGGGCTTGGAGTTCCGCCACCTGCATCGCCTCGGTGTTCTCCGGGATGAAAAAGTCATCAAGCGAAGCCTGAATTTCCTGATATGCCAGATTTGAAGCCTCCACCATATTGGGTTGAGTCTCTTCGCGCACATTGGGAACAGAATCCACAAGCGGGATGCTTTCAGCCGTCACATTGATAGTATCCTTTTGTGTTGCGTAGGCATCACGCTTGTCGCTGACAATCTCCTTTGCGTCAGGCTCCGGCATATTCTGATTGAAACCGCTCGTCTGAGTTGCGGCTCCGTCGCCGAAGCTGTCGAAAATCAGCCACAGGATAATACCGGTGGTAAGGAACATCGCGGGGAAAGCCACGAGATATTTCATCCGCATCTTTCGCTCCGCCTCGGTAGTGGGTTTTCTGAGTTTATTCCATAGCGTCTTCAGATCCATAGAAAATTTCCGGTGTTGATTTGTCGCCCTTTTCGGGCATCGGCATCTGTTTTATGGTGCCGAAGTAGGGATTGCTATGCACCCCGTTGTAGATGTTATATATTGACTTGCCGAAGACAAAGAAGGCGAGAAGGGCAAACAGGACGAAAGCCACAGCCACGACCCGGAACCGCTTCTGCGGGGGTATGTCATCGCATTTGCGATGAACATACTCCACCGCGTTCTCTTTGCGGCTGGACACCTTATTATAAAGGAGTCCTATTTTCTCTTTCAGAGTTTTGAAGTTCATTTCTTAATTGTCAGTATATCTTTGTTTTCGATTACGGTAAAGTTCTCGATGATGAATCCGTTCGGATTGTCGTCGGATCGTCCGGAGTTCTTCAGTTTGCAGCTGCTGACCAGCGACCTCTCTGTGACATTACTCTGGCGGATAATCATCTGCTTGGCGTAAGTCCTTACGTCATAGGGATAATTGGTGAAGTTCACCACCACGCTATCCACCTTCAGCACCTGATTAATGTTGCCGGAGATAATGCGGTTGTAATATCCCTGTTCCGTGAAGTCCCGATAGTAGTTGTAGGCACTCTTGTCGGCGAGCAACAGGGCACGGCTGACATTGTGTTCGATGGCGGACTTTTCGGGAGAGAGTGTGAAGAACAGTTCATGGAAGCGGCGAACATGTTCTCGGGCTTCTGCCGGACGGTTCTGCTCCATGTCCTGCGACAAGGCAAGCATCAGGGACTTGCCATTGTCGAGGACATAGATTTTCTCGCGCTGCTTTTCGGCGAAGTTCAGAGAGAGCACCACGGCGGCGACCGCCACCACAGCGCAAAGACTCACGAAGACAACTCCGAAAAGACGTATCTGCCGAAACGACGATTCGATGTTTTTCAGTGATTTGAATTCCATTTTCATATTACTTCAGAAGTTTTCCGACACGACCTGCCACGTTACCCGCCGCAGACCCGGCAACACCTGCGATTGCTGAACCGCCCTGCATACCCACGGAGTTGATATGTCTGCCGTAGGCACCCATACCGCCGCCGGCCTGAATAATCCAGCCTGCCACGGTCGGGATTGTGAAATACCCGATGATACCGATAATCATAAATATCGTGTAGCAAGTATTTGAACTATCGAGGTTTACATTGGGATTATTGGTCAACTCCGATATGTCGTTCTGGAGCATCAGTACCTGTATCTTCGCCAATATCGTCGAGAATAGATCCGCGACCGGTAGCCATAGATAGGTCTGTATATATCGCTGAATCCACATCGTCATGGTTGACTGGAACCCGTCCCACACCGATATGGCAAAGGCAATCGGTCCGAGTATCGCCAGAACTATGAGGAAGAATGTCCTTATCGTGTCGATGGTCAGCGATGCCGCCTGAAATAGCATCTCCAGCAGTTCCCGGAAGAAGTTCTGGATTGCCTTCTTGACTTTATACATTCCACGCTCGATATACATCCCCGCAGCGGTACCGATTTCCGTCACTCCAAGCTCATCTATCTGTCGGTCAAACTCCGCGTCATCCACGAGGTAGGCTGTCGATGGGTCATTCATCATGGCCTCATACTCCAGCCGGTCTTTCTCCTCCCGGTATTTCTGCATGTCGAGAGTCTGACCTTCGAGCATCGTCGCCGTTCCCTGAACAATCGGCTGCATCACCGAATTGATGGTGCCGAGCACGATTGTCGGGAAAAACATGATGCACAGTCCGATGGCAAAGGGACGCAACAGAGGGAAAACATCTACCGGCTCGGCGGCGGCAAGCGATTTCCAGATACGCACCGCCACATAGAACAGTGCGCCGAGTCCGGCTATCGCCTGTGCCACTCCAGCCATGTCGCTGCACAGCGGCATCATCTCGTCATATAGCGAGCGGAGGACGGTGTGCAGGTTGTCAAAATCTATCGCGCAAAGCATAGGTGTTACCAGTATTTTTCAGAGCCGTCGCCGTATAGGTTGACGACGCGCTGGGTATCAGCCTTTTTCTTAGCCCGCAGGTAGGACACGGAGATGTTCTTGTTCGTGTAGTAGGCTGTAAGGTTCTTCAGCCTTTTCATCTCTTTGTAGCAGTCATCGACCACATCCATACGGTCTTTGTCCGTCATGGAGAGAGTCGTGATGTTGACCACCTGTTTCAGGTCTGTCAGCACACCGTTGGCTTCCTCCAGAATCCTCGTGTAGCCGGAGGCGATGGCGGAGAGTTCGGCACTCGTGAAGTTCGGGTCTGTCAGCATCTTCTGGAAATTGTTGACGTAATATCCTGAGATATTGCCGAGCATCAGAATTGTCTGCTGTACCTTGCGGGCATCGCGGACAAGGTTGTTGACCGACTGAAGTGCATCGTAATATTTCTTCGCCTGCTGGTAAATTTTCACGGTTTCCTGAAAATTCTTCACCATGTTCGTCGCCGTCGTTGACTCCTGAACGAGTGATTTAGAGTTGTTTACAATACTTTGGGCGATGTTCGACGGGTCGATTACCGTCCACTGGGCAGAGGCTCGGTTTGCTCCGAAGAGCAGAACCATAGCCACCACTGCGATGATTGTTTTGAGATGTTTCATTCGCTTTTGGGTTTCAGTTGAGTTTTGAGGCGAAACCTCGGATTATCTTCACGCCCACATAAAGCAGGAGCAAAGGGAAAGTGATTAGAGCAAGGATGCCGACGAGTAAGCCGGCAAGGATAAGCCACAGAATATAGAGGACTTTCATAACGGCAGCCATTGGGCGAGATGATGAGCGATATTTGAAAGGGTCTCCGCCACAAACGGTTTGGCATATACCACCATCCTATATGCCGCCACAAACGCGACAGAAAGAATGGCTATCCCAATGAGAAAAAGTATTGCTCCTATCAGTACCCCGAGTATCGGGTGGAAGCATCTGGGTACCTTCATCTTCATGTCGCACCCTCCCTTCTCTCGTTTGCGAGCATCTTTATTGCCGCCTCAACGCTGCCTCCGAGTTGGGCGGCTTTGTTGAGAACCTGAATCTTCTCCGTCTCCTCGGTGGTGTAGCAGAGGTATTCCTCGGTAGATACCTCCGTGGCATAGACGGCGGACTGTGTGCCACCAAGACCAATCCACACCTCCTTATAGAGTCGGTTGGGATTGTTCGCCATGTTGATGCTGAGTATCTGGCTTTTCTCCTTGTCGGTCAGACCGAGCAGTTCCTGAATCTGGTCGAAGCGGTTCATATACTTGCGCTGATCCAGAAGAATCTTGCAGTCGGAGTTGTTGATGATGGTCTCCTTCACAATCGGCGACGATATGATGTCGTCAACCTCCTGCGTCACCACGACCGCCTCGCCAAAGTATTTACGCACAGTCTTATAGAGGTACTTCATATACTCCGCCATATTTGCCGAGGACAGAGCTTTCCATGCCTCCTCGCATATAAGGACCTTTCGGATTCCCTTTAGTCTTCGCATCTTGTTGATGAAAGCCTCCATGATGATGATTGTCACCACCGGGAACAGCTCCTTGTTGTCTTTAATCGAATCTATCTCGAAGACAATGAAGCGTTTGCCGAGCAAGTCGATATTCTCTTTGGAGTTCAGCAGGAAGTCGAAACGGCCACCGTGGTAATACTGGCGCAGGGTTGTCAGGAAATTATCTATATCAAAATCCTGCTTGTAGATGGGGATGGGACGCTGTGCCATTTCAGCACGGTATTCATCGCGCATAAATTCGTAAAACGAATTGAAACACGGCACTATATCCTTGTCCGCCCTCATCTTGTCGAGGAACATCGACAACGCCGAGCCAAGCTCGCCGCTCTCCGTTTTGGTCACTCTGTCGTCCTCTGACTTCCATAGTGTCAGGAGCAGCGTCTTGATCGAGTCCTTCTTCTCCACATCGAACACACCGTCGTCCGTATAGAAGGGATTGAATGAAATCGGGCTATTCTCCGTATAGGTATAGTAGATGCCATCCTCGCCGTGGGTACGGTTGTGGATGAAGTTACTCAGACCTTCATAGGAGTTACCGGTATCAATCAGCAAGATATGCGCTCCCTGTTCATAATACTGGCGGACAAGGTGGTTGGTGAAGAACGACTTGCCACTACCTGACGGGCCGAGGATGAACTTGTTGCGGTTGGTGGTGATACCACGCTTCATCGGTTCATCCGAGATGTCAAGATGAATCGGCTTCCCTGTGAGGCGGTCAACCATTTTGATACCGAAAGGAGAAAGGCTGCTTCGGTAGTTGGTCTCGGCAGTGAAGAAACACGCCGCTGGCTCGATAAACGTGTAGAACGATTCTTCCGCCGGGAAGTCTGCCTCATTGCCGGGCATCGCCGACCAGAACAGCGTCGGACAGTCAATGGTATTGTGCCTGGGCATACATCCCATAGTGGCAAGCTGACCGCCGACATCGTTCTTGATGCGCCGCAGTTCCTCGGTGTCGTCGCTCCATGCCATCACATTGAAGTGGGCCCGGACTGAGGTCAGTCCGTATGAGTGCGCCTCGTTGAGATAGCGGTCAATCCATTCTCGGTTAATGGCATTACTTCGGCTATACCGCGAAAGAGAGTTCATGTTCCTTGCGGTTTTCTCGAACTTCGCCAAGTTCTCGTCATGGTCATCAATCAGTATATACTGGTTGTAGATATGGTTGCAAGGCAACAGCAATCCAACGGGAGAAGCGAAACTCAACCTGCAATCACTTCGGTCAGTCGATAACCGCTCGTAACGGTTATCGGTGCTGACCTTTGCCGGGAGATCATCCGTGTCGGAGAGTGTATGCAGACAGAGCATCTTGTCTCCAATCCTCATCTGCTGCGCCGACAAGTCAATGTCCTCTAAGCAGGTTACATCCTCCATTGAGAGTGACAGATACTTCTCGATAAGACCGGAAGCCTTGTCTGTGCCGACCAGTTCATCATCAGAGAGACGGCGCAGCTTGATATACCCGGTGTCATTGATGATACGCTCGAACTGTTCCACCGACTCCATGAACTTCACAATAATCTCGTGATTGAGTTCCTTCGGTGTCAGCCGTCCACGGCAGAGCGTCGAGAAGTTGCTCTGCTGACGCGCCCTTTCCTTCGTCGTTTTGGTAAGGAAGAGATAGCACCGATGCGACAGGTACGGTCGCTCATTGAAGTGGCGTTCAAAACTTCTATCCAAGAATGACAAATCATCTTTCTGGAGTTCCGGCTTATATCTTTCGGACACGAACCAGTCCTGTTTATGCACTACCGAGTAGTGAGGCAGAACTTTGATTGCCTTGCACCATGCGCCGTGCATGGCTTCATACTCCTGCGAGGTTACGGTGAACAGCTCCGGCAGCGATACCTCGAAAGCGACAGTGATGTCGGCATCTTTCGATATGATGCAGCCGTGTTCCACCGCCAGCAAAGGCAATTTCGATTCCAGCGTTGTGGCTTTAAGTGTATTTCTCATTGTTTTCTAACTCTGATTAAGCGATTCAGGCGCAGACGGTTGATGATATAGCGGGGATGATATTTCACCGCCGCCAGTTTCATCAGACCATACTGACCGTATTTGGCATTAAGGTGGAAAGTGAGCCATACAAGGATTGAGGCGCACACCGCACCGAAGGCGATGCAGAACCACTGTGCCACGCCACACATATACATGATGACGAACACGATGAAATCCGCAATCAGACCTCCGGCGAAGATGAACAGATATTGCGCCTTCAAACCCTTGTATTCTACCGTTCTACCAATACCTTTATTGATAGAATACTCAGCCATTTAGAGGAAGAATGAGCGGAGAATGGTAGCGGCTACGATAAGGAAGATACAGGCTCCGAACCACGAGGCGGCGGTCTTGCTGGTATCGGGGTCGCCGGAACTGAACTTGCCATAGACCTTGACACCGCCGATGAGACCGACCACGGCACCGATGGCGTATATGAGTTTCGTGTCGAGTAGGTCAGCCCCATTGCTGGGGCTTTCCCCTCTAAGAACCGTGCATGAGAGTTTCCCCTCACACGGCTCAAGCAACGCATTGCTATTCTTACTGAAGGAATAGTTCTGCCTCATTTCCTACTAATTTTATTAGGGTTAGACTTCTTTGGTTTGCAAGAGCTATGAATGAGAGTCTTGAACGGTTTACCGTTGATGGTTTCCTTAATGGTAGTCCACCTACGTTCATCGTCAATAATCTCTCCACAGATAGGACAGCGCATCCCTTGATGAATCCAAATCATGCGCAGAAGGTCATCAACTTCACGAAGTTGATTCTCCGTGTTCTTTGATTTTCTTCTTGCATAATAAGGAGCATCCGCAGGGTCATAAGGATTGACATTCGTTCTGACACGCACATACTTTTGGATTGGAGTGTCTGCCAGCCGCTTCAATCGCAAGGTCGATTCTTTGCCCGACTTCTTGTTCTTGGTAGTGGCGGCAAAACACCAATCCCGTCCGTGCAGTTGTTTGAAATACTTGTCTTTAATCCAATGCATTCCTTTCTTGGGATGTCTGCGTCTTGCCCATTGCCAAAGCGTTTTGTAAATCTCGAAATCCACTCGTGAGAATGCTTTTGATGATGCTCCGTATCGGTAGTAATTTGCCCATCCGGGTATCATGTGATTAAGCATTCTGATAATGGAGGAAGCCTTAGCCGACTTGTTACTCTTGATTTTGGTGCGTACTTTGTCGCAGAAACTCTTCATCGCATTCTTTGATGGTTTGGTCAGAAGTTTCCCATTCGATTTGTACTCGCGTATGTTGAAACCAAGGAAATCGAAACCCTCACTTATGTGAGTTATCTTGGTCTTTTCCTCAGACAGCATGAGTCCTCGCTCTGCCATAAATTCCCTTATTAAGGGAAGGATAACCGTTTCTATGGTTTCCTTATCTTTGGCAGTAACAATGAAATCATCGGCATAGCGTACAAGGTTGATTTTCGGCTCAATCCATTTACGTCCACCGTATGCGGTAGGCATAGGTTGCCAATATGGTTTCACTGCTTTTTGCACGAGAGACTGTAATCCGTCAAGAGTCATGTTTGCAAGTGTCGGAGAAATTATACCTCCTTGGGGTGTGCCCTCATCGGTCGGGAAGAGTTCACCATTGAACACATAGCCACTTTTCAGCCATTTTCTCAGCACTTCCTTATCCATAGGAATATTGTTGAGGAGCCATTTATGGCTAATGTGGTCGAAGCATCCTTTGATGTCACCCTCCAGAACCCATTTGGGAGCCACGTCTCTTGAAAGCACATTGTGACACTGGGCAATGGCATCTTGACAACTGCGATATTTACGGAATCCATAGGAGTGCTGGTCTCCAGTGGTTTCTGCAATCGGGTCGAGAGCCATGAGATACAATGCCTGCATCGCACGGTCTTTCATAGTCGGTATTCCCAAAGGACGTTTCTTTCCGTTCTTTTTCGGGATTTCGACACGGCGCAATGGCATCGGCTGATAGCCACGGCGTTTCAGTGTGTCAATCGCTTTGACTTTGGCCGCATCGGTTGACCATCTTACGCGGTCAACTCCTGCGGTGTTCTTACCCTTGTTAGTAGTAACCCGAACCACGGCAAGATAACGACCGTAGAACGAGTGGGTCAACAGCCACTGCAAAGATTTGACTTTGCCATGTCTGCCTTCCCTTTGAGCCTTTACAATACGTGCTTGCAGCTTCCGAACATAGTCCTCGGCTTTGCGTTGGTCAATACTTTTCCAACGCTCCGCATCGGTGAGAACCACATTTTCAGGTGCACACGTTTCTTTCGATTCGTTCATTTGCTTTCCTTTCTTTAGAAGTTCTATAAAGTTTATTGTAAAGAGTTACCTTGTGGAAGTGGGCACACTTTCGTGTCGGATGATGTGGCTCTCTGCCATACATGGCAATGAGGTCAATCCGTATCCGCTCCATTACAGAGCGGCATTCGCTTTTTCCACGTTCCTATATCCGCACCCCGTATAGGCTCGCCTTGCGGCTTGCTTACCACTTCCGAAGAAGCGGAGAGATACGGACTTACCACGTTCCGTGTAAGTGACTGTGATGGGTTAGGTCCGTCCTATTCACCGGCAGTCTTGATGTCCGTGTGACCCCACCTGGACAGGAGGTCAGCCGACTGCACACCTTTTTGGTTCAAGCCTCAGACTTCACTCCGTGGAGAGAAGTCAACAACATCATTAGGCTTGTTCTTCGTAACGATGTTTATCAGACGTTCACACTAAGTTGACCATACCATCAAGTCTTGCCCCTCGGCAGAACGATGTTATCCGCCATTGACCTCGGCTCACGCTTTGGTCTGTTCCTTTCGGAAAGGGTACTTTGTCAGGGCAGCTTCGCACAAAATGATTACTCATAATGCACGTACCCTCAGACTACTGCAAACGGAATTGCAGGTGCAATCAATGCTTCTCTAAGCTAAAGTTGCACAATCACTTACACAGTTTACGTGTCACACGCCGGGGTCAAAATAGCTGGAAATCATCGAGGTAGCCTCGTTGATACCTGCCATACCGTTGCCGGCGGCGAAACACTGGGCGACAGATGCGACAGCGAAGAGTGCGAAGAGTGCGCGCTTGGTACCTGCCGAGCGCAGAATGTTTTTGAACTTTCTCATGTGTCAATTTTTGGACTGAGAGGGTTTGCGAAGAAATTCCATTCTGAATCGAGGTGCGGGAGCGTCCTTGACCTCCGGCTCAATAACCGGTTCGGCTTTTGGCTCAGGCTTTTCCTCGTTCTGCTTTACCTCCGGTTCTTGCTCCGGGACAGTTTCGGCAGCGGGTGTTTCAGATTCGGGTTCTTCCTGACGGAAAGCCTCGTCGTTCATCTCGACTTTCCGGTGGCACTCATACAGTTTCTCCAGCAGAGCGTCGGGGAGACATCCGCTAAACTGTGTGCCGTCAACCGTCCTAAAAACATTCATTGCAAATTGCAATGCGCCAACGGGCTGTTGTTCGCCAGACTGCAAAATGTCTGACGCCTTTGTGATTGAATCGAAATCGACACCGCTTGCCAAGGGATTGGGAGGGGCGACAGTGTTGTCCTCTTTTTCGAGCTGCGCCTCTTCATCACGGTGGTCTTCCCATGCCAGTGCCTCTCTTTCGGGAGACATTCGTTTGGGTGGTGCCGGAGTTTCATTCTTCACATCAAATTCTGCATCTTTTTCATCCATCAGGGTTTCCACACAGTCCCTGATAGGTTTCACGACCTCTTCCATCATCGCCTTGAGGTCTGCCATAGAAAAATTGGACAGACCTACGGCATCATCGGCTATTGCCGGACTGATGGTTTGAGGTACTGATTCTTTTGCCTCCGTAACCGAGGGCGGAGGCGGAGCGGGAGGAGCGTTCTCTTCTTGTGGCTTTTCCGCAGGATACTGTCCTCGTCTGTTCATATACTCGTTGAGCAGGACGACCACAATGGCCTGTGCCACGATAGCGCCGATGATATACATCCATATCATGCAGTGTTTCGTTTTGAATCGTTTGTCATCTCATTGATGAGATCGGCACAAGTATCAAGGTGGTCAAGCAGGATTGCCTCTACATACGACCCCATTGTAGGACGGTCGCCATCGATATCCAGCACGATTCTTTTCAGTCGCTTGCCGAGTTCGGCGGAGATATAAATCTCCCGCTCCTTACGGTTTACTTTGTCGCCCATCAGGTATTTTACCTGATACTTCTTGGCATTTAGCGAGATACCATCCATTGCCTTGCAATCGGTATCCAAGAGATAGGATGCGGCAGTAAGTTCTGCTATCAGTGCTTTCACATCCTCCTCTTCAAGATGATAGGCCACTATATTCTGGACATACATACCGACGGAGGCTTTATCGCCGCCGATATTAGTGACTATCCTCTTGAGTCGCTGCCATAGCGACAGAGTGCATCCTACATATTTGTAGGGCTTTAGAGAGTGTCCGGCGAAGAAGGTCTCTTGATACGAGCGTTTTACCTCGTCGGAATAGCCGGCGCCGTCAACATTGGCTTCGGTGCCGGGGTTCGCATTGGGAATTGCGGTCATTTGAATCTGTCAAGACTTTTCTGTTTGCGTTGGTCTATAAGACCTGCTATGTCTTTTCGATAAGTGGAAAAATGATGTTCAAGGATGTTCCACACATAGTTGCCAATCGTCATATTCTTGCCTGTTTTGGAGCTGATAGCCTGTACGATCTCTCTGAGGCAGATAAGATGGTCGATTGTCAGATAAACCTTCTCTGTTTTTTTATCATCCGTTCCACCTCTTAAAAAGGTGTCTACAAATGAATCCGGAAAAGATTGTATCTTCTGTGCGGATGCCTTCGGCTTTTCAGCCGGAGTGTCTTCTTCAACGCCTTTCGGCCCCGGCACGGGTTCAGGTGCGACATCATTATCCATGGGAATATCCGCAAAATCAGGAGTTACGGGTTTATAGCCTGCAAGAAAATCTTCACCAAGTGGTACTTTGGAAATTTTCTTAGCCATTGCGTATTCCTGTCAGTTCCAGAAATTCTTCGGCGAGGTCATCTATTCCGCTCCCTTTGATTGTATAGGGTGACGGAGGAAAGACTGTGCTTCGGAAAACCTGGTGCTTCGGATTGCATGAGAGTTCTTTCTTGAAGCGGACGCTTGCAGGTATGGTGGTCTTCATCGCTTCAAGGCCGATTGACTCCATGAACTCATCGTAAGCAGTATAAAGGTCAGTGCGCTCTCTTGCGTCAACTTTGTTCCACAGAATCTTCACACCTTTAAGGTTGCCATATCCCATCGTCATAAGACGGTCGTGGATAAACTGGCAATATCCAAGGGTGCTTTCTATATCATACTTGCAGGCTGCCATCGGACAGAATACATAGTCGCAGTTCGATATTATCTGTATAACATTAGGGTTGTTCATCGTACCGGGGAGGTCGAGGAACAGGACTTGTGTGTCATTCTCTCCATTGAGATACTGACGCACCCGAAACATGGTTTCTTCCAGAGGAATCTTCATAATAGCGTAAGGCTGAAGACCGGTTCGTGTCAACAGTTCGTGCGCCATCACTGCCAGATGCTCTGTCTCGCTCACGGTCTTTAACTCGCGGTTGCGTTCTCCTATAAGACTGTGCTGGGGCGAGTCACAATCCATGATTGCAACCTTGATGCCTTTCTCATAGTAGAGATAGCTGGCGAGTAACACCGTGAGGGTTGATTTGCCCACTCCTCCCTTTTGGTTGGAGAAGGCAACAACAATGGTGTTGCTCATCGGAATGTTTTTGAGGGTGAGACAATGGTCGGCAACATTTGCCACGACGTTCCGGCGACTGCCGAAATCAGGAATACCATCCGCAGACGGTAGGTAGGATTATCAAAGGGTAGAACAATCCGACCAAGACAAAATGACCAGACAACACACAGAGCCGGATGCGGATCAAGCGATATAGCGGATTCATATCCAATCAGCTCGATAGCCCGCTATCGGGTCAACTATATGGACAGCCAAGTGTATGGTCAACTGATTGCTTAACTAATCAGATAGCCCTATAACTGGTAAGTCAGATAACTGTTTATCCAATCGGATAATCAGCCAACAAATTAGATGGCTGATTAGCTATATAGCCAATTAGCTATATGGCTAATTAACGGGATAGCGAATGAGCTGATTAGTCAGCCAACAGGAATATAGACCGGCATATTCCCATAAACTTCAATAGTTAGTCAGCTATCCGGTTAACTATCCGGAAAGTTATCTATCTGATTGGCTGGATAATCAACATTATAGTTGGCGAGCCAACTCATTATCCGGCCAATCAATGAATTAGTCAGTCAATTAGAAAGCCAAGGGCTATGACTGATTTTCAAGGATTTAACCTTGTGATTGATGCCTCATAGCTTATGGAGCGCGTGCTCCGGCTATTTCAGCACGGCATTCTTGCCGAATATATGCCTGCTTATTATAGTATGCAGGCGGTAAACGGCGACCGCGTACCCGAGTCATCCTTTCGGCCTGACCACGGGGCTTGTCGTTCATTTACGCTGCAAAGTTAAGGGCATTTCATCAGTCATTCCAAATTATTTCGGGGCTGTTCCGTGTTATTCCGTTTTGGTTCCGTTCTTTTCCGCAACGGGGGCGCGGCAGACCCCTCAAATGGCAGTAACTTTGCATCGTGCAACAGAGATAAAAAATCACGCTATCGCACACACCTTTATTATTCGCCTGATGAAGACCGGCATCAAGGCAGAAAAACACGGGCTTGCCAGCCACTATATAAAAGGTGTCTCATTCTTCCCAAGTTACATCGTGTTCAACGGAACACAGCAAGGTGTCTTTTCAGGGACCTGAAAAGGTTTCGAGGGCCCAAGCCCTACCGAAACAACCTTGCCCGTGTGGGACAAGGAAATTCTCCAAAGTCGAATTTCCCGAAGGATGCCTGCGGCGCATGATATGATAAATCGCGTTGCGATAACAAACAAAATCCCAAGAACAACATGGAAAAATCATTCAAGGGCGGACGACCTCCGCTCCCAGACAGGTGTGACCATCTTGTTAAGGTTCGCTTCAACACATCAGAACTGGATATGCTGATTCACATGATGGATAAGGCGAACGAGACGGTAAAGTCCACCTTTATCAAACAAGTTCTGTTCGGCAAGCCATTTAAGGTGCTTGTAACGGACAAATCGCTGGCTGTTTACTGCGCCAAGCTCTCGGAGTTTTTCGCTCAGTTTCGCACTTTGGGCGTAAACTACAACCTTATCGTGAAAGAGCTTCGCACGGAGTTCAGCGAAAAGAAAGCGATGCAGTATCTCTACAAACTTGAAAAAACCACCATAGAGATGGCTAAAATCTTGGCTGAGGTCAAGGCTCTCACCGTCAAGTTTGATGAGGTATGGTCGCAAAAATCTCTATAGGCAGCAGTCTATACGGAGCACTTGCCTACAACGGAGAGAAAATAAATGAAGAACACGGGCGTGTATTGGGCGCCAATAAGATTGTGTTGCCGGCAGACGGCAATATGAATATTGGAGCGATGACAGAGAACTTCAAGGCTTTTATGCCCAAAATGGGTAGGACAAAGAAGCCGGTTCTCCATATCTCACTCAATCCGCATCCCGATGACAGGCTCACGGATCAGGATTTTGAAATCCTTGCCCGCGAGTATCTCGACAAGCTCGGTTTCGGCGAACAGCCATACATTATGTATAAGCACGAGGACATCGATCGGCACCATATTCATATAGTTACGGTCAATGTCAACGAGCAGGGCAAACGCCTTGACCAGTCTTTTCTATTCCGAAGGAGCAAGAAAATTACCAACGAACTTGAAGAGAAATACGGACTCCACAAGGCACAGCGGGAAAAGGTATCACCCGATACTCCTATTACCAAGATTGATCCAAACGGCGACATCAAGCGTCAGATCCAGAATACTGTCAAGCTGGTTGGTATGCGCTGGCAGTTCCAGAGCATAGGCGAATATAACGCCATACTCGGACTGTATAATGTCAAATGCGAATTGACCGACGGCAAAGTCAATGGCCGCGAATATCACGGTCTGGTCTATTTTGCAACTGATGACAACGGCACTACCATAGCCACACCTCTCAAAGCCTCACGACTCGGCAAGTTTGCAAGCAGAACAGCCATTGAGAATAAATTTGAGCGCGACAAGGAAAAAATCGACATCAAGCCGACAAGGCGATTGGTATCGGAAGCAATGGCGGCATCTGCCGGTAAGGACGACTTCATTGCCAGACTCAAAGAGAAAGGTATCGACCTTGTTCTACGGTATAACGATGACGGCAGATTGTATGGGGCAACATACGTTGACCATAACAATCATGTTTCGCTCAACGGATCCCGTCTCGGCAAAGAGTTTTCTGCAAATACCCTTCACCTCTGGTTCAACGACCCGGCGGCAAAACCCTCGGTTCAGCCTCAACCGCGTCAGCCCCAGGGACAGCAGGTACCTCCTCCCAATGGCGGTCAGCAGTCTCAGTCCAATGGCGGACCACAACAAAATACGGGTCCGACTCCGAACCAACAGACTCAGCAACCTCAGCCAAGCCAACAGCGCCAAACTTCATCAAATTCTTACGACTTCGATTTCGACCCGGTATTGCCGGGACTCGGACCTTTTCAGACAGGACCGGACTTCGACCCTGCGGAAGAAGCCTTCGCCCGTCGTGCGCGTAAGAAGAAAAAGAAGAAAGGACGCGGACTGTAAAAGTCATTCACCCTCATAACAAACAGACAAACAATGTCCCAACAAGAAGATGATCTAAGGGCACTGGCGAAAATCATGGATTTTCTTCGTGCCACAAGCATCGTTCTGGTCATAATCAATATCTATTGGTTCTGCCCGGAGCTACATCCGACCAATCCAGACGGTTTCTTTACCGTCGTCGATAAGGTGCTGAACGGTTTTGATCGTTCATGCCATCTGTTCAGGTCTCAATATACCTCCAAGTGGTTCGCACTCCTCCTTCTCGCTCTATCGTGTTTCGGCACAAGGGGCGTGAAGAACGAGGATATAACATGGCGTACCATCTGGATATTCCTCGGCATCGGCGTGGTGCTTTACTTCATGCCGAAGTTCCATTACACCTTATATATAATGTGTAGCGCAGCCGGATTCATCTGCCTGCTTATGGCCGGCAACTGGATGAGTCGATTGCTGAAGAACAATCTGATGAACGACGTATTCAACAATGAAAACGAGTCTTTCCAACAGGAGACGCGCAAAATCAAGAATGAATACTCGATAAATCTCCCCACCAGATTCTACTACAAGAAAAAGTGGAACGACGGATGGATAAATGTTGTCAACCCCTTCAGGGCGACAATCGTACTGGGCACACCCGGTTCCGGTAAGTCGTATGCAGTAGTGAACAACTTTCTCAAACAACAGATTGAGAAAGGGTTCGCGCTGTACTGTTATGACTTCAAATTCGCGGACCTCAGTACCATTGTCTATAACCACTTCCTGAAGAACAAGGACAAATACCCCAAAGGAGCCAAATTCTATGTGATAAACTTCGATGATCCCAGGCGGAGCCACCGATGCAATCCCATTGCGCCGGCGTTCATGACCGACATCGCGGACGCATACGAATCGGCATACACCATAATGCTCAATCTCAACAAGACGTGGATTCAGAAACAGGGAGATTTCTTCGTGGAATCGCCTATCATTCTGTTGGCGAGTATTATATGGTATCTCAAACTCTATAAGGGAGGTACATACTGCACCTTCCCTCATGCCATCGAGTTCCTTAACCGCCGATATGAGGACATCTTCCCGATACTTTCCTCATATCCGGAGTTGGAAAACTATCTTTCTCCGTTCATGGATGCATGGCAGGGAGGAGCCGCAGACCAGTTGCAGGGTCAGATTGCATCGGCAAAGATTCCTCTATCGCGTATGATCTCTCCGCAACTGTATTGGGTAATGTCGGGCAACGACTTTACTCTCGACATCAACAACCCACAGGCTCCTAAGATACTCTGTGTCGGGAACAATCCCGACCGCCAGAATATCTATGGGGCAGCACTTGGTCTCTATAACTCCCGAATCGTCAAGCTCATCAACAAGAAAGGAATGCTCAAATCGGGCGTGGTCATAGATGAGTTGCCGACTATATACTTCAAGGGGCTTGACAACCTTATTGCCACGGCCCGAAGCAACAAGGTTGCAGTCTGTCTCGGCTTTCAGGATTTCTCCCAGTTGGAACGAGACTACGGCAAACCGGAGGCTGCGGTGGTAATGAATACTGTCGGCAACATATTCTCCGGACAGGTAGTGGGGTCAACTGCCAAGACACTCTCGGAGCGTTTCGGCAAGGTACTACAGAAGCGTCAGTCAATATCCATCAACCGTCAGGATGTATCGACATCCATCAACACGCAGATGGATAGCCTCATTCCGCCGAGCAAAATCAGCGGACTGTCGCAGGGTATATTTGTAGGTGCCGTTTCCGACAACTTCGGAGAACGAATCGACCAGAAAATATTCCATGCCGAGATTGTAGTTGACAGCGAGAAAGTCAAGTCGGAAGAAAAGGCTTACAAGCAACTTCCCATCGTTACCAATTTCATTGACGAAAACGGCGATGATGTTATGGAAAGTGCCATCCAGACCAACTATCGAGCCATCAAGGAACAGGTGAAAAAGATAGTCGCAGAGGAGAAAATGCGTATCGCCGCTGACCCGGAACTGCGTCATCTGCTCGATTTGAAGTAAAACCTGGCTGAAAAATACCCGGATAACCCCAACCGGGTAATGGGAATTCGAGTCCCGGCACAGCATGAAATACTTTTGATTTCAGCGAGTTAACCACTCGCTGAAATTTCTATTACGCAATCGTCACCCGGTTGAAAGCAACCGTAAAAGTTAACTTTTGGCGAGACAGTAATTTTGCATCGTAAGTTTTAATCGACGAAAAATGGATATAACTACGATACAAGATAAAAATACTGTCACCATTGTGATAACCGCTAAGCAAGCCGGTGACTTTATAAATCTTCTCACCCGCATTGCGGATGGCATGGATAGGTTGGCGATCAATGCGGCGCCACTTCCCATGCTGCCCGAAACGCCACAAGAGACGTATGGCATTAGACCGGATGCCATGTATCCCGAATGGCAAGTACAGAAGATTTTCTCTTGCAGCGATAAGACTCTCCGTAAATGGCGCAAACTGTACGGACTACGCGCTTATCAAAGCAAATCAGGCACAAAAGGCTCCCGAATCTGGTATTGCGGTCAAGACCTGATAGATTTCTTCCGGGAGTTTGCCGTGGCTCTGGGTATCAAACACCCTAAGCCAATAGAAAAAGAGGTCCCCACGGGACAAATCTGTGAACCTCCAAAACATCTGACAATTCAAGATGCAAGAACAAGATTTGAAGAAACAAGATGCTCTGATTGCCCACAACAGCCAGACGGGTGAATCGGGCGTAGTGACTGGACTGAAACCTGATGGCACTCCCCAGATGGAAGACCCGGCGAAAGCTGCTAAATTCCTGACATTCGACCGACACGCCGACATTCTCGACAACTTTCTACAAAACTTCACCGCCCAATGTAAGAATCCGACAATCTTCGGCTTCTTCAAGGTCCCGGCTGACCAAGTCCCCACAGTGGGTTTCGCCGTCAACCAGATGGTGCAGAATCCCGATATGCCCGGGGCGAAGGATATGCTCACCGAGGCAAAGGTGAAGATGCCCGACGGCGCACCGAAACAGAAGCAGGAGGAAACAGTCTCCGAGACTGTCAACCCTGCGCCGGACAACGCTCAGACCCAGGAGCCCCAACGCTTCAAGCAGATTGACGAATCCAAAATCAACTGGGACAATCTCGCAGCATGGGGTATCACCAAGGAATCAATCGGTGAGCAGAATCTCCGCAACATGGTCAACAACCGGATGTCCGACCTCGTGAAAGTCACTCCGACTTTCGGCAATGAGAAATATGAGCTGGAGGCTCGACTCTCATTGCACGAGAATCCCGACGGAAGTATCAAGGTGGTCCCTCACTTCATCCGTCAGGAACCCAATCTCAACGATGAGTTTCACGGCGTGAAATTCACGAAGGAGGACAAGGAGATGCTGAAGGCTACCGGCAACCTCGGCAGGGTCATCGACCTGAAAGACGCCAAAGGGAACACGATTCCCAGCTATGTCAGCATCGACCGCAAGACCAACGAGCTTATTGCTCTCCCGGTGTCAGCTCTCTATATCCGCAACAAGATCGGAGAGACGGAACTGACGCCGAAGGAAATCGGGTTGCTGAAATCGGGCAAACAGCTCCACAAGGAGGTAACGCTCAAAGACGGCAAGACTTTCCCGGCAGTCCTTCAGGTGAGTGCCGCAGAGCAGAAAGCGGAGTTCGTTCCCGTCCATGCCCGCCTCGGTCAGCAGAGGTCTCAGTCCCAGGACCAGAAACAGGAGGCACCCGCCGAAAAGAATACCAACAACTGGGTTCTGAACGACGGCAGCATCAAGCCTCTCGGCAAATGGAAGGGGGTAGAGTTCTCCGACCAGCAGAAAGCGGATTATGTCGCCGGAAAGACCATCAAGGTCGATGGCGTCCCGGATGCCAAAGGTGTGCCAAGCACCATCTACATCCGCTTCAATCCCGACAAACAGCGTCCTTACACCTACAACTCCGACCCCGACAATGCCAAGGTCATCACGCCGGCGGAGGAGAGCAAGACGCAGGTCGCAGTCAACTCGCAAGGCAAGACCAACGAGGCAACCAAGGGGTTGAAGGAACCTCTCGAACAGGGGCAGACCCAGCCCAAACCGGAACAGAAAAAGAAGTCAGGGCAGAAGCTCTAATCAGCTGATACTCACACCAAGGCTCGCAGGTGTGAAAGCATCTGCGAGCCATTCTTATACCCTTTCCGGAACAATGAAATTCAAATCAAAAATCACAAACACAAATAGTTATGATTACAATCATCGCCCAAAATAAGACAACCGCACTCGCAATCGCACGTGCCACCGCCAACGACGACGAAGGCAACCGCTACTTCTACGGCAGCAAGTATTACATCACTTGGATGACTCCCAAGATGGTGGAGATCTCGACCCCTCGCGGTCAGGCATCCTATTGGTTCCGTGACCAGAGCTTCCCGCACCTTCCCAAGTATCTCACTCTCGGCGTCACCACTCGCTACCGTCAGAACGGCGAGTCCATGACTCCCGAAGCAAACGCACAGCTCGACATCATCAAGTCGCTGCTTGCCAAGAGTGAAAGCATCATTGTGGCAGTCGAACCCACACAGGAGGGTGAGATGAGTTTCCGCTATCTCTACTCCTATCTGCGTTGCACGCTTCCTTACAGCCGTGCCATCATCAACGACCTGACAATGAAAGGTCTCAACCGCGCAATATCCTATACGATGCCGGCAGAGAACTATGACAAGTGGTATCAGGCGGCTCGACTCCGGGATGAAGCGGACTGGCTCGTGGGCGTGAATGCCCGTCGCGCTCTCGCTTTCGCCGCCGGCCGTGGCACTTACCGCATCGGACGTACCAGTGCATCTGTACTGAAGATGATTGCCGACCGCAACCTTATGGTCAAGTGTGCCGAGCAGACTTCCTCCAGCTACACAACTATCGCAATCAAGGACCGTGACAGAAACATCTTCCCATTTCGCAGCATCGACCCCAACGATGTTTCTCCCAAGTCCACATCCGAGGTCAAGATTCTCTCCGTGGAGAAAATCGAGGCGAAAGTCAAGACTCCCAAGCTCTACAACCTCATCAACCTCCAGCTTGACGCAGCTCGCATCTTCGGCATGACTCCGCTGCGCACCTATGAGGCGGCTCACCGTCTCTTCGGGAGAAAACTCATCTCTTTCCCCGTCGCAGCCGGAAGTACCGTACCCCAGCGCAAATATCAGGAATGTCGCAAGGTACTGGAGAAGATGCTGTCATACAGCAACTACGCATCCGTGGCAATGGCGAATATCGGGGTTGCTCCCGGTCGAGCTGTCGATAAAAGCAAGTATGGTACCCACGGCATTGTGGCAACCGGCGTGCCCCCTCTGGTTCTCGATGACGACATGAGCCGCATCTATCATCTCATCGTCAAGAGGATGTATCAGGCATTCAGCAAGGACGCTGTGGTTATCCACACCCGTGTCATCACGGAATGCGAGGGCGTCCGCTACGAATGGAAAGGAGAAGCCTACAAGACCAAGGGTTGGCACACTCTCTTCCCCGACACGCTGATGAAAACCCAGCCGATGCCTGTACTCGCCGACGGTGAGGCGACAGACATCTTCTCAACCGGTTCATGTACCGCAAAGACTCCAATGCCCGAAGACTACACGGACGCTACTCTCATTGAGGATCTTCTCGCAATCCGTGGCACGGTTTATTCTGCCGGAATCGCTAAAGACATCGTCCATCTGGAATCAAGCGGTCTCATCGAGCGCGACGTATGGGGGCACCTTTCGCTCACTACAAAGGGGCGTCTGCTTTACGGCATCATCAAGGATATGAAGATTGCCGACATCGGCGAGGTGGTCAAGGTGGACACTCTGATGAAAGAAGTCGCCCGTGACGTACTCTCAACGAGTGCATACGACAATCAACTCAAACAGTTCACCCGCGACGTGACGGCAGGAATCCTTGCATCGGCAAAACTCTTTCCCAGAATGGAAGAAGACATCCCGTGTCCTCACTGCTCAGAGGGGGTAATGAAGACCTTCGGCAGAGTTGCAATGTGCGACAATCCCGAATGCGGCCACTATGTGTTCCGCCAGTTCTATGGCGTGACGCTCACCCATGATGAACTCGCCTCGCTCATCAACACCGGCTCGACACCGTTCATCGGAGGTTTCCGTGCCCGTAGCGGCAAGACCTTCAAAGCCCAAGTGATAATCAATGCTGCCGGGAATACTCAGGTGGTCAGCAAAAACAAATCCGAAAACGCCTAAACAACTGCAATTATGAAAAATACTCTCGATGCATACATCCGCTACCTGTCAAACTTCCTCTCTCGCAACAACTATCCGGAGGCCGAAGATCTCAGCTTCATCAACGCCCGTGCAGATCAGGCATACGAGGTGTTCTGGGAGGCACGACGCGGAGGGGTGGAGGTGTCCACCGCCGAGGAACTGGCTATGATAGCACTCATGCAGGGTTATGAGGGTGATTCCTTTGACGATCTCGTCCGGGAAATCCTATCCGACTACAGTCCGGAAGAAGGCTATGACTTCTTCATTTCCGATATGGATGATGTGCTCGAAGAATACCGTGAGCGGTATTCTCCCGACAAGTACCCCGTGCATTCGGCGGAGTACGAGACGTTCAAGACCGAGCTGCTGGGCGTAATCGACGACTATTTCACTACCTATTTCCACTGATATGGCATATAACAGACTAAAAGTTATGCGCGACAACATCGAGGCGATAAGGCTTGCCTTTCGCCTCGGCGTTGCCGGTCGCTCGGCACAGACTGCCGAGGAGCGCGAGATATTGCGGAAGTATGCCGGATTCGGTGGGTTGAAGTGTATACTCAACGATGCCAACGAACTGGCCGATGCCGCCAAATGGAGCGAATCTGACATCGAGTTGTTTGCGCCTACTGTTGAGCTGCGCCGCCTGATTCACGACTATTCCAAGGACGACAGGGAGTTCGCCAGATACATGGACTCGCTGAAGGCCTCGGTGCTGACAGCATTCTATACCGACAACCGCATAGTGGATGCTCTCTCTGATTCGTTGAAATACTCCGGTGTTGAGGTGAAAAGTTTTCTGGAACCGTCTGCCGGACAGGGTGCATTTATTGACTCGTTCCTGCGCAATGACAGATACCCCGGTGCTGAGGTATTGGCGTATGAGAAGGATTTGCTCACGGGTAAAATCCTTTCAGCGCTACATCCGTCTATTCTTACTCGCATAGAGGGCTTTGAAAAGATAGAAAGCGACTTCAACGGATATTTTGATGTGGCCGCCTCTAATGTTCCTTTCGGTGATTTCGCGATTGCGGACCCCGCGTATGCCGTGAGCAAGGAGATTGCCTACCGTCAATCGACAAAGGCTATACATAACTATTTCTTTCTCAAAGCACTCGACCAAGTGCGCGAGGGGGGATTGGTTGCCTTCATTGCATCGCAGGGTGTTATGAACGCTGCTTCTCCTTTCATACGCATGGAGCTGGTGAAGCGTGCCGACCTTGTGGCGGCTCTACGTCTGCCAAACAATACTTTCAGCGACAATGCCGGAACCGATGCCGGGTCCGACCTGATTATTCTCCAGAAGCATACCGGGAAGAAAGCATTGTCGGCTGATGAGGAGTTTTTCATACAATCGGTCGTTGACCGAGGTACTAAGGTGCCGGGCAACAAGTTCTTTCAGGCGTTTCCGCAGAATGTTATCTCCACTACCGCAAAGATTGGTACCGATCCATTCGGCAAACCTGCAATCATCTACAAGCACGAAGGCGGAGTCGATGGCATTGCTGATGATTTGCGCAAGGCACTCGATGAGTCGCTACACATGCGTCTGAATCTGGAATTATATAATTCCAACGGTATCAAGCCGCCAACACCGGAACCCATCACACCGAAACCAAAGGAAACCCCGAAGGCTGAAAAGAAGCCGAGTCTTACCAATACGCCTTTGATGCAACAGTATCAGGAGATGAAAAAGAAACATCCTGATGCGATTCTGATGTTCCGTGTCGGTGATTTCTATGAAATTTTCGGCAAGGATGCGGTTGAAGCGTCTGAGGTTTTAGGTATTACTCTGACTCGCAGAGCCAACGGCAGGGAAAACTATATAGAATTGGCAGGGTTTCCGCATCATGCGCTCGACACCTATCTGCCCAAACTTGTACGGGCTGGGAAACGTGTGGCTATATGTGAGCAGCTTGAAGACCCGAAGCTGAAAAAGACTCTCAAGCAGAAGGTCGTCGAGACAGTTACGCCCAACCAGACTCCAAAGGTGCAACCTAAGGTAGAAACTGCGCCTATCGAAACCCCAAAGGTTGAGCCAAAGGCGGAACCTGCCAAAGAAAATGAAACCGATGGTAGCCCGGATTATTCCGATAATCCCGACCCTCGGCTGTTTGCATACAATCTGTTCGGAGAGCTGGAGCCTATAGGCAAACCACGCCGTCAGCCAAAGCCGTCAGAAGATGCTCCCAAACCTAAACCGAGTGTGGAGGTCAAGGATATTCCGGTAAATAAATTCCGCAAACTCACTGAAAAAGAGCTGGAATTTTACGGTTCGTTGAACTGGGAGGACAATCCTCCCATCAATGGATTCTATGAAACCATGATGTCGATTGCACACCGTCAGTTGGAGGAGATGCGTCTGGAACGAGAAGCACAGGAGGCGGCAAAAGCCGCCGGCATCGCGCCCGGTGAAACTTATCTCGAAAAGACCGAAGGCGATTTCATTCCCGGAGGTCGGATCCGGCAGCCGAAAGTCACGGCAATACCCATAGAGCCGAAAGTACCGGAACGCGATATGTCGCCCCGTCCTTTCTCGGAGGATGTCCAGTTCTTCCACCGCAACGGCAGTATGGTCGTTCAGGACGGTCTTGTCGGTTTTCTGTCGGATGTCAGAAAAAACAGTGCGACATTCACGCCGCTTGATCTCAAATCGGGTCAAGAGAAACGTGCAATGCTGTATATCACTCTTTCCGAGACGTACCAGCAGCTCTACAACTATGAGGCTGAGACACATGAGCCGTCGGAACATCTGCGCGAACATCTCAATCAGTATTATGACGAGTTCGTGGAGAAGTATGGCAACCTCAATGAGAAACAGAATGTCAAGTTCATTCTTATGGATGCCAACGGACGCGATGCTCTGGCATTGGAACGGGGCGAGAACGGTCAGTTTGTCAAGGCTGACATCTTCGATCATCCCGTATCATTCGCCGTTGACGAGGTTACTTCTGTAGATACCCCGATGGAGGCACTGACAGCATCGCTCAACAAATACGGCGTTGTCAATCTCGAATATATGTCGTCGCTGGTGGATATGGATGAGGACGCAATGGTTGAGAACCTTGCCGGACACATTTATTACAATCCGCTGGTGAGCAACTACGAGATAAAAGACCGCTTCATCGCCGGCAATGTAGTGGCGAAAGCCCAGGCAGTCAGAGCATGGATAGACCGGGAGGAGGAACGCATCAAAGGCTTCCCCGGTTATGACGGCATAGAGCCATTCATAGCCTTGTCGCAGGACTCTCTCAAAGCATTGGAGGAAGCCCGGCCCCGCCGCATCGAGTTCGATGAGCTGGATTTCAACTTCGGCGAGCGTTGGATTCCGACCGGCATATACTCGGCTTATATGACCCACCTCTATGATACAGAGATAAAGATTGCCTATTCGTCCTCGCTTGACGAGTATTCGGCGGACGCTCCCCGGAAGAATATGAAAATATGGGAGGAATTTTGCGTCCGTGGCTATTATCGTACCTATGACGGTATCAGCCTGTTGAAACACGCGCTTCACAACACCGTGCCTGACATAAAGACGTCAATCGGCAAGGACGATGACGGCCACGACATAAAGGTGCCGGACAACGAGGCGATACAGCTTGCCAACACCAAGATTGACGAGATACGAAATGGATTCTCGGAATGGCTCGAAGCCCAGTCGCCGGAGGTCAAGGAGAAACTCGTTGACCTCTATAACGACAAGTTCAACTGCTTCGTGCGTCCGCAATATGACGGCTCTCATCAGACATTCCCAGATCTGAACATGAAAATTCTCGGAGACCGCTATGGAATCAGCTCCATTTATCAATCGCAAAAAGATTGTATATGGATGCTTAAACAGAACGGCGGCGGAATTTGCGACCACGAAGTCGGGACAGGTAAAACACTGATAATGTGCATTGCAGCGCATGAAATGAAGCGTCTCGGGCTGGCTCATAAACCGATGATTATCGGTCTTAAAGCCAATGTAGCCGAGGTAGCCATGACCTATCAGTCTGCCTATCCCAATGCTCGTATTCTGTTCGCCGACGAAAAGAGTTTCAAGGCTGACAAGCGTGTGGATTTCTTCAACAATATCAAGAACAACGACTATGACTGTGTGATAATGTCGCACGACCAGTTTGGAAAAATACCCCAGTCGCCGGAAATGCAGCAGCAGATTCTTCAGGCGGAACTTGATACTGTCGAGGAAAACTTGGAAGTGTTGAAACAGCAGGGCCACGATATAAGCCGTGGTATGCTCAAAGGTCTTATCAAGCGGAAGGAGAACCTAACCGCGAAGATTGCCACCATACAGTATCAGATGGAGCAGAACAAGGATGCTGTCGTTGACTTCAAGCAGATGGGTATCGACCACATCTTTGTGGACGAATCGCATCAGTTCAAGAACCTGATGTTCAACACCCG
>OFGI01000431.1_pt1 | contig 32475 bp, 34 predicted proteins | sample 1521751 | NCBI WGS metagenome assembly OFGI01 (sample SAMEA3504115, study PRJEB24116) | mouse gut metagenome | biome: mouse gut; feature: mouse-associated habitat; material: faeces | place: Denmark | collected 2011
GATTTCAAATCGGCGCACCGCTTTATAGGATGGATTTTGTTAACTTCAGATTACACCAAATGGCGGATGAGTTCCTCGCGGTCTCCCGGCAGGAGGTCAATCACGGGGATTTCAATCATGGTATAAGCCCCCGGTTTCTGTAGCATGGATGCACGGGCTACGCCAACGAGAATCTGTGCTGTCAGTGCCGGATTGTTGATGGACATGTTGAATTCAAAGCGCTGGTTCTGTGTTTTACCGCTTACGCCTTTACGTACCATATTCACTCCATGCCCCATGTCTTTGACTTCGTCGACAGAGTTCACGGCTATGACGTGTGTCTCGTCGGATGCGAAATATGGGTCTTCCTTTACAGCTTTTGTGACATCCTCCAATTTAGCTCCCTCCTCAAGTTCCACGTACACCATGCGGCGATGTATGCCGGTTCCGAGCGGTATGGTCATTGACAGGGCATTCTTTACTCCGGGCTTGGATTTGACGCATACGGTGTGTCCCATGCTCATGCCGGGACCGAAGTTGGTGTATGTAAGACCTTTAGGAGCGGCTGCCTGTAGCAATGTGCGCACTACCGAGTCGCTACCCGGATCCCATCCGGCTGATATTATGGCTACAGTGCCATGTTTCTGAGCCACGGCATTGAGGTTGTTGCGGAGGTCGGCGATGGAAGAGTGTATATCGTAACTGTCGACAGTGTTTATACCTTGTGCAAGGTAAACTTCAGCATATTTTTCAACTTCGCGTGTCGGAGTGCAGAGTATTGCCACATCCACTTTGCCAAGGTCTTTGATGTCAGTTGTAACCTTGTAAGGTGTAAGTTCTGCCGGAATGTTGGATATGTTGCGTCGTACCACTCCGGCTATTTCGAAGTCGGGGGCTTCCTGAAGCGCTTCGAGTACGAAGTGTCCGATATTGCCGTAGCCAACTATAGCTGCTTTGATTTTATTCATATTATATATTGTGTTATCGTAATGAGTTGACAATCTCTTCGGTGTCGCGGGCTATCATCAGTTCCTCGTCGGTGGGTATGACCACGACTTTTACTTTCGAAGAGGGGAGAGAAATCAGTGTCTCGGTGCCACGGGTGCGGGCATTGAGTTCAGTATCTATTTCCACACCCATGAATTTCAAGGGTGCACATACGTTTTCACGCACACCGGTCTGGTTCTCGCCTACGCCGCCTGTGAAAACAATCACATCAAGTCCGCCCATTTCGGCTGCGTATGCGCCGATGTATTTAATGATGCGTTGCTCATACATGTCAAGAGCCAGTTGCGCACGTTCGTTACCCTCCTTGTCGGCGGCTTCGATTTCGCGCATGTCGTTGGAAAGTCCTGATACACCTGCCACACCACTTTCTTTATTGATTATGTTCTGGAGTTGAGCTACCGACAGATTGTGCTTGGTCATGAGATATGTGAGCGCGCCGGGGTCGACATCGCCTACGCGTGTTCCCATCATCAGACCTTCAGTGGGGGTGAGCCCCATGGAGGTGTCTACACTCTTGCCGTTGAGTACTGCAGTTATGGAACCGCCGTTGCCTACATGGCATGTCACCATCTTGCAGTCGTCGGGGTTCAATCCCAAAAATTCGGCAGCACGCATGCTCACATAGCGATGGCTGGTGCCATGGAAACCGTATCGGCGTACTCCATCTTCGGTGTAATATTTGTAGGGGAGTGCATACATGAAACTTTTTGCCGGCATGGTCTGGTGAAATGCGGTGTCAAACACACCTACCTGAGGTGTATTCGGCATGAGCGATGTGATGGCTTCTATGCCGGTGATGTTGGCGGGATTGTGGAGAGGGGCGAGGTCATAACAGTCCTTTACCTGCTGTATGACTTCGTCGGTGATGAGCACGCTTGAGCTGAATTTTTCAGCGCCATGCACTACGCGATGACCTACAGCGTCAATTTCGTCGTAACTCTTTATGCAACCATCTTTGGGGTCGGTGAGGGTGTTGAGTATCGCTTCTACTGCCTGTTTGTGGTCGATGTGTCCGAGTTCTTTTATTGCTTTGGTGCCGTCGGGCTGTTTGTATTTCAGGAATCCGTCGTCGAGACCTATCTTTTCCACGCCACCTTCGGCGAGAGTGTTATCGGCAACAGTGTCGATGAGTTTGTATTTCACAGAGCTGCTTCCGCAGTTGAGCACGAGTATTTTCATAATGGTTTTAGTTTTATTGTTTCTTTAATCCGATTGCCTGATTGCAGGTCATGATGATGGTTTTGTAGATATCTTCGGGGAAGCATCCGCGTGATAGGTCGTTGACCGGAGCGGCGAGTCCCTGGAGTACCGGGCCTACAGCCTGAACGTTGCCAAGGCGCTGAACGAGTTTGTAGGCAATGTTGCCTACTTCAAGCGACGGGAACACGAGTACGTTGGCGCGACCGTTAAGGGGGCTGTTGGGACTCTTGGTCTGTGCTACGCCCGGCACGATGGCGGCATCGGACTGGAGCTCACCATCTATTATGAGAGAAGGCATCATCTCTTTGGCTATCTTGGTGGCCTCGATTACTTTATCGACGCGTTCGTGCTTGGCACTGCCCTTGGTGGAGAAGCTCAACAGAGCCACGCGCGGTTCTATGCCTGCGATATCACGGGCTGTCTGCGCAGCCGAAACTGCTATCTGAGCCAATTGACGTGCGTCGGGATCCGGTACTACAGCGCAATCGGCAAATACCAATATTCCATCGGTGCCGAATGGCATTCCCTCAGGCAAGAGCATAAGGAATGCTCCCGATACGACATCGATTCCGGGTTGTGTCTTGATGACTTGGAATGCTGCGCGGAGCACATTGCCTGTGGTATTGAGGGCGCCGGCTACCTGTCCGTCGGCATCTCCGGCTTTGACCATCAGGCATCCCAGATATAATGGATTGGCAGCTGTGAGACGTGCCTCTTCCATGGTGATGCCCTTTTTCTTGCGGAGTTCGAAGAACAGCGGTGCGTAGCGGTCTATTACTTTTTCGTCGGCGGGGTTCACAATCGTTGCCTTGTCGATATTGTTGAGTTTTAATTCACGTGCCATGGCGTGAATGTCGGCAGGATCTCCGATTAGCGTTATGTCGGCAATTCCGTCGGCAATTATTCTGTCGGCAGCAGTGAGTGTACGAGGTTCCGTGCCTTCAGGCAATACGATGCGCTGTGGCATGCTTTTGGCATTGGCGGTTAGCTTTTCAAAGAGAGTCATGACTTCTTGATATATGATTATGAATTTTTATGTATGGTTACGGGCAGTGTGTAACTGCGATGCAAATTTAGTTTTTATTGATGGAAATACGAATGCAAAAGTTGTAAAAAATATGCACGGTATAGTTGTATGAATGTTGAAAAAGCCAAACAATTTTACATAATGGGGTGTTGTAGGATAAAGATGTAATTTAATAAGATTTAGGTTATGGACGATAAGAAAAGAAAGAGAGTTAAAACCAACGTGTGGATATCGATTGGTGTAGCTATATTGATAATATTGTTGATATTATGGCTTACGATAGCCGATTTGTGGGGCGATACCGATGTGTCGGCTAATCTGATAGTGCCCAAGACTGACCTAATCAAATGGTTATGGGTTTGATGTCGCTGATAGAGCTTTTGGGCGGCGCGTGGGCAGGACCTAAATGGTTTCCAATATGGTCTATATGGCTGATAATTGGCTGTATCGGCGGATATTGGTACGGTAGGCTAAGCAGTGTAAGCAGTTGTTATACCATACTCTCCATAGTGGTGGGTGTGATTGGCGGAATGGCTGCCGGATGGGGCTATGTGGCATTGTCGGGTGGCGGTGAGCGTAACGAGTATATTTCGATGCTTACTTCAATGGTCGGTTGTGCTTTGCTGCTATGGTTGCTGAATATGCTGATGCGTAAACGGAATTCGGGTGGGAACGGCGTGTGATGGCGACAATAATCCCATCCCGTATAAAAGCAAAATAAAAATCCCCAAGCTTCAAAAGCTGCGGGGATTTTTATTTTGTCAGTCGTTGGAAGCCGCGTATTATTTCTTGATGACGCGACGTTCTTTGATGCGTGCTTTCTTACCGGTGAGTTTGCGGAGGTAATAAAGTTTTGCACGACGTACTTTACCGTATTTGTTTACGGTGATGGAGTCAATGAACGGTGATTCGATAGGGAAGATACGTTCTACGCCGATGTTGTCGCTCATTTTGCGAACAGTAAAGCGCTTTTTGTCTCCTTCGCCCGAAATCTTGATGACAACACCGCGGTACTGCTGGATACGTTCCTTGTTACCTTCTTTGATGCGGTAAGCAACTGTGATAGTGTCACCGGGGCCGAATTCGGGATGTGTTTTGCCGGTAGCGAATGCTTCTTCGACAACTTTGATTAAATCCATTTTTCTTTTCGAAATTAAAAATGTTAACACTAATCGCAATATACACAGGCTGCATGTCCTGTCAGAGATTACGAAATCGCCCGCAAAGTTACATCTTTTGGTTGAATCATGCAATTATCCTGATGCTAAAATGATAATAAAATCGTGTGTCGCGTGTGTTTATGTGTGGTAATGTTTAAATTTGCAGTGAAAATAATATGGATATGGATATAAAAGCGATAGATATAGCGGAGTTTGATTACCCGTTGCCTGATGAACGTATAGCCAAGCATCCCCTTTCAGATAGGGCGGCGTGTAAATTACTCGTGCGCGATGCCGATGGCAGTATGCATGAACACCGGTTTGCAGAGCTTCCGGGTCTTTTGCCTGAAGATTCGTTGCTGGTGTACAATAATACGCGTGTGATTAATGCGCGGTTGCGTTTCCGTAAGGCGAGCGGGGCGGCTATAGAGGTGTTTTGCCTTGAACCGGTAGCGCCCGGCGATTACGCTATGTCGTTTGCTTCCAATGAACATTGCGTATGGATGTGCTTTGTTGGCAACTCCAAACGATGGAAGTCGGGCTTGCTGGAGATGCCGCTTACGATAGCCGGTGAACAGGTCGTGCTAACTGCCGAGCGTGTGTCAAAGAATGATAACGGTTCGGAAGTGCGCTTCGCCTGGGATAATGCCAATGTCTCATTCTCGCAAATCATTGAAGCGGCAGGGGAGATTCCAATCCCTCCGTATCTGAACCGGGGGACAGAAGATTCGGACCGGTCGGATTACCAGACTGTATTTAATAAAGTGGAGGGTTCGGTGGCGGCTCCTACCGCCGGGCTGCATTTCACTCCTGAAGTGCTCAATGCTATAGAGCGGCGCGGTATATGCCGCAGGGAATTGACGCTGCATGTGGGAGCGGGGACTTTCCAGCCGGTGAAGAGCGCTACCATAGGGGAGCATCCCATGCATAGCGAATTTATATCCGTGGGTCTTCCGCTGATTGAAGAACTTGCCCGGTGTGACGCCAGGGTGATAGCGGTGGGTACTACATCTGTGCGCACGCTTGAAAGCCTGTATCATTTAGGGTGTATGGTGGATAAGGGGAAGGAACCTGATGAGGTGCCCCAATGGTATCCATACAGCAGCGGGCATCCGGAGCTTTCGACGAAGGATGCGCTTGGTGCTTTGGCGCGATATCTGCGTGGAAAAGGTATGGAGCGATTGGTGGCTTCCACGCGCATAATAATAGCTCCCGGATATAAATTTAAGGTGGTTCGGGGTATGGTTACCAATTTCCACCAGCCCCAGTCCACGTTGCTGCTGCTTGTGTCGGCATTTACAGGTGGGCACTGGCGCCGTATGTATGATTTCGCGCTTGAAAATGATTTTCGTTTCCTGAGTTACGGTGACGCCCAGTTGCTTCTGTGAAACATTGGCGACGCTATGTTCCACGACTTATTAACAATCGGGGGCTTTTATAAACATTTAACTCAATTTGAGCACACTCCGTTTTTACTTGTGGGCAAAATGTGATTACTTTGCATCCATAAAATCAGATATTTTCCTATGGGTAAAATCATAGCAATAGCCAACCAGAAGGGTGGCGTGGGTAAGACCACCACCACTATCAATTTGGCGGCATCGCTTGCCGCTGAGGGTAAGAAGGTGTTGATAATCGATGCCGACCCTCAGGCAAATGCCACATCAGGCTACGGTATAAAACCGGAAGAGATGGCGTCGTCCATCTATGAATGTCTTGTCGACGATTATCCGTTGGCAGGTTCGCAAGTGCCCACCTGTATGAAGGGGCTTGATTTGATAGGCTCCCGTATTGACCTCGCCGGTGCGGAACTGGAATTGATAAGCCGTCCAAACAGGGAGAAGGTTCTCGCCCGGTTGCTCGCCGGTATTGCCGACCAATATGATTATATATTGATAGACTGCTCACCGTCGCTCGGATTGATTACGGTCAATGCGCTTACTGCCGCCAACTCGGTAATAATACCTGTGCAGGCCGAATATTTTGCATTGGAGGGTATCACGAAACTTATCAACACCATACGCATAATCAAGCCTAAGCTTAATCCGGGCTTGGAGATTGAAGGGTTTCTGCTTACGATGTACGATGCCAGATTGCGCCTTGCCAATCAGATTTATGAGGAGTTGAAGAGCCATTTCGGCGATATGGTGTTCACTACCGTGATACCTCGCAATATAAGATTGAGCGAGGCTCCGTCCCATGGGCTTCCGGCGTTGCTTTACGATCCTGAAAGCCGCGGTGCTACCTCCCATACGGCACTTGCCCGTGAAATAATAGCCAAGCACAAGCGTCAGGCTAAGAATAAGTAATTTCGGTTGAATTTAATAAACAGGATAAGAATACTATATGGCTCCACGACGTAACGCCTTAGGGCGAGGACTTGATTCGCTGATATCCATGGACGATGTACCCGCACGCGGGTCATCGGCTATCAATGATATAGACCTCGAACAGATTGCACCAAATCCCGACCAACCCCGAACTACATTTGATGAAGATGCACTCGAGGAACTTGCGGCTTCCATACGTGAATTGGGTATAATCCAGCCATTGTCGCTGCGTAAGGTAGCGCCTGACTCGTACCAGATTATAGCGGGTGAACGACGTTACCGTGCCGCCAAACTTGCCGGACTTTCTTCGGTGCCTGCGTATATACGTACGGCTAACGAGGCTGAGTTGACTGAGATGGCTCTTATAGAGAATATCCAGCGTGAGGATTTGAATGCCATTGAAATAGCATTGACATTCAAGAAGCTTATAGACCAATATTCGTTGACTCAGGAGCGTTTGAGCGAACGTATCGGCAAGAAACGTGCCACGATAGCTAATTTTCTGCGTCTGTTGCGTTTGCCTGCTGAGGTACAATTGGGATTGCGGGATAAGCGTGTGGATATGGGACATGCACGTGCGCTTCTGTCGATTGATGACCCTTCGGTGCAATTGAAATTGTATAATCAGATAGTGAAGGAGGGGCTGTCGGTACGTAAGGTCGAGGAATTGGCAAAGGCTTATCGTGATAATGCCGGAGAGCCGGTTGAATCAGAGAAAAAATCACATTCAAAACCTCAGCCGAATCATGATTTTGACATACTACGTGACCATTTGTCGCGGCGTTTCAGTACTCCGGTGCAATTTAGTTGCGACAAATCAGGTAAGGGGAAAATAACATTTACTTTTAAAAACGAGGGTGAACTTGAAAGATTAATTACTATCTTTGACGAACTGAAACCGCAACATAATTGACGGATGTGTTTTGCGCAAAGTCGGTACTTGTTTGTAATGTGCTGATGATGCGTAAGATATGTTTATTATTGATAACAGTGCAGCTTGTAGATATTAAAAAGGATTTTGTCGCAAAATGCGTAATCGGCATGGTTTTATTCATGCTGGCAACTCCGTTTAACATTTTTTCAGCAAACCCTAACAAGCCGGTTCGTCCCGCGCGCCGTGCTGATAAACCGGTTGTGGAGAAGTCCGTTTCCACGCTCCCCGATTCAATTCCATTGTCAGCTCCGGTATCCACACCTGCCGCGGTAGTGGAGGATGCTTTTACATTGGAAGGCGATACCATAATGTTGGCTCCGATGGATACTATACCTATTGTAGACTCTCCCGAGATGAAGCTGTTTTCCGACAGTACTCTCGTCGACGGTCCTCGTGAGAATTATGGAAAGGTGTTTACCCCTAATCCCACCCGTGCGGTGTGGTTGTCGGCATTGTTCCCCGGACTTGGACAGATTTACAATAGACGATATTGGAAACTTCCGTTGGTTATAGGCGGTTTTATGGGTTTGGGCTACGGTGCGTCGTGGAATAATATGATGCTCCGCGATTACACACGTGCCTACACCGATATAATGGACAATGATCCGTCGACCAATAGCTACATGGATTTCTTCCCCCCGAACACTGATGAGTCGACTCTGAATAAATCATGGCTCGAACGCACCTTGAAATCACGCAAGGATTATTACCGTCGTAACCGTGACTTGTGTGTGATAAGTATGATAGGTGTGTATCTATTGGCAATGGTTGATGCGTATGTCGATGCATCGTTGTCCAATTTTGATATATCGCCCGATCTGTCCATGCAGGTGGCTCCGGTTATGATGCAGGATGTAGGCAGTCCGTTTCCGGTACTCGGGGTGCAGATGGCAGTTAATTTTTAGAAGAACAAGAACAGTAGATGACTATTATGACACTACGGAAAATATATATTACAATGATGTTCGGTGCGGTAGCCTTTGTGGTTTCCGCCGGACCGTCGATATTGGATATCAAGCATTCGATTACTGACGATAATGTTATACCGCCAGAGAGTTTTGAAACCAAGACACGTGAACTGGAAGAGAATTTCTATCTCAAGAAGTATACCGCGCATCCTGTGGAGCAGGGGCAGGTGAAGATGGGTAATCCCGAGGAGTATGAGCAGCTGTTGAGCCGTCTGCCCACTGAAATAGAGATGCCCTACAACCCTGTAGTCGGACGTCTGATAGAGATGTATCTTGGAAAACGTCGCGGTTTGGTTGCCGACATGCTCGCGTTGCATAATTATTATGGGAAGATATTCATAGAAGAGCTTATAAAGGAGAAGGTACCTCTGGAGCTTCAATATCTTCCGGTGATAGAATCGGCTATTAACCCCAATGCGGTGTCGCGTATGGGAGCCGGCGGTCTATGGCAGTTTATGCCGGCTACTGCCACAGGACTTGGCATGGAGGTGAACTCGTTGGTGGATCAGCGTCGCGACCCGAGGGTCTCATCGCGTTATGCCGCAAAATATCTGAAGCAGTTGTATAATATATATGGTGACTGGTCCTTGGCTATCGCAGCTTATAATTGCGGTCCCGGTAATGTGAATAAAGCATTGCGCCGTGCCGGTGGCGGTAAAAAGGATTTTTGGGAAATATACAATTACCTTCCATCTGAAACACGTGGATATGTACCTGCTTTTATTGCTGCTAATTTTGTGATGAACTATCATGACCGGTACGGCATACGTCCGACTCTTGTAAAGCAGCAGTTGGTTACCGATACCGTAGAGGTAGCTAACCGTGTCCATTTCCGCCAGATAGCTGATGTGCTGAATATTCCCGTGGAAGAGATACGCATGCTCAATCCGCAGTTCCGCAAGGATATAATACCCGGTGACAATCATCCGTATTCGCTTGTACTCCCGTCGCAGCAATGTCTCAGCTATATTATAAGCGAGGATGCTATTCTGAGTCATGATTCCGAGATGTATGAGCGTCGTACATATGTGGAGCCGGGAGTGGCGCGGGTGGAGAATGGTGCTACTAACGATGAGCTTGCGGCCGCACAGACGCAGAATGCCGGAGATAATAAAGAGATAGCGCAGGCTGTTACCGCCAATGTGGTGAAAAAAACACATATAGTGGGACGTGGCGAAAATTTGCGTGATATAGCCAAGAAATATGGCGTGAGTGCCACGGATGTGAAGCGATGGAACAATCTGCGCCGTGGAAAAGTGAAAGAGGGCGATGAACTTACGATAGAGGTTTATGAAAGAACGGTGGCTCAAGCCGATGTGCGTCCTACTACACCGAGTACTGTGACAAAACGCGTTGAGGGTCCTCAAACGTCAACATCAAAATCAACCAAGTCGACGAACCGTGATACTAAGAGCGGAAAGGCTAAAAAACCGTCGGTAACAAACTATACCGTGAAGAGTGGAGACAATCTTGAGAAGATAGCTAAACGTCACGGCGTGTCGGTAGCCGATATTCAGGCTGCTAATGGAATGAGCAAAGGAACTACGCGAATCAACGTAGGACAGAAAATTAAAATTCCGGCAGCCGGTTCGGGAGTGTCCTCAAAATCAACAGCAAAGTCAAGAAATTCGGCTGTTTCCGGCAAGAAATCAACCTCGAAAAAAAGTGGCACTAAGAAGCGCTCAAGCAAGAAAAGACGCCGCTAATGAATAAGATTATTGCAAAATGATAGTGAACGCCTTAATTTTAACTAAAATTAAGGCGTTTTCTTTTTGCCATTGTCAGATTATATTCGTTAAATTTGCGGTATTAACCTATATGAATACCATTAATACATAAATTATGGATATAAATAGAATAATGTCTTCACTCGAGATGAAGCATCCCGGTGAAAAGGAGTATCTGCAAGCCGTAAAAGAGGTGCTCATGTGTGTGGAAGAGGTGTACAATCAGCACCCTGAATTCGAAAAAGCCCGTATAGTAGAGCGCATGGTTGAGCCGGACCGTATAGTGACATTCCGTGTTACCTGGACCGACGACCGTGGCGAAGTACAGACCAATATCGGTTACCGCGTGCAGTTCAATAATGCCATTGGCCCGTACAAGGGTGGCATACGTTTCCATGCATCGGTAAACCTCTCCATCCTCAAATTCCTCGGATTTGAACAAACCTTCAAGAATGCGTTGACCACACTCCCGATGGGGGGTGCCAAAGGTGGTAGCGATTTCTCTCCCCGTGGCAAGAGCGATGCTGAAATCATGCGTTTCTGCCAGGCATTCATGCTTGAGTTGTGGAAAAACATAGGTCCTGACCGTGACGTTCCCGCCGGCGATATAGGTGTTGGCGGCCGTGAGGTAGGATACATGTACGGCATGTATAAGAAATTATGCAACGAATGCGATGGCTCAATGACCGGTAAGGCAATGTCGTTCGGTGGATCGCGCATACGTCCCGAGGCTACCGGATTCGGTGCACTCTACTTTGTTCAAAGCATGCTCGCTGCCAAGAATGATGATATCAAGGGCAAAACTGTGGCTATCTCCGGATTCGGTAATGTGGCATGGGGCGCAGCCCTCAAGGCTACCGAACTTGGTGCGAAAGTGGTGACTATCTCCGGTCCTGACGGATATATCTACGATCCCGAAGGTATATCCGGTGACAAGATTGACTATATGCTTTATCTCCGTGCTACAGGTGATGATATCGTGGCTCCCTATGCCGAAAAATATCCTGAAGCAAAATTCTTCGCCGGCAAGAAACCGTGGGAACAGAAAGTGGATATAGCATTGCCTTGCGCTACCCAAAATGAGCTTAACGGTGACGATGCCAAGCAGTTGGTGGACAACGGTGTGCTCATGGTCGCTGAAGTATCTAATATGGGATGTACCCCCGAGGCTATCGATACGTTCATCAACAGCCGTGTGACTTATGCTCCCGGTAAGGCTGTGAATGCAGGCGGTGTGGCAACATCAGGTTTGGAGATGAGCCAGAATGCAATGCACCTGCAGTGGAGCGCCGACGAGGTTGATGCAAAATTGCATGTGATTATGCGCGACATCCACGAACAGTGTGTCAAATACGGTACTGAACCCGATGGCTACCTCAACTATATGAAGGGCGCCAATATCGCCGGATTCATGAAAGTGGCAAATGCCATGATGGGTCAAGGCGTGATATAAACACAGGCTCTGTAGTTCATAAAGATAGGCAGGGGCCGGCACAATCAGTTGCCGGCCCCTGCTGTCGTCTGTAATTATCTTTTAAGTATGAAGCTGAAGCTTTTGTTATGTATCGGGCATTAGCGACGGTTGTGTACGGAACCGCCGGAGCTTGAGCCTATTCCTACCGGATTCTTTATGTCACAGCTTATTGACCCGCCGCTTGATGCGCTTGCCGAACCGGTGGCTGATTCAAGAGATGATGCAGAAACTGACGCGCCGCTTGATGCATGAAGATCCACATTTTCGCACTTGCCGTTGAGGTCGGTTGATGAGCCGCTTGAAGCCTCCGATGTGATGGATGATGCCGAAATATCGGATATGAATATCGATGCCCCGCTTGATGATTTTGTGGTGATGCCATTGGCTGCTGTAACACTATTAATGACCAAAGTCGCACCGCTTGACGCTTTAGCGGATATATCGCGGCCGTCGGCGTTGTATTTTCCGGATATGTTGAGTGTGGACCCCGACGATGCGGATAGCCTTGTAATCAAGGGTGATTTTACTACGATAGTTACCTTTTTGGCGCAGCTGCCAAGATTCTTTGTACTTTGGCATGAGAGGGTGCTGTCGGAAACGATTGTCTCTATGAGTTCCATAACATCGTCAGGAGCTGATACTGTTACCGATGCAGTGTCGCACTGTATGTATGTTACCTGAAGGCCGGATGAGGAACGAAGACCTGATATCTCCGGAAGGGTAGTGGTGCGGGTGATGATTGGACCGGTGGAGTTGCATTCATACTCATCAAATGCAGATATGATGCGTCGGCATGAAACAGAACTGATTAGTGTGGCGCTCAATGCGAGCAGTCCGATGGTAGATTTAAAATTCATATCGTAGGTATAAATGGTGTATATAATGCTGTTTGTAAATATAGACGTAGCAACTTTCCAAAAAGTTACAGTAGCGCGAAAAAATAATTATCTTTGTGAAAATTAACGACTGATTGAACGATTTATCCATGAACGGAATGGTGAAAATAGGCTTGTTGCCACGTATTATAATAGGTATTGCTGTAGGAATAGGTGTCGGGTATGTGGCTCCGATGTGGGTGGCGCGTATATGTGCGACGTTCAATGCCGTGTTCGGTCAATTTCTTGGATTCCTGATTCCACTCATTATCGTGGGATTCGTTGCTCCTGCGATTGCTGATTTAGGCAAGCGGGCAGGGGGGATGCTTTTGTTTACCGCCGCACTCGCTTATGCGGCTACGTTTATCGCGGGGGTGTCATCGTATTTCACCGGGGCATGGTTGTTCCCATCTATGATTTCACCGGAAGCAATGCCTGCCGCGGTTGCTGATGCTGCGGTGGAAATCACACCATACTTTTCTATGGATATTCCTGCGCTGATGCCTGTGATGACGGCACTGGTGTTTGCGTTTATGCTTGGTTTAGGGGCGGCTTATGTGAAAGGGTCAGCATTGCGTCGCGGTATAAATGAATTCCGCTCAATAGTAGCCATGACTATCAACAAAGCCATAATCCCGTTGCTTCCGGTCTATATCTTCGGAATATTCCTTAACATGACCGTTGCTGGGCAAGTGACGACTATTCTCATGGCGTTTATCAAGATAATAGTGGTGATTTTTGTGTTGCATGTGTTGATATTAGTTGTCCAATATTGTGTGGCGGCTTGCTTTGCACGAAAAAATCCGTTCAAGATGTTATGGGAGATGATGCCTGCTTATTTTACGGCGTTGGGTACACAGTCATCGGCGGCTACTATTCCCGTGACTTTGCGGCAGGCAGTGAGGATGGGCGTGAGTGAGGATGTTGCCGGATTTGTGGTGCCGTTGTGCGCAACCATACACATGTCCGGCAGCACGCTGAAGATAGTGGCGTGTGCGCTCGCACTGATGATTATGCAGGGATTGCCTTATGACGGAGGTATGTTCTGTCATTTCATAGCCATGCTTGGGGTCACTATTATAGCTGCCCCCGGTATCCCGGGCGGAGCCATTATGGCTTCGTTAGGATTGCTGTCATCTATACTCGGGTTCAGCGATGCCCAAAATGCTCTGATGATAGCGCTGTACATATCCATGGATAGTTTCGGTACAGCCTGCAATGTGACCGGCGATGGCGCATTGGCGGCAATAGTTGACCGTTTTTATGGAAATAAAAAAATGTGACGGCGGTGTAACTATTTCAGATTTTCCGCGTCTGATAAGAGCGTAAACAGTAAAAAAACAAATAACATAAATTGATTATGGATTTATTGCAGGTGCAAAATGTGTCCAAGACTTATGGGACGCATGCGGCACTCGACGATGTGTCGTTGACCGTGCCGCAAGGTTCGGTTTACGGGTTGCTCGGTCCTAACGGAGCGGGTAAGACAACTCTTATAAGAATTATCAATCATATCACGGCTCCTGACAATGGGCAAGTGATATTCGACGGACATCAGCTTACGCAGGACGATGTAGCATATATAGGTTATTTGCCTGAAGAACGCGGGCTTTATAAAAAGATGAAGGTGGGCGAGCAGGCTGTATTCTTTGCCCGGCTGAAGGGATTGTCCCGCGCCGATGCCATACGTGAACTGAAGGTGTGGTTCGAACGGTTCGGTATATCCGATTGGTGGAACCGCAAGGTTGAGGAGCTGTCCAAAGGTATGGCACAGAAGGTGCAATTCATAGTCACGGTGTTGCACCGTCCTAAGCTGTTGATATTCGACGAACCGTTTTCCGGCTTCGACCCTATAAACGCCAATCTGTTGCGCGATGAGATATTGCGTCTTAAAGATGAGGGGGCGACCGTGATATTCAGTACGCACAACATGTCGTCGGTAGAGGAGATATGTGATAATATCACCCTTATAAATGCCGGTCATAATATACTGACCGGCAATGTGGAGGAGATACGCCGTGAGTTTACGCGCGGTAGGTATTCACTCACATTTACCGGCGATGCTGCAAAACTGTCCAATGCTCTTTCACCGATGCTCAAGGAATATTCTCTGGTGCCCGGGACGGCAGGTAGACTATGTCTTGATATGCATCTTGCTGAAGGAACTGCATTGCGCGATATAATAGCTTGTGCCAATGATACCGTGGAGATTGCATCAATAAACGAGGCTCTCGCGTCAATGAACGATATATTCATCAAAGCGGTGGAAGCTTCTAACGCACGGTAATAATCAATCAAAAAGATTTTATTATGACATCGAAAATAGGTATAATAATACGGCGCGAGTTTATGGAGCGCGTCACTAAGAAAAGTTTTATAATCACCACTCTCCTCATGCCGGTGATAATGCTCGCGCTCATGACGGTTCCGGCATTGATAGCCATGTTCTCGGAAGGAGACAACCGGAATGTACTCGTAGTGGACGAATCGGGAATCATAGCTCCCAAGTTGGAAAATACTAATACGGTATCATTTGCAGTGTCGCCTGTAAGTCTCGATTCAGCATTGGCACGTGAGGATGTTGACGCTGTACTTGTAATTCCGTCTGATATAACCGTGGGACAAAAAACACTTCGGTTGTACACCAATAGTGCTTCGTCGATAAGTCTTGAAGGTGCTATCACCGGACAGGTCAATGATATAATTGAAGCCAAGCGGTTGGAAAGCTACAATATCTCGGACTTGGATAAGATAGTGGCGGCTGTGCATAGCGATGTGTCGTTGCAAAGTTTCCGCAATGACAAGGAGCAGGGTGAACAGGAAGCCTCCACCATACTAAGTTATTCGCTGGGTATTGTGCTGACATTGCTTCTGTATATGTGCATGCTGCTTTACGGGCAGATGGTGATGACAAGTATTATTGAAGAAAAGAACAACCGCGTATTGGAGATAATAGTGTCGTCGGTCAAGCCCACTCAGCTCATGCTCGGCAAGATTTGTGGAATAGGGCTGGTGGCTGTAACGCAGATAGTGATATGGGGTGTACTGATAGCTTCCATGTCGGCATTCCTGCTGCCGGCTTTGGTACCGGCGGATATGGCGGCTGATATGACGGCATTGAATTCGGGTACGGTCGAAGTCTCGTCGCTGAGCACTGATGTCGAGCTGCTTCAGGCGTTGTCATTGATGGGCAATGTCGGTTACATATTGCAAATGTTCGGATTGTTGCTGTTGTTCCTGATAGGAGGATTCATGCTCTATTCGGCTGTGTATGCAGCTATAGGTTCGGCTGTGGATAATATTCAGGATGCCGGTCAGTTGCAGTCTATAGTGATATTCCCTATAATAATAGGCATGGTGTTCGGTATGACGGCTGCATCAGATCCGACATCCTCACTATCGGTGTGGACATCAATGATTCCGTTCACTTCGCCCATGGTTATGATGGCGCGTATTCCATTCGGCATTCCGGCATGGGAGATTGTAGTGTCATTGATAATATTGTACCTGTCGTTTTTCTTACTCGTGTGGCTCGCCGCCAAGATTTACAGGGTGGGCATATTCATGTACGGTAAGAAGCCTACTATAAAAGAACTTATCAGATGGGCACGATATAAATAACGTTGGCGATAGTTAAAAAAGCAGGCACGTCGGCGACTAAAGTCATGGCGTGCTTGTTTTTTATATGTTTTTATATCAACATGTAAACAAAAAGGCTGATTAAGGTGCATGGAATGTCAAATATTTTTAGTAATTTCGCACGCTTAATGTCACATAGAAAAGATGAGACAACTAAAAATCACTAAATCAATCACTAACCGCGAAAGCGCGTCGCTCGACAAATATCTTCAGGAGATAGGTCGTGAAGAACTCATCTCAGTAGAGGAGGAGGTAGAGCTGGCGCAGCGTATTCGCCAAGGGGATCAGAGAGCACTCGACAAGCTCACTCGTGCCAATCTTCGCTTCGTAGTGTCAGTTGCCAAGCAGTACCAAAACCAAGGGTTAAGCTTACCTGACTTGATTAATGAAGGCAATCTCGGCTTGATAAAAGCGGCACAGAAATTTGACGAAACTCGAGGCTTTAAATTTATCTCCTATGCGGTTTGGTGGATTCGTCAATCTATTTTACAGGCTCTTGCCGAGCAATCGCGTATAGTGCGCTTGCCGTTGAACCAGGTGGGCTCGCTGAATAAAATCAGCAAGGCATTGTCGAAATTCGAACAGGATCATGAACGTCGTCCCTCCGCAGAGGAGCTTGCTGAACGTCTGGATGTGCCTGTCGATAAAATCGCCGATACACTTAAGGTATCAGGACGTCACATTTCCGTTGATGCACCTTTCGTAGAGGGTGAGGACAATAGTCTGCTCGACGTTTTGACCAACGATGATTCGCCAATGGCAGACTCCACGCTTACACAGGAATCGCTATCAAAGGAAGTGGACCGTGCTTTACGCCAGCTTCACGAACGCGAGCGCGAGATTCTGAAGATGTTCTTCGGTATCGGTTGTCAAGAGATGACTCTTGAGGAAATCGGAGCCAAGTTTGACCTTACACGTGAACGTGTGCGTCAGATCAAGGAGAAGGCGATCCGCCGACTGAAGGGTCAGAAGAGCCGTTTGCTCAAACCGTATCTCGGACAGTAATTCCGAACTTTAATGCCGATACCTGCGGGTGCCGGGAAAATACATTCGATGGGATATGCCATATAGCGTATCCCATCGTCTTTTTTGGCACTCCATTTATGTGGCTCCGTATGGTGAGTGTTATTGTTGGATGCCGATAAAAAATAGCGGTGTTCCAAATAATTCGGAACACCGCCTGAGAATATTATTTACGGTATCGTTTAGTCTATTACGATTTCATCAACGAAGATGAATGCAACTTTACCTATGCCGGCACCGTGCCACTGGGGAATGTCCATTTCGCATTCGGCGGTTACCTTGACGTATTGTGCCGATACTTTCTCAAACATTATGGTGTGTGATATTATATCGGATTTGTGTCCGGTCATTTGTGGATATTTGCGTTCGGCTACTTTTGAGAATTCTTTTCCGTCAGAGGATACTTCGATGGTTATACCGCGGGTATCGAAAATCCAGTTTGGGGTATCGATTAATGTGCGTACTGTTACGGAAGAGATTTCCTGTACGGAGCCGAGGTCAATGGTGGCTACAAGCGGTGTTCCGTTAAATCCAAGCCATTCGCCTGTGTTGAAGCTTGATGTGCCGAAACGTCCGTCGGTGAGTACGCTGCCGCCGGTGGTGCGGTAGCGTGAATGGGGTTCTGTGCCAAGAGTCACCTCGCTTGACGCGGCCTTGTGGAAAGATACGCTGTCGACAAACATGCGGCTCGCTCCTGTGGGGCGTATTGCAATAGCCTTGATGGTTGACGTCTTGTCAAGTACTACCGGCTCGCTGTACAGTGTGGATTTTTCTGTAGGTTCGGTTCCGTCAAGAGTATAATATATGGGAGCATCATCGATGGTGCGGAATTCAGCCTTTATCACATGTTCCTCAGGAACGGAAACGAGTCCGCCTTGGATGTCGAATATGTGCTTGGCGTAATTGTAGCCTTGTGCATCGTATTGAGCAATCATACGTGGCAGGCGTTTGGTGAAGTCGTTGAAGTCTTTCTTTTCGGGAGCTGTCCACTGTACTTCGCTCATTGCTGCCAAGCGAGGAAGTTCCATGTACTGAACATGGCTTAGGTTGGGTATGTATTCAGTCCAAAGATTGGCTTGAGCGCCTAATATATGCTTGGCTTGTTCAGGAGTGAGGTTCGGGCTTACCGGTTCAAGGCTGTAAACTTTGCTTACAGGAACATATCCTCCGATTCCGAACGGTTCCAGGTCGGTGTCCTGAGATTGCAGATAGTCGAAATAGCAGAAATTGGTGGGGGTGAGTATCGCGTCATGGCCTTGTTGCGCGGCTTGCTGGGCGCCTTCTTCACCTCGCCATGACATTACTGTGGCACCGGGGAATAATCCGCCTTCGATGATTTCATCCCATCCAATCATCTTTCTGCCAAGTCCGGCGAGTGCTTTTGCGGCACTTTCCATTACGTAGCTTTGTAGTTTCTGTTCAGCTGTGCTGTGTGAGTCGGATTTCAGTCCGAGAGCTTTGATGCGTGCCTGGCATTTGGGGCATGCTTCCCAACGTACCTTAGGACATTCGTCACCGCCGATGTGTATGTATTCAGATGGGAATATCTCGGTGACCTCGGTGAGTACGTCGTTGATGAATGCCATAGTGGTGTCATTGCCGGCGCAAAGTACGTCATCTGCCACACCCCAGCGGCGCCATACTTCGTAAGGACCACCGGTGCAACCTAATTCGGGGTAAGCAGTCAAAGCGGCAAGCATGTGTCCGGGGAGGTCGATTTCGGGGATGACGGTTATGTGACGGTCGGCTGCGTATTTTACTATCTCCTTAGCTTCGTCCTGTGTGTAGAATCCACCGTAGGGTATGCTGTCGGAAGACTCGAAGTCTTTGCCAACGCATGTGCCGGAACGTTTTGAGCCTACTTCAGTGAGCAGAGGATATTTTTTGATTTCAAGACGCCATCCCTGGTCGTCGGTCAAGTGCCAATGGAAGCGGTTGATGTTATGGAGTGCGAGCATATCGATGAATACTTTTACCGAATCCACAGGGAAGAAATGACGTGAAGTGTCAAACATGGCACCTCTATAGGGGAATCTCGGTGCGTCGTTTATGGTTACAGCCGGGAATATCACCGTTTGTTTGGCTGCTGAAGGTATGGACTTGCGGAGAGTCTGTATGCCATAGAAATTACCTGCTGCCGATGCGCCCTGGATGTCTATTGCATTTTCATTGACAGAGAGTCTGTAGGCTTCTGTGTTTTCGTTGGTAAGCCCGTCGGTAAGTCTGATTACGTTGCTTTCGGGGGCCTGATCGGTGATTTGCAGCGTATTTCCGGTAAGCGTCTTGAGATATTCGGCGAGCAATTCGGCGTTACGGCGCAAAGTGTCGTTTTCAGCCGGGTAGCTGATTACCGTGGCGTCTGACAATAGGAAGCCGGGTGCTGATTCATCGACGATTATTTCTTGAGGCAGAGGAATTACTTGATAGTTGGCTTCCTGCTGGATTTTCTTGGAACACGATGTTGCCAAGCAACCTGCCGCCAAAACAAGGGCGAGGATTTTTTTCATGGAAAAAATGGTTATTAGGGTTATTGATAAAAATTGAATTATCTGTATAGTGTCTACAAAGTTACATTATTAATGTGGTAATATAAATACCATTGACTCAAATATTCTATAAAAAAGGCGATTAATTTGGAATGTTAATGTGAAAATGTTAATTTAGCACCATGAACATCCTGCATCAGTGTGATTTTTTTTCGCTTTGAGACTAATCTTTTTCCTATGCGGGTTGTTATATAGGAGTAAAACTTTAAAAATTAATTGTAATATGAAACCGTTAAATATTATCTTAGCTGTTGTGGGCGGTGCTATCGCCGGTGCTGCCGTAGGTCTGCTTTTTGCTCCTGACAAAGGTGAGAATACCCGTAATGATATTGTGAAGTTCCTCAAGTCTAAGGGTATTAATCTTAAGAAGGACAAGATGGAAGAACTCGCTGACGAAATCGCCGAGCAGTTGGAGAAATAAAATAAAAACAGTAAATGCACTATTTAAATTATAATGCCGTATGAGTAATCAAGGTCTTTTGTATGCGTTCCTGGGAGGTGCCATAGTCGGTGCCGGTATCGCTGTGCTGTATGCTCCTCAGAAAGGTGCTGATTTGCGCCGCAGAATCAAGGAAACGCTTCAGAAAAAAGGAATCCTGTGCACCGAAAGCGAGATTGATGCTTTGGTTGAGCAGCTTACTGCCGATATTGCAGACTGACCGCACGCTTACCTGCATGCACCTTGATAGGTGTCCATTGGCAATATGATGATAAAATGCCGTTCGGACGTTGATTGGTTGCCGTTGCGGTGGCTAATCGACGGCGAACGGATTTTATAGTATCATGTGGCTGCTTACGTTTAACTATTTAATGCCGTTATGAACGATAAAGAGAGTTCCTTCAATAGGCTTTGGGCGCAAGGTAAAGAGTTCCTGACGCTCAAATTAGAGTATGCAAAACTGACTACTGCCGAAAAACTGTCGGTATTGTTTGCCATGGTTGCCGTGGCATTGGTGCTGTTGCTCCTTGGGATGGGAGCATTGCTATTCCTTTCTATCTCCCTGGCACAGTGGATGGCGCAGGCTATCGGTACCGCGTGGAGCTATGCTATCATAGGCGGATTTTACCTTGTGCTTATGGTTGTGGTGGTTGTATTCCGCAAGGCATTGTTTGTCAATCCGGTGGCTCGTTTCATTTCACGATTAATATTGTCTTGAACTCTTAAACTATAGAATGTTATGCAGCGATTATTACCACCTCATAATACCGAAAGTGAAAATGCGGAATGGAAAGGCTTCACGATAGATGAATTGCGGTACAGACGTGCATATCTTTTGGCGCGTTGTGAACTTTCCAAAGACCAGATGATGAGGGCTATGGGCGAAGCCAAGCAGGGCTTGCCGCTTTCCGGTGCTTCGCATGGTATCATGGGAAAGATTCTTGGCAGTCTCAATTATCTTGACTATGCCTTGATAGCATTCCGCATAGGCTCAAAGCTGTTTAAGCTCACGCGGCACCGCCGATGAGATTAGATAAAGATAATAAACCAATTATATACAGATAAATAATATGAATGATTATGTGGAGGTGAGGATTGACCTCAACCCCTGCTGTGAGGATATCACCGACGTGGCGGCAGCTATGCTTGCCGATGTCGGTTTTGAGAGTTTTGTGGCTGATGAAAATGGTCTGACAGCTTATATACGCTCCGGCGAATATTCTGATGATAAACGTAATGTGCTTGATGATTTCCCATTTGTGTGCCGCATGGAGTGGAGCTCCAAGGTGATTGAGGGCAAAGATTGGAACAAGGAATGGGAGCAGAATTATTTCAAACCAATAGTAGTGGCTGACCGTTGTGTGATACACAGTTCGTTTCACACCGATTTTCCGAAATGTGAATATGATATAGTGATTGATCCGAAGATGGCTTTCGGAACCGGTCACCATTCAACCACATGGCTCATAATATCCCAATTGGTAGATATGGATATCAAGGGTAAAAATGTGATAGATATGGGTACCGGCACAGGCATACTTGCCATATTGGCGGCTATGCGTGGAGCTGCGAGAGTAACAGGAATAGAGATTGATGAAGCGGCTTATGTGAACGCTTTGGAAAACCGTGTGCTCAATTCGCATCCCGAGGTGGTGATGCTGCTTGGTGATGCCGCAAAGTTGTCAGAGGTGGGTTACAATGCCGATTTGTTTCTTGCCAATATCAACCGTAATGTCATCACATCGGACCTTCATGATTACGCACTCTCAATGAATGTAGGGGGTACGATGTTGTTGAGCGGATTTTATGAACAGGATGTGCCACTGGTGGTGGCTGAAGCCGAGAAGTATGGTTTGTCCATGGTTGGATACACCACCCGTCAGCAGTGGGCATGTGTGAGGTTGGTCAAGAACTGACTGTAGCGTAGCCCTTTTGTTTGGAAAAATTAGTAAATTTGCAGAATTACTTCAAATTATAGAACAGATGAAAAATAGATTGACATCGTTGTTATTGGCATTGATTTGTTGCATGGTATCGTATGCCCAGGAACAGTCCGAAGCTACTGCTTGGAATCATTTTGTATGGGGTGCCGAAGCGGGAGGTGCCATAGATATGACCAGTAACGATATGTCGACCATTAACCTCGACGCTTTTTTCGGATATAAGAACTCATGGATCAATGCTTTGGGTATCGGTGCGTCAGTTAATATGATGGTGAGCAATAGTGTACGGTCGTTTCCGGTTTATGCGATGTTCCGTACCGGATTCAAAAAGACCCCAACATTGCTATTCATGGATTTGAGAGGCGGATGTGTTTTCAATAATATAAATAATAATACACAACAGACACGGCTGTATTTATCGCCTGGTGTAGGTATCAATCTTGCGCGCGGACGCTCGTTCACATCATACATTACCGTAAGTTACGTTTATAATGGTTTGTCATCGTTTGCAAAGGATGGCGAACGTTATGATATCAACGGATTGAGCATGGCTTGCGTGCGTATTGGTATTAGTTTCTGAAAAATTATATGGATAAGGTAAAAGTCAAAATTATAAATTCATCGCGGCATGATATGCCACGATATTCAACTCCTTTGGCGGCAGGAATGGATGTCCGCGCAAATTTGGAATCTCCCGTAACACTCGCACCATTGCAGCGTGCTATCATACCTACGGGATTGCGCATAGAGCTTCCTGCCGGATACGAATGTCAGCTGCGCCCCAGAAGCGGGTTGGCTATAAAGCATGGTATCACTCTTGTGAATACCCCCGGAACTGTTGATGCAGATTACCGTGGTGAGATAGGGGTGATTCTAATCAACCTTTCGGCAGAACCCTTTGTTATTAATGATGGAGAACGTATCTGTCAAATGGTTGTGACGCAGCACTCACAAGTGGAATGGGATGCTGTGGAACAGTTGGATGATACAGACCGTGGCGAAGGTGGCTTCGGACACACCGGTGTGAAATAGCTGAGCCATTCAGTGCGTTCTCGTGCCGTTGACTGATTAATCATAAAAACTGACAGGAGTGAAGATACATAACCGAAAATCCGTTTTAGCTTTGTTGGCTGTAGCCACACTTTCCGTTACCCAATTTGTGTGGGGCGCCAAGCCGGTGGCGGCTGAAGCCGAGCGTGATGCCCGTAAGGCCGACTATATATATCTGGAGGGATTGCGTTATCGTGCCCAAGGCAAAAGCGATGCCTATTACGATATGGTGGCGCGCGCTTACGAGCTGAATCCTGCCGATGATTATCTTGCCAAGGAATATGGCGTCAAGCTTATACTTGAATCGGACGGCGACAGTGCCGAATTGGACCGGGCTTTAAAAATGGTTCGGGATTATGCTGTAAATAATCCCGGGGATTTCTACAATAATGTGTTGTATGCTTCCATAGCATCACAGACCGGACGAGACAGTGATGCCATGGCTACCTGGGCTTCCCTTTACCGCCATAATGCAAATAGACCGGAAGTGGCGGCAATGTATGCCGACCAGCTTGCATCGTCGGGTGCACCCGATGATATCCGGCATGCTATAGAACTCTATGATACGATAGAGGGACGCGAGGGTTCGAGTGTCAATATCTCGGCACGTAAGATTCAATTGTACAATGCACTGCGCGATACGGCGGCTGTGTTGAATGAGGGGGCATCCCTGTTGGCTACCTCACCGCAGTCGGTTCAATACACACTGCTTATGGGCAATCTGTATTCAGAGTTCGGCAAGCATGATTCAGCATTGGTCTACTACAACCGTGCGCTTGAATTGGACCCGTCGAGTGGACTTGCATATTATAACCGTGCCAATTATTATAAAACGGTGGGGGATAGTGCGGCTTATGACAGGGAGGTGTTTAACGCCATCCGGCAACCTGATCTTGATATGATGCCCAAGCTTGGGATACTGCAGGATTATGTACGTGATCTATACAGTGATTCCACGCAACACGACCGCATAACGGCTATGTTTCAGTCGTTGATAGAGCAGTATCCGCATGAGGTGGATGTGCGCAAATTGTACGGTGATTATCTTATAGCCGTGAAGGATTATGCAGGAGCGGCGGAACAGGTAAGCTATGCGGTGGATGCCGATCCGTCGGACACTCAACTGTGGCAGATGCTTTCGAGTCTGTACCTCGAACTGGGCGATTATGACAAGATGATAGCCACGTCGGAAAATGCCTTGAGATATTTCCCGGATAATGTGTTGCTGTATCAGATGCTTGCCACAGGTTACAGTAATAAGAAAGATTACGATAAGGCGATAGCAAGCCTGAGACGTGCGAAAGCTGCGGTTGACAGCACAAATGTAGAGGAGATGTCCAATGTGGTGTCGTCGATAGGCGATGTGTATTATCAAGCTGAACAAAAGGACAGCGCTTTTGTGTATTATGAGGCGGCATTGACCTTGAATCCGGAAAATCTGTTGGCTTTGAATAACTGTGCTTACTATCTCGCATGTGAGGATATGGACCTTGACCGTGCCTTGAGTATGATAAAGCATGTGGTTGAGGCAAAGCCGGAGGATAATACATCGCTCGATACCTACGCCTGGGTGCTGTTTAAACGTAAGGAATATACTGAGGCGAAGGAGATGATTGACGGAGCGTTGACTAATACCGATGAGCCTACCGGAGAAATATATGAGCATGCCGGCGATATATATTTTATGAACGGGCAACCAGAGGAAGCTCTTGATTTCTGGAAAAAGGCATTGGCATTGGACCCTGACAATATGCTCCTTAAGAAAAAAGTGAAGCACAAAACATTTTTCTATAAATGATATTGAAACGATTGAATAAATCATTGAACATGGCTGTGGCTGCGTTTGCCGCCATGGCTATTGCATTTGGCGGATGCCACTCACATAAGCAGTCTGCGTCGGCAGTCGTTACACCGGTTACACAAAATGTGAGTTCGGCGGCGGATGCGCGTGCGCAGCTCGTGGCTATGTCTCGGGACAATGCTAAATGGCAAAAAATGCGGTTGCCTATGACCATAAGATTGCAATCGCCTAAAAAAATATCCATAAGCGGAACCATGACTATGGAACGTGATAAGAGCGTGTTGCTGTCATTGCGTTTTTTCGGCATGGAGATTGGCGTACTCTATCTTACTCCTGATTCCATATTGGTCATGGACAAATACAATAAGCGATATGTGAGTGAGCGGTTGGATAGCTTTCTTGGCGGGATTCCGGTAACATTGTCGAATGTTCAGGATTTGCTTATAGGACGTGCTTTCATGCTCGGAAAGTCAGAACCGGATATGGCTGATATGCGTGAATTGGATTTCGATATGGTCGATGGTAATGCTGGATGGATGTATGTGCCATCATCCAATGTCAAGGGATTGGATTATGGTTTTACGTTCGCATCGCCATGTGAATTACTGGCATTGATTATTAAAGATGGAGCTCATAATCCGGTGATGTGCACCTATGATAAACCTGTGGCTACGGAATTCGGCCCATTGGCAACAGCCGTTGGAGTCAAGGCAACCGCAGGAAAGACCGATATAGATGCGTCCATTGAATGGAATGTGTCGAAAGTGCGTTGGAATGATGATGTGGATTTGCGTGCGGTAACTGTTCCTGCCGGATATCAGAAAATAGAATCGTCCGATGTGGTGAAGATGCTGAAAGCGTTCTGATATAAAAGTGATTCAAGCAGTAGGGAGAAGTAGATTGATGAAGATGTGGCGATTGCTAACTACGGTATTGCTCGTGGCGTTGTGCTGTAACATAGGCACGGCGGCAAAGCCACGTGACATCAATAAGGTGAAAAAAGAGCAGCAGGCGGCAAAAAAACAAATCAAGGAGGCTTCCAGAAAGCTTGACGAAAATACAAAGCGTACACAACAGAACCTTACGAAGCTTAATCAACTGTCGGGTGAGATAACAACAAAAAACAAGGAGATAACGGCAATGAAAGCCGGTATAGATTCGCTTGATTCCAGGATTCGTAGTGCAAGTGATTCTGTGACTTTACTTAATAACAGGCTCGAAGAACTGCGTAGGTCGTACAATGATGCGTTGCGTAGTATGCAGGGAACAGGTGGAGCTACGGATGTGCTCGGGTTTGTGTTTTCGTCGGAATCGTTCTCTAAGGCTTATGCACGCATACGATATATGCAGGAATTCTCACGATGGTGCAAACGTAAATGTGATGAGATAGAACGCACGGCTCAAGATGTGTCGAGACAAAAGTCGCATCTCGGGGAACTGAACCGTGAGCGGAAACAATCGCTCGCGCAACTTAATACCGCTCAGTCACGGCTTGAGACCAAACGGGCTGAAACCGACCGCTTGGTAACGAAACTGAAAAAAGAGGGTGGTACGCTTAAAGCGGTTCTTAAAAAGAACGAGCAACGCCTACGTCAGCTCGACCGTGATCTGGACCGGTTGATAGCTGAGGAGCAGCGACGTCAGGAGCAGGCACGCCGTGCTGAGGCTAAGAAACAGCAGCAGAAAGGTAAGTCTACAGGTGCAGGTGGAAAATCAAATAAGGGAGGTTCCACACAATCATCGGTGGTGGGAATAGCTGATGCCGACCGTGCGATGAACGGTAGCTTTGAAAGTAACCGTGGTAAACTATTGTTTCCCGTGAGGGGGCAGTACACGGTGGTGCGTGGATTCGGCAGGCAGAAGCATCCCGAGCTGGAGCATGTTGAAACAGACAATCCCGGAATCGATATCGCCACATCTGCCGGAGCCAAGGCACGCACCATATTCTCCGGAAAGGTGAGCGGTGTATTCCGTCAGGACGGATATAATATAGTGGTGATGGTACGCCATGGAAGTTATATATCCATTTATGCAAACCTTTCGTCGGTGTATGTGAAGGTGGGGGATTCAGTAAAAGCCAATCAGGATATCGGCTCCATATATGCAGATCCGTCCAATGGCAATCGTCCGGTACTGCATTTCGAGTTACGCAAGGAGCGTGCAAAGTTAAATCCAATGCTTTGGGTACGCTAATAAACTATTCCTCTGAATAAATTATTCCTCTGAATTATGCCCTTAACCAAACCTACATTACACATGCATACCCTAACACGTAAGGTTCTGGGGATGATGGGGGTGTTCGGTGGCGTTGAGGTGCTGAACCTATTGTGCTCGGTAGTGCGCACTAAGTTGGTGGCTATATGGATAGGAGCAGCGGGAGTGGGATTGTTCGGACTGTTCAATGCCGCGATAGAGATGATGTGTACCCTTTCGCAATTGGGGTTGCGTACGAGTTCTGTCAAAGATATTGCTTCGGCGAGCGGTGCTGAGCGTAGCCTGATTATACGGGTGGTGCGCAGATGCGCACGGTGGATGGCGCTTGCGGGTGCCGTGTTGACTGTGGTGCTTTCCCCGATTCTCAGCCGCGTGACATTCGGTTCGTTGGATTATATGTGGGCTTTCATGGCATTGGCAACAGTGGTGGCATTGAATTGTCTTGTAGCCGGTGAGGGTGCGGTATTGCAAGGGCTTGGTAGACTTAAAGTGATAGCACGAGCGTCGGTATATTCGGTGACGGTGTCGCTGATTGTCTCGTTGCCTATAATCTATTTCTTACGAATCAATGGTGTGGTGCCTGTGATAATAGTCTATTCGGCGGTAACGGCAACTGTCTATGCGTTGGTTAGGGAGAGGGGTGTGACCGATGATAGTGAATTGACATACCGTCAGACATGGGAAAAAGCCAAGGGGCTAATCAAACTCGGCGCGTTCCTGACCATATCGGGATTTGTGACATGGGCTGTGAGCTATATAATAATGTCGTATATCAACCATGCCGGAGGGGAGAGTGAGATGGGGTATTATCAGTCGGGATTCACGCTATCGGTACGTTATGCCGGTATAGTGTTCACGGCACTCGGTATGGAATATTTTCCACGGATATCGTCAGTGGCGCAATCGGGTGTTAAGCGATTGACGGTCATGTTGCGGCATCAGTCGCGTGTGGTATTGTGGGTGGTGACTTTATTGGCGTGCTGTATGGCGGTGGCTGCCCCGTGGATAGTGCGGTTGCTTTACAGCGGAGATTTCATGGCGGTAGTACCTATGGTGGTTCTGGCTTCCCCGGGGTTGGTGTTGAGGGGAGTATCGTGGACTATGGCATTCGTCATAATAGCCAAAGGTGATGGCCGCGTGTATCTGCTTACGGAGTTGACAAGCGGCATCATGTGTCTTGTCCTTAATATTGCGGGGTATAGCTTGTACGGGTTGCCCGGTGTGGGGTTTGCGTTCAGTGTATGGTATGCTTTATATGCTTTGATAGTATGGGGCGTGCTGCGAAAACGTTACGGTATTCATGCCCGTGTTGCGGTTCCGGTGCTTGTTGCGGTAGCTACTGTTTGTGCAGTGGTGGGACTGGCATACGCCGCAGGGGTATGGAGTTTATCCTGATGCGGAATTATTCCACGGGTGCAGCTTCAGCAGTGGCGGATTTCGCAGTAGTGGATTTTGCAGTGGCGGCTTCCAGTTTTTTATGACGTGCGTATGCTGATGCCATGCGGGTGTGGTAACCGCGTGATGCGTAAGACGGACCATTGTAGCGAGAGGCGAATGCCGCCCAGTTCTTATTGCGCAAATATTTGTCAAGACCTTGACGGCGTATGAATTCGGCAAAAAGATCAAGTTGGGCACGCTCGCTTGTGCTCATTTTGTTTACGAAATCATGAATGTCATCGCATCCACATAGTTTCCAATTGAATCCTCCAATCTGGAACATTCCCCAGAATGTACCTTCGATAGCCGTAACATCGTCGATGCCCCTCGCCGCATTCAGTCGGGCGTGTTGGGCAGCTTGGGTGGAACCATGCCGTCTGGCGTTGGGACGCGAAAAGACAATGGCGTGGCTGCCGTTGTAACGCGACAGGTTGATGCCGTGTTTGCGGGCGAATCGGCGGAACATGGTGAGGTCGAAATTGATTATCGGTTTCCCCGGAGCGAAAAATCCTTGGTGGGCACGTCCGGCTTCAATATCGACCACAGCTTTTATAGCGGCTGTTTCGACGCCTAAATGCTCAGCCACTTCGCGATAGTCGTCATCGGTAAGCCGGATGATAGTGTCGGTACGTATCTCCGGCAGGGTATCTGTAATCTGTTCGAGTGCGGTAAGCGAATCAACGACCGCCGGGTCGGTGTTCAGAGCCATGGCGGTGAGGTACGGTAGCGATATCAATATTGCGGCTAAGATAGTTCTCATGGGTAATAAAAAGTCAATCCGTGGACTTGACATAAGACTCAGGTGTGTGCCACGGATTGACTATAAGATGTGGTGATGTTATTTTTTCAGGTCAGCCACTTTGGTGAGAGTGAGCTTGAGCTGTTCGTAGAAACGTTCTACTGCGGGGATGTGCATGCGTTCTGAAGGAGAGTGTACGTCGCGCAATGTGGGTCCGAACGAAACCATGTCGAGGTGCGGGTATTTTTCCAAGAACAATCCGCATTCCAATCCGGCATGGATGGCAGTAATCTTAGGCGTGATGCCATAAAGTTCGCGGTAAGCTTCGCTTGCTATCTCCATGATGGGTGATTGCATGTTGGGCTGCCATCCGGGGTATCCTTCGCCATGAACAACCTTTGCGCCTGCCATAGTGAAGAGGGCTTCAACCTGATTGGCTATGTCCCATTTGCGAGAGTTGACAGATGAGCGCTGGCTTGTGGTCACTACGATAGTGTTGTCGGCAGCCATCTTTACAGATGCGAGGTTGGTGGATGTCTCTACCAGTCCTTTGAGCTCGCGGCTCATGGAAACTACACCGTGAGGAGCGGAGTAGATGGAACGAATCAGTGCGAGAGATGTTTCAGAGTCAACGCAGAAGTCGGGCATATCGACACTTTCCATCTCTATTTCAAGAGTGGGTTCGAGATCCTTGTATTCGGTTTCCACGTCGGCGATGAATTTGTTGAGAGCCACGCGCACTTTTTCCTTGTTGGAGGTGTGTACACCTACGATGGCATGTGCTGCACGGGGGATGGCATTGCGCAGGTTGCCGCCATCAATCTCCGAGAGGACGAGTTCGTATTCCTTAGAGAGGTCAAACAGGAAACGTGCAAGGAGCTTGTTGGCGTTGGCACGACCAAGATGGATGTCGCCGCCGGAATGTCCGCCCTGACCTTTGCTGATTGCCACTTTGAAATAGTGGAAATCCTTGGGTGCGAATGAACGGTTGTAGTTGAAAGTGCACACGGTGTCAACTCCACCGGCACATCCAATGAACAACTCGGCATCGTCCTCAGAGTCGAGGTTGATGAGGATGTCGCCGTTGATCATGCCTTCGCCGATGTTGAACGCGCCTGTCATTCCGGTCTCTTCGTCCATGGTGAAGAGGGCTTCGAGCGGACCGTGTACAAGTTTGTCATCGGTCAGCACAGCAAGAGCGGCAGCTACACCGATACCGTTGTCGGCACCGAGTGTTGTTCCGTCGGCACGTACCCATTCGCCATCAATAATAGTGGTGATGGGTGTGGTTTCGAAGTTGAACGATTTGTCGTTGGCTTCGCATACCATGTCCATGTGTCCCTGAAGTATGACGGCAGGTGCATTTTCATGACCGGGGGTTGCGGGTTTGGATATAACTACGTTGCCTACAGCATCGGTTCTTACCGCCAGATTATGTTCTTTAGCGAAATCAAGCAGGAAGGCACGTATCTTATCCTCCTTTTTCGAAGGACGGGGAATCTTAGTGATCTGGTCGAAGATGGAAAATACTTCGGTGGGTTTTAATTCTGATACTTTCATGAATCTTTGTAATTAACTGTATAATTATTAGATGTTGTTGTATTAAATATGCGCTAATGGAAAATAATGTTAAAAATCCCGCTTAGGGCACCACAAGTTACAAAATAAAATTGACTTATGGCAAAAAATTCTGATTCGTTTCCTATATTTGCACTGCAAAAGCGCATTTATGCAATGAAATTGTTTTTTCTGACATTGGGATTGCTTGCACTTGCCGTGCTATTGCTCGGGGTAAAAGTATTCTTTGTTAAAGGAGGTAAATTTCCCTCGGGTCACGTGAAGGATGTACCTCAATTGAGAAAAAAGAATATAGGATGCGCCGCACATGATGAATAATAATTAAGAACGAAATATACCGTAAAAGAATCTACAATGAAAAAATTACATTTTGCTACACTGTCGTTGGGTATCATACTTGCTGCGTCATTAACAGCATGCTCTAACAATGAAGCCGGGGCTCCCGTTCAGTCCGCAAATACATCAGACAGTACAGCCGTCGCATCTGCTGCAAATATCAATATACGTTATATTGACGAAGACTCTATAAGCGCCAACTATAACCTTGCCAAGGATTTTAAGGAAGCATCGATACGAGCATTCAGCAAGTTGGAAAGCGCCCAGCAGTCGCGAGGTGCAGAAATCCAGCGTTTCGGTGCCCAGATTGAAGAGAAGATGCGCTCTAACGGCTATCTCTCGGAGGCAAGCTATAATGCAGATGTTGCCAAGTTCCAGAAAATGCAGCAAGATGCCCAGAATTATCTTGCCAACCTTCAGCGTAATACCGAACAGGAACTTGCGCAGCAGCAGGCTCAACTTCAGGATTCACTCACATCTTTCATCAAGGAATACAATGCCAAGAAGGGCTATGATGCTATCTTGTTCAAGGCAGCAGGTGTTTATTTCAATCCAGCTCTTGACATAACCAACGAGGTAATCGAAGGTCTTAACGCCCGCTACAATAAGGTGAGCGAAAGCAAGTAAGAAGAATCAGAGAATTAATAAATGATTTAGACACGGTGAGGTCAAGATGACCTCACCGTGTCGCGTTTTATGGTGTGGGGGGTATGCTGCGGTGGGTTTATGGAAGTATGTCAATGTGCTCTTGCCGCCGTTTTGTCTTTTTAGGAGCGCGGGGGCGGCTGCCGCAATGGGGTAAATTAGGAATGTGTAATTAGGAATTAGGAATGGGGTTGGCGGTGGGGAGTTTGGTCGGTGACTATACGAGGGCAGGATGCCCTCGCTCCGATGGGGTTGTGGGCGGTGTTGTGGGTTATACGAGGGCAGGATGCCCTCGCCCCGGGTTGCTCTCGCTCCTATTGAGTGTGTTTTTGAGGGGAGGTGTTCGATGGTGGGGGTGTGGAGAGGGGGGCGTTGTTGGGGGTCGATGTACCAGGGGCGGTTG
>OFGI01000450.1_pt1 | contig 31164 bp, 34 predicted proteins | sample 1521751 | NCBI WGS metagenome assembly OFGI01 (sample SAMEA3504115, study PRJEB24116) | mouse gut metagenome | biome: mouse gut; feature: mouse-associated habitat; material: faeces | place: Denmark | collected 2011
CTTTCCCTACACGACGCTCTTCCGATCTCCGGTTTTATATGATCACGGAGGTTTTATGGAAAAAGAAACTATATTGGACGCATCGCTTGCTAAAAATACTTTGGATTCCATTCCTAACGCCAGACCCGATGCCAAAGACATCGTAGGACTTGTCAAAACAGAGGGCCGCGTCAACGGCTATCAGCTTTCCGACGGATCTACCGTATCCAAAGAAGAAGGCGTAGCCATGGCCAAGGACGGAAAAATCAACGGCGTCGGGATCGCCCATAGAGACGGAAAAGAATATTTAAAATCCATCCCCGACGGCAATGAAAACAATAATCTCTCTCATCTTCCGTCTGTCAGCGGATAGCAGACAGGAGCCGTCATGGAATCTCATGGCGGCTCCTTCCTAAGTTTCTTTCTTCATTTACTTTATAACAAATGCAATGACGCCTTTTCCTTTTCTACCGGAGCACTCGATCCGATAATGCCCGTCTTCCATAATCTCCACAGTAAAATCACCCATTTCACCGTAACTGTTTCCGAAAAAAGCAGGTTCTTTATTTTCTTCTCCTATACAAATATATAGAGCGAGACCATCGTAACCGCTGGTTTCAACCGCTATGCAGTCGCCCTTCTTAAGATCATATTCCATCACTACGGATCCGTTTAATTGTTCCGCTTCAATCGTAAAGCCGGCTGCCCTTTCCGAGACAGAATAAACCGAACGCTTTGAAAGATAAAAACAGGTCCCGATACACAGGAGCATGGATAATATCAGAACTGCGATTCCGCAATACTTATATGTTACGCCTGCTTTTTCCGGTAATACTCTCTTTTCATATAAATAAAACTGATACGCGCTGGCGCTAAATATAAGCAGATAGACGAACGCCAATATCATCAGAGTAACCGATAACGTTTCCTGTACAATACCTCCGCCGCCATATCCCTGCACATGCAAAAAGAACTGCGGTAAGATACAACATACGAACAATATAATAAGAGGAATGATCCTGCCTTTAAAAACACGTTTCATCATATCAAGCCTCGAGGAATCGTCACAGAATATTTCTTCCCTCTCCTGACTGCCGTCACTTTCTTTACGGAAGTAACTATACCCTACCATGTCGAACAGATACTCCCATCCGCAATCTGAAAACAGTGTAATGTATTCCGATTTATTTTTTATGCCCTCCTGATTGTAATCCAGACGATAAGTAACTTTCCTTCCCGGTTCGCACTTTTCAAAGTGATAAAACCCGGGGAACGTGACCTTCTTCAGCGCCCATCCCTTTTCATGCATAGAACTCAGATACTCTTCTTCCTGTTGGTATTGACAGATCGTAAAAATTTTAAACACACTTTTTTTATTTCCCATTTTTGCCTCCATGCCGGAGCAGTTTTTTGGCGAAGGCCGCGGGCCAAATTTCAAATTTGACTCTGCGATTTCGAGTTTGTGGCTCCGGCACAACTCGTAGTTGAAAAATCAGCCTTCATATTCCTATATAGACGTTCAATTCTTTTCTTTTCCATTTCCAACACTTCGCACCCCAACTCCGTAATGACATAAATCTTTCTTTTTTCCTCTTCTCTGACAAAACGGATCAATCTGTCTTTTTCCATTTTTGACAGACTTCCATACATAGTTCCGGGCGCCAGCGTAATATCTCCGTCTGTCATTTCTTTCACTTTTTGGACGATCCCGTAACCATGATTTGGCGTTTGGAGACATAAAAGAATATAAAATCCCGTTTCCGTCATAGGAACATATACTTTCCTTATATGCGCGTCTATACTCACCACATTGGCCACCTCCCTACAAATCTCCTCAAATTTCATTCTTACTTCCATCTGTCCGTTTTTACTTTTCACCGCTGTCCCTTTTATGGGTTAGCAATAACAGGACATATTTTCTTTATTTTTCATTATAATCACCCCTTGCATATCGCAAGCCTGCTTGCGATACTGCTTAAATAGAAAGTTGTAAAATCTTTGATTTTTCACGCTATCCTCCTTCGCTTACTTATTACCGCGATATATCGCACTACGATACTATTATAGTATCGCACTGCGATATATATGTCAATAAAAAAATGATCTTACGGATCTTTTTCCGTAAAATCATTTTTTAAATCCTCTTCGCACTTCCCGCCATGCCGCTTACGGCGTCAGTGCCATAATGGCACTCAGTCTTGGTTGATCTTCCGTATGATCCTGCACGGATTCCCCGCCGCCACCACATTTGCGGGAACGGATCTTGTCACTACGCTGCCCGCGCCTATCACGCTTCCTGCCCCGATCGTCACTCCCGGCAGCACGATCACGCCGCCGCCCAGCCATGCCCCGTCTTCGATCGTAACAGGCTTTGCATAAGTAGTACAAAAATAAGCGCCGCTCTCTTCCTGCCAGTCCTCCGTCAAGCGTTCGGAAAGTTCTACCGGATGAGTAGAAGTATATAACTGCACGTTAGAAGAAATCAGCACATTATTTCCGATCGTAATCTTATTACAATCCACAAAAGTACAGTTCATATTGACGGATACATTGTCCCCTATATAAATATTTCGTCCATAGTCGCACAAAAAAGGCTGTCCCACCGAAACGTTCTTTCCTATCCTGCCGAACATCCAGCTTAATATTTCCCTTTTTTTCTCTTTTTCCTCATATTTTAACATATGGTATTCTGCCAAAAGCCTTCTTGTTCTTGCTTTAAACTCCAAAAAGACCGCATCATGACAATCATAAATCTCTCCCGCCATGCATTTTTTGTATTCCTGATTCTTTTCTAATTCTTGTTCTTTTTTATATTCCTGATTCACAGCGGTCCTCTCTCCTTTTTTCTCAATACTATCTGCCGTTTCATCCACTCCGTCATCCTTCGCAGCCATTCCGTCCTATATCTCACATTCTAACTGGCAGTCGCAAGGTTCCGCCTCCGTATGCTTTTTATCATACGCCTGCGCCTCCACACATCCCATCGCCTTATAAAATGCCTGACTTTCCACTGCCGAATGCGCCGATATATACAGTTTCCTTCCGCCTTTCTTTTTGACCCACTCCTTTGCCGCAAGAAAAAGGGTCTTTCCGATCCCTTGCCCGCGCATCTCTTCCGACACATGGATACATGACAGATCCAGATACTTTTGTTCTTCCCCGAATACCTGCGGTTCTACGGAAACCACACCTTTCAGCCTGCCGTCATAAAAAGCCGCATATACAAATCCGCCTGTGGAAACGGTATTTTTTAAACATACGGTCAAAGTCTGGTATTCTTCCTCCGACCAGTCGTCTACGAAGGGAATATCTTTGATCACCCATGTTCCGTTTTCTTTCCTCCAACATTTCGTCACTACCTGACGGCGCACGAAACTTTGAAATAACTCCCTGTCTATTTCATCCGCGCCTAATTCTCTATACCGGATCATGCCGTAACCTCCTTGTAAAATCCTTATTTTAAATTACCGGGCCGGCGGCCTTATCTGCCACCGTTCATCAATATACGGTTCATTTCCTTTATCCTCTCATCAAACTGCCCGTAAAAATCTTCCTCTTCAGTAAAAGCCGTCACAAAAAACCGTTGCAGAAGCATCATATTGACCCTTTTGGCCTCTGTCCCGTCCTCTTCTTTCAAAAGCCTCTCCTGTATATCCTTTAAAAAATAATGCCAATCTGTTATAAACCGATCGTATCTTCCCGGCTCCGGCGTATCGATCCATTTGCGCACCTTCACTTTAGTCCTGTTTGGATTTTTGCATTCGTGTATCTGAAGAAAATAGTGAAAACCGCCTTCCTCATACAGTCTCCCCAAAGGAAAAAGCCTGCAGATCCCGGGACGGAAAGCATGGATGGCACACCTTCCCTCCGTATTTAAAAAAGCACAGCGTTCTTCCCTGCCGCACATCTTCAGATTCGGCAGAATGACGCCGTCTACCACCTGCAATTCGATCTTTTCTTCTTCCAATAGCTGATCAAAGCTCTTCCCCAAACCAATTCTGATTCTATGAACGTCCAAAGGATCCAATACAACGGAGTTCCCCATTCCTTTACAGCATTCAAAGCAGCCCTTACATTCTCCGCATCCGGCCTTTACCATGTCGTTAAGGGTATATCGTTTTCCGTCGGAAATTTCCTCCATGCTAACCTGCCTTTTCATCTTTGCTCCCCCTCGTCCGCTTTTGCGGACATTCAAATCAGGGAGGTTGAAAGTGCATTTCTTTCAACCTTGCTCCCCTCGTCCGCTTCTGCGGACATTTAAATCAGGAAGGTTGAAAGTGTATTTCTTTCAACCTTGCTCCCATCTGTCCGCTCTAGAGCGTGTTTGAAAAACCATTTCTTTACCACATTACCTCATAGGCTGTATACTCATGGTCAACATGATACCCTAATTTTTCCGCCAATGCAACCGACCAAAGATTTTGTGCGTCCCAGCTCGGATACAAACCTCTCCTCAAACATTCCAGAATCAGCCCTGCGCCTGCCGCATAGGCCAGTCCCTGCCTCCTATACTCCGGCTTCGTATCAATCTCGATTTCGATCCCCTTATCATAAACCGTATAAGACGACGCGCCCGCTGCAAGCTTTCCCCGATGGAGCACGCCGATCCCTACCCCTCTTTTCACATAATCCTCCGCATCCGGAAACTGGCTACACAAGTCTTTCGACCACTCTTCTTCCTGCGTCATCCGGTAGATCCGGGCATCGATCAGCCGCATTTCATACCCTTTTGGCAGACTGCCCGCCGCCTGACAAAGCTTTGTCCTGTCAAAGACATCCCCTTCCTTCTTCATGGCGTATCTTGCCACCTTCTTCGCCCGCTTTCCATATACCTGCTCTATCAGTTTGTGCCAGCCTTCGCCGTCTCCGCACATAATAGCAAAACCGGAATGTCTGGGACGATTGCAAACCAGCTCTTCTCTTGGTTCTCCCGCAAAAAAACAAAAATCCCCAATCAAAAACTGGGCGGCGTCCAAGGTTTCCAGCCGGTCCGTATACACTTCACCCATGATCCCCAAAAGACAGGAATCAAGCATGGTTTCCTCCCAGCCTTCCACCAGCGGCGCAGCCCCCTTTAACCTTTCGCCATCCACACGAAAAATACTCATTTTCTCTTCTCCTTTGCCCTGATTGAAAAATATCTGCCTACCCGCTTCTGATAGGCAGCATATTCCTCCCCAAAAGTTTCCCGTAAAAACTTCTCTTCCTCCAAGATCTGTAAATGCATCATGATCATTCCCATCATACTGACAATGCATAAACCGATATGAAAAAAAGCCGTCCCCATCCCTATGTACACCAGATCAAACCCTAAAAATGCAGGGTTTCTGCTCATTTTATAGATCCCTTCCGTAACCAGTTCCGTGTCCTTTCCTTCAGGAATCCCTGCCCTCCAGCTCTCCCGCATGGCGCACATTGCAGTCATAAATAGAAAAGCGCCCGCAGCAGCCAGTACCAGCCCCAATATCCTGACAGCCTTAGGGAAAGTCTCTCCTCTATCATACACGACGCAAAAAATTTCCGCAATTACAGTAAGGACAGATAATACCTGCAGCGTTCTTTCCGTAATAACCGTCCGTTTCCCCTTATTCCCACGCCCTAACTGGGTAGTCACGATTCCTTTTCTTTTTTGCACAAATATTTTGGTAAAGTAAGCCCCATAATAAACTGCCAATATGATAATCCCCGCTGCTTGGTATCCGTTCACTTCCATCCTGACTCCCACCTGACATATGTTATTTTATATGAATAGTTGTTCATATATTCATTTATATTTTACGCCCTTTCCCCGCATCCGTCAAGCAAAAAACCATTCAAGTTCAGATTATAAAGAAACTTCAATGGTTTTTTCTCTTTTATTTCTGCTTTTTTGATAAATTTATGCTTGCCAATACCATAAATACCGTTCCCGTAACCAATAAGACCAGCACGCTCACGCCCTCGCTTATCACGGTATCCCCAAAATAATAAGTGACGCCAAAATGAGATTCCAGCTGCTTCAAGATTTCTTCCGCAATCTCGGGCGGAACTCCGGTAAAGGCCCGTTCCATTACCTCTTCCATCATGATTTTCCTAAGCAGCACCGCGCCGTGGGAAATGGGAAAGCACTTTATGATCCACTGCACAAAAGAAGGATACATACCGATGGGCAGATAGATTCCCATGATAAAGCCGACTAACGTACCGACAACCGTGGATGCCGAGGAATAGGCCTGTAAGCTCGACTGAAACAGCGACACAAAAAATGCCATCATGCCCGTCGCCGCAAAATCAGTGATCAAAAGCACCCCTAAGAGCTTGGGAATCCGCTCTGCCGCAAGAAAACTGCCCCCGTCCAATTTCATATACATCTGCGAAAGCAAAAAGGTAAACATCGTCATAAAAACGCTTACCACATAGGCGCAAATAATATAACCTGCCGTCATGGCGCTGCGTTTCATCGGTGAAACGTAAAAGTCTTTTGTAATCTTCCTTGCCCTGTCCTCTATCACTGTCCCCAGTACGCCAAGCGATACCGTAATCCCCGCCGCCGCTATCGTCCCCGCCATCACCCAATTATCCATGATCTCCCTTGCATATCCGGTCATGCCGTCGTTTCCCGATATTTCCTTTGTATAAACATCGCCAAGGAACAAAACATATAGCCCGATCGAAATGATCACCGCCAAAAGGGAAAAAAACACGGCGCTCTTATCCCTGAAATAAAGTTTTAGATTTCTTTTTGCAAACGCTCTCATTCTCTGATCTCCTTACCCGTTATATTCAAAAATACGTCGTCCATGGAGCCTTTCTCCACCGTATAATCCAAAATATTCTCCTGCATCTTTTGCAAAAGAGGAATAAATTCTTTCGTAGTCCTTCCTCTGACCTCAATATAATCGGCCACTTCTTTATACCGGATCCCATTTTCTTTAAAAAAATGCGCCGCCTGCTTTCCGTCCCTGCATTTTACCTTCATTTTATCGCTTGTATAAGACTCTTTTAACGTAAAGGGCGTTCCCTTTGCCGCCACCTTTCCGTCGTCTATCACAACGACATAATCCGCGTCTTCCGCCTCTTCCATATAGTGCGTCGTCAGAAAGACCGTCATTCCTTCTTCCTTTTGCAGACGCTTTACCGTATTCCAGACACTTTTTCTCGTCTGAGGGTCGAGCCCGGTCGTGGGTTCGTCCAAAAACAAAATTTTCGGCGTATGGATCAGCGCTCTTCCGATATCGCACCGCCTTTTCTGGCCTCCCGATAATTTTCCGTAAGGACGTTTGATGATCTCCTCCGTCTCACTCCATTTCACGGCCCTTTCCACAGCCTGCTTTAACTCCGCGCCTTTCAGCCCGTAGAGCCCTCCCCTGAGTTCCAGATTTTCCCTTACCGTCAACAATTCGTCCAGCAGGCTCTCCTGAAATACCGTTCCGATATCCATGCGTATCCGCTCGTCCTCTTTGCCAAGTTCATGCCCGTTTACCCAAACCTTCCCTGCATCCGGTTTTAAAAAAGTGCAGATGGTATTGATCGTCGTAGACTTTCCCGCGCCGTTCGGCCCAAGGAATGCAAACAAACCGCCTTTCTCTACAAAAAAACTGACATCCTTTACCGCCTGGACTTTTTTATAAGATTTTTGTAAATGTTCCACTTCAATGATTTTTTCCATAACCGGCAGCCACATCCTTTCCTTCCAAATTCTCTTCACACTTTATGCGAAAACAGCCGGCTTGTAAATCCCTCTTGACGCAGCCTGTAAAAAAGCTACTGTAAGGCGTAAAAAAAGAAGGGTAAGTTACTCACCCTTCCTACGTTCCTCGATCCGTTTATTGATCTCGTCCGCTACGATCCTATTCGATATATATCTTGCAATAAGTACCATCAGATATACGAATGCAATGATAAGAAAAAACACCGCCGCCTCCGCAAACGACTTCCCGTATAGTCCCATGGACCGCCCTATCATAAGCGTTACCGCTTCTATCAGGCAAAAATGCAGCAAATGCCTTCTTTTCATCTGTACCTTCGTTAATTCCGTTTTGGAGTAAAAAACTAAAAGAGGCAGATCCCCCATTAAGGACAAAAAAATCATAGATAGGAAATAATCGATCCCAAACACGGCTTCTCTGTCAAATATAAAACAGAAAATGAATGTCCCTAAAATAGCGCCCGTATATATCACAAAAAAATGTGAGAACATATTTTTTAATATTGCTTTCATCTTAACTCCGTTTCTGCGCCGCTTTATTGCACAGATCCCTCTCCTATTTTATTCCGAAAGCCTTTTTCAGATCCGTAACATACTGCCTTGAGATCATCACTTTTTCATCGTTTTCCATCGTCGCTTCAAATCTTCCGTTTAACGCCGGTTTCACGCACCTGATTTTATCCGCGTTCAGTATCACCGATTTAGAAGCCCTGAAAAAGGATGTTCCCTCGCTCATCTCCTCAAATTCATATAGCTTGAGTTTGGTTTCATATACCCTGTCGGCGCAATAAAAGAACGCCTTATTATCTACCGTTTCAAAATAAAGAATTTCCCGGACCGGAAGTTTGTAGATTTCTTCTTTATAAACTGCCGATATAAAGTTTTGATTTTTCTTTATCTTCCGACACAATTCCAAAATCTCCTGATCCACCTGATGACAGCGGATAATGATTTCTTCTTCTACGGCTGCGTCGATTTCTTCAATTGAGATTTTCAACTTCCTGCGTTCTCCTGAACTTCCTTTTAGAGTGTGTTTGAAGTGTGCTGCAGTTTTTTTGCGATTTCCCGTCTCTCTTTTTCTGTCTCGTCCTGAGGCTCGTCCAAAACAATATGATGTTCCGTCTTTTTTCCGTTTTGCCCGTCTACCGCTACGAAGACAACCATCCCTTCTATCGCCGTTTCCCCTCCCAAAGCGTCCGCCGCCGATACATCCACGACAAAACTGCTCTTTCCGGTATAAACGACTCTCGCTCTAAACGTTAAGACCGTCCCCGGCAGCACCGGTTTTTGAAAAGACATATTGTGGAGATTCCGGCATACGATCTCATTTTTTCCGTAGGCACAGGCCGCCGCGCTGAAGGCTGCTTCCACAAACCAGCCGGCCGCCCTTGCCGCAAACAGCGTTCCGTGATGATTCAGATCTTCCCCTGTTACCAGACGCAATGTCTCGTACTGTTTCATTTTTGCTCCCATCTGTCCGCTTCAGCAGACGCTCAAAGTACGCTTACAGCTTGAATTGTTCTACGATCGCTGTCAGCGCCTTGATAGATTCCCTGCTCTCCCGCAGTCTTTCATATCCTTCCAGCGTAGTATCTACCGTTTCCGTCGATTTCTCCGCGATCACGTTGATGCCTTCCGAAGACTGGCTGACCGTCTCGTTAATATCGTCCACCGCTTTCATGATTGTAGAAATATAAGTATCCAATTCCTCAATGGCCCCTTTGATCTGTCCCATGACAAGACTGTAAGAATCCGCATCCGACCGGTACTGCACTCCCGAATCCCGGAACATTTCATAATCGCTCAATACCGTATTTTCAAGGAAATCCATCATTGCCGTCATACATTCCGTCATATTGGAAACCGCTTCATTGACTTCGTTTACGATCACACTGATCGTATCCACCGTCTGTAGCGTCTGCGCCGCAAGCGCTCCAATCTCCGTCGCTACCACGGCGAACCCTTTTCCTGCCGCGCCGGCACGGGCTGCCTCGATACTGGCATTTAACGCAAGCAAATTCGTCTGGGAAGAAATGCTCTTAATATCGTTGGTCAGCTCGTCAATCCGCTTAACAGCCTTTGATTTTTCGATCGCCGTATCCGTTTTTTCTTTCATAACGCCGTACATGGCGTTGGTCTTATCGCTGGACGCCTTCGTTACTCTTTCCATTTCACCGGCGCGCTCCGCTATCTGGTCCGAATTGCTCTCCCCGTCCTGCGCCAGCTTATAAATGCTTTCCGAATTTTTCTTTACTTCCTCTATACTATGTAATACATGCTCGGTATTACTGGATACTACCTGCATACCGGCTGCCATTTCCTGTGTCGCCGCAGAATTATCTTCCGAATGCATACTATTCTTCTGCATGATCAGATCCAGCTTTTCCACGCTGTCCGAAATCGTCCCTTCCACTTCATGCATATCGCCGGTCATTTTCCTTAAGATCTTACGCATCTGATGGATCTCCGTCGCCATAATGCCGATCTCGTCTTTCTGCTTTCGCAAACTCTTTCCGCCCTGTGTGGGAGTAAAATCAAGTCTTGATGTCTGTCCGATGATCCCCGTCAGCAGTTTGATCGGTTTGGAAATACTGCTGCCGACAACAATCCCGATCCCGCCCGAAAACAATACCGCTGCCACAATCCCGAGTCCGATATACAAAATAAGCCTGTTTGCTTCGGAATAAAATTCCGCTTTGGGTACCGTCAGTACAAAACACATACCGTTATCCAGCATATCATAGACCATATGCTTGTTGACCTTATTGTAGACATAATCGCCAAGCGTTCCCTCTGCCTCCGGCGACGCAAGCATTTCGCTGATACTGCCAAGTGACAGATCCCGCAGATCGAGTCCAGTCTCCAGTTCTTTATGATACATCAGTCTGCCCTGTCTGTTAGCCAAAAAAGCATAGCCCGTATCATACATCCTTACCGTATCCACCACGTTGGTAATAGCGGGAAATGCAATATCCATACCTACCACGCCGATAGATTCTCCGTCTTCGCCGAACAAAGGCACAATATAAGAAATCATATATACATTGATATTTTCATTGACATAAGGCTCCATCCATGTAGCGGAACCGTTTTCCACCGGCACATAATACCACCCTACATGGGAAAGATCGTCTTTCTCATACATACTGAAATCCGTGGGAGTCAGCAATGCAAACTCCTCGTTTGTAGAAGTCCTTGTTGCAAAAATTCCCGACGTAGGATTGGAATACTCAGGATTATAACGTACATACACCGTGATAGCTCCCTCCGTATTCAATGCAAAATCTACTACCGTATCCTTGATCTGCTCCGTATACGCGTCCGCATACCCTTTATCCTTCTTAAAAGAATCCTGATCAAAATTCTTTCCTACCAGATCGCTCAAAAAATCTACCGACTGCTCGATACCGGAAATCGTTGCGTTCAGATCGTCCACGCAGATCTGCGCCGCCATCTCCATCTGCCGCTCCGCGTCCCTATTGGCAATAGCTATGGAATTGACAATACTCATAATTCCTATCAAAACCGCAGTTAAAACAGAACACGCTAAAATTCCTGACACAATTTTAATTCGAATCGACTTCATTTTCCCCTTCTCCTTTAGTAAAATCTTTATGTCCGTTTAAATAATGACTCTGTTCCTTCCCCTTTGTTTCCCTAAATAAAGCTTCTCATCCGCACTTCCGATCACCTTTTCATAATTGCTGTCCGCCAGTCCGGTTGCAATTCCGCTTGTGATCGTCACCCGGATCTCTTTCCCTCTGACTTCAATCACCATATCCTCTATCCGTTTCCTCAACGCTTCGATGACCGGATGGATCTGTTCCGTCGTAGAATCCGGGAAATACAGGATAAATTCTTCTCCGCCCCAACGAACTGCCAGATTTTCCTTTCCCGCCGTTTCTTTCAAACATTTCGACACTTTGATCAGCACTTCGTCCCCGGCCTCGTGTCCATAAGTATCATTTACCTTCTTAAAAAAGTCAATATCTATCATGGAAATCACATATTGTCTTCTCTCTTTCTCAGGAATCAGTTCTATATGCCGTTCCAAAAAACGCCTGTTGTAGAGTCCCGTCAGGACATCGTGATTCATGTTATACCGTAACGTCTCCCACACGCTCTCCGTTTCCTTGGAATAGAAAAAAGTTGCCGCCAATACAATGCTCGCCGTTATTCCAAGGTTAGCCAGATAAACAGGGATTCTGTAGGGTGATGCCGTCTCCTGCATTTCCGGGAAACCAATCCCGCTCACCATGACCACCCCCTCTATTATAAGCGCGGAGGCAATTCCAACGATCTGGTATACAAATCTCTTGTTACCATAGGAAGGAACCAGATAAAACACCGTTGCGGACATTCCCACCATATAAAGAAAAAATCCGTAATCCTGCCCAAGCGCCAGTTCACTCAGTGCAGAAAACAGAATGATCTCATAGTAAGTGGATACCATACTCTTTTCCGAAGTGTCTTTTTTTACAAATAAAAAATAGAAATAAAATGCGCTGCTGAAAAAATTAAGATATGCCAATACCAGTATATTCAGTTTAAAAAACAGGCACATGTAAATAACATGTATTACTAAGCACACTGCCAAAAACAGTTTATTTCTATTCGTAATAAACCAATCCATGATTTTTCCTATTCGGGCCGTGATCTTTTCCATTCGTTTCTTTCCAATCTGCTCTTAAATTTACTATAAATATCTTCTCTTTTGTATACAATCTTAACCATTATAGCAAAAAAGAACCTGTTCTTCAAGACAAGGTTCTTTTTTTTGCCCTTTTCTCCGCTCATTCCCAAAACCGGTCTATTCCGTCTGCAATGCCCGCGGCGATCTTCCGCTGATATTCTTCCGAAGCCATCAGCGCGTCCTCGTCAGGGTTCGTCATATATCCCATTTCCACGATCGTCACCGGAACCTGACACCAATTGATCCCGCTCATGCTGTCCGTCTCCCATACATACTGTTTCTTACATCCGGTCTGGGCCGTCAAACCTTCCAGCACACAATCCGACAGCTTTCTGCTCTTTTCATAAAACGCCCCGTTATAAGGATTATCCGGCGTCTGGCAGATCGTCATCGCCCCGTTGACGGAAGAATCTTCGGAACCATTGGCATGAATGCGTATAAAAGCGCCGGCCCCTGCGTCATTGGCGGCCTGCGCCCTCTCCGCATTACTCATGTCCACGTCATGGGACGTCCTGATCTGCTGCACGGTATATCCCCGGTTCTCCAGTTCCTCCTGCAGCTTAAGCGCCACTGCTAACGTCAGTTCATATTCCGCAAGACCGCTGACGCATCCGCTCGTCCCTCCGGCTACTTTCGCCTTTGTCTGTTCGGCTCCCGGGCCTATCGGTTCTTTTTCACTGTTTCCTTTTTGCTGATGCCCCGCATCGATAACGACCAGCCTTCCCTGCGCTGACGGATCCGTTTCCGCTTTACCGCTTTCAGAGGACTCCTTCTCTGTCCGTCCGCCTTCCGTCCCGTCCTCTTCCGGCCGTCGGTTTTCCTGCTGTCCGGAACCTTTCCCTGCGCCTTCCGTTTCCTGCGGCGTCCGGCCTTCTTCTTTTTCCTGCCCGCCCTGTTGTTCCGTTGTTCCGGCTGCATGATTTTCCTTTGTGGAATCCTCTGCTGTTCCCGTTTTTTCTCTTTGGCCCTGTGTTTCCCGCGGTATGCCGGCCTCTGCCTGCATCTCTTTGCCGCTTTCTGCCCGCTGTCCGTCCTTTTCCCTGCCGGATGTTTCCTGCTGCTGCATCCCTTCCAAGGTTTCCGCTATGCTGAGTCTTTTTTCCGTTTCTTGTTCCGCTTTCTTACTTCCGCATCCGGTAAATACCGCCGCACAAAATACAAACAATAAAAAAATACTTCTTTTATAAAACCGCTCCATGCCCTCTCCTAACCTTGCGCTTCGCCGTACACGCAGCAATCAGTTCCCGCTGTTTTCTTCCAATAGTTCCTGCAGTTCCGTCTCCGTCTCCAGAATCCTTTCCAAAAGACTCTCCTGCGTCCGCTCCTCCTCTTCGATCCGGTTCGTGATCTCCATCAGTTTTTCATAATCCGCCGAAAGTTCGGGGGCAAGCTGCTTTAACTGTAATTCCGCCAAACGGGTCTCGCTCTCCGACAACTGCTCCTCATATTTTTTGATCTGGCCTTTTAACCGGCTCTCCATCCGTCCCGGATTATAATATGTCTTTTTATCAAATACATCGGACAGCGTCGGCCCGGCTGCCTTTTTGTTCTTCTCTGCATTCGCCGTGTTCTTCCCAAGCTGGCCGATCTCCCCTTTCCTGATCTTTTCTTTCCGCTCCAGATATTCCTCGTAACCGCAGTCGTAAAAGTCCACGCCCGCATCTGCGAAATCCAGAATCCCGGTCGCAATTTCTTTTATAAAATAACGGTCATGGGAAACAAAAAGCACCGTGCCTTCGAAGGCTTTCAGCATCGTTTCCAAAGCTTCTTTTCCGACCAGATCCATATGGTTCGTCGGCTCGTCCAGAATCAGCAGGTTCGGGCGTGTCATAAACATTTTGCAAAGTGCGAGGCGCACCTTTTCTCCCCCTGAAAGAAGCCCTAATTTTTTAAATACGTCGTCTCCCGAAAACAGGAAACATCCCAGCGCGTTTCTTACTTCCACTTCTTTTAACCGGGGATAAACGTTCCAAAAATCATCTATCACAGTAAGCTCCGGGTCCGCCCCCTCCTCTACTGCCGCCTGCTGGTCAAAATATCCCCATTCCACATTACCGCCGAACTGATATTCGCCTCCAAGGGGATCGATCTTTCCTACCACCGTCTTTAACAGCGTAGATTTTCCCTTTCCGTTTTCCCCGATAACCGCAATCCTTTCCTTCTTCTTCAGCGTAAAAGTGACCTGACTGAGCAAAGAATCGTACCCGATCTCCAGTTTCTTCGCCGCAAGCACATCCGTATAGCTCTCTATCCGCGGACGAAACTGTACTTTAAACGCCTTCGTATCAAAGCGTCTCGGCTTCTCCACAAGAACCATATGCTCGATCATTTTCTGCTTGGATCTTGCCGTGGTTACTTTCGTCGGCGTATTTTTCCACTTTTCGATCCATTCCGTCAGCCTCCTGATTTCTTTTTGCTGCGCCTCGTAATCCTTTTCCTGCTTTAGCGCAGCCTCCTCCTTTTGCCTGATAAAAGAAGTATAATTACCGGGATAACGCTTTATCCTATGATATTCTATTTCATATGTCACATCAATGACATGATCCAAAAACATACGGTCATGGGAAACAATGACTACCGCCTTATTATAATTTTTCAGATAACCTTCCAGCCATTCGATCGTCGGCATATCCAAATGGTTGGTCGGCTCGTCCAGAAGCATAATATCCGGCCTGCTCAAAAGCAGCTTCACAAAAGCGACTTTCGTCTGCTGTCCGCCGGAAAAGCTGCCTATGGGACGTTTCAGATCCTCTAAAGCAAACCCGAACTTCTGAAACATCGTTTCCATCTCTTTACGGTAAGTATATCCGCCAAGCGCCTCCATTTGTGCCTGAAGGGATGCATATTTCTGTAAAAGGGCTTTTTCTCCTTTTAACTGCATCTCTTCCTGCAATTGCTTCATTCTTTTCTCACAGGCGAAAATAGGCTCGAACACTTTCAATATTTCCTCTTCCACACTGATGTTTCCGTCTTCAAAACTGATCTGGCGGAGATACCCTATTTTTTGGTCGCCTGCCATCGTAATGCCGCACTCTTCGTCGCTGTCGGGATTACTCATTTGGATATCTCCCGCGATCAGTTTTAAAAGCGTCGTTTTCCCGCAGCCGTTCCTGCCGATCACCGCGATCTTTTCCGTATCCCTGATCTCAAAATTCACATCCTCTAATATCACGTCAGCCGCATACTGCACAACAGCGTGCCTGATCTGGTATCTCATGAAACTCCTCCATTCTTACAAAAAAAGCCGTGGCAATTTACCACGGCAAAATCATACTGTAATCAAACTGTAACATATCAGCTTAGATAAGCTGTCTCCGGGGCAGCAGCGTCGATCCGTTATGCATTTCTTTCTTATATTTTGCGTTTTCTTTCATAAAGCCCCGCCCCTGTTGCGTTATTCCGTCCAATAGCCAGAGTGTGTTTGAAAATTGCTTTCCCCGAAATGTGCGTCACAGTTTGTGGGAATGAATTTTCAAACGCGCTCTAATACGCCAAGTTACTTTTTTATTCTAGTATGATTCTTTCCGTTTGGCAAGTACTTTCCGATATTCCGTCCCTTTCCTTGCCATGATGCCCTCCGAGATCATATCCCGCCGTATCGTACAATAATCCTCGTAAAATTCTTTGATCATACCGTTTACCTCTTTTTCATCATAGATCTTATCTTCTTCAAAAACTTTTGCGATCTCCTCTAAGCAGATCCGTTCCTTTTTCCGCTGGGAAGGGATCGACTTCAATTTTCCGTATTCAAAAAATGCAGCTATCACCTTTTTCCTATATTCCTCTTCCCTTCGTTTCTGCTCCTCCGCCTCGTCGGATTCTTCCTTGATAATATCGATGATATTGGCCATAAATACTTCCTTCCGGATAGAATACATCGTATAATACTGTTCTTTATAGGAAGTCACCGTACCCGCCTCTTCCAGTTTTTTTAAATGGAAAGATATGGTGGCAGGCGTAAGCCCCAGCCTGCTGGCAAGGCGCTCCACATACATATCTTCCTGTATCAGGGATTTTAAGATCTGTAATCTGGATTTATCCGCCAGACACTTAAAAAGCCTGATTGCATCTGTTTCTACCATGTCAGTTTTCCTCCGTCGCCATAAATTTATTTCTGATCTCTTCTAACGTCTGTATTTTTATTTCTTCTATCACAGCCTTTTTCACATCGTCATGTTCTTTTGCTTTTTCATAAGAAAGTTTCCAGTTTTGGGCCAGTTCGTCCAGTTTCCGGAGGTACGGGCCGTTACTTTCCGTCTGTCCGTCCTGTTTTACAAAAGCCTTGTAAATGGTCTTGCAAATGCCGTACACATTGATCCTGATCTTCACCAGATTGGATTCGTCCTTTCTGTCGGAATCCGCCAGACTCTTTTCTTCCTGCGCTAAGTCGTTTACCGACTGATCGATATATGCGGTAAATAGTTCCATATTCCCTCTCTTTCCCACGGTCTGTTTTACGGAACGTTTGCCAAAGGCTTTTCTTTACATCCGGTCAGTACACTATTTAAAAAGCCACTCCGGCAAACGTATCCCGCTCCCGTGATATTTGTCATTATCAGGCCGCCATAATTAATTTGATATTTATCTAATTAGATACCGTTACTATATCACGAAAAACAGAGCCGGTCAATATCTATTTTGATATTTATCAAATCAATTACGGGCAGGCTTACGCCCCTCCCTATCAAATTGTTCATCTTGTTTTTGCATACTTTCAAGCGTATAATTTAAGATACAGCCATTCCATATCAAACCATAAAAAAATCTTTGTACTTAGGGAGGGAAACCGATCATGAATAAGGTAATCGAAACGATTCAAAAACGAAGTTCCACAAGAGGTTACACAAACGAGCCGCTGACAAACGAAGAGCTGGACATCCTGATCCACGCAGGACTGCAGGCGCCCACCGCAGCCAATAAGCAGGAAATCCATTTTACCGTACTAAAAGGCGGCGATCCGATCCTGACAGAGCTGGAAAACGAAAAAAACCGTCTCCGCGGCCTTTCGGATCCGCCCCATAATTTTTATTATGAAGCCCCCGCCGTGATCGTACTGAGCGCAGACAGCGACTATAGGTGGAGCGCGCTGGACGCCGGGATCGCGGTGGAAAATATGGCTCTCGCAGCCGAAGCTCTGGGCCTTGGAAATCTAATCATCGGCTGCATTTACGACGCAATGCGGGGCGAAAAGAAATCCTATTTTTCCGACGCCCTGAAGTTTCCGGCAAATTACGAATATGAGATCGCCATCGCTTTCGGCCATAAAGCGGTAGAAAAAGAGCCTCACACTTATGACGCCGACAGGCAGGTCACATATTTGTAAGGCTCCGGCCAAAAAATTCTTTCAAACTAATTTTCATTCATTTTTGCAAGTTTCGCCGCCTGATCCGCCGCGATGCAGGCGTCGATGATCTCCTGAATGTCGCCGTCCATGATCTTATCCAGCTTATAAAGGGTAAGGTTGATCCTATGGTCCGTTACGCGCCCCTGCGGGAAATTATACGTTCTGATCTTTTCGGAACGGTCTCCCGTACCGATCTGGCTTCTGCGAAGCTCCGCCTCTGCGTCATGGGCTTTTTGCTGCTCGATATCATATAACTTTGCACGGAGCAGCGCAAATGCCTTCGCTTTGTTTTGAAGCTGGGATTTCTCGGTCTGGCTGTAGACCACGATACCGGTGGGATAATGGGTCAGCCTCACGGCAGAATCCGTCGTGTTGACACATTGCCCGCCGTTACCCGACGCGCGCATCACATCGATGCGGATGTCTTTTTCATCGATCACAACATCCACTTCCTCCACTTCCGGCATGACCGCCACCGTGATCGTAGACGTATGGATACGCCCGCCCGATTCGGTTTCCGGCACACGCTGCACGCGATGAACCCCGCTCTCGTATTTTAATTTGGAATAAGCGCCCTGTCCGGTGATCATGAAATTCACTTCCTTCATGCCCCCGATGCCGATTTCATCCACATTCATAGTTTCGATCTTCCAACGGTGGCTTTCCGCATAATGCACATACATACGGTAGATCTCCGCTGCAAAAAGCGCTGCCTCGTCTCCGCCTGCGCCGGCACGGATCTCCACGATTACATTCTTATCGTCGTTAGGATCTTTGGGCAGCAGCAGGATCTTCAATTCCTGCTCCAACTCCTCGATCCTCTTCTTGGCCCCTGCCAGTTCTTCCTTCAGCATCTCTTTCATATCGGAATCGGTTTCTTCTTCCAGCATGACAATGCTGTCGTCCACATCCTGCTTACATTTTTTATATTCTTTATACGCTTCTACAATAGGGGTAAGATCGCTCTGTTCCTTCATGAGCATACGAAAACGTTCCTGATTATTCGCCACCGTCGGTTCATTCAGTTCACCCATGATCTCTTCAAAACGAATCAATAAATCTTCTAACCTGTCAAACATTTCTTTCCTCTCTTCTTTCTGCTAATCTAAAAACATGGCAGGTAAATGCCGGATACGACTCTGTCCAGTCCTGCAAAATCTTTTACAACTTCGATCTCCTTATAACCTGCTTCTTCCAGAAGCGCCGATACCTGCGCCGCCTGCCCGCATCCGATCTCAAAAAAGAGCCTGCCGCCGCGGTTCAGATACTCTCCCGCCTGTCTGACGATCTCCCTGTAAAAGTAAAGTCCGTCCTCTTTTCCGTCAAGCGCCCCCTCGGGCTCATACTCCCTTACTTCAGGCATCAGCGTAGGGATCACCTCTGTCGGTATATAAGGCGGATTGGAAACGATCACGTCGTAGCGTCCTTCCACCTTTTCAAACAGATCGCTCTCTAAAAATACCGGCGTTTTTCCAAGCCTTCTTCCATTTTCTTTTGCGATCTCAAGGGCTTTGGCTGAAAGATCCGTTCCCGTACCCTCACAATCGTTGGAATATTGCAAAAGGCTCAATAAAATACATCCCGAACCGGTACACATATCCAATATGGACATCCCGTCGTGCAGCTCCTTCAGTACTTCCTCCACCAGAATCTCCGTATCCTGTCTGGGGATCAGCACATTTTCATTGACCAGAAAAGTAATCCCCATAAATTCCTGTTCTCCCGTAATATGCTGGAGCGGAACTCTTTTTTCCCGCCTCGCAATGCATTCTTCATACTTCCTGCATTCCTCTTCGGAAATTTCTCTGTCGCCATGAGCCAAAAGTGTGTTTCTGTCCGTGCCGCATACATATTCCAAAAGCAGTCTCGCGTCCAGCGGAGCTTCTTCTACTCCCGCCTTTTCCAGCCGGTCTTTTCCCGTTTCATACAATTCTTTATATTCCATATCCGATTTTCACGGTCTTTCCGCCGATGTCCTCTCTTCATGATTTCTTACTCGTCCGCTTTTTCTTCCGCCGGCTCTTCGTCCACAAGCCACGAATCGTCTACCACATATCCGAACGTATCATAAAGGTATTCTTTCCAGTCGAATACCGCTTCTACCGCTTTCATCGCCACTTCCGCCATACTTTCATCCGGCTCTTTCGTCGTCAGGCGCTGGAGCCACATCCCGGGAGCCGATAAGATACCGACTAAAATATGATTGCTTCTCCCCGCCAGCCGGATGATCTCATAGGAAATACCCGCAACCACCGGAATCAGCAAAATACGGACCGCCACCCTCTGCACCGGATTGTCCACCCGGATAAAAAAGAATAAAATGATACTCACGAACATAACAAAAAACAGGAAACTGGTGCCGCACCTTTTATGGAGCCTCGAGCTGCGCATCACGTTTCTGACCGTAAGCGGACGGCCCTTTTCGATACAATTGATACACTTGTGCTCCGCACCGTGGTACTGATATACCCTTTTGATGTCTTTCATGGCGGATATACTGATCACATATAACAAAAAAATGAGAATACGGATCGCCCCTTCTATAATGGCCATCAGCGAATCGTTTCTGATATAGTCCCGCAGACAATCCGCCAAAAAGTAAGGCAGGACGATAAAAACCGCGATAGCAAGTACAACAGCAAATACCGTAGTCATTCCCATCAGGATCCTCTCTGCGTTTCCTTTGAGCATCTTATCAAAAAACGTATCTTTCTTTTTTGTATCCTCCTCTTCTTCATAAAAAGAAGCGGAAAAATTCAATGTCCTTGTTCCCAGTATCAGGGAATCCAAAAAATTAAAAATACCACGAAGAAACGGAATGTTTTTGATCTTACTTCCATGCATCACTCCATGATATACGTCGACCTCGACTTCAATCTCCCCGTTCGGTTTACGGACCGCCACGGCGTATTGGTCTTTGTTCTTCATCATAATGCCTTCCAATACCGCCTGACCGCCGATTCCCGAATAAGAGCCGAATCTTTTTCTCCTCATCGTGACCTCCAAATCGTTTACTTTACAGCATATTTGGTTCATAAAGTAAAAGAAGGTTGAGATGCAACACCTCAACCTTTTCCAAAATCTTATTTGCCTGCCACACCGTATTTTTTGTTGAACTTGTCAATACGTCCGTCAGCTCTTGCACTCTTCTGCTGACCTGTGTAGAATGAATGACATTTAGAACAAACCTCTACATGGATCTCTTTCTTCGTAGAACCTGTTACAAAGGTATTTCCGCAGTTGCAAGTTACAGTTGCCTGATAATACTCAGGATGGATTCCTTCTCTCATCGACTTTCACCTCTCTATATTGATATCACTTATGTTCTCATCCGCCGGCTTAAAAGCCCCTGTCCAATCGTTATCACGGACAGCTTAGTTAGTATAGCATAGCTTCTGATTCTGTGCAAGCATTTTTCTAAATAAAACGCATTTTTTTCACCATCTGGACAAATTCGTTATTATTTTTCGTTCTTGTAAACATATCCAGAACCTTGTCCACCGCTTCTTCGGGTTTTAGTCCGTTTAACGCCTTTCTGATGATGTTAATTGCCTCCATTTCCTCTCTTGTGAGCAGCAGGTCTTCCCGTCTGGTACTGGACTTAGGAATATCGATCGCCGGAAACACTCTTTTTTCCGAAAGTTTACGGTCTAAGACCATCTCCATATTGCCGGTTCCTTTAAACTCCTCATAGACCACATCATCCATTTTACTTCCCGTTTCCACAAGCGCCGTCGCCAGTATCGTAAGGCTGCCGCCGCCGCGCATATTTCTTGCGGCGCCGAAGAAACGCTTCGGCATATGGAGCGCCGCCGGGTCAAGTCCGCCCGATAACGTCCTGCCGCTTGGCGGAACCGTAAGATTATACGCCCTTGTAAGCCTTGTAATACTATCCAGTAATATCGTCACGTCCCGTTTATGCTCCACCAGACGTTTTGCCCGTTCGATCACCATCTCCGACACCCTTTTATGATGCTCGGGAAGTTCGTCAAACGTAGAATAGATCACTTCCACATTCGGCCCTTCAATGGCCTCTTTAATATCGGTCACTTCCTCCGGCCGTTCGTCGATCAGCAAAATGATCAGATGCATATTCGGTATGTTTTTAATGGATTTAGCCACTTCTTTCAACAGGGTCGTCTTTCCCGCTTTAGGCGGGGACACGATCATCCCCCTCTGTCCCTTTCCTACCGGGCTGATCAGGTCCATGATACGCATGGCAACGGAAGAACCCTGTCTTTCCAAATGCAGCCTCTCGTCGGGGAAAATCGGAGTCATATCTTCGAAATTACATCTTCTCGCCGCCATCTCGGGCGTATAGCCATTTATCTTTTTTAGATAAAGAAGCGCGCTGAATTTTTCGCTCTGGGTTTTGATCCTTGTGTTTCCCTCAATAATGTCTCCGGTCTTTAAATTAAACCGCCTGATCTGGCTGGGAGCCACATAAACGTCGTTTTCCCCCGGAAGATAATTTTCACAGCGGATAAATCCGTATCCGTCCGGCATCACTTCCAAAATACCGTTTGCCGTGATACCGCTGTCAAGCTCCGCCGGAAATTTGTCGCTGTTAGGCGCTTCGCTTCTTTCCTCTGTCCGGCGGACCTCCTCTCTGGGCGCCGTTTCTTTGGAAGGAGCCGCTTCTCTGGGATGAGCCGTTTCCTTAAAATGCGCCGGTTCTTTGGTATGTGCCTCTTCTTTGGAGGATTCCGTTTCCTTAAAGCGCGCCGCCTCTTTCACATCCGCCGCCTGTCTTGCCGGAGCTGCCTCCGTCTGCACATGATCCGTCCCGCCGCCAGCGGCTTTGTCCTTTTCGTCCTGTAAAAGCATCGCTTCTACCACCTGCGCTTTTTTCATTCCAGATGTTCCTTTGATCCCTCTTGCTTTTGCGAGTTCTTTTAAATTCGCCAGTGCAAGTGATTCATACTTTTCCCGCATATTGATCTCCATTCTTATTTCATCCTATTTATAAAATAACCTTTTTTAAATGCTGTTTGGGATTTATTCAAGATATGTACTAAAAGATCTAATCCTCAATTCGTCTTGACTACTCTCGCTATTATACACTACTTTTTCCCGAATGAAAAGACTTTTCCGTTCTTTATTCTCTTATTCCTATATCCTCTTATATTTTCCTCAAATCAAAGCATTCCGAAAGCCGGGCTGCTGCAGACAGATGTCCGCTGCTTCTACTCGTCCAGCCGAAAAACCATTTTTACCGGATCGTGATCGGAATAAGCATACCCCGTGTCCATGTTTTCATAAGAAATACATGTTACGTTATCCGAGATGATGAATCCGTCCAGCGTAACCGTATAAGTCACGCCTTCTTCATAGGCCATATCCGCATTTCTTGCGCTGTTATGCATTGTCTCCCTCTCTTCTTCCGAAAAAGAGTCCAATACGAACCGAAGCCCTTCCGGGACGCTCTGCCTCGGAAACGGATAGGCCCAAGACGCAAATTCCCCTTCCGTATCCTGCATCCTTTTCAGATCATGATTAAAATCTCCTCCGCAGATGATATAATTCCCCGCTGCATATTCCGCCGCCATATCGTCGCAGATCATGGATACCTGCCCGGCCCTGATCTGGTCGTCGTTACCGTAGGCCGACATATGAAGCTGATAGATACACAGTTCTTTTCCGTTTTCTACCGGGATCCGGTTCACGGAATAGCACCTGTCCAGATCCAGATATTTGCTAAAACTTTCCGAAATCGGGAAACTGCGCCTTACCGCTTCCGTGATTGGGAATTTTGAATACAGCGCTATTCCCGCATAACTCTTTCCGTGAGGCTGTAAAATAGGATAAAACAAAAACGAAGAATCATAATTTACGGCAAGGTCGGAATAATATTCCGGAAAAAAAGTTGACAGGAGCGCATACTGATCCACATGATAACTCCTTGTGGAATCCATATCCACCTCCTGAAACAGATAAAACTGCGCGTCTTCCTTTTTGGCCAGATCCGCCGCCCCCGAAACCGTCGCAAGAACGCTTTCTTCGCTCTTCGCCACAGACTCCGTCCCGCCGTCCATAAAAAAGCTAAAATCAGGCGTATACGCCCCAAAACCGATATTATAGGTAAGTATCGTATATTCCGTCCCGGTCTTTGCCGCAGTTTCCTTGTTTTCTTCCGCCGGTTCTTTGATTTCCAATGCCACCCGGTCTTCTATCCTGCGATAGTCTATGATAATATAGGCCAAATAGACCGCCACGGTCAAAATAAGGATACCTGCCGCGCCTCCTAAGATCTTCAGTATCCGTTTTACTCTACGTTTCCCAATTTTATTTTCCATATCCTCTCCTATCTGTCTGCCCGAACAGACACTTATATTAAAAGCTGAAAATCCATCCGTTCCAAGCCTGCTCCCGCCAATACGCTTCCGCGCGCACTGAGGCGGTCCGCCAAGCCCAAAATCGTTGCAATGCAGACTTGATTCCTTAAAATAAATATTATATGATATTTTACAATACCACTTGATTCACAACAGTTCAATCCCTGTCCGCCAAAAATAAAAAAGAATGGGCAGGCAGGTGCAAAACCGGACTGTTTCCTGCAAAACAATGCATAAACTAACAAAAAATAAACGGAGGTTTCTAATGACTACAGGAGAAAAAGCGCTTACACTTCACCAACAATGGAAAGGGAAACTGGAAACAACATCCAAGACGCCGGTAAAGTCCCGGGAAGACTTATCCCTTGCCTATACCCCGGGAGTTGCGGAGCCCTGCAAAGTGATCGCAGAAAATAAAGACGCCGCATATACTTATACATGGAAATCCAATACCGTCGCAGTCGTTTCCGACGGCAGCGCCGTTTTAGGGCTTGGCAATATCGGGCCTTACGCCGCAATGCCCGTTATGGAAGGAAAAGCGGTTCTTTTCAAAGAATTCGGCGGCGTCAATGCCGTCCCGATCTGTCTGGACACACAGGATACCGAAGAGATCATTAAAGCGGTCACCTACCTTGCCCCCGGCTTCGGCGGCATTAATTTGGAAGACATCAGCGCCCCGCGCTGCTTCGAAATCGAAGAAAGGCTGAAAGCCTCTCTGGATATTCCGGTATTCCATGACGACCAGCACGGGACCGCCATTGTGGTACTTGCCGGCATCATAAACGCGCTGAAGGTCGTAGGCAAAAAAAAGGAAGACTGTAAAGTGGTCGTAAACGGCGCCGGCAGCGCCGGAGTCGCCATTACAAAACTTTTGCTGACTTACGGTTTCCCGAACGTGATCATGTGCGACAAAGTCGGCATTGTCTCCAAAGATACCGAAGGTCTTAACTGGATGCAGCAGAAAATGACGGAAATCACCAATCCGGATAACGAAAGCGGTTCTCTTGCGGACGCCCTGAAAGGCGCCGACATCTTCGTAGGCGTTTCCGCACCGAATATCGTTTCTCCCGAAATGGTCTCTTCCATGAACAAGGATTCCATATTATTCGCCATGGCAAATCCGGTTCCCGAGATCATGCCGGATGCTGCCAAGCAGGCGGGCGCCAAAGTCGTCGGGACGGGACGCTCGGATTTTCCGAATCAGGTCAACAATGTGGTCGCTTTTCCCGGTATCTTTAAAGGCGCTTTGGAAGGACGCGCTTCCCAGATCACGGAAGAAATGAAGCTTGCCGCCGCACTCGCCATTGCAGGTCTTGTACCGGACGAAGAATTAAATGAAGACAACATCATGCCGGAAGCGTTCAACCCTAAGGTAGCGGAAGTCGTAGCCGAAGCGGTCAGGTCCCACATCCATGAGTAGCAATCCTCTTTGGCACGGAAAGCCCTATTATTCTTTGGACGCCTATTGTAAAAACACGTTCGGGCAAAAATTATATAAATCGGCTCTCGACGCAGGTTTTACATGTCCCAACAGAGACGGTACTTTAGATACAAGAGGCTGCATTTTCTGCAGCACAGGCGGCAGCGGCGAATTCGCCGCCTCCCTGTCCCCTTCTTTTTCCCTAAAGGCCCGCATCGACGAGGCGCTCACGATAACCGCCCTGCAGAAAAGGACCGATAAAGTCATCGCCTATTTTCAGGCGTACACAAATACTTATGCGCCTGTGGAAAAACTGGAGTTTCTTTACAGAGCCGCCCTTGAGCATCCAAAGACGGCAGGTATTTCCATTGCTACCAGACCGGATTGTCTGCCAAAAGAAGTGTTGGCGCTTTTAAACCGTCTGCAAACCGAATACTCCGCTCCCCGGAACGGCAGAAATGCAAAATTTATCTGGATCGAACTGGGACTCCAGACCGTCAACGAGCAAACGGCAGCTTACATCCGGCGCGGATATGCGCTCTCCGTTTTTGATCAGGCCGTGTCCGAATTAAGCCAAATAGGCCTGCCGGTCATTGCGCACATAATCTTAGGCCTGCCGGGAGAAACAAAGCAAGACTGCCAGAATGCAATTTTATATTTAAACGAAAGATCCGTTTTCGGTATCAAGCTGCAGCTTTTACATGTGCTGGAGGGGACAGACCTGTATCAGGATTTTCAGGCAGGGAAGTTTCAGGCGCTTTCCCAAAGCGAATATACGGATCTGTTGATCGACTGTATCGGTCATCTGCGTCCGGATATCGTGATCCACAGACTGACAGGCGACGGCGACAAAAGAGTTCTTGCCGCTCCGGATTGGAGTAAAAATAAGCGGGCCGTATTAAATACGCTTCATCATGAAATGAAATTAAGAAAGATACATCAGGGAATTTGGAGGGAAAATACATGCAGGATCCGTTAACTCTATATAAATTGATCATCCTTTATATGCTCGACCGCGTAAATTTTCCATTGACAAAAACGCAGGTGGGCGATTTCATTTTGGAGAAGGAATATACCAATTTTTTAACTTTACAGCAGGTCATTTCCGAATTGATCGAAGCCGACCTGATCTTGGCCGACTCCATTCGAAACCGCACCCACCTCTCTATTACAAAAGAAGGTCAGGAAACGCTCAGTTTTTTTGAAAACCGCATAAACGATGCCATTAAAGCGGATATCAATACTTTTTTCAAAGAAAACGAACTGGAACTGCGCAATGAGGTATCCGTCCTTGCCGATTATTACAAATCTACAACCGGTGAATTTGAAGCGCACCTGATTGCCAAAGACCGAAATATCAATCTTGTGGAAATCACCCTATCCGTTCCCGTTGAAGAAGCCGCCGCGGCGATCTGCGATAACTGGCAGAAAAAAAATCAGGAAATCTATCAATATCTGATACAGGAACTTTTTTAAAGCGGTCCTTCTTCTTTCCACTGGCCCGCCTCTTTTTTGATCCTTGCCATGTGTTCTTTGATCTTGACCTCATAACCGTTTCCCGACGGTTTATAAAATTCTTTCCCTGTCAGTTCATAGGGAAGATACTGCTGTTCCACATAATCATTAGGATAATCATGGGCATATTTATATCCGGTTCCATGTCCCAGTTTAGCGGCCCCCTTATAGTGCGCATCCTGTAAATGAGCCGGAATCGGAAGATTTCCTGTCTGTTCCACTATTTTCATGGCCTCCATTACCGCTTTCATGCCGGCGTTACTTTTCGGCGCAGCCGCGATATAAGTAACTGCCTGAGATAAAATGATTTGTGCCTCGGGCATTCCTACCCGCTCAACCGCCTGCGCCGCACTGACTGCAACAGTCAACGCATGCGGATCCGCATTTCCCACATCCTCCGATGCACAGATCATCATTCTTCTTGCGATAAATGTCACGCTTTCTCCCGCATAAAGCATTCTGGCAAGATAATATACCGCCGCATCAGGGTCGGATCCTCTCATGCTCTTAATAAACGCCGATACCGTATCATAATGGTTATCACCTGATTTGTCATACCGGATCACACGCTTTTGGATACACTCCTCTGCCACCGCAAGAGTCATATGGATCTTGCCGTCTTCGCTCCGCTCTGTTGTCATAATCCCAAGTTCGACCGCATTCAACGCATGTCTGGCATCTCCGCCGGAAAGTTCCGCCAAAAATTCCAACGCGTCTTCCTCTATGACGGCTTCATAAGCTCCCATACCTTTATCGGAGTCATATACTGCACGTTTGATCAATTCTTTTATATCCTCTTTTAAAAGAGGTTTCAGTTCAAAGATAACGGAACGGGAGATCAATGCGCCGTTCACTTCAAAATAAGGATTTTCCGTTGTAGCGCCGATCAGAATAACTGTGCCGTCCTCTACAAAAGGAAGAAGATAGTCCTGCTGCCCTTTATTAAACCGATGGATCTCATCAATAAAAAGGATCGTTCTTTTTCCGTACATTCCTTGCGTATCCTTTGCCTTTTTAACGACTTCCTCCATATCTTTCTTGCCCGCTATCGTAGCGTTGATCTGCGTAAACTCGGCTTTGGTGGTATTGGCTATCACTTTGGCCAATGTTGTCTTCCCCGTGCCCGGAGGGCCGTAAAAAATAATGGAACTCAGCTTATCCGCTTTGATCGCCCGATACAGCAGCTTATCCTTTCCCACAATATGCTGCTGCCCGACGATCTCGTCCAAAGACGTCGGCCTCATTCTCGCCGCAAGGGGAGATTCCTTTTCCATATTCGTATTCCGCATATATTCAAACAGATCCATCGTTTGTTCTCTCCTTTAAATACTGATCCCTTAACTATTTTCGAAAATTTATCCTTCGAATACTTTCCGCCAGATACTTTCAAAAATTTATCTTTCAAATGCTTTCCGCCAGATACTTTCAAAGATTTTAGAAAATTTCGGTTGACAAATAAAAAAGTATATAGTATAGTATTATTTGTCATGAAAATGATATGCGCGAGTGGCTCAGCGGTGGAGCACCTCCTTGCCAAGGAGGGGGTCGCGGGTTCGATCCCCGTCTCGCGCTCTTGCCTAAGCTATACCCGGATTGGTGTCCGGGTATTTTTGTTTACAGTTACATTTGTTAATACCTATCATTCATTCCGGAATCCCATTTCCAGCTGCTGGTATTGTTCATGTTGCTGAAGAGTTTCCGCCTGATCGATCCGGTCGCAATTATACAGATAGATCCGTTCCAGCCGTTTGCAGGCAATGCGGTACATCTGGAAGACTTCCTTTTTATCATCAGATACACACATCCTGCCCAGATTACCCCGCAGCATATCTTTTTCGGTTTCAAATTCCTGTTCTGTCATGTTGGACAGCATATGTTTCACCCCCTCCCCCAACGGTAAAATTTAGCCCCTGATGCATATAGGTGCCTATCCATTTCCAGCCCCTTGCTTTTTCCCAAACCTTTTGTTATCATGGAACTAATTATCCCGTTCAGTACTGCAGGGTGCCGTCATGGTAGGGGACATCCTGCAGCTATGAGAACGTTTCAAATACGCCAAAGTGTACACACTTAAGCAACACCTGTACGTCATAATATTACACTAAGTGTGAACACCTTGTCAACACTAAAAGTTGAGGAGGAAATAAATGCCAACCGACAAACCTAGAATAGTTATATACACGGAACAGCAAATCATTGAAAAATTAGACACAATTGCAAAATCAGAAAACAGATCTCGAGGAAATATGGCAGAAACCATATTAAGACAATATATAGAACAATACGAAAAGGAACATGGACACATTAATAGCGCGGAGTTATCAGTTTCCAAGATTGGATAGACCACCACCGATAAAGAGGGAATTTTTATGCAGAACAATATTTTTGAGGCAATTACTTTTGCCGGAGCAGTAACATTGCTTTTCTGCTACATTTACAAAACAGATTTTCAAGGTTCTAAAAAGAGAATACCATCAAAGACAAGATTATATAAGAGAAAGAAACATCCGAACCGTTACAAAGCCAAACCAACAAACAGCCATACTTTCGAGAATGATTATACGAATTTACATGTAGAAGCAATGTGGGACGAATTGACAAAATAATTTTCCCCATTATGCATCTTGCAACCTAATTTTGCATATGCTATAATGCCAGTAGGCAAACGAAATCAGTGTCCATGCAACACAGACACAAATCAGAAAACCCCCGGATAGCGCTCCGAGGGTTTTCTTTTTTGCCTAGTTGTCATCACCGTCCAGCAATTTGTTGATGCAGTGGCAGGCCACACCAGCAGCTACAGCAACTAAAAACGAAACCAGTATTTCCATGCAGGCACCCCCTTTCCGTGTCGGATTGGGTATGACAACAAAGTGAGTATACCATACCTTTTTCCGGCACGCAAAGAAAACGGGAATGTTTCCCCCGCCATTTCAGGCAATATTAACAAATACTTCTTCCCGTGATGGCTCCGATCGGCTGCCTAACCCGCCCCCTTTCTTGTGCAGTTTCCACAAAAATATCACATAAGCCCATAATCTGCAGCCCACCCCGGGTTTGATTCAGAAACAAGCTGCCGCAGGTGTCCGCTCATCCGCACGACGGCATCATCAAAATGCTGCGTGATAATGTCAAAACTTCCCCCGTCCGCAATAATGACCCCGGCAATCGTCGGAAGGCACTGCCGGATCAGCCAGTGTTTCTTGTCCCTGATAGATTTTCTGGCCCCTTCCACAAAAAGGCGCAGTTTTCCCACCGCGCCTACAAACTTTTCCCACAGGGGATGGGAGGAGCAGCGGGACCGGTTGGAATCATCCAGCACAATCAGACGGACATAATTGTTGAAGATCTCCATGATGACCATGCCTAGTTCTTTCCTTTCAATCAGGAAATCTGCCGCAAGGTTTGCCCTGGAATTTTTAAGCTCCATTTCCCAGCGCACCCATTTTTCCTGTATTTTATCCTCCTCTGCCGCAGCTTTCTGGTTCTGTTCAAGCTGCTTGTCATAAATACGCATCATGACTTCACTCTGCCGGGAGCCGAGATAGACCGTGTGTCCGGTACTCTCATTTGTAAGGGAAGACTCATACACATCCCGGAATTTCCTGAACTTGCTGACTACCTCCTGACGGTCTAAAAATGCGCGTATGTCTTCCACGGAAAAATACTGCGCACCATGGTCGTCCACTGCGAGATCAAAACGCGTAAGCCATCCGATCCGTTTCACCTGCTGCAGGAACTCGATCATGACCGTGTTGTCAAAATCAGCAAGTCCCAAAACACGGTCTTTTGTAAAGGGCACATAATCCTCTAATGTGCGTTTGAAGTGCCCGAGGACATCTGCAATTGCAGAGCCGGTTATCATGACGTGGAGCCCCATTTCCGGAGTGCCGTCCGAAAGTATCGTCACCGGGAACCCGTTCAGGCGGTGCATTTTCCTATAACCCTGCGCACCCTTGGGGAGCAGGACAAAATCGCCGATAGAATAACCAAGGAATGCAGCCATTTCTTCCGGGGTTGGGATGACCGTGGAGGTGAAAGCGATCCAGTCGATAGAGACGGTCAGAGAATTGTGCAAACAATCAGAATTTCCATACATAAAGACACCTTGTATTTACTACCCCCGTATTACTGTAGAGGCCGCTGAAAAAGTAGATACCACCGCCTATATTTGGTATAATGTAATTATCA
>OFGI01000453.1_pt1 | contig 31095 bp, 28 predicted proteins | sample 1521751 | NCBI WGS metagenome assembly OFGI01 (sample SAMEA3504115, study PRJEB24116) | mouse gut metagenome | biome: mouse gut; feature: mouse-associated habitat; material: faeces | place: Denmark | collected 2011
CTGACTCGACGGGGGTGAGGGGGCGGCGGAGGTAGCGTTGGAACCAGTATGAATAATTAGGAATTAGCAATTAGGAATGAGGAATTATTGGGTTGGTGGTAAGGAGCTTAGAGACTTTAAGGTCTTTAGGGAGGTTAAGGAGGGTTTGTGGGTTGTACGAGGGCAGGATGCCCTCGCTCCGGCGGGTGGTGGGGGCGGCGGTTGTGTTTTTTATACGAGGGCAAGATGCCCTCGCCCCGGGATGCGCGCTCCGGCGGGGTTGGTGTATTTTTTTATTTGTATGTTTGATGGTGCAAAGATAGGGGGTGGAGAGGGGGGGATGTGTGCGAATTTGCACTTTTGTGGGGAAATTTTTTTGCGGGTGTGGTGGGTGCGGGAGTTGCGAGATTCGGATAAAATCGGTAACTTTGCATTCCGTTATGACATACGGATTTGACAACGATAAGTACCTGAGAATTCAGTCCGAACACATTAAGGAACGTATAGTCCAGTTCGGAAATAAGCTCTATCTGGAGCTTGGTGGCAAACTATTTGACGACCATCACGCGAGCCGCGTGCTGCCGGGCTTCGAGCCTGATATAAAGCTGCGCATGCTGAGTCAGCTACAGGATCATGCGGAGATAGTGATAGTGATAAGCGCGCTGGATATAGAGAAGAATAAGGTGCGTCAGGATCTGGGTATAACGTATGATATGGATGTGCTGCGTCTGCGCGGCGAGTTCCAGAACCGCGGATTCATGGTGGGCTCGGTGGTGATAACTCATTACAATGGTCAGATGAGTGCGGATGCGTTCCGCCGCCGTCTGGAGAATATGGGTATCACGACATATTACCATTATACTATAGAGGGTTATCCTAATAATGTGGGGCTTATAGCTTCGGATGAGGGTTTCGGTCAGAATGATTACATAGAGACTACGCGTCCGCTTGTTATAGTGACGGCTCCGGGTCCGGGGAGCGGCAAGATGGCTGTGTGCCTGAGTCAGCTGTATAATGAGCATAAGCGCGGCATAGAGGCGGGTTATGCCAAGTTTGAGACTTTCCCGGTGTGGAGCCTTCCTCTGAAGCATCCGGTGAACATAGCTTACGAGGCTGCGACGGCTGACCTGAATGACGTGAATATGATAGACCCGTTTCACCTGGAGGCTTACGGCAAGACTGCAATAAACTATAACCGCGATATAGAGATATTTCCGGTGCTTAATGCGCTGTTTGAAAGTATCTATGGCGAGAATCCGTATAAGTCGCCCACGGATATGGGTGTGAATATGGTGGGGTTCTGCATCAGTGACGATGATGTGTGCTGCGCGGCTTCGAAGAATGAAATCATACGCCGCTACTATACGGCTCTGAACCAATTGGCGTTGGGCAACGGGTCGGATAGCGAGGTGAATAAGATAGTGCTGCTGATGAAGCAGGCTAAGATAGATGTGTCGTACCGACGTTCGGTGGCTCCAGCCAAGGAGCGTGCGGAGCGTAGCGGCAAGCCGTGCTCGGCGATAGAACTGTCGGACGGTACAATCATCACCGCGGAGTCGGGTGATCTGCTGGGTCCGAGCGCGGCGCTGATTCTGAATACTCTGAAGCATCTTGCGGGGATAGACCACAGCATAAAGCTGATACCGCAGCAGATGATAGAACCGATACAGTTTACGAAGATGAACTACCTGCGGAGCCGCAATCCGCGTCTGCATACGGATGAGGTGCTGGTGGCTCTGTCGGTGCTGAGCACCCGCGATGAGAACTGCCGCAAGGCTTTGGAGAAGTTGCCCGAACTGAATGGCTGCCAGGCTCACTCTACGGTAATGCTGGGTGAGGTGGACCACAAGATATTCAAGAAGTTGGGCGTGGGGCTGACGTGTGAGCCTGTGCGCAAGTAACCTGTATGGTGCGGTGAAGAGGATAGCTATATTCGCATCGGGTGCCGGAACGAATGCCGAGAATATCATACGGTGGTTCAATACGGAGGAGGACCGTGGCGGGCGCGTGGCTCTGGTGGTGAGCAATAAGCCGGATGCTCAGGTGCTGCGCCGTGCCGGTGCATTGGGGGTGGCTACTGAGGTGGTGACTTCCGCGGAGCTTAAGGATGAGGATTTTGTGGGGGGTATGATGGATAGTTACGGGATAGATGTGGTGGTCCTGGCGGGGTTTCTGCTGATGGTGCCGCCGTATCTGATAACGCGCTATGATGGAAGGATGGTGAATATACATCCGTCGTTGCTGCCTAAGTATGGGGGTAAGGGTATGTACGGTATGCGTGTGCATGAGGCTGTGGTTGCCGCCGGCGAAAGGGAGACGGGTATAACGGTGCATCTGGTGAGCGAGCGTTATGACGAGGGGAGGATATTGTTTCAAGCCACTACCGAGATATGTGGCGATGACGCTCCGGAGGATGTGGCACGCAAGGTGCAGGAGCTGGAGCAGCTGTACTTTCCGCGGGTAATAGCGGAGCTGATGGAGGGGATGTGGTGAATCTGTTGGAATACGAAAGGTTATAGCTCATATTCCTAAAATTTGTTGGAACATATCGTCTACATTCTTACAATGGGTGATTCGTCCGGCACGGATGTCGTCGTAGGATTCTTCAATTCCGCTCTTTTTCCGTTTCTTCTTCTCCGGTTTGGCGATAGAAATGCCGTCAATGGCATTGAGTATCTTCTTGAGGTGTGGAAGAATAGATTTGTCTTCGATGTTGATGGTCAGTTGAGTCATGGCTATATCTCCTGTATTGTGTCTTGAAAAACTACTGATGCAAAAGTAACGAAAATAATTGAGTTTTAAGCAGTATTGCTCAAGTGTTGCGGTAACGGAGGGGCGGTGGATGCGCTTAATGGCGGTGCTCCGCATGGTTGTGCAGTGCACCGCCTTAGTTGCCGGTGTGGCGCGTGTAGTTAAGTTGTGATTACTTGCCGAATTTGTCTTTGATGAATTCTTCGGCTTTCTCTTTCACCGTCTCGATAATTTCCTTACCCTTGTCGGTGCTTATAAACTCGGTAGCCTTTTCGACTACTTCCTTTACGTTTTCGTTTTCCATGAGCCCAGCGGCTTTGTCCTTGAGGTCTTCAAACATAGGATTAAGTTTTAGGGGTTTGTTGTTTATGGAATAACGTTTCAGGAGGTGGGAACGTTCACGGTGGCGGGGTGAAAGGGTGGCGGTTCCGGGGAGTATTGCCCAGTCGGTTTCCTTATATGACGGTGTTTGGTGTTTTGACCGCTTTGGGTGGATTATCACACTTTTCCTATTGATTTTCGTATGAAAAAATACACTTTTCCTATGAAAATACGGATATAAAAATACACTTTTCCGGTTTTTTAGTTTTGTCGCGGCTAATGGCGGGGCCCGGTAATACCAAATTTATCCGTATTTTTGGCTTCGCCTTAAATACTTGCGTTCGGCATTGCTCAAATAAATTTGGCACTGCTCTCACTTATACGTATTTTTGGCTACGCCTTAAATACTCCCGCTCGGTAATACCAAATTTATTTGGTATTACTCTCAACTTATACGTATTTTTGTGTGGTAAAACGGATTTTGATATGGATGAAATGGATAATAACGGTGTTGCCACGATGGTGGAGGAGTTTGAGTCGAGCGTGCGCGGGGATCTGATTGGATTTCTGCAGCGGAAGGGTGCTATCGATGAGGTGGTGCCGCAATGTCCTGATGTGGAGGAGCGGTGGGGGGATATAGCCCGCGCTTATCTGCCTGACGGGGTGCGTGAGTTTCAGGGGTATCCGGTGGTGTCGCTGGGCTGGATGATGTTTGTGGGTATGGCATTGGCGTATTACTGGGACACGGACTGGCAGAGTTACAGCTGCCGGAGTGATGTGTATGAGTCGCTGCGCGATTTGCGCGGGTATGACAATATGGATGAGGCTGTGACGGAGGATGTGCTGGGATATAGCGGTGAAGCGGCGCAACGGGTGACGGATCTGGTGGCTGAGTGTGCATCGCGCGTGTACAGTGAGCTGTGCCGCAGGTCGGTGGAGCCGGGCACGCCGGCTGCTTTGGGGTGCTATATAGCGGCTCTGCATCAGCTGTATCTGTGCGGTATGGCTGTGCAGCTCAATGCGCTGGGCTACCACATGACTCCGCTGAATCTTAACTGACCCGTGTGAGGAGGAGAGGTGATGGTTGGCAAATCGTTATAAAAATAATATCATGAAAGGTTGTGGGAATCGTTCGGATTATCGTAGACTTTGAAGCGTGAATGAGGATAATACGATAATATCCGGTTTTGACGGTGTGGCTGACGGAGGCGCGTCGTTTGCAGTGGATTTCGCTATTGCCCGACGGCTGGAGCGTGGCGGGTCGACGTGTGATGCATACGAATGCATGGTGCAGCGGCGTCGGGTATTTGTAAAGCGATTGAAAGCCGAGTACCGCGATAATCCGGTGTACCGTGCGGCGTTTGACAAGGAGTATGACCTGGGGGTGTCGCTGAGCCATCCGTCGTTGCCGCGCTACGTAGGGTTTGGGGGCGACTACTTGGTGATGGATTTCATAGAGGGTGACACGCTTTCTGACCTGATAAAGCGTGATGATCCACGGCTTAAAAGCCGCAAGTTTGTCCGACGGCTGCTGCTTGAATTGGTGGATGTGGTGGAGTATCTGCACAGGCGTAACATAGTGCACTGTGACATAAAGGCTGATAATGTCATAATATCGCCCTACGATGACCGCCCGGCAACATTGATAGACCTCGACAAGGCATATACCTCGTGGCTCGGAACCACGCATGGCAATACTCAGAAGTATGGCTGTGGCGGGTGTGCCGACGGGGTGATTGATTTCCGTGGCATAGGGTTGATAGCCGGGCAGCTCGGGATGAAGCGAGTGGCTAAGGTGTGCGATAATGATGATGTAGCGCAAGAAGCTATCCGCGAGGTGCTGACCGGATGTGGTGTAGCCAAACGGATATGGGTAGTGATATTGATAGGGTTGTGCTGTGTGTTGCCGTTGATATGGTATTTTACAACCGGCAGTAGCTCGGATGATATGGTTGGACCGGTAGTGCCTGATTATGCTGCGACGGATTCAATGACTGCCGATACTGCAATTTCAGTTCAACCGGATAAAGACACAAGGGTGGTTGACGAAACCGGAGCGGCTGAGAGTGCAAACAAAGCTATAGCTACAATAGGGCGACCAGGGGAGAAAGCATTGCCGGATATTGACAGTATAGTGATACGGTATTATGGTCCATTGCTGAAGCGGCATGTGTATCTACGTGAACTTGCTGCCGATTCAATGACCACATCCCGTCAACTGCTGATGATGATAAAGAAATATGCTGATGCCCAAATGGAAGCGCAGAATGCTATTATGGGAGATGTGATGGAGCGTTATGGTCTTGACAATGTGCTTGAAGCTCATACGATATTAGGGACAAGCGATGCGTGGCGCCGCTTCATGACTGCCGACAGCGAAATAAGCTCGCTATATTCGCGCGAAATCCCACGCCGAGATTAACCGATAATCTCCACGCTCGTCAGTCCGCCCTGCTTGGCTGCCTGATATGGTCCAAGGTGTTTCCTGTCGCGCTCCACGTCGCTTATCAGCAGCTCGAAACCTACGTAGAAGCCGGCGATGGTGAGGATGTCGCCTTTGAGCAGTTTGCTGCCGCGTGATTCGTTGACGAGGTAACGGTTTTCCGCGATATGGCTTAAGGTCAACAGGCGGTTGGGATGGTATGTGAGTTGAATTTGTTCGCCCGGGAGAAGGTCTGCCGAGTCGATGCTCTCCACGGCACGGAAATCGGATATTTCCGAATCCTCGCCCAAGTCCTTAGCCATCAGATTATAATCGGGGTAGCCGAGATACTGAGCTATGATGTCGAGCGATGACGGGCGTGGATTCGCCGTGCCCTTGACAAATCCGAGCATGCGTTTGAGTGTAGTAGTGCCTAATGTTTGCCCGGTGGCTTCCTGAATAGCCATGGCGAGGGCCTCGCACTGCTGGGGGTACTGAATGGGGGCATTGAAGCGCTCCAGAATCATCTGCCGGATCTTGTCGTTAATCATATCGGTCGTTTTTACGCGAAAATAGTTTTTTTACGTTGGATTGCCATGCAGTTTAGCGTTCATAGCGTTCACACAATGTCATCAAATATTCTTAATGCCATTACAATTTGGATACTCCGAACAACCCCAGAATTCCCTTCCTTGACCTTGCCCCTTCTTTTGCATTCGTTTTATCATAGGCTTACCACATTTAGGGCAAGCAGGTGCGCCCGACTCTTTCGCTTGCATGCGTTTTGCGTCAATGCGTTCCGAGGTCATATTCTCCGTAAACCCACCGTGTTGACGAAATAGCTTAAGTTGACTCTGTAACTGCGACTCCAGCATACGGTTAACCCTCGCGCAAAGAACCATCAATGCGTTGGCAACCACCGTTGGGGCATCGCTCTCAATCCAAGGAGCGAATTTCGATTTCTGCTTGAGAATATGTTCCGCAGCATCATGAAAAAGGCTGTTGGAATACTGTGGTTTATCCATTCTCATCGTCCAGATTGCCTCTCTATTGGGATTACCTATAGCCCAAATATCGGCTTTGCAACGTAAAAGATAATGGAAGAAATCGCCTTGCAATTCATCAAGGCTGGCACGGGCAACATCAAGCAGCCGCATCTCCGTCTCGATTGAAGTTGAATATCGGGATGTTCCCTCAGCGATATTGGCAGTGCAACAACGTGCCGCCAGCACCATCTGGTCATATAGTCTCCGACACGGATCTATCTTGTAATCGACAAAACGATCGCAGAAGCTCACAGTACCAAGCTGGATTATGTTGGACATAATCCATGAATCAAGCCAAAAATACGATTGTGAAAATTTGATTTCAACACCCATAGAATACTTTTTCCCAAATATAGTGGATTTATCCGGATTAAACGCGATGAATCCCGTTGATTCCGAGCAAAATGAACGGAGTGAACGGAGGAAAACTTGACCGTGTCGCAGCAAAGCCCAATATTTGCATCAGCAACGCAGAGACACGCTTCAAAAAAATCCGGGGATTTGTTTCATCATCAGAAAATTAATCCTTAATTTTGCGATGTTGGGTGTCAAGTACACTGCAACATAACATACTGAAAGCGTTTACTTAGCGCTTCGGTTCTGACGATTCGGAACTTCGCAACTTCCCCAATAGTCTTTGTCAGAACAGGAGCAACGGTAGATGCCATGTTGGATATGTAAATCTATCCGCCGTGCGCCGTAGTCTCATTTGTGAGGATCGGCACACTGCGTATACTTGCATATTTCGCGTGGGCCTCTGCGTTGTTTCGTTCCTTACAAAGACAGGCAATGCGAAGGCCTCGGATCGTGGGAACGAGCAACAAGCTTGGCACCACGCTTTTTTTATGTCTCAGAAATATTATCCAACATAAAAAACATTCAAAATGAACGAGAACATTGAATTGCCGGATTACTTTGAAGGTATCTGGCGTGAACAATTTGAAAATGGAATCGCATTCGCGCTGTCATGTCCTGATGATTACGATGTGGAAAAGGCGTTGCATGAGTACAACGACAGATATGGCATAGAGCGAATAGCAGATTCGATATGGGGTGTCAGGAATCAGGGACGAGAAGTAGTAATTGTCGATGCTACCACCATAGACAAACGTGAGATGGGATGTATCCTTGCGGACAGAACCGTCAGTGGCAGGATATATCTGATTCTGCATAAAGAGAGAGCGCATCTCCATAGTTTGTGCGTTGCACTATCAATGCTCCGGATTCCACTATATAAGTTATCGCAGCCAAAATCCGAGCCTTTCAATGACATAGCGTCCTTTTTATGTAACCGAAAAAACAAGATAGACGACGAAGTACGGGATATCATGAAAAATATACTTACCGGCTTGATAACCAATATTATTTCTGCGTTTTTAGGATTTTAAGGGGTGTTTGCCAATCAATAATATCATATTCCATGTAAATTAATAAATCAATCAATCCATAAATTCATTATGAATCAGTTTACGTTATCAAGCATCAAACGGTGGATCACATTTTTAATGCTTTTCTTAGGAATCTACTATAATTCCGAGGCGCAGAGTATTACAATTGGTGGGTTAAGTTATAACATTAATACGTATTTAAAGACGGCAAGAGTTACCAGCACAGGGTTTTTGAATCACGTGTCTATTCCGTCCACTATTGTTTATGAAAATGAAAAATATACCGTAAAAGGAATTGGAGATTCAGCGTTCAGTAGTAAAATAGAGTCCATAACTATCCCGAGCACAATCACTACATTATCTGGTTACATATTCAGGAGTTGTACCTCCTTAAAATCAGTGCATATAGATGACTCAGATACATCCATTACGATCGGTTGGGTAGAAACCTCATACGAAAGTGGACTCTACAATAGTGTTTTCGAAAATTGTCCTATTGAAGAACTATACATCGGACGAAATTTCTATTTTGATCAAAACAGTTCTGCTAAATATCCTTATACAACTTATCCGGGGCGTTACGGATATACCCCATTTAAAAATGCTGGCATGAGGGTGACATTAGGTCCAAAAGTTTCCTGGATTCCTAGTAATGCATTTCGTGTCAACCCACCGCATGAACTGATTTGCTTAAATCCCTCCGGTATGAGCATTGGCTCAGAATCAATTAAAAAGGAATCATCAAATACACATACGTTGTATGTTCCATATAATACCACAGATATTTATGGAACCTCGTTGTCCCAATACTTTTCTACCGTAAAAGAATTAGTTTATGATGACAATGTCATCTACATTCCAATAGGTGAGAATACATGCGAAGCCAGGCAGCACCCAATCAATACCCCCGAAGCAATAACTATAGCATCTTCCGTAGAAATTGATACTGAAACATACTCTGTAGTGCGAATTGCCGATGGTGCGTTTAACGACAACACAAATCTCACGTCTGTCACTTTTCCCTCATCGGTTAAGGAAATCGGGAAGAATGCATTCAGAAATTGCCAGAAACTATCTGCCATCAATTTTAATGGACAACAAGTAATCGGTATCGGAGCATTTAAGGACTGCACATCCCTGGTAAGCGTTTCACTGCCATCTTCTTTAACAGATATTGGATATAATGCTTTCGACAACGCATCGAGTATCACTTCTATATCATTCGGCGACAATCTGAAGAATATCGGCAACGCTGCATTTTTTAATTGCGCCGCTCTAACTGCAATACGGCTTCCAAACACCACCGTTTCAATTGGTGACAACGCATTTACTAATTGCCAGAAACTAACATACGCATCTTTGGGAAACAACCTGACAAGAATAGGCAATGAGGCATTTAGAAATTGCTCTGTGTTGACAGAGATAGATGTACCGGGGACCACCACTACCATTGGCAACGGTGCTTTTCAGGATTGCTCCACTTTGGCATTAGCCACTCTCCACGATGGTCTTAAGACAATGGGGACCAATACATTCTATGGGTGCAAGGATCTGTCGACAATCTCAATCCCCGGTACGGTCACGTCAATCGGAACCGGAAGTTTTGACCAATGTCTGGCGTTGTCGTCCGTGACATTCGCTGCAAGCGACAGCATCCTGACCATTCCATCCTTTACCGATGCCCCTCTCCGAACACTTCGCATAGGCAGAAACTTGCAATATACCTACAGCGACACTCAATCACCGTTCCGCAATAAGTCATCATTGACTCGAGTGCAGTTTACCGGAAATTATGTCAACGAGATTTACCATTATCTTCTGGATGGTTGCGACGGAATCAAGAGCATAACTCTGCCCGAAAATCTTCAATATATCCGCAATTATGCTTTCCGTGGGTGTTCATCAATCCCGGAGATAACACTTCCATCATCACTTGAAAGCATTGGCGGTCACACGTTTGACCAATGTACGTCATTGGCAAAACTGACTGTCAATGATGGCTCTACGCCATTGACATTATCTACAGATAATGCAATGTTCCATGATTGTCCCATTGAAAGCATATATATGGGGCGCGATATAGAATATAGCACGAAGGACCTCAGTTTAGCTCCGTTCTATGAACAGAAGGCACTCACTTCTATAGAAATAGCCAACGGACCGGTGTCAAAAATCAACGATGGCTATCTTTATAAATGCAAGACGCTCCCCAATGTAACTATCCCAGGCAGCATCAAGACCATAGGAAAGTACGCCTTTGCATTAAATGATTCTCTCAAAACTGCCATAATAGACAGTGGAGTGACACTGATTGACGATTACGCATTCTTCCAGAACGGCTCTCTGGAATCCGTGACAACCGGCGATGGCTTACAATCCATTGGAAATTATGCTTTTGCACAGAATACCACACTCACCGATGTGGAGCTGGCGAGCACACTGACCAAAATTGGACAGAACTCATTCCAAAGCTGTTCGTCGTTACCATCGCTGACAATGCAGGATGCTGTCACTTCAATCGGGGAATATGCATTTGCCGATTGTTCTTTATTGAAAACAATTCGCCTGTCAGAAAATCTTCCAACCATAGAGAAAGGTTTATTCAGCAATTGCACATCGCTTGCCGATCTGACAATCCCGGCATCAATAGATTCAATCAAGGGGTTGGCATTTGACAAATGTACCGGACTGACGGTGCTCTCATTCTCAAATTCCTCCACCCCGATAAACCTTGCATCAAACAAGTCTAAGGAAGGTCTATTCTTCCATTCTCCCCTCAAATCGCTGTACCTCGGTAGAAATCTTATATATACCGCAGACTTAAACAATGGTTATTCTCCATTCAGTAATCGCACGGATCTGAGTAAGGTGGAATTCTCCCAAACAGGAACATTCACAATTGCGAATGATTATCTTTTACGCGGTTGCTCTTCGGTGAAAAATTTCCGTCTGCCGGAGTCTTTGACAGAGATTGGCAATTATACTTTCAGCGAGATGGATTCATTGGAGTGGATTGAAATGCCAAACAATGTGGTAACCGCAGGTATAGGCGCATTTAAAGATGACACTTCACTCGCAGAGGTCTCACTATCAACAAAACTCACGACTTTGAGCAAGGAATTGTTCAGCGGATGTTCAGTACTGGACAATCTTTTAATTTCTCCATCTGTAACGCTGATTGACGATAACGTCTTTAATTCATGTAATAGTCTCACCACCCTCACCATCTCTGACGGATCGGAGGTATTAACAGTCAAACAAAATACTGACACTCCGAAACGTTCAATGTTTGCCGACTCACCCATAACCAATCTGCACCTTGGCAGATGGCTGACATACGATATCTCGGCAGAGGAATATGCTCCTTTCTACGGAAAATCGACATTGAAAAATCTGAAGTTTGGAGAATCCGTGGGAACCATAGGCAAATATCTGTTTGAACGATGTGACAGCATAGAATCCATTGAGATTCCGGTGGGTGTCGAAGCCATCGGGGAACAGGCATTCATGGACTGCTCGTCACTTAGATCTCTGACCATCGGAGAAGGTCTGGCATCTCTTGGAGAACGTGCATTCGCCAATAATGTCAACCTTGATAATGTAACAATGCCATCAACATTGAATTCCATAGCTGATGGTTGTTTCTCGCATTGCGATAATCTCGTGACTCTCGACCTGAACGAAGAACTTGAAATCATAGGACCGAGAGCATTTGAATACTGTACATCGCTCACCAGTCTTTCTATTCCAAAGAATGTTTACGGGTTGGGCGTTGAGTCTTTCCAAGGATGTTCCTTGCTGACAGAGATTATCATTCCCGACGGAGCCATAAGCTCTGTAGGTGCCCGCGCATTCAAAGATTGTGACAAAGCGGAATGGGTATCGCTCGGCAAGCAGGTGACATCTCTTGGAACCGGGTCTTTCAGTGGGTGCTCATCCATTAAATACATAAAATCGTATAACACCACTCCGCCGGTAGGTGCTCCTCAGTTTGCTCAGAATGTAATTGACCATTCAACGGTTTTCGTGCCGGAAGAATCGCTTGAAGACTACATCGATTCAGACACTTGGTGGGAGTTTTTCCAGATTCTTCCATTGACCGACGCTGTATTTATAACATCGCTTAAGTTTGATCAGACTGAAGGTACTATAACTGACACTGAAACATTACAACTTCATGCCACGGCCGGTCCAGACACTGCCACAGACAATACCGTACGCTATAGGTCGTCCAATACCTCCATTGCCACAGTCGATGAGAACGGGCTCGTGACAGCCAAATCTGTTGGTGAGGTCACAATCACTGCGTATGCAGCCGATGGTTCCGGTCTATACGATACATTCAATCTAATAGTCACGCCAACTATGGTTAGCTCCATTGACATAACCGCAGAATCCTCGGTCGTAAAGAAAGGACGCACATTGTCATTGAGCGCACAGCCGATTCCTGCCAATGCGACAAATACTGAGGTTGTCTGGAGCAGTTCTAACAGAGGTATAGCGACAGTCGATGCTGAAGGTACCGTAACAACAATAACAACCGGAACTGTAACAATAACCGCTTCCTCCACAGATGGATCCGGTGTGAAGAGTTCATTTGAAATCACGGTTATGCCACCTACCAAAGGTGACTCGAACGACAATGACCAGGTTACTATCACCGACGCTGTCAATACAGCCAATTATGCTATCGGTAACGAAGTCGAGACATTCTGCTTCGAAGCCGCAGATGTGAACGGGGATAACCGCATCACTCTTGCCGATGCCTCCGGCACAGTGACCGAAGTGCTCAATCAGCCGGCAATGTCCGCTGCTATGAATGTCCGTACTATGGTTTTAAGTCGCGGATTCTTCGAGATGGATAATCTTGTTGTTGATGACTACACTCCGGAGACTTCCGGCACGGTGGCTGTCGATGTCGCTCTCGAAAATTCGATTGACTATGTAGCTCTGCAAGCCGACATCACGGTTCCTGACGGAATGGAACTCGTGGGGGTTGAAATCGGACAACGCGCTGACGCATACCATTCGCTGATGCAGCGCAGAATCGACGACCGCACCATGCGTGTAGCTCTGTTTGACCTTGACAATTCAACCTTTGCTGACAACGGGGAACCGATATTCCGCATTATCGCGAAAGCCAACAATGAGAAGTGCGGCGACATCTCAATATCCGGAATCATAGCTTCCGATTCTCAAGCAAATGAATATGTGCTGTCATCGACAGGCGGACATAACTCCGGTTTAGCCGGCGTGGACGTTCCTTTTGCCGACGGACAGATAAGCGTTGTCGCCGAAAACAAAGGTATAACCATCTTCAACGCGGAAGGACTGGATGTGTACATTTTTGCCGTTGATGGCACTGTGCTGGCTCAGTTCACAGCTGATTCAAATGCCGTGAGCCGCAATCTTGCCAATGGCATCTATGTGGTTGCAGTCGGCAATACGGTTTCAAAAATCATGGTTAAATAATCGGTATCTCTGTTATGAACAAATCGATATTGCAAAAGCTGCTTTTGGTGCTGACATTGCTCTTCGGAGCGATGCCAGCAGCCATTGCCGCTGACAGACTTTACGTAGAGACGAGTAATTTTGAACCGGGAGAGACCAAGACAATAAGCGTGTGCATAGAAAACGGACAGCCTGTTCTCGGCTTTCAGTTTGATATCGCCTTGCCCGATGGTTTGAATTTCGTATCATCGGATGGGAAAGCCGTCTGCACCTTGTCGTCACGTGCTAATTCAAGTTACACCATAGTCAGCAACCTGATATCCATTAACCATGCCAGAATAGGGTCATTCTCGCTTTCCCATACACCATTGTCGGGTAGCGAAGGTCCAGTGATGGAAATCTCGGTAACGGCATCCGGCAATTTCGCCGGAGGAACGCTGTCGCTATCCGGTGTACTCTTGGTGGATGCCGACGATAATGATGTGGAATTGCCGGATTTCGAAGTTGCAATCGGCAATCAGCATGTTGATAAATTCTACATCCCGGATTTCTCAATGCTTCCTGGCGAAACTAAGGAAGTCGCTGTTGTACTTGACAATGAAACCCCATTCTCCGCTTTCCAGACCGACATATATCTACCCGAAGGACTGTCTATTGTCGATCAATCTCTTGTGATGGCTGACCGCGGTTCCGGGCATGCCGTTTCAGCAAAGGCTTATGCCGACGGACGTGTCAGGATTGCCTGTCTGTCTCTCAACAACTCAACATTCAACGGATCTAAGGGACCTCTTGTCCACATGCAGATTGCAGCTTCCGACGACATTTCCGGAGAGGTTGCCATCAGAATGGAAAACAGCATCTTTTCAACGGCAGACGCCAGGGAGCATCTTCTATCCGACGCCGCTACCAGGGTTTCGATAGCTGCGGTACCTGTTGGGTCGATTACCTTGAATCATTCCGTCGCTGAAATCATTGTTAAGCAGACTCTGCAATTGTCCGCCACCATACTGCCGACGAATGCAACGGTCAAGGACATCGTTTGGTCAAGCAACAATCCATCTGTAGCCACTGTCGATGAATATGGACTGGTTACTGCGATCTCGCAAGGAGAAGCCATTGTGACAGCTGTAGCCGCTGATGGGTCGGATGTTTCCGCGGAATGCTCCGTAAGTGTTATCGACAACTTCTCCGGAGTCAGCGGAATCTCTGATAACGATGTGTCAGTCAGGATTGAAAATTCATCAATCATTATTGAACATCTGCCGACCGGTGTCCCGGCCTCGATATTCAATATTTCCGGCGTGTGCTTTGGACGACAGTACAGCACCGGTGAGGATATTGTGTTTGAAGTTGATAGAAATACCGTGTATATATTGACTTTTGGAGAAAAGTCATACAAACTCTGCCTACAATAATTTCTTATTTAAGAGGTATCATATTAACGGGACTGTCTGACAATCAAAGTCAGGCAGTCTCTTTTTGACGATAAGCGAGAATTTAAGCCGTGGCCTTTTCCAAACAACAACCATCGAGCAATAGGTCGCAGGATGGATTTGCTGTTCAATTTTATTGTGATACTGACTCAATAGATAGGCATTGCGGAATCATAATTGGTGGTGGAGACATTCTATCGTGCCATGATGCGCAGAATGAAAAATAAGCGCCACGGGCAAGGCTGGCGTTTAATAGAGAAATCCAAACAACCACAATGGAATTTTATTGCCAAACCCCAATTCAATATCGTCCGCTGCCACGAAGCTGTCAGGAATATTTCTAATCTGGGCAAAACCTTTACCTTTGCCTCCGACTTCGAAAAGATACCTGTTGTCTATGATGAAATCGCCATCTTTCGCAAACCCAACCCTGTGGTCAACCGCAAGGAACGATGCGAATGTGCTTTCCCGCGCGGCACCTATCTGTGGCGAATCAAGAGCATACATGAGCGATGAGTTGTCAAGGAGTATCTTCTGTGGTTTCGCAAGGCTTTTCGGTCCTCCGGCTGAGACGAACAATTGGCGTATGATGCCAGCACGGTCAAGTAAGTCGAAAATTTTGAGGAGCTGGTTTCTGTTTGTTCCCATAACTCCCGCCAAGGTGCTCATGTTGGGGATATATGGAAGTGATGCGGAGATTATGGAGACAAGACGTTTTGCCTTTATCAACGTCTCGTAGTCAATCTTTTTCTCCACTGCAGGAATATCGGATTCAATGACAGTTGTCACCGTCTGTTCAAGACGGCTGTAATAGTCGTCCTGTTTCATGGATTTATAGAATGGGTAATACCCCTTTTCCATATATTTTTTGAAAAGTGGAATTACATTTAGTTTTGAAGATATTGGCGGTGCAAGTGTCTCATGCGAGTAGAGTACGTCTGAAAGTTTAATCCTGTCCGGGACCTCGTACCCCTCAAACATCAGAAATTCACGGAACGACAGCCCAGGTAGCTTATACATGGAAACACGCCGAGAAAGGTCTCCGATTGAGTGGTCAATCTCAAGCAGTGACGAACTTGTGAACACAACATGAAGCTCCGGGTAAGAGTCGTACAGATTTTTCACCTGCCGTTCCCATCCCGGCAGTCTATGAACTTCATCAAGATAAAGGTGCGTTATCCCTTTTTGCAGAATCTCCTCTGCCAGATCAATCAAGGAGTGTTCGGCAAACCATAGATTGTCAAGAGTGACGTAAAATGATTTTTCACCGGTTGGGTCTGTGACCTTGATTCGTTGCAACATCAATGTTGTCTTGCCCACGCCTCTTTGTCCTTTGATGCCGATAAGGGGCTGTTCCCAGTCTATTTCTGAGAATATGAAGCGGTGAGTCTTGGTATTCACCTCTGCCAGACGTCTTTTATATGTCCTGATTAGAATTTCCATTTCCTACCAATATTGAATTTTGTACAAAGATAATAAATTGTACCGAGTAAGAAACAATATTTGTGATTAAACCATCGGCGGAACAATTTTGCATTATCATCCCTGCATTGTACAATTCTGGAAATTATTCATTAAAAACTACAATTATGAGTCAGCAAAAAGATGGCCTCAGGTCGTTGGCTAAAATCATGGATATGCTCCGTGGTATAAGCATTGTCCTTGCAAATTGACTGCGACTAATGGTGAAAGCTGTAATTACGGCTGCGGAGTTACCTTGGCCGAGGAGATGGCTGAAACAAAAAAAACAATCGGACAAACAGCTTATGTTTTGTTTGTCCGATTGATAATCTTTTGTTTATGTCGCTCGCAGCGATTAGTATTCGTCTTCGTTGAAGAGGAAGTCTTCTTTGGAGGGGTAGTCGGGCCAGATGTCTTCGATGCATTCGTATGTTTCGCCTTCGTCTTCCATTTCCTGAAGGTTTTCGATTACTTCGAGGGGTGCTCCGGAGCGCATGGCGTAGTCGATTAGTTCTTCGCGTGTCGCGGGCCATGGCGCGTCTTCAAGTTTCGATGCTAATTCCAATGTCCAGTACATAGTGGTATTGTGTTATTGAGAGTTGTGTAAAAATGCGTTTTGTAAAATTGTGCCGCAAAAGTAGTTATTTTCTTATAACTAACAATCTTTATCCCAAAATATTTCAGGTATGCGGCGGTTAACATTGTTAAATCGCGCTAATATGAAGAGGAAGTCACTGAGCCGGTTGATGAAACGCATTACGTTGCTGTCGATGGGTGTGGTGTCGGCGAGGTCAGTGATGCGTCGTTCCGCCCGGCGGCATACGGTGCGTGCTACGTGGCATTGGGCGGCTTCGACGCTTCCGCCGGGAAGTATGAAGCGGTTGATGGGGGGGAGTTCGGCGTCGAGTGTGTCGATCATGTTTTCGAGTCGTGCGACATCGTCGTGGTCTACTCCGGGGGGGGCTGTGTAGGTGGCTCCCTGAGGGTCGCTGGCGAGGTAGGCTCCGATGTTGAAGAGACGGTGCTGTATGAATTGCAGCATCCGGCTCAGCCGGTGGTCGTGGGTGGGGTATGCCGCGATGATGCCTATGTGGCTGTTGAGTTCGTCGATGGTGCCGTAGGCTTCGATGCGTATGTGGTTTTTGGGGACTCGCTGTCCGCCTACGAGTGATGTGGTTCCGGAGTCGCCGGTGCGTGTGTAGACTATGCTTTTTTTCATGCGTATGGGGTTAGCTCCTTGAGCGGTTGTAAACAGGAAGCAAACTTAGCAAAAAATGGTGACACTCGCGAAGTTTTTTATTGTCCGCCGTGGTGATGGATTGGTGCGCGAGCAGTGGAGGGAGGAGATGGTGTGTGTTTGTGCCGTGAGGTATCAGTCTTCGAGCTGTGAGGTGTATGGCTCAAAGAAGTTGCGCTTGAGGATGTTGGAAATCTTCAAAAGCAATTCGGTGTCGATGCTGGTGCGGTTAAAGATTTTGTAGACGTTCGTTCGATTGCAATTGAGCTTTCTCGAAAGCCAAACCACTGACCGCTCTTGATTACGAAGCTCCTCTTCGATAATCTTTCCAATAAAAATCTGGCTCATAAAAAATAAAAATGGGGCGGAACAAAACATTGCCTATCCTGCTGTCTGCGGCACCGCCAAGCGCCTTTGTCCTCAAAATAAGCTTTGCCTGTTCACGCCCCTATGCGGTGGTGTGGACTTACAGTGCTATTCCCCGGACAATTTGGATAGGCGGTTTCCAGACAAGGGAAAAGAATATCGTGTTAAAGATATACTTGCTGCTGTTACGATGTTTTATCACCGGATTGGTAGGAATCTCTATTCCGCCGGATTAAAAATGTGTAATTGTGTATGAGGTAAAGAGCTTCTTCTTTAACTAAATCATCCCTATTACTTCATGTCGCTACAAATGTAACAATTATTTTTTGTTTATCAACTATTTAAAATATAGTTTTTTACGATTTTTAAAAACGTGTATCTCGGGCGGCTACACTTTCACACACCGAGTAGTGACAGGATGGCTGGTGTGAGCATGGCGGTGAAGAGTCCGTTGAGTGTGAGTCCGAGTGATGCCCATGCTCCGTAGCGGTATCCGCCGGTGTCTATTGCCATGGATGTGCCTACGGCGTGTGCTGCGGTGCCCATGGACAGCCCCTGGGCTACGGGGCTTTTGACTCGGCCCATGGACATGACTTTGAATCCGGTCATGCCTCCGAATATGCCTACGCATACCACGACGGCGGCAGTGAGGGAGGGTATGCCGCCTACGGCTTGCGTGACTTCGATGGCTATGGGGGTGGTTACGGATTTGGATGCGAGCGACAGCACTACCTCGCGTGTGGCGCCGAGGGCTTGTGCTATCAGCACTACGGATACGATGCCGGCGATGCAACCGGCGAGTTCGGCGAGTAGTATGAATAGCATCTGGCTGCGTATGGCGGATATCTGGCGATAGAGCGGTACGCCCAATGCCACGACTGCAGGTTTGAGCCAGAAGTTGATGTATTCGCCGCCTTGTGAGTAGGTGTCGTAGGATATTCCGGCAAATTTCAGGAATGCTATGAGTATGATTATTGTCACAAGTATGGGATTGAGCAGCATGGAGCCGGTGCGTCGTGCCATGCGGCTTGCCCCTACGAATACCATGAATGTGAGGGCGAGCATGAAGTAGCTATTTTCTATTATCGGCATGGCGGCTGAGGTATTTGCGTGATATTTGATGGAGTTGTCCGGTGACCCAGAGTACAACGACGGTGCTCAGGGCTGATGCACCGATGATGGGGAGCCACTGGTCGCGGAGTATGTTGAAGTATCCCATGAGCGCGACTCCGGCGGGTACGAAGAAAAATCCGAGGTTTTTTACCAGGAAGTCGGCGACTCCTGCCACGTGGCGCAGGTCGATGACCTTGGCTTGCAGCGCGGCGGTGAGCAGCAGCATGCCTATGATGCTTGAGGGGACTGGGATGCCCGTGAACCATACCACAATCTCTCCTAAGGCGAGAAACGCGAATATCACGGCGCATTGTACGATTACCATTTTCTGTGATTCTTTTTATATTGCGGTGCAAAGTTACTCATAAAACCGGTGGATGTTGCGGTATGGTCGGCTTTTAACTCAAAGGCGGTTAAATAATGTGGATTAAAAGTAACGTAGCCAACTAATTGCGGTGAGGATTGTTCCCATCCATGCACTCCCGGGCGTATGTGTGGCTGTGTGATTATTTAAAAATAATTAATACGGAAAAATTTCTTTAATATGTTGCTTTATTCATAGAAAAAGTCACTACCTTTGCAGTGGATTTATACACGGTGTGGAAGCATACGTGTGCCAGTGTAAGAAAAATAATTACAAACACTTATATAATTAAAAGAAAATGAGCACAATCGATTTATCCCAGTATGGCATCAAGGATGTCAAAGAGGTAATCTACAATCCCTCTTACGATGAGCTTTTCAAAGCAGAAACCGATCCTTCGCTCGAAGGTTTTGAAAAGGGTACTGTGACCGAACTCGGCGCAGTCAACGTAATGACCGGCGTTTACACCGGACGCTCACCTAAAGATAAATTCATCGTACTTGACGACAACAGCCGTGACAAAGTATGGTGGACTACCGAGGAATATCCCAACGACAACAAGCCTGTGACCGAAAAGACTTGGGAAGCTGTAAAGGATCTCGCCGTAAAAGAACTTTCAGGCAAGAAGCTTTATGTAGTGGACCGTTTCTGCGGTGCCAACAAGGATACCCGCATGGCAGTGCGCTTCATCATGGAAGTGGCATGGCAGGCTCACTTCGTGACCAATATGTTCATCGCTCCGACTGAAGAGGAACTGAAGGATTTCAAGCCTGACTTCATCGTGTACAACGCATCGAAGGCTAAGGTTGAAAACTACAAGGAACTCGGCTTGAACTCTGAAACCGCTGTAGTGTTCAACACCACTTCACGCGAGCAGGTAATCATCAACACCTGGTACGGTGGCGAAATGAAGAAGGGTATGTTCTCAATGATGAACTACTACCTTCCCCAGGCAGGTATCGCTTCGATGCACTGCTCTGCCAACACCGACAAGGAAGGCAAAAACACCGCTATCTTCTTCGGCCTGTCCGGTACCGGTAAGACTACCCTCTCTACTGACCCGAAACGTCTGCTCATCGGCGACGACGAACACGGTTGGGATGACAACGGCGTGTTCAACTTCGAAGGTGGTTGCTACGCTAAGGTTATCAACCTCGATAAGGAGAGCGAACCCGATATCTACAACGCTATCCGTCGTGACGCCCTCTTGGAAAACGTTACCGTTGACGCTGAAGGCAAAATCGACTTCAAGGACAAGAGCGTGACTGAAAACACCCGCGTATCTTATCCTATCAACCATATCGAAAGCATCGTAGAGCCTATCTCTGCCGGTCCCGCTGCCAAGAATGTAATCTTCTTGAGCGCTGACGCATTCGGTGTGCTTCCTCCCGTATCTATCCTCACTCCCGAGCAGACCAAGTACTACTTCCTGAGCGGCTTCACCGCCAAGCTCGCCGGTACCGAACGCGGTATCACCGAACCTACTCCCACATTCTCTGCTTGCTTCGGTCAGGCATTCCTCGAACTGCATCCTACCAAGTATGCTGAGGAACTCGTGAAGAAGATGCAGCAGAGCGGTGCCAAGGCTTATTTGGTGAACACCGGCTGGAACGGCACAGGCAAGCGTATCTCCATCAAGGATACCCGCGGTATCATCGACGCTATCCTCGACGGTTCTATCCTTACCGCTCCTACCAAGAAGCTCCCCATCTTCGATTTCGAGATTCCTACCGAACTTCCCGGTGTAGATCCCAAAATCCTTGATCCGCGCGACACTTATGCCAATGCCGAAGACTGGAAGGTTAAGGCTGATGACTTGGCAGCACGCTTCATCAAGAACTTCAAGAAATACGAAAACAACGAAGCCGGTAAAGCACTCGTTGCCGCCGGTCCCCAGCTCTAATCTCCTGAGCTAATCGTATTGATTACCCATAATGTCGGGAGCCGCTTCCATCCGGAATGCGGCTCCCGCTTTGTTTGTCAGATTGTGCGGATGGTGCTGAACTGATTATAGGTGCCGATTGTTTCTTAGCTAAGAAGTTCAATAATAAACAATTATAGCGATATGAATGCTTTAGGGACTGTGGTGCTTGCCGTGGGGCTGTTTCTGGTGATGAGTACGGGGGTGATGACTCGGTTGCTGTCGCATATCGGGGCATTTGCGTTTCTTGCTGACGGGCATAACCGGATGGTGGCACGCGTGGTGCAGTTTGTGGTGGGGATATGCCTTGCGGGACTTGGTGTGTGGCTCATAGGCTGATTTGCGTTGGCGGGTGCTGTGCCGATTGTCTTTGGGACGGAGGGATTCGGCATAAGGTTTTGGCGGGTGGATGATAATTATTAAATTTGCATATCATCAATGCGCCACACGGTTGGTGCGGTAACTGTCAACAGCAATCACGATATGCGACCGATATTTTTAGTAGGATACATGGGCAGCGGCAAGTCGACGTTAGGGCGTGCCTTGGGTGACGCCACGGGCTTGCAGTTCATAGACCTCGACACGTACATAGAACGCAGGTTCCATGCCAATATCCGGGATATATTCGCGGAGCGTGGTGAGGAGGGGTTCCGTGATATCGAGCGCCGTATGGTGCGTGAGGTGTGTGAGTTTGAGGATGTGATAGTTGCCTGCGGGGGCGGTACTCCATGTTTCTTCGATAATATGGATGTGATGAACGCGAGCGGCACCACTGTGTTTCTGCGTGCGTCGACGGAGAAACTGCATGAGCGTCTGAAGCTCGGACGCAGGCGACGTCCGCTGATAGCGGCGATGAATGATGATGAGTTGCTGGATTATATAATGACGGCATTGGAGAAGCGTATGCCCCATTACGGGAAGGCTTCATGTGAGTTCTGCGCGGACTATCTTGATGACGCTGCCATGATACGGCGGTCGGTACGTGAGTTTGCCAAACGTTTCGGGTTGCCGATGAAGGATGGCAACGTGCCGGATGCCAAATGATATATGCCGATTTATTTAATTCAAGCGATATGACCTGAGCTATAGAGCGATAAACGATAGAACAACGAATAACAGTATAACCGATATGCCATGAATGCTTCATCAGAATACACCGCAACGCCTATGGAGGAGCCTGTTGCCGTAAGGTCGGGAAGGCGATTGTTTACCATAGGACTTCCGAAATGCAATGATTCTGCCGAGCGTCGGTTTCCCTTCACGCCGGAGGGTGCGCAGATGCTTGTGGAGCAGGGGTTCACGGTGAGGATGGAGGAGCATGCCGCGGATTCGATACATTATACGGACAACCAATACCGCAGCGCGGGTGTGAAGGTCTGCAGCCGTGATGAGGCGTTCGGGTGCGATATAGTGGTGCATCTGGCGCCGCTGGAGGTGGCTGATATACGGCGGTTGCGCCGCGGGGCGCTGTTGCTGACGCTTTTTTCGCTGTGCCGTCAGTCGGCACCGTCGGTGAGGGCGTTGCTTGACCGCAATGTGATAGCAGTGGCGATAGACCTGATAAAGGATGACCGCGGTTACAGACCGTTTGCGGATATATTGGCTGAGATTGACGGTAGGGCTGCGATGGCGCGTGCTTCGTCGCTGCTTGCCGACGCTACGCATGGCAAGGGTATATTGCTTGGCGGCGTGGCGGGGATAGTGCCGTGTGAGGTGACGATAATAGGGTCGGATATAGCGGCGTGTGCGGCTGCCCGTTCGGCATCGGGCGCGGGCGCGATGGTGCGAATGTTTGACCATGATGTGTACCGTCTGCGCGATGCCACCCGAGAACTCGGACCGTGGGTGGTGACTTCGGCATTGCATCCTCGGGTGTTGCAGAATGCGTTGCGTACGGCTGATGTGGTGGTGTACACGGGGGTGGCTCCGGTGCCTGATTTCGGTAGTGAGGTTGTGTCGCAGATGAAACGCGGTGTGATAATCTTTGACCTGACGCATGATTGCGGTAAGGCTTTCCCGTCGCTGCCGTCGATAGACCTGGCGCTTGCGTCGCCTATGCATATATCGCCTACCGAGCCGTCGCGTGCCTGCTACGTGAATGCGGGGAGCGCTGTGCCGCGTACGGCAGCGATGGCGCTGAGTAACACGTTCATAACGATGCTTGGGCAACTGGTGGACTGCGAGGGCGTGACCAATGCGCTGAAGCTGTTGCCGGGATTGCAGTGCGCCGCCTACACGTTCTTAGGCAAGCCTGTGAACCGCCATATAGCCGCTATAGCGGGAATGCGGCATGTGGATATAAATATTTACCTTACTCTTTCCTGAGAGTGAAAAATAAGTTCCCGCAGGAGTTCAATGGAAGTAAAAAGCTATGGCACATAACCGACGTAAATTCTATGTGGTGTGGGTGGGTCATGACACGGGTGTGTTTGACTCATGGGATGAGTGTAAGTTGCAAATCACCAATTGCCCGGGGGCGAGATATAAGAGTTTTGACTCGCAGGAGGAGGCGATAGCGGCTTACCGTGGAAATCCGGATGATTACATGGGTATATTCAAGGCTATGGCGCAGCGTAGCAATACGGTGGTGAATCATGCGGCTAATCCGGAGATAGTGCCGGGCGCGATAGCTGTGGACGCGGCGTGTAGCCGCAATCCGGGCCCTGTGGAGTACCAGTGTGTGGATATAGCCACAGGGCAACGATTGTTTCATGTGGGGCCGCTTGCCGGGGGGTCGAACAATATGGGTGAGTTCCTGGCGCTGGTTCATGCGCTTGCCATGCTTGACAAGGCGGGACGCGGGGATGTGACGATATACAGCGACAGCCGCACGGCGATGGCGTGGGTGCGTAACCGCAAAGCCAAGACGACGATAGCGGCTACGCCGGAGAATGCCAAGATAAGGGAGCTGGTGGCTCGTGCCGAGGTGTGGTTGCAGACGCACAATCCCACAAACCGTGTCCTGAAGTGGGACACGGAGAGGTGGGGTGAGATTCCTGCGGATTTCGGCAGGAAGTAGGATTACTTGTTTTGATTCTTGAGGATGTCGCGAATCTCGGTGAGCAGCTGCTCCTCTTTGGTTGGCTCGGGTGCGGGTGCCGGAGCTTCCTCTTCTTTTTTCTTGAATTTCATGATGACGCGCAGTGCGACGAATATGCTGAAGGCTATGATGAGGAAGTCGACGATGTTCTGGATGAACATTCCGTAGTTGACGGCGACTTCTTCGACGGCGGCTACACCTTCGGCGGTGGCTTCTTTGCCTTGGACGATGATGTATTTCATGTTTTTCAGTCCGTCGCCGCCGGTGGCTATGGATACGACGGGCATGATTATGTCGTTGACGAGCGAGCTGACGATTTTTCCGAAGGCTCCGCCTACGATAACACCGACTGCCATGTCGATGATGTTGCCGCGCATTGCAAATTCCTTGAAGTCTTTGATGAATGACATAGTTGATATGTTTTTTAGGTTAGTTTACAGGTTGAAAATGATGAATTTGGTAGTCTTGTTCGACAAAACTACGTAAAAAAATGTTTATTGCAAAATTTGGGGGTTGCGGCTGTGGTTATGCTGCGGTGGGTGGTGGGGGATGAAAGTATGTCAATGTTCTCTTGCCAGTTCAATTAGGAATGAGGAGTGAGGAATTAGGAATTAGGTCATCGTCCGTAGGACGCTTGCGGAGCAAGAATTAGGAATGTTTGCGGCGGGAAGGGGAGAGAGGGCATCTTGCCCTCTTTTTGGTGGGTGAGGGTGGCGGGAGGGTTTGTTGGTGGGTGTACGAGGGCAAGATGCCCTCGCTCCGACGGGGTTGATGCGGTTTTGTGTGTGTTTTTTATACGAGGGCAGGATGCCCTCGCCCCGGGATGCCCTCGCTCCTATTTGTTGGTGATTTATTTTATTTGTGGGTTTGTGGGTACAAAGATAGGGGGTGAAGGTGGGGGTTGGTGTGCGAATTTGCACTTTTGTGCTGGATTTTTTTGTGGGGGAGGGTAAGGTGTTATGATTGAGTGTAAAAAATAGTGAATAGGGGTGTATTTTTTAGTGTGGCGGATTATAGAAATACAAAAAATATTACTACTTTTGTGTCGCTAAAAGCGTTGAATGGCTATTTGATGCTTTTGGACTTAAAAATTAGAGACTTATAACCCAAATTTTTTTAAAGATTATGACAAAAATAGGTATCAATGGCTTTGGCCGCATCGGACGTTTCGTGTTCCGTGCTTCTACCAAGCGTAACGACATCGAAGTAGTTGCCATCAACGACCTTCTCCCCGTTGACTACATGGCTTACATGCTCAAGTATGACACAATGCACGGTCGCTTCGACGGCACTGTAGATTACGATTTGGAAAAGAGCCTTCTTATCGTAAACGGTAAGGAAATCCGCGTAACAGCATGCCGCGACCCGAAAGAAATCAACTGGGGTGCAGTAGGTGCAGAATACGTAGTAGAGTCAACCGGTCTGTTCCTTACTAAGGAAAAGGCTCAGGCTCACATCGAAGCCGGCGCAAAGTACGTGGTAATGTCAGCTCCTTCGAAGGACGACACCCCCATGTTCGTATGCGGTGTAAACCAGGACAAATATGTAAAGGGTACTCAGTTTGTATCTAACGCTTCTTGCACCACCAACTGCTTGGCTCCTATCACTAAGGTGCTCAACGACAAGTTCGGTGTGGTAGAAGGTTTGATGACTACCGTACACTCAACTACCGCTACCCAGAAGACTGTAGACGGTCCTTCAATGAAAGACTGGCGCGGTGGCCGTGCTGCTTCCGGCAACATCATCCCCTCTTCAACCGGTGCTGCTAAGGCTGTAGGTAAAGTAATCCCCGAATTGAACGGTAAGTTGACCGGTATGTCAATGCGTGTCCCCACTCTCGACGTATCAGTAGTTGACCTCACCGTTAACTTGGCTAAGCCCACTACTTACGAAGAAATCTGCGCTGCCATGAAGGAAGCATCAGAAGGCGAATTGAAGGGTGTACTTGGCTACACTGAAGATGCAGTAGTATCGAGCGACTTCCTCGGCTGCCCCTTGACTTCAATCTTCGACGCTAAGGCAGGTATCCAGTTGACTCCGACTTTCGTAAAGGTTGTTAGCTGGTATGACAATGAAATCGGCTACTCTAACAAAGTGCTCGATCTCATCGCCCACATGAAGCAGGTTAACGGCTAATCCGAAGAGTTAATAAACTTCACGATATGCATCCCCTGTCCGTGGAAACCGGATGGGGGATGTTTGGTTAATTAGGAATGAGGTCATCGTCCGTAGGACGCTTGCGGAGCAAGAATTAGGAATTATTTTGTTTGTGGGCTGTACGAGGGCAGGATGCCCTCGCTCCTGACAAGGATGGAGGCTTGCTTCTTGGATGCATGGCGGTGTTCCGGGCTTGTGGCTGCACGAGGGCAGGATGCCCTCGCTCCTGACGAGGATGGTGGCTTGCTTTTTGGATGCATGGCGGTGTCCCGAGTTTGTGGCTGCACGAGGGCTGGATGCCCTCGCTCCTGGCGAGGATGGTGGCTTGCTTCCTGGATGCATGGCGGTGTCCCGAGTTTGTGGCTGCACGAGGGCTGGAAGCCCTCGCTCCTGACAAGGATGGAGGCTTGCTTCTTGGATGCATGGTGATGTTCCGGGCTTGTGGCTGTACGAGGGCTGGAAGCCCTCGCTCCGGTGGGGCGTTTTTTGATGGATATAAAAGATATAGAATAGATAGATTATGGATGATAAGAGAATACCGGTGTTGCTGCTGACGGGTTATCTCGGTAGCGGTAAGACTACGCTTCTGAATAATATATTGGCTAACCGTCGCGGACTGCGCGCGGCTGTGATAGTGAATGATATCGGTGAGGTGAATATAGATGCTTCGCTGATACAGAAGGGTGGCGTAGTGGGCCAGTCGGAGGATAGTCAGGATCTGGTGGCTCTACAGAATGGTTGCATTTGCTGCTCGCTGAAGATGGATCTGGTGCAGCAGTTGGCTGATATAGCCAGGACGGGGCGTTTCGACTATATAGTGATAGAGGCGAGCGGGATCTGCGAGCCGGCTCCAATAGCCCAGACTATCTGTTCGATACCGCTGATGGGTGCGGAATATAATGAGGGTGGTACGCCGGTGCTGGATTGCATAGCGACGGTGGTGGATGCGCTGCGTCTTCGTGACGAGTATGCCTGCGGTGAGTCATTGAAGAGTCATGCGGGCGAGGAGGGCGAACTTGAGAATCTGATAATAGATCAGATAGAGTTCTGTAATGTGGTGCTGCTGAATAAGATTTCGGAGATTTCGGAAGAGGAGGCGGGTGTGGTGCGCGCGATAGTGCGGGCTATCCAGCCTTCGGCAAAGATAATAGAGTGCGATTATGCCGATATAGACCTTGACGAGATAGTGGATACGCATCTATTTGATTTCGAGAAGGTGGCTACGTCGGCTGCATGGATACGCGAAATCGAGGGTCATAATGGTGAAGCTGAGGAGCATGGGCATCATCACGAGCATGTGCATGAGCATGAACATCATCATGAACACGGGCATCATGAGCATGGCGAGGGATGTACTTGCGGGCATTGCCATCACGGGCATAGCCATACGGAGGAGTATGGTATAGAGACGTTTGTGTATTACCGCCGACCGGGTTTCAATCTGAACCGGTTTGACTGGCTGGTGACGCGAGAGTGGCCGGATAGTGTGATAAGGACCAAGGGCGTGGTGTATTTCACGCATAATGATGATATGTCGTATCTGTTTGAACAGGCTGGCCGCCAAAAGAAGCTGACTGAAGCGGGGCTGTGGTTTGCCACGGCTCCCGAGGTGGAGCGTGAGCGTTTGTTTGCCACTGAGCCGGGTCTTGCCAATGACTGGGATGAGCGTTATGGCGACAGGATGATAAAGCTGGTAATCATAGGCCGTAATATGGACCGCGCGGCTATAGAGTCGGCATTGGACAAGTGTTGAGATAATTAGGAATGAGGAATTAGGAATTAGGAATTAGGAATTAGGAATTAGGAATCATTAGCGGTGAACCATAACATTAGCCTGGATTTCAAAGATGAAATTGACAAGATGACATATTCGATTAAATAATTAATGTGTCTGATGGGGTAATTTCCACGAAAATCTTAGCTTTTTTAAATTAAAAAAGGTTATTTCACAGCTACTAATTAGGAATCAGGATGAGTCTGGAGAGGATTTTTGAGACGTGCCGGGTGTATCTGAATACGGCTTTTTCGGGGCCGTATCAGGGTGTGCTGGTGGATGTGACCGTGATAGCGGGGATAGCAGTGGTGGCGGCAGTGACGTATATGCTGACGCGTATGGTGCTGTGGGGTGTGGAATCGGTGGTGAACAGGAGTTCAACGACGTGGGATGACCATCTTTTAACGCCGCATCTGATGGCGGGTGTGTCGCAGCTGGCTCCGGCTCTGTCGGTGAGCTATCTGCTTCCGGCTTTTTTCGTGGATAACACGGGTATGCATCATTGGCTGAAGTTGCTGACGTCGTTCTATATCCTATGGGCTGTGGTGAGGATAGTGACTATATTCATAGACAATGTGTATATGGCGCTCGCCCGGCGTGATGAGCTGAAGATGTATGCTGTGAAGGGTATATTTCAGATGCTGAAGCTTGTGGCTATAGGTGTGGGAGTGATATCGGCACTGAGCCTGCTGGCGGGTAAGACGCCTCTGGCGATACTTACGGCTATAGGTGCTTCGGCGGCTGTGCTGATGCTGGTGTTCAAGGACACGATATTGGGTCTTGTGGCAAGTGTGCAGCTTACGGCTAACCAGATGCTGCATAAAGGTGACTGGATAGTGGCTCCGAAGCATGATGCTAACGGTGAGGTGATAGATGTGTCGCTGACTACGGTGAAGGTGCGTAATTGGGATAATTCGGTGTCGACGATACCGCCGTATTCGCTGATATCGGATTCGTTCCGCAATTATGAGGCGATGCTGCGTTCGGGTGGTCGGCGTGTGGAGCGTGCGATAAATATAGATCTGGGGAGTGTGCGTTTCTGCAGTGCCGATGAACTGGCGCGGTTGCGTGAGAGGGGATTCCTGGATGGGATGGGTGTGGATGAGTCGGCACGGGTGATTAATGTGCAGCTATTCCGCAGGTATCTGGAGCGTTATCTGATGGGTGACGCGCGCGTGAACAGTGATATGACGTGTATGGTGCGGCAGCTTGAGCCTACGCAGTGGGGACTTCCGGTGCAGTTGTATTTCTTTACGCGTACGACGGTGTGGAAGGAGTTTGAGCATGTGCAGGCTGATGTGATGGATTATGTGTATGCGTTGGTGAATGAGTTTGGGTTGCGGGTGTATCAAGCTCCTGCGGGTGAGGATTTTAGGGTTAGGAATTAATTAGGAATTAGGAGTGAGGTTATCGTCCGTAGGACGCTTGCGGAGCAAGAATTAGGAATTATTTTGTTGGTGGTTAGGTCTTTAAGGTGGCGTTAGGGGTCGTGATACGAGGGCAGGATGCCCTCGCTCCGACAGATGGCGGATGACGAATGCTATTTCTATTTATCGAATATAATACGTATATTTGCAAGTGGCTGATAGAGATTGGCCATGTTACATATTTTATATAAGCGTTTCATGCTTTAACCTTTCTTACTGAAATCGCCAAAAATTCAACAACAGAGGTTTAAGCGGTCGATGCGCTCATGCTTGCCAGTATCCACTCCCCGGCAAGGGGGATGTATATACCCGGTAAGGCGTGGGAGTGGACTGTTTATTCTGTTGTAAGGCGTTTGGCGATGCCGAGTAAGAAAATAAACTGAACATCGTTCCACGCTTATTTTTTATCCATTTAATGCATGAAAAATCCATATCTGGGAACGAATGTGGATAAGTATCACATTATGAAAAAATTTGGTTTAACATGGTTGGCGATTAGCTTTCTGTCGCTGACAATGAGTGCCCAGGGTACAGATTGGTCCCGAGTAGCTAATGCATCAGTAGGTGTGGGCGTGGTAAGTTATGAGGAGAAATCTCCATCGACTTTTACTCAGCAAGTAGGAATGCAGTGGAAAATAAAGAATGATTTACTGATTAAGGATTTGTCTCTGTCAGTGGGTTTTGCAGTCAACAACTCTTATGGCGGGAAAATGCCAATGAATCTGAGTGGAGCATATGATTATGAATATATATCGTATGTGAAAGTAGAGTCGCCACGCACAGGTGTTAGCTACAATAATTCGACTATGCGCCGTATAGGCTCCGGTAAAGGTACAGCTAATTTAATGCGTGAAGATTTGAGCATTATGCCGACGGTATCGCTCAATTACGTGGTGATGCCACGGTTGGAAGTATATGCGACTTTCGGTATAGGAGTTGGTATGATGCACCAAATGTTCAAGGATTTAAAAGCGGTCAGTGGGTTTGAAAAGGATAGTGATTATCAAGTGAAAACTCTGAATGGGACGAAAAGAACATTCTATTATTCCTATAATGACCTGGATCATGTGAATTGGGGTGAAGATGCATTGTCGACAGAAGCATGTCTGGCCATATCGTTCTATGCCGGTGCCCGGTACTGGTTGACCGATAGGTGGAGTGCAAATGCGAATGTTGGCTTGGTGTCAGCTAATATAAAGGAATCGATGGGAAATTCCTACAATGTATTTTCTATAGGAGCTTCCTATAGTTTCTGATAGTCGATTTCTTGAAAATGTTTATAAGTGATGCCCCTGCGTTTGGGGGCATCATTTTTTTGTGAATTAGGTATCGGGGGGTGAGGGGTGGTACGAGGGCAGGATGCCCTCGCTCCGACAGGGTTTTGATATATGGAGGAGGTGGTAGGAGGTGTGACCGTGGATGGTCTGCTGGTGGAGGGTGTGGA
>OFGI01000500.1_pt1 | contig 27849 bp, 21 predicted proteins | sample 1521751 | NCBI WGS metagenome assembly OFGI01 (sample SAMEA3504115, study PRJEB24116) | mouse gut metagenome | biome: mouse gut; feature: mouse-associated habitat; material: faeces | place: Denmark | collected 2011
AGCTTGACAAAATCTCCAAAATATGCTTGACTTGCTAATTTTACTGTAGTAAAATGGAAGATGCTCTATTGTGGAGTGGTATGCAATTTTGATAATGAAATACCGACAAATGGGCTGAAAATCATAAAGAACGGGGTGAAATGTCAATGGAAAAGAACAGAATACGTCCTATATCCTCTGGAAACGGCAAGAATGTGCGTATGAGCTATTCACGGCAAAAAGAGGTTTTGGAGATGCCGGACTTAATAGAAGTCCAAAAGGATTCCTATAAGTGGTTTTTGGAAGAAGGCTTAAAAGAGGTTTTCGACGATATCTCTCCTATTGCGGATTACAGCGGACACTTAAGTCTGGAATTTGTGGACTTTGAGCTGTGCGAGGAGGACGTCAAGTATTCTATTGAGAAATGTAAAGAAAGAGATGCCACATATGCCGCACCTTTAAAGGTTAAAGTCCGCCTTTATAATAAAGAAAAAGAAGAGATCAGCGAGCATGAGATCTTTATGGGCGATCTTCCTTTAATGACGGAAACCGGTACGTTTGTAATTAACGGTGCGGAGCGTGTTATCGTAAGCCAGTTAGTACGTTCTCCGGGTATTTACTATGCCATCGGCCATGACAAGATCGGAAAAAGGCTTTTTTCATCAACGGTCATTCCGAACCGCGGTGCGTGGCTGGAGTACGAGACAGATTCCAATGATGTTTTTTATGTGCGTGTAGACAGGACGAGAAAAGTACCGATCACTGTTCTGCTCAGGGCGCTTGGAGTAGGCACGAATGACGAGATCCGGGAATTATTTGGCGATGAACCCAAGATTGAAGCAAGCTTTGCAAAGGATACCTCTGAAAATTATCAGGAGGGCCTGTTAGAGTTATACAAAAAGATCCGTCCGGGCGAGCCTTTAAGCGTAGAGAGCGCAGAAAGCCTGATCACCGCAATGTTCTTTGATCCCAGAAGATATGATTTAGCAAAAGTCGGAAGATATAAATTTAACAAGAAACTGGCACTTCGCAACAGAATCAGGCATCAGATTTTGACAGAAGATGTTGTCGACACTCTTACGGGTGAAGTTTTGGCAGCGGCGGGTACAAAAGTGACCGCAGAACTTGCTGATCAGATCCAAAACGCAGCCGTTCCTTTTGTGTGGATACAGACTGAAGAGAAAAACGTAAAAGTGCTTTCCAATATGATGGTAGATATTACGAATTTCGTAGACTGCCAGCCGAGAGAACTGGGAATTACCGAGTATGTGTATTTCCCTGTCCTGCAGCAGATTTTAGAGGAGCATTCGGAGAATGCCGAAGAACTGGCGGAAGCGATCCAGAAAAATGTGCATGAACTGATTCCGAAACATATTACAAAGGAAGACATTTTAGCTTCTATCAATTATAATATTCATTTGGAATACGGTCTTGGAAACAATGACGATATCGACCATTTGGGAAACAGAAGGATCAGGGCGGTAGGAGAGCTTTTACAGAATCAGTACCGTATCGGTCTTTCCAGAATGGAAAGGGTAGTCCGTGAAAGAATGACGACCCATGATTCTGAGGAAGTTTCACCGCAGGCATTGATCAATATCAAACCGGTACAGGCGGCGGTGAAGGAATTTTTCGGTTCTTCACAGCTTTCACAGTTCATGGATCAGAACAATCCGTTGGGTGAGCTGACACATAAAAGACGTTTGTCGGCGTTGGGACCCGGCGGTCTTTCCAGAGACAGGGCCGGATTCGAAGTCCGTGACGTGCATTATTCCCATTACGGAAGAATGTGTCCTATCGAGACGCCGGAAGGTCCTAACATCGGTCTGATCAACTCATTGGCAAGTTATGCGAGGATCAACGAGTACGGTTTCGTTGAGGCGCCTTATCGTGAAATAGATAAATCCGATCCGCAAAATCCGCGGGTTACGGATAAAGTAGTGTACATGACTGCGGACGAAGAGGATAATTATCATGTGGCGCAGGCGAGTGAAGCTTTGGATGCAGAGGGACATTTTGTAAGGAATATGGTGTCCGGACGTTATAAAGAAGAGACGCAGGAATATCCGAAGGCAATGTTCGATTATATGGACGTGTCGCCTAAGATGGTATTTTCCGTTGCTACGGCGCTCATTCCCTTCCTTGAAAATGACGATGCGAATCGTGCGCTTATGGGATCGAACATGCAGCGTCAGGCAGTGCCGCTTTTGATCACCGAGGCTCCGGCAGTGGGAACCGGTATGGAACCGAAAGCAGCCGTTGACTCGGGCGTGTGCGTTGTTGCAAGAAAGGCGGGTACTGTCGACTATGTATCCTCCAATCTGATCAAAATGACAAACGACGATGGTACGAGGGATGAATACCGTCTGACGAAGTTCTCAAGAAGTAACCAGTCCAACTGTTATAATCAGAAACCGATCGTATTTAAGGGAAATCATGTGGCGGCAGGTCAGGTCATTGCAGACGGTCCTTCCACATCGGAAGGAGAGCTGGCGCTGGGAAAGAACCCGCTGATTGGCTTCATGACATGGGAAGGTTATAACTACGAGGACGCTGTTCTTTTAAGTGAAAGATTAGTACAGGAGGATGTGTATACCTCCGTTCATATTGAAGAATACGAAGCGGAAGCGCGCGATACGAAGCTGGGGCCGGAAGAGATCACAAGAGACGTTCCGGGCGTCGGCGACGATGCTTTAAAAGATTTGGACGACAGAGGGATCATCCGTATCGGTGCGGAAGTCCGCGCAGGGGATATTTTGGTTGGTAAAGTGACTCCGAAGGGAGAAACGGAGCTGACCGCGGAAGAAAGGCTTCTCCGCGCTATTTTCGGTGAAAAAGCAAGAGAAGTAAGGGATACTTCTTTAAAAGTGCCTCATGGCGAATACGGTATTGTAGTAGACGCAAAAGTATTTACAAGAGAAAACGGCGACGAACTGTCTCCCGGCGTGAATCAGGCGGTCAGGATCTATATTGCGCAGAAGAGAAAAATCTCCGTCGGAGACAAGATGGCAGGCCGTCACGGTAACAAGGGTGTGGTTTCCCGCGTTCTTCCGGTGGAGGATATGCCTTATCTGCCCAACGGACGCCCTCTTGACATCGTATTAAATCCTTTGGGCGTACCTTCCCGTATGAACATCGGACAGGTACTTGAGATTCATTTGAGCCTTGCGGCAAAAGCCCTTGGGTTTAATGTGGCGACGCCGGTATTTGACGGTGCAAACGAAATAGATATTATGGATACGCTCGACCTTGCTAATGATTATGTAAACTTAGAGTGGGAAGCGTTTGAAGCGAAATATAAAGACGAACTGCTGCCTGAGGTGATGCAGTATTTATATGAGAACAGAGATCACAGAGAGGTATGGAAAGGCGTTCCGATCTCCAGAGACGGTAAGGTAAGGCTGCGCGACGGCAGGACCGGAGAGTATTTTGACAGTCCGGTAACGATCGGGCATATGCATTATCTGAAACTCCATCATTTGGTAGACGATAAGATCCATGCCCGTTCCACAGGTCCTTATTCACTGGTAACGCAGCAGCCTCTCGGCGGTAAAGCGCAGTTTGGCGGACAGCGTTTCGGAGAGATGGAGGTTTGGGCGCTGGAGGCTTATGGCGCATCCTATACCCTTCAGGAGATTCTGACCGTGAAGTCGGATGATGTGATCGGACGTGTGAAAACCTATGAGGCAATCATTAAAGGTGAAAATATCCCGGAACCGGGAATTCCCGAATCCTTCAAAGTATTGCTCAAGGAACTGCAGTCTCTTGGACTGGACGTGAGAGTTCTCCGCGAAGACCAGACGGAAGTAGAGATCATGGAATCCATTGAATACGGCGATACGGAATACCGCTACGAGATGGAAGGCGAACCGAGAAATTACGATTATGAATCGGATTCTTTAGGTTCTATGGGATATCAGAAGCAGGAATTTGACGCGGAGAGCGGAGAACTGATCAGCACGGAGGACGAAGAGGCAGAGGACGAATTCTTTGACGAAGAACTGGAGGAGGATTTTGTAGAATCCTTTGACGAATAGGCGTAGAAATGACTACAAACTTTGGAAGGAGTGCCAAAATGTCAGAAACAAAAAATGAAGTTTATCAACCGATGACATTTGATGCGATCAAGATCGGATTAGCATCACCTGAGAAGATCAGAGAATGGTCAAGGGGAGAGGTCACAAAACCTGAGACTATTAACTACAGGACATTAAAACCGGAAAAAGACGGTCTTTTCTGTGAAAGGATTTTTGGTCCCAGCAAGGACTGGGAATGCCATTGCGGTAAATATAAAAAAATCAGATATAAAGGCGTGATCTGCGACAGGTGCGGCGTTGAAGTAACGAAGGCGAATGTCCGCAGGGAGCGTATGGGACATATTGAGCTGGCTGCTCCGGTATCCCATATTTGGTATTTCAAGGGGATTCCGAGCCGTATGGGTCTGATCCTCGACCTTTCTCCAAGGGTATTGGAGAAGGTATTGTATTTTGCTTCTTATATCGTACTGGATAAAGGCGATTCCGGTTTAGAGTATAAACAGGTGTTATCCGAAAAAGAGTATCAGGACGCCAGAGAAACCTACGGAAATAAATTCCGCGTAGGTATGGGGGCGGAAGCAATCAAGGAGCTGCTGGAAGCCATCGATCTGGAGACGGAAGCGGTAGAATTAAAGACCGGATTAAAAGAATCCACAGGCCAGAAGAGGGCAAGGATCATCAAACGTTTGGAGGTGGTAGAAGCGTTCCGCGGTTCGGGAAATAAACCGGAGTGGATGATCATGGATGTGATCCCGGTCATTCCGCCGGATCTGCGTCCTATGGTACAGCTTGACGGCGGACGTTTCGCTACTTCGGATTTAAACGATCTGTATAGAAGGATCATCAACAGAAATAACCGTCTGAAGAGGCTTTTGGAGTTAGGCGCGCCGGATATCATCGTGCGCAACGAAAAAAGAATGCTGCAGGAGGCAGTGGACGCCCTGATTGATAACGGCAGAAGGGGAAGGCCGGTAACGGGGCCCGGAAACCGTGCGCTAAAATCTCTTTCCGATATGTTAAAGGGGAAATCAGGACGTTTTCGCCAGAACCTTTTGGGAAAACGTGTGGATTATTCGGGACGTTCCGTTATTGTGGTAGGGCCGGAGCTTAAAATCTATCAGTGCGGCCTGCCTAAAGAAATGGCAATCGAGTTGTTTAAGCCTTTTGTAATGAAAGAGCTTGTTGCAAGGGGAATTTCCCAAAATATTAAAAATGCGAAGAAATTGGTGGAAAGACTGGATACGCAGGTATGGGACGTTTTGGAAGAAGTGATCAAAGAACATCCGGTTATGCTGAACCGTGCGCCCACTCTTCACAGACTCGGTATTCAGGCATTTGAACCGATCTTGGTAGAGGGTAAGGCAATCAAACTGCATCCGCTTGTATGTACCGCGTTTAATGCGGACTTTGACGGCGACCAGATGGCGGTGCATCTTCCGCTTTCCGTAGAAGCGCAGGCAGAATGCCGTTTCCTCTTATTGTCGCCCAATAATCTGTTAAAACCTTCCGACGGCGGTCCGGTGGCCGTTCCTTCACAAGATATGGTGCTTGGTATTTATTACCTAACACAGGAGCGTCCGGGTGCAAAAGGGGAAGGAAAATTCTTTAAAAATGTAAATGAGGCGATATTGGCTTATGAAAACGGCGTGATTACGCTGCATTCCAGAATTACCGTAAGGGTAAGCAAAGAAAAGGCTGACGGAGAGGTTGTTACCGGCAATGTGGAATCCACGTTGGGACGATTTATCTTCAACGAGATCCTTCCGCAGGATCTGGGCTTTATAGACAGGAAAGATCCGGAGAACTTCTTAAAGCTGGAAGTGGATTTCCATGTAGGCAAGAAAGGGCTGAAACAGATCCTTGAAAAAGTCATTAATACGCATGGGGCTTCTAAAACGGCGGAAGTGCTGGACGATATTAAGTCCACCGGTTATAAATATTCTACAAAGGCAGCCATGACCGTATCCATTTCCGATATGACGGTACCGGAGAAAAAGCCGGAAATGCTGAATGCGGCGCAGGCGACGGTAGATAAGATCTCGCAGAACTTCCGAAGAGGCCTGATCACGGAAGAGGAAAGATACCGTGCGGTAGTAGAAACCTGGAACGAGACGGATAAAGAACTGACGGATACCCTGCTGGCAGGTTTGGATAAATATAACAACATTTTCATGATGGCAGATTCCGGAGCCCGTGGTTCCAATCAGCAGATCAAACAGCTTGCCGGTATGCGTGGACTGATGGCAGATACGACGGGTAGGACGATCGAACTTCCTATTAAATCTAATTTCCGTGAAGGATTGGACGTATTGGAATATTTCATGTCCGCTCACGGCGCGCGGAAAGGTCTTTCCGACACGGCGCTGCGTACAGCCGATTCCGGTTATCTGACAAGACGTATGGTAGACGTTTCACAGGAACTGATTATTCGTGAAATAGACTGCTGCGAGGGAAAAGATGAAATCCCGGGTATGACTGTCAGAGCGTTTATGGACGGTAAGGAAACGATCGAAAACTTAAAAGACAGGATCAACGGACGGTTTTCCTGTGAAGAGATCAAAGACCGCGACGGTAACGTGATCGTAAAGAAAAATCACATGATCACACCGAGCCGTGCCGAAAGGATTCTCAGCATAGGCGTAAACGAGAAAGGCGAACCGATCGAAGAAGTGAAGATCCGTACCATTCTTGGATGCCGTTCCCATAACGGGATCTGCGCAAAATGCTACGGAGCCAATATGGCGACGGGCGAAGCGGTGCAGGTCGGCGAAGCGGTAGGTATCATTGCGGCGCAGTCCATCGGTGAGCCGGGTACACAGCTTACCATGCGTACTTTCCATACGGGCGGCGTTGCCGGCGACGATATTACACAGGGTCTTCCCCGTGTAGAGGAGCTTTTTGAGGCAAGAAAACCGAAAGGTCTCGCTATTATTGCAGAATTTGGCGGGGTTGCCGCGATTAAGGATACGAAGAAAAAGCGTGAAGTCATTATCACCAATCATGAAACGGGAGAATCCAAGGCATATCTGATTCCTTACGGATCCCGTATCAAGATCATGGACGGCGCAGTGCTTGAGGCGGGCGACGAACTGACAGAAGGCAGCGTAAATCCCCATGATCTGTTAAAGATCAAAGGAATCCGTGCAGTTCAGGATTACATGATCAGAGAGGTGCAGAGGGTATACCGTTTGCAGGGTGTTGATATCAGCGATAAGCATATTGAAGTGATCGTGCGTCAGATGCTTAAAAAAGTCCGTATTGAAAATAACGGAGATACGGAGTTCCTGCCGGGTACGTTGGTTGACGTACTGGAATATGAAGATATGAACGAACAGTTGATTGCAGAAGGAAAAGAGCCGGCGGAGGGCAAGCAGGTCATGCTTGGTATTACGAAAGCGGCGCTCGCAACAAATTCCTTCCTTTCCGCAGCTTCTTTCCAAGAGACGACGAAAGTGCTTACGGAGGCGGCGATCAAGGGAAAAGTCGATCCGCTGATCGGACTGAAAGAAAACGTGATCATCGGTAAGCTGATTCCTGCAGGAACCGGTATGAAGAGATATCGGAATGTAAGGCTGGATACGGACGATAAAATAATGAGCAATTTATCTTTGGAAGATGAAATTTCCTTTGGCGAGGAGTCGGATCTGATCGAGATGACGGAAACGGACGACGATCTGTTGGATGAAATCGACGAGACGGATGAGTTTGACGTAGATGAAATGGATGAGTTTGACGATCTGGACGACGAAGGAATCGGCGAGGAAGAATTAGAAGCAGAGGAAATCGGATCTGTGGAAGAATAGATTGGAAAATCAAAGATTTTACAACTTTCTATTTAAGCAGTATCGCAAGCAGGCTTGCGACATGCATGGGATTAACGTGAAATTGGAAATTTCACAATCCTGATTTGCATGCCTGCTAAAGCAGGCGGATGGGAGTTAACGTGAAATTGGAAATTTCACAATCCTGATTTGCATACCTGCTAAAACAGGCGGATGGGAGAGAAAGTAAAGGGCGGCTTTGGAAATGAGGGCCGCTTTTTGCATTGCATAGTAAGATCGGAGAGGCAAAATCTGACGAAAACCTGACGGAAAACTTGAAAAAATATATATTGACAATGATTTCGAGAAAACGTATAATAACGTAGTGTGCGAATAAAAGGCACATATTGGATTATTTTAATAACAGGAGGTGAATCAGAATGCCAACATTTAACCAGTTAGTAAGAAAAGGACGTCAAACATCTGTAAAGAAGTCTACAGCACCGGCTCTTCAGAGAGGATACAATTCTCTTCATAAGAAACCTACAAATACTTCTGCACCGCAGAAAAGAGGTGTTTGTACCGCTGTTAAAACAGCTACTCCTAAAAAACCTAACTCAGCTCTTAGAAAGATCGCCAGAGTTCGTCTTTCTAACGGAATCGAAGTAACAAGCTATATTCCGGGTGAAGGCCATAACTTACAGGAGCACAGCGTTGTTCTTATCCGTGGCGGAAGGGTAAAGGACTTACCGGGTACCAGATACCACATTATCCGTGGTACATTGGATACGGCAGGAGTTGCTAACAGAAAACAGGCTCGTTCCAAATACGGCGCTAAGAGACCGAAGGCATCTAAATAAGGCATTTTCGGATCTATGAAAAATCTTTGATTTTTCCAATCACGTATTTTGGGTTTTATCATTGCAAGGATCGTATCTGACGACGATTGCAAGACTTGAATACGGCGATTTAGTACCACAAATAAAAACTAATTTTCAGTGTTGGGATTCTGATAGTAATAAATAGATCGAAGTTCTATTATATGATACGCAGATATACCGCACGAGCACAAGTATTAGTTGGTGTCATCGTTGTTTTACGGACACCGTGCACATTGTGAGTACCGAGGATTTATTCACGCAATAATATAGTTATGTTATTGCCAATTAATAAGGAGGGAAGAACCGTGCCACGTAAAGGACATATCCAAAAAAGAGATGTATTAGCAGATCCTTTATACAATAACAAGGTTGTCACAAAGTTGATCAACAACGTTATGCTTGATGGTAAAAAGGGCGTAGCGCAGAAGATTGTATACGGAGCATTTGCTACTGTAGAAGAAAAAGCCGGTAAACCGGCGCTTGACGTTTTTGAGGAGGCAATGAACAATATCATGCCTGTTCTTGAAGTTAAGGCAAGACGTATCGGTGGTGCAACTTATCAGGTTCCTATCGAGGTAAGACCGGATAGACGTCAGGCGTTAGGACTCCGTTGGTTAGTCATGTTTTCTCGTAAGAGAGGCGAAAAGACCATGGAGGCCAGACTTGCCAATGAGATTTTGGACGCTGCAAACAATACGGGTGCAGCAGTAAAAAGAAAAGAAGATATGCACAAAATGGCAGAAGCAAACAAGGCGTTTGCACATTACAGATTCTAATACGGAATCGGACATTTCCGATACCGGTTTGTATATCTGCAAAGGCGGGCATGTGGGAACCGGTATAAAAAGAATTGTAATAAGGGAAAATGCCCAGTATAGCGAATTTTATATATCATGCGAGGAAATCAGGAATTTCCTGTTGGCAGGGTAAGAAATTATTTTGTACTGTTGGATTTGCTTTATAAAAAAACAGGAGGTAAAAGATCTTGGCTGGAAGAGAATATCCATTAGACAGAACTAGAAATATCGGTATTATGGCTCATATTGATGCAGGTAAGACCACATTGACAGAGCGTATTCTCTATTATACCGGTGTTAACTATAAGATCGGCGATACTCATGAAGGTACTGCGACCATGGACTGGATGGAGCAGGAACAGGAAAGAGGTATCACGATCACATCTGCTGCTACTACCTGCCACTGGACTTTGGAAGAAAACTGTAAGCCGAAGCCGGGCGCTTTAGAGCATCGTATCAATATTATTGATACACCCGGTCACGTTGACTTTACGGTTGAAGTTGAACGTTCACTCCGTGTACTTGACGGCGCTGTCGGTGTCTTTTGTGCAAAGGGCGGCGTAGAACCCCAGTCCGAAAACGTGTGGCGTCAGGCAGACACCTATAACGTACCTAGAATGGCATTCATCAATAAGATGGATATCTTAGGTGCAAACTTCTATGGTGCAGTAGACCAGATAAAGACCAGATTAGGTAAAAATGCGATCATACTTCAGTTGCCGATCGGTAAAGAAGATGATTTTAAAGGTATCGTTGACTTATTTGAAATGAAAGCTTATATCTACAATGACGATAAGGGCGATGATATTTCCATTACAGATATTCCGGACGATATAAAGGACGACGCGGAATTGTACCGGGCCGAATTGATCGAAAAGATCTGTGAATTGGACGATGATTTGACAATGATGTATCTGGAGGGTGAAGAACCTTCCGTAGAGCAGCTTAAAGCGGCTCTTAGAAAAGGGACCTGCGAATGTACTGCAGTTCCCGTATGCTGCGGATCTGCTTATAGAAATAAAGGCGTTCAGAAGCTTCTGGATGCAATTTTAGAGTATATGCCGGCGCCGACGGACATTCCTTCTATCAAGGGTGTTGATTTGGACGGCAATGAAGTAGAGAGGCATTCTTCAGACGAAGAACCGTTTTCCGCACTTGCATTTAAGATCATGGCTGACCCGTTTGTCGGTAAGCTTGCATTCTTCCGTGTATATTCGGGAAGCGTAAATTCAGGTTCTTATGTACTGAATGCAACAAAAGATAAGAAAGAGCGTGTTGGACGTATCCTGCAGATGCATGCCAATAAGCGTCAGGAACTTGATAAAGTATATTCCGGTGATATTGCGGCTGCAGTAGGATTTAAATTTACGACTACCGGCGATACAATCTGCGACGATCAGCATCCGGTAATCTTGGAGTCCATGGAATTCCCCGAGCCGGTTATCGAGCTTGCTATCGAGCCGAAGACGAAAGCAGGACAGGGCAAGATGGGTGAAGCTTTGGCAAAACTTGCAGAAGAGGATCCTACTTTCCGTGCGCATACGAATCAGGAAACAGGGCAGACCATCATCGCAGGTATGGGCGAGCTGCATCTTGAGATCATTGTGGACAGACTTTTGCGCGAATTTAAAGTAGAAGCAAACGTAGGCGCGCCTCAGGTTGCGTACAAGGAAGCAATTACAAAAGCAGTGGAAGTGGACAGTAAGTATGCGAAACAGTCCGGTGGACGTGGACAGTATGGCCATTGTAAAGTTAAATTCGAACCTATGGATCCGAACGGTGAAGAATTGTATAAATTTGAGTCTACCGTTGTCGGCGGTGCAATTCCGAAGGAATATATCCCGGCAGTCGGGGAAGGTATCGAAGAGGCGACAAAAGCAGGTATCCTTGGCGGATTCCCGGTTGTAGGCGTATATGCGAACGTATATGACGGTTCCTACCATGAAGTCGATTCTTCCGAAATGGCATTCCACATTGCAGGTTCTTTGGCATTCAAAGAGGCAATGCAGAAAGCAGCGCCGGTATTGATGGAGCCTATCATGAAGGTAGAAGTAACGATGCCGGAAGAGTATATGGGCGACGTAATTGGCGATATTAACTCCCGCCGCGGACGTATCGAAGGTATGGACGACATCGGAGGCGGTAAGATGGTAAGAGCGTTTGTCCCGCTTTCGGAAATGTTCGGTTATTCCACTGATTTACGTTCCAAAACACAGGGACGCGGTAACTACTCCATGTTCTTTGAAAAATACGAGCAGGTACCGAAGAACGTTCAGGAAAAAGTGTTGGCGGCTAAAACGAAATAGGACGCAGTAAAAAACGGGCAGGAAAGCCTGATAAATTTCATTCTTCGCGAATTAGTGCTTGAAAATATTGGCTGTTTTTAATATAATGAGAAATAGCCGAGTAACTAAAAATATAATCATTTTATTAGGAAAATAAGGAGGACTTTTCAAAATGGCAAAAGCTAAATTTGAAAGAACGAAACCGCATTGTAACATTGGTACCATTGGTCACGTTGATCATGGTAAAACAACATTAACGGCAGCGATTACAAAAGTACTTGCTGCAAGAGTTGCTGGTAATACAGCTACAGATTTTGAAAACATTGATAAGGCTCCGGAAGAGAGAGAGCGTGGTATCACAATTTCTACCGCACACGTTGAGTATGAGACAGACAAGAGACATTATGCACACGTTGACTGCCCCGGACATGCTGACTACGTTAAGAACATGATCACTGGTGCAGCTCAGATGGATGGCGCTATCTTAGTAGTTGCTGCTACTGACGGCGTTATGGCTCAGACAAAAGAGCACATCCTTCTTTCCCGTCAGGTAGGCGTTCCTTATATCGTTGTATTCATGAACAAATGTGATATGGTAGACGATCCGGAATTACTTGAATTAGTAGAAATGGAAATCACAGATCAGTTAGCAGAGTATGAATTTAATGATTGCCCGATTATTCAGGGTTCTGCATTAAAAGCTCTTGAAGATCCTAACTGTGAGTGGGGCGACAAGATCATGGAATTAATGGATGCAGTAGACAGCCATATTCCGGATCCTCAGCGTGCTACGGATCAGCCGTTCCTTATGCCTGTAGAGGACGTATTCTCTATCACAGGACGTGGTACGGTTGCTACAGGTAGAGTAGAGCGTGGTGTTCTTCATGTATCCGAAGAAGTTGAAATTATCGGTATCAAAGAAGAAACACAGAAATCTGTTGTAACAGGTATCGAAATGTTCCGTAAACTTCTTGACGAAGCACAGGCTGGTGATAACATCGGTGCATTACTTCGTGGTATCCAGAGAACAGACATCGAAAGAGGTCAGGTTCTTGCAAAACCGGGTTCAGTAACATGCCATACAAAGTTTACTGCACAGGTTTACGTTTTAACAAAAGATGAAGGTGGACGTCATACTCCGTTCTTCAACAACTACAGACCTCAGTTCTATTTCAGAACAACGGACGTAACAGGCGTTTGTAACTTACCGGCTGGTACAGAGATGTGCATGCCTGGCGATAATGTAGAGATGTCAATCGAACTGATTCATCCGATCGCTATGGAACAGGGTCTTACGTTTGCTATTCGTGAGGGTGGTAGAACTGTTGGTTCTGGAAGGGTTGCTACTATCATCGAGTAATTGAAAAAGTATTGAATTTATGGGACTTTCCGAAGTTTTTCGGAAAGTCCTTTTTTCGTAGTGTGGTGGGATTGGTAAGCTGTGATAACAGAATGATAACAAAAATGCGCTAATTGAGCAGTTCCTTATTTCTTTCTATATATTCTTTCCATATAGCTTCTCGGTCTTTCTGATGTGTGTTCTCATATTTTTCGGTATACTCGTCATGGAGCGCTTTTAGCTGATCCATAAGTGGAGTGTCAGCAGGAAGTTTTCCTCTGCGGATGCGGGCATATAGCCTGTTGTATGATTTTGTAAATTCCGTATGAATCGGGTGGCTGAATAACTTTTCCTTATAGGATTTCCGGCTGGCGTACTCATTACAGGTAGTGGAAGTGTCTCTGTATATTCTTGTGCAGTATTCTTGGTTGGAAGTATACTTCACACGAAAATATCCATTACATAGTCTGCATTTTTTGATAACGAGTTCATCTTCAAGAAGTAGTCTAATGCCTATACATAAGAACTGTTTGAATGATGTAATAGGGTATTTCCCGATTGCATTATCTGTAATAAGGTTAGAGGCATGGTTTAAATACTCTATCCAATCCTTTGTATTGGAATGGGTATCTGTATGGGTATGAATGTCAGGCAGAAAAGTTTCTTTTATTTCCATAGCGGATAATGCATCCGATTGAAAATCCTGTTTACTAGCATACAGGCAATAAGAATGGTATATTTCAGCTATTGTACTGCTAGGCAGTTGTACATCTTGTTTTGACGGCGCTATGATAACCGCATCTAAATAATCTCTTGCTTGCGTACATAAAGTCTCAAGACTGCCAACTTCTTTGGATAATAGTTTGGTGGCTTGAAGTAGCTCCGTATCGGCTGGTTTTCCGGCTTGCTGATAGCAAGTGCGCATTACCATATGAAATAAAGGATACAGATAAGACAGTGCCGGGTGTTTTTCAAAGCAGGACTGTAATATTGGCATGATTTGCTCGGTAGAAGCTTCGATATCTTTTAGTGTGTGTTCGCAGCAATATACATTGAAGGCTTCTTCGTCAAAGGTGCAGTTAATGCCAAGTAACGGCAAAACAGACTTCAATTTCTGAAATGCCACAACAGCGGATTCTTTTTCCGGCATATCATAATCGAGAATTTCCATAATGCCGGTGTGGATAGCCGCTTTTTTTATAAAGCTGGCAGTCCCGCTTTTGTGAGTATTCTCATCATCATAAATGGTAGAAAGAGTTTCTTCGTGAGTATGGCGGTTAATACTGTAGGTTGCAACATTAAAGTGAAAATCATTTTTGATGATGTTCGGCGAATATAAATTCATACTTAAAATTCCTTTCTATCAGATGAACGGCGTAAAATAGCCTCTCTGAAATGCATTTCTTTTCTTATAGATACAATACTATCACAAGACAAAAAGGAAATCAATAAAATTATCTTGACAAATATCCTGTGTTGTTTTATCATAGAGAACAAGTCAAGATAAATTTAATACAAAAAATAAAAACTTGACAATATACAGCGTCAGTGCGGGAGGAGGGAGGTAGATGAATAACAATTATATGGTAACGGCACAGGATGTCGTTGATATGCTTGGCGTTTCTAAGGGACACGCATATAAGATTATCAGACAGTTGAACAAAGAACTGGAAGATAGCGGCTATATTGTCGTGTCAGGCAAGATTCCCAGAGCATATTGGGACAAGAAGTTTTACGGGTATCAAAGTGGAGTGACAACAGCGTAACAGGAAGTCGGCATATCATTCAGATAGATAGGATATGCGGATAAAATGAAATGCGAATTTAAAGGCAGTTCTGCGGGATTGATTATATGACAAACCGCAGACTGTCCTGAGAAGAAAGGAGATTTTATGTCAGTCTATAAAGATGAGCAGAGGGGAACATGGTATTGTATGTTTCGTTACAACGATTGGACGGGTAGACAGAAACAAAAATGCAAAAGAGGTTTTAAAACAAAAAGAGAAGCAAAAGAGTATGAAGAACAGTTTATGCACACAACAGAAGCAGATATGAATATGAAGGTTGGGGCTTTCGTTGAGACTTATTTCAGAGATAAGCAGGGTGAATTGAAGGAACGGTCAATCAAAAATAAGAGATATATGATTGAACGGCATATTCTTCCGTATTTTGAACAAAAGTCTATGAATGAAATTACACTGGCAGACATTATCCAGTGGCAGAACAAAATGCGGGAGGCAGGATATTCGCAGACATACCTGCGGATGCTTCAGAATCAGATGACAGCATTATTTACTCACGCTTCCAACATCTATAATCTGACAAACAATCCCTGCAAGAAAGTAAAGAAAATGGGGAAGTCAGATGCGGATAAAATGGATTTCTGGACTTATGAGGAGTATCAGCAGTTCATTAATACGATTGAGGTGGGAAGCAGATATTATGTGCTGTTTGAGATTCTATTTTGGACGGGGATGCGCATCGGAGAATTACTTGCGTTGTTTAAAAGTGACGTTAATTTTCAGGAGAACAAAATATCCATTTCAAAAACCTATTACCGGACAGAGGGAAAAGACGTTATTACAACGCCCAAGACGGAACAGTCGGTCAGGACAATAGACATACCGGAATTTTTAACACAGGAGATAAAGGAATATTGTAATAAACTATATGAGTTTCCTAATAGCGAAAGATTGTTTCCAATCGTAGGAGAAGCTGTGCAGCATAAGATGGTACGGCATATTCAAAAGGCTGGGGTAAAAAAGATTAGGGTACACGATTTAAGACATTCAGCATGTGCGTATCTTGCGCATCAGGGAGTGGCGCCTATGGTTATTAAGGAACGCATGGGACATAAGGATATTAAGATTACCTTGAATACATATGGGCATTTATATCCTAACGAACAGAAAAAAGTTGCGGATATGCTGAACCGAAAGCGGAATGAAGCATCAAGTGAAAATGCCCCTGCTGGTAACAGGGACATTTCAGGTACAGATTGAATTGGTGGAACAATTTAATCCGTGACATAAAAAGGACAAGCCCTTCTATGAAAATCTTGCAAATTTATTATAGCAGAGGCTTGTCCTGATGAAAAGAAATTTTAGAGATAAACATGAAATCAGGAGGGCATATAATATGCAGAAATTTAACAACAACACAAGAATTATTATCGGTGTGGATCATGGATATGGGAATATGAAAACAGCACACAGGGTATTTCGGACAGGCATGGAATCTATGGAGGAAGAGCCCATTGTCAGTAAAAATTTCGTGAAATATAAGGACAAATTTTATGTGATTGGGGAGTCGCACTTGGTATATCAGGGGAATAAAACGGATTCCGAAGACTTTTATATTCTGACACTTGCGGCACTGGCGGAGGAATTGAAGTTTAGGGGATTGCATGAAGCAAATGTGACATTGGCGGTTGGGCTTCCGCTCGCTTGGATGAAAAGTCAGGGCGCAGACTTTAAGCGCTATCTGATGAAAGAACAGGAACTGCATTTTGAGTTCCGAAAAGAGAGATATCATGTGCATTTGTGCGGCGTAGAAATATTTCCACAGGGATTTGCGGCTGTTGTCAATTTAGGTGCGATGTTGGGAATGAATATGCTGGCGGATATTGGAAACGGAACCATGAACGTGATGCAGATTATTGACAACAAGCCGTTGGAAAAAAGTCTTGTAACGGATAAATTCGGCGCGGGTATCTGTATGAAAGAGATACAGAAAGAATTGTCAAAGGAAAGCGGTGAGGATATTCCCGAAATGTTGATTGAACCGCTTCTGCGGAAAGGTTTGCAGGGAAGAACAGATAATATCGCTAAGAAAGTAGAGTATATTGCAAAAAAGTATACGGAAAATATCAGAAAGCGTCTGACAGACTATGGATATAAGGAAGAACTGGTACACCTGTATGTGATTGGCGGAGGCGGCTGTCTGCTTCAGAATTATTCGGATTTAGGAGAGAAGGCAGGAGTGACTTTTATTACGGATATTTGTGCCAATGCAAAAGGATATGAAATTTTGGCAGAGAAGAAATTGCGCAGATAGATTGCATTGTTTCTATATCCGATAAGATATAGATTGATTTGTGGGAAAGGAATAAATTTTATGAGAGGAACATATCGCTGTACCAATGTAAAATTCTGCATGGAAGATGAGAACCAGCGCAGGGCATGGGAATATCTGCATGGGTTGAATCGTAGGGATGGCTCTTATGGAAAAGTGCTTGCAGATGCGCTTATTGCAGTGATAGGCAGTCAAAGTAATTCGCAAAATGCGATGAGGAAACGATTTTCAGGTAAACAGTGTGAGAACTCAGAGGATGAGATTAAGGAGTTTGCAAATGAGGTTGCAGGGGTTGTGTTGGAGGGCATAACCGATTATTTTGCCGAAAAAGCTGTTTTTCAAGGTGCAGAACAAGGAACTGATGGAGCGCAAGTATCCAGACAAGAGCCGGAAGATGAGATTGCAGAAGATATGTTGGATTTTGCTTTTTCAATGGGAGAGTAGGGTATAGAAGAATAGAGCGTAAATGGTACCGAGTTGGCACCTAATTAATAGGGTAAAGTGATTTTGGGTGCCAATTGGGAACCGTAGTGGGAGCAAGTTGGCAGATACTTTTCTGTTGGTAAAAAATCTAACGAGAGCAGAAATAGGAAATCTGTAAAAAAGACTTTAGGAAAATTTGTTAAAAAGTAGAATATCAAGCACTGGATTCGGATATCCAAATGACGATTTTGCACCGTTTACACGTTTGCAAAATGGATATCCAATCCGCTTGTAGGGGAAAAATCCCCTAACCCTTTTGAAATGCATATAGAACAGAGTGCAGAGCAAGAAAACAGTAACATCAATTTTTAGTCAATTTATGGAACGATGGAGGTTGAGAATGGAAAAAAGGAAACGATGCAATCAGCTTATTTTGCGCCTGAGTGATGATGAGAAGTATATTTTAGATGCCAAATGTAAAAATGCAGAATACAAGAATAAAAATGATTATCTCCGGCATTTGATATTGTATGGATATACTTACTTTGTAGATTACTCGGAACTGCACGACTACAATGTCAATCTAAGCAGAATCAGCAAAAGCCTGAATCAGATAGCGGCAAAGATAAGTTCTACAGGTAATATTTATCGGGAAGATATGGAAGAAGTAAAGGAGATGATGAAACAGGTATGGCGTACACACGAATCCATGCTGTCAAAGCAACCGTACAGAAAGCATTAAAATATATCTGCAATCCAGAGAAAACTGATGGACAGATTTTGATAGATTCCTTTGCCTGTGGGATAGAGACAGCGCATTATGATTTCATGGATGCATTGTCAAAATCTTCCGGTGTTGGAAATAAGCAGGCATTCCACCTGATCCAATCCTTTGCGCCGGGGGAAGTGGATTTCGATATGGCTCATCAGGTGGGAATGGAGCTTGCGGATAAGTTGTTAGAAAATAAATACAGTTACGTTATTGCAACGCATATCGACAAGGAGCATTGTCATAACCATATCATTTTCTGTGCGGTTGATAATGTGGAACATAAAAAATACAATGACTGTAAGCGTACATACAGGCAGATACGGAATTTGTCAGACGAACTGTGCAGGGAACATGGATTGTCGGTCATTATTCCATCAGGACAAAAAGGAAAGACACATTATGAGTGGCAGATGGCAGAGGCGTGAACTTCGTGGAAAGCGCAGATGAAATCTGATATGGACAATGCCATTCGTGATGCGCACAGCTATGAAGATTTTATCAGCCGGATGCAGACAAAAGGATATGAGGTAAAAGGGGAAACTTTTGGAGATAATGCGCTGAAATATTTATCTTTTTCTGCTTCGGGGCAGACACGTTTTACACGTGTCAGTGAAAAGAATTTCGGTGTGGGATATACGAAAGAATCAATCAGAGAAAGGATCGAAAAACGTATAAGGGCACAGGAAAAATTCCCTGTAAAAAAGAAATTTCCCTTTCCAAAGCGACCGGATGCAAAGCGGACTTTGATTGATACAGACAAGGAGAAGTTTCAAGAGAATGGTGCGTTAAAGCATTGGGCGGATATACAGAATTTAAAGATTGCTGCGGCGAGTTATGCAGAGGGTGGTTCCGTAGAGGAACTAAAACAGAAAATATTAGAGAGAAGTGCTGTGGCAAAAGAGGCACGAAGTGCGATTGTGGATTTGGAGCATGAGATGAAAGCTAAAGCGGCAATCCTAAAATACGCAAAACAGTATATGGCAAACAGGAAATACCAGAGAGGATATGAGAAAGCGAAGGATCAGGATGCTTATTTCCGAAGCCATGAAACACAGATTATTCTATTTGGTGGCGCTGAAAATATGTTGAAGAGGTACGGAGTAAAGATGGCATCTTTAGATGTGGAAAAGATGCAGGTGGAATATGATGCAATGACAGCGCAAAAGGCAAAACTGAAGAAAACATATCAGACAGCAGAAAAGGAGGCGATGGAAGCGGATAAGCAGTTGAAGAACATAAGGCAGTATTTAGGGATTGAGAAAGACAAACAGGAAGCGACAAAGCAGCACAAAAAGCAAGATATGAGTTTATAGGAAAGAGAGGAAAAGTTTATGAATTTGACTTATGAAAAATGTGGAGACTATCTGATACCGAACTTAATTCCTGATCCGGAGCCGGAGGGAGAGTTAAGGAAATTTGGATTGATGAGAAAATCCTATTTGGAAAACCACAGGAGAGGTATTTATTCGGGATTACTGTTATCTGGAGAATTAAAGAATCATCTGTTGATGATACAGGAACAGTCAGAGGAAAGATTTGATTTACTTGTGGAGCAGATGGCAGAGCGGGAGGGAGTGACGGAACAGTTAAAGGCGCAGAATCAGATGCTTTGGGTAAAGCGAATGAACAATATTCGGGAAAGGGCAGAGGAGATTGTGAGGGAAGAAATTGTATATTGTTTATAAAAATGGGGCTGTCGGTTAATGCCGATTTTGGCCCCTGATTCCTAAGAAAAAGAGAATCCCATGAAATTCAGGCTTTTCCAAATCCTGACATTCCGTGGGATTCCTTCTTTTCTTTTCGCTGAACTTATTTTAGGGCGCAATACCCCCTTGACCTTATTTTTTTCAGGTATCCTTTTCCCTAAGCTGTTTTCTGCTCTGTTTTTCCCTCGTATTTTTCTATTTCCTGATGAAGGAACCGGTGATATTTATTGATATTCCGACCGATCGCGTACAGCATAAACTCTTTATATACTTTTTCGCAGCTACGATAATTAAAACGCCGGAACCCTTCGTTTTCCTTGATGTCTCCAAAGTGCCCTTCTGTCTGGATGGATCTGATCTGGCGCTTCAGGATTCCTTTCTCACTCTGGATGTTTGCCTGGGATTCCTCCTTCAGTTCTTCCCAACGCTCATTGATCTTCATGATTTTGTTCCGGTCTGCATTCTTTTCTGCATTGTATTTATACAGGCAGCGGGACCTATGTTCACACCCGCTACAGTCTGCACACCCATATACTTCGAATGTCTGGGTATATCCTTCCTGCTCTTTGGTTTCTGTCCGGATATGACGCAGCTGCCTCCCATCATGACAGACATAGTAATGCTCATCCTCAAAGATCCGGTATGTCATGTTATAATACTTGCCGATGTCCTCCGTATAAGCACGTGTCTTTCTTTTTTCATGATCCTGAAGTTTGATATAGCTGGCAATCTGATGCTCTTTCAGGTATAGCAGGTTCTTTTCGCTGCAATAACCGCTGTCAGCAGTCACTTCTTCCAGCACTTCACCAAAAGCCATCCGATGCTTCTCCATTACCGGGATCAGTGTATTGTAATCGGTGCGGTCATTGCTTACATAGCCGTGGATAATGAAATAGTTCTCTACTGCGATCTGGACATTATATGCCGGTTTTAGCTGGCCATTGAGCATATGGTCTTCTTTCATCCGCATAAAGGTCGCTTCCAGGTCCGTTTTGGAATAGCTGTTGCGCTCTTTCCCCATGATCTCAAAGCATTCCTTATATCCCATCAAGCGTTTCCCGCATTCTTCCAGTTCTTCATAAAGCTGCTGGATCTGTGGTTTCCTTTGTCCTTTTCCATAAACAAACCCGATATTTTCTCTCTCAGCGATCCGGATAAGATCTTTCTGGAGCTTTAAAATTTCCAGCGGGGAACAATGATCGATCTCTATGACTGTATTATTAGACAGTTTCTTGTGTTTTGTCAGTTTCCGTTTCCGGTTTTCTGCGATCACACGTCTGACTTTTTCCATGCCCTCTATGACAAACATCCGGGCGTCCCCAAGATCGTATTTCGGTCCATATCCGTTTTCCTGTAAAAACGTATTATACTTTGTATAAAGAGCATCTATGGTATCCAGCAGGCCGGCCAGATGATAATTGATGCTTCCACGCCAGACAAAGGTATACCGGTTGGCATTGGCTTCTATTTTTGTTCCATCTATAAAAAGCTCTTTGAGCGTGACCAGACCTTCTTTTTCCAGACGGCGCAGGAACTGGTAGTTGAGTCCATCCAGCACTTGTGCAGTCAGTTTTTTCCCTTTAAAATCATAAAAAGCATCCCTCTTTGGTTTCTGTCCCCTGGTCAGCCAGATGAAAGCCAGATCCCTTTCGCATAACTCCACGATACGGTCAACAGCCCTCACCCCACGCATGTTTGCATAGGTAACAACAGCATACATCATAATCGGGTTGTACCCTGTTCTGCCCTTATCCGAATAACAGGCCAGCAGGCCTGAGAAGTCCAATTCCTCCATCACTTTTTTAAGGGTATAGACGGGATCATCGTCAGGTAAACACAATTCGAAAAAGCTGAAGTTAATTTTCTGTTGCCCGAATTCAAAAAAATCGTTATAATAATCTTGCTTAAACATAGTTACATTATAACATGTAACGGAGAGAAAGATGGTTGTCGTTAGCCATCTTTTTTTCTGTTTTTAAGATTCAGGGACAGGTGTAACTTTCACAAGTCGCACCTGCCCCTGTTTTGCTTAGGGCTATCTATTTCCCGACAGCCCCATTTATAATATTGCAAATATAAATAGCGAAATGGTTTCTTGCTAGAATATTTATGTAGAATTAAAAGTTAATTCCTGCGATAGTAAAGATATTTCCTTGTGAGATAACAACCATTGTGCTATAATTATTCTTGGTGATTTATACTTTGATTCATGTGAAGAACAAGGAGACAAAGGATGGTTGTAAGCTATAAAAAATTATGGAAGTTACTAATTGATAATGACATGATGAAGAAAGACTTGCAGAAGTCGGCTGGCATAAGCTGGGCGACTGTAACGAAGATGTCAAAAGGCGAAATTGTAAGTACCGAGGTGCTTATGAAAATATGTAAAGTGTTTCATTGCAATGTTGGAGATATTGTAGACTTTGTGGAAACAGTGGATGACACAGAGTCAAAATAAACATATTTGGAATGAAAAGGAAATATGGCATGGAGGTATCAGATGTCAGAAACACAAAACACAAGTCCCTACAAAGGCTCTGGACAATTAACCAGAGAACAATTTTTATTTTATGAAATGCGGACAACTGCAAAGTTAATGGCAGAAGGACTGGATGATGGTGAAGTGATTAAACGAATTGTGGATGATAATCTGTTTCAGTATCCTACGGAAAAATCACTCGCATCTATCTCGAAAGCCTGCATTGCAAGATTATATGCGTTAAATGATAGAAATTTGATTACAGCGATAACAACACAGCCAATGGAAACAGCAAAGCAAATTTGCTTATATGCGATGATGAAGAGGTATCGCTTGGTATGGGATTTTATGCTGACGGTTATCGGGGAGAAGTATCGTTTGCAGGAGTTTTCCTTTGGAAAAAAGGATATAAATATATTTTTCATGCAAATACAGGAGCAGGATGATTTTGTCTCTTCATGGAGTGATAGTACAATTAAGAAAATTCGGCAGGTACTTATTAAAATGTTGGTTGAAAATGGTTATTTAGATCATATTAAATCAGAACATCTTAATCCGGTATTGCTTAGTTCTGTGCTAGAAAATGGAATACGAAATAACAATGATGAGAGAGTGCTTCCAGCATTTAATTGTTTTGTGTAGGGAGAATAATAGATGAGTGAATTAAATGAAAGACTGGACAATCTGAAACAGGAAATTCAACAGGAAGAGTTTCTTGAGGGAAAGGGATTAAGCAATGAGGTGAATATCCGTATTTTTTGTTATGATCCCAAAGAAGAGATGACCGTTCGTCACTTTATAGAGCAGTTAATGGTTGATCAATCATTAGAATGTCATTTGATACAATGCAATTTGTATCAGTTATTTCTCAAAATATGTGATGAAAAGCGCATTACAAGCGGTGCGCCTGCTATGGAAGAAAAAAAGGGAAAGGATTACCTGTTGCAGCAGATACAGCGTTTTGCAAATAACAAGGCTTTTGTGGAACAGATACAATACGGACCACATAACGCGGGAGATGTGCTGATGCTCACTGGAATAGGAGAAGTATTTCCATTTATGAGAATCCATTCATTATTGGAAGCATTACAGCCAGAGTTTTCGGATATACCGATACTGGTATTTTATCCAGGGAAATATGATGGAAGATTTGTGAGGCTGTTTGATCAGTTAGAACCGAATCCGTATTACAGAGCGTTTAACATTGTTTAGAAGGAGAGCTGCCAATGATAATTCAAAATATGTTCTATGATGATATCAATCGTAAAATCAATGGAGTGGTTAAAGTAGACCAAAACACAGACGAGGTTTTGAAACAGGAAGTAAAGGAATATGTCATAACCAAAGACATTCGCAAACATTTGATTGACTTTTTTAATCATTATGGCAGTTCTTTAGAAGAACCGACAGCGGATGTGGGGGTGTGGATATCGGGCTTTTTTGGAAGTGGTAAATCCCATTTTTTGAAAATGCTTTCGTATTTATTAGAGAATAAAGAGATAGATGGAAGAACTGTAGAGGACTATTTCCGCGAGAAATTTGATGATGAAGCAACCTTTATGTCTATAGCAAGGGCGATTGGCGGTAAAAATCAGACAATATTGTTTAATATAGATATTGAGGGTTCTATCAATAAGGATAAAACGGCAGTTCTTCGCGTGTTTGCCAAAATGTTCTATAACTACCTTGGATTTTATGGCGAAAATCTGAAGGTAGCGAAGCTGGAACAGTTTGTTGAAAGACAAGGTAAAACAGCAGAATTTCGCAGAGTATTTGAGGAGAAAAATGGTGCATCATGGCTAGAATCACGCGATGCATTTGCGTTTTTTGAGGACGATGTTGTTGATACTTTGATGGAAGTATTGGGAATGAGCGACACAGCGGCGCATAACTGGTTTGACGGGACAGAGACGGTGGAAACCAGCATAGCGCAGCTTGTCCTGGAAATAAAAGAATATATTGATACACAGCCAAAGGATTTTCGTCTTTTATTTATGGTAGACGAAGTGGGACAGTATGTGGGAGACAGTATTGATTTATTGATGAATCTGCAATCTTTTGTGGAAAAAATCGGAAGTGAATGCGGCGGCAGGGTATGGGTGGTATGCACCGGACAGGAAGCCATTGATGAGATTATCAAGACGAGACAGGATCAATTTTCACGTATTCAGGCAAGGTTCAGCACCAGATTATCTCTGGCATCGTCTTCTGCGGATGAAGTGATTCAAAAACGTATCCTGCGTAAGAAAGAAGATGCGTTTATTTCTCTGGAAAAAGTATATAATGAGAATGATTCAGTGCTTCGGAATCTCTTTACTTTTACAGATTCTGTTTTGGATATGAAAGGGTATGGGAGTTCTGTAGAGTTTGCCAAGAATTTTCCGTTTGTACCATATCAGTTTATTATTATGCAGAAAGTTTTCTCTGAAATCCGCAAGCATGGTAATTCCGGCAAGCATCTTTCCGGTGGAGAGCGGTCTATGCTGTCAGGATTTCAGGAGGCGGCACAGAAGATAGAAGATAAGAGTGAGTATGCATTAGCTCCATTTTATCTGTTTTATGATACGGTACATACGTTTCTTGACAGCTCTATTCGCCGTGTCATTGAGCGTTGTCAAAAGGCGGCTGACAATAAAGATGGAATTGAGCAGCAGGATGTTTCGGTGTTAAAACTCCTGTATTTGATCCGTTACATAGATGATATAAAGGCAAATCTGGATAATATTGTCATTTTAATGGCGGATGATATCCGGGTAGATAAAATCATCATGCGTGCTCAGGTAAGCGGATCTTTAGATCGTCTGTTGAGCCAGAACTATATTGGAAGAAGCGGTGATACTTATAATTTCCTTACCGACGAAGAACAGGACATTCAGAAAGAAATCACGAATACGATGGTTGATACTTCAACAATTGTTGGTAAAATTGCGCATATCATATTTGGTGAAATATATTATACGAAGAAGTATCGTTATGAAAAATATGATTTTGCCTTTGACCAGATGGTAGATTATACTGCGGTAGGCGCTTTGACAGGCGGTATGCGTCTTAGGATTATGACTGTGGCGACAGAGTGGGCGGAGAAGACGGAACTTCGTATGCTGGCAGAATCAGCAAAGCAGGCAATTGTGGTACTTGCGGAAACGCCATATTATGAATATCTGGAAAGCGCCGAGAAGGTGTGGAAATATAAGAAACAAAGAAATATAGCACAGTTGCCGGAATCTGTGAAGAATATTATCAAAAATCATCAAAATGAGGCGGAAAGATACGAATCAAGTGCAAAGGAACAATTAGAAAAGGCAATTGAGGGTGCAGCTTTTTATGTAGATGGGGAACATATTGAGATAAACAGCGGGAATGCCAAGAGCAAACTGGATCAGGCATTGGAATATCTGGTGACACATGTATATAGCGAATTGGGTTTGATTTCAAAAAATGCAGAGTCGGATGCAGATATTATTGCGATTCTTACAGGTGCAGTAAATATGCTTCCTGGTACTGAACCGAACCGTGACGCGGCAGCTAAAGTAGAAGAATATTTAGAAATGCAGGAAAGAAAACATCTTCCCACCTCTATGGCTGATGTGCAGAGTCGCTATCAGTCTATTCCTTATGGGTGGAAAGAGATTGATATTGCGGCAGTATGTGCAATGCTGATTGTGGAGCAGAAAGTGACAATTAAGTATGCAGGTTCTACAGTACAGCCCAACAATCCAAAACTACCCGATATGCTTCGCAAAAAGAGTGAGATTGGAAAAACGCAAATATCCAAACGACAGGTAGTATCAGCAGCCAGAATGAAGGCAGTAAAAGATTTATTACGGGATTATTTTAGTCAAATGGATGTTCCGTCAGACGAGGATGGATTGATTGCCTTTATGATTGAAAAATTTGAGGGGTTGCGTACTCACTATGAGGAATTGCTCAGAAGATATGAAGGGCATAACTATCCGGATAAACCAGTGGTTAATACTGCACTTGCCATCGTGAAGGATGTATTGTCACAACAGAAGGATAATTTGGCGTTCATTGAACGTGTGCTTCAAAAGGAAGACAGCCTTTATGATACACAGGAGGCAATGCAAAGTGTGGAGGCTTTCTTTAAAACACAGGTTAGTATATTTGATGCAGCAGTGAAATTTGAAACAGAGCTGCGAAATGATTTGGATTATATTCGTAAGGATGAGGAAGCGAATACTGCTTTAAGTACAATACGTCTTATTACGATGCTGCCAACAAGCGGGAAATATCAGTATGGCAGAATTCCGCAGTTGAATGATTTAATTGCAAAAGTAAAAACGTCTCATGACAAAATGTTAATTGAGAAACGAAAAGAACTTTTGGATATTGTTCAGCAGTGTATGGGAGAGATTCATCAGGCAGGCAACGGAGATGCAAAAGTAAAGACGATCATTGAAAGGTCGGATATCTATTATACACAGCAGAAAGAGAAGATTGCAGAAACGATGAGCCTTGCATTGATGGAGGGGTATCCGATACCAATGTGGAATTATCGGGATGATGCTGTGTCTAAGATAGAGGGCGCATTGGAGCCGCCAAAACCTAAAGAACCGCCAAAGCCTATGAACACAAATCCAACATCGAAGAAAACATATAAGCCTATTTTTCGCCAGTCCTTACTGAAGGCAGCAAGGCTTGAAAGCGAGGACGAGATTGATATCTATGTGGATAAGCTCAGAGAACAGTTAAAGACATTGTTAAAAGGTTCGGATGGGATTGAATTAAAATAGAACAAATAGGAATGATTCTATAACGGAGGCAGGGTATGGATATTGAAAAAATAAAAGAGGATTTAAGCATATGCTATCTTAAAACAATAGCTGCCGTTAGAGGAATTGCAGTTGAGCGAATAGAACATGATGAGGATAGTGTTGATGTCGTTATAAAAAAGGTTTTAAATATAGATAAAAATGTGTCATTCAATTCGCAGATTAGTGTACAACTGAAAGCAACATCTTCCAAATCACAATATAGAATAGGCAAACAGGAAATCTCGTATAAGTTAAAGGTGAAAAATTATAACGATTTATGTATGCCTGCTACGATGCCCAGTATGTTGGCATTGCTGATCCTGCCGGAAGAGATGGAAGAGTGGACGAAATGGACGCCAGATGAATTGATGATTAAAGGAAAAATGTTTTGGCTATCATTACAGAATCAAGAAGTGTCTGATAATAAAGATAATGTTACAGTTAAAATTCCTAAGGAAAACATTTTAAATGCGGACACCATTGAAAATCTGATCAAAAAAGCGGCTGAGGAGGGGATTTTATGATATATTCTGTAAATTTT
>OFGI01000504.1_pt1 | contig 26991 bp, 29 predicted proteins | sample 1521751 | NCBI WGS metagenome assembly OFGI01 (sample SAMEA3504115, study PRJEB24116) | mouse gut metagenome | biome: mouse gut; feature: mouse-associated habitat; material: faeces | place: Denmark | collected 2011
CGCGAAAGCGACCACCTGCCTTTATCCTGCACTTTTTTCGACCCCCCGGTTCACCTGCACATTTTGGGGACGCCGATTTTCTCTCTTTCGCCACACGGCCGCGCAGGGCGGCGTGTCAGTCGGGAGGGGCAGGGATGCTGCCCTGTCGGGCCGGGCGGCACACAGGGGCCTCGCTGTGGCGCACAGCGGGGGAACAAGAGCGAGGGCCGCTCCGCATCGGGAACGGCCCTTGACGCACCCCGCTACACCGTCAGCTGCATCCCGCTCTGAGCAGGTCCCTGCTTCTGACGCAGCTCCAGCCACAGCGGGTTGTACTCCACTGCCGTCTGGCTGCGGTCAGCGTCGAAGGTGAGACGCGCGGCTGCCGCAGGGCAGCAGGAGAAGACGGCGGACAGCGCCTGAGTCATATCTGGATCGCCGCCCACCAGGATCTTCTTTGCACCGCCGTTGGCGTCCAGCACCATGTCCGTGGTGAGCGAGAGCAGAGCGTCTGTGACGGAGATCTGCCGGTCGTGAGCGTACTGCCGCGCAGACCGCAGAGCAGTATCAGGATCGAACGTGCCGAAGTGCAGCGTGTGGAAGCACCGGCTGTGTCCGCCCTCTGTCACAACACACAGCGCCAACGGACTGAGTTCCTCCATGTTCCGCGGACAGTGGAAGCACATGAGCATTCCCAGGTCTGCCATCTCAGCGACGTCCTGGAGTGTGTTGCCGTTCTCCAGATACACAGCTGCCGCCACCATTTCACCAGGCAGGGCCGCCGAGCCGTGTTGGATGATCTCGTAAACGCTCTGCGTGGTCACGGCGGAGAAGTGCCGGGAGACAAAACTCATGCTGTTGAGCAGCTCCCGCACTCCGTCGCAGGCTTCTTCCTGACCCAGCTCCTGCCCAAACGCAAACAGCGCGGCAGTGATTTCAGGGTCAGGCTGGGGTACCAGAGCGTTGAGTTTTTCCTCAAAGTCTTCTTTTGTCATTTAGCATCCTCCATTCTATCTGAGAGGGGCACTCCTGGCAGGAGCGCCCCTCTGCTGTTGGTGTGGTGATCCAGGGATCAAGGTGAGAGTATCTGACCCGGCTGTCCGGCGATATGGTCCGCTGCCTCCTGGAGGTGGAGCGCCACACGCACATCCTCCAGTTCCGTCCGAAGATCCTCCACGCTCACGAATCCTGCAGCGGGGATTTTGGTGGTCAGGAGCATATCCTCCAGCCCACCCATCTCTGTGAGCGTTCTGGCTGTTTCCAGGAGCGTCTGACGATAGTCCTCGGGAGCATTCACCGCAGTCTGAAACAGCATCCAGACCGCGTTCAGCTGGGCGGCGGCATCCGGCACCGGGAGCAAGCGGTCTGGACTGATCAGGTGGGGTGTATCCTGCTCTGTGGCAGTATACTGACGGGCGCTCTCCATCTCCCGGTCGATCCACATCAGGAGCGGTATGACCTCTTTACCCAGTTCGCTGGCCGCCGCGTAAACATCCAGCCCTGTCCGAAGCCGGAGAGCGGAATCCAGTGCCTCCGCGTCGGCGTTCAGAAGAGATACTGTTTCATGGGCGATGAGGGTACACAGGTCAAGGGGCGTGAGCGCGGATCTGGTATTTGCTTTCATGCGTTGTTTCCTTCTTTCTGCATTTTATTTTTTGGGGGAGCAGAAACACAATGGCACACTTTCGCCGTGAAAGCTATTCAGCAAAGCCAACGAAAAATCGGGTTGTCAGATTGGCATAGACGCAAAAAGTCTATATCACATCGTGGGCTGTGTGGGCGGTGCCATCTCCTCCGCCATCCATTGGGCGCTGTAGTCCTTCAGTGTCTGCCCGGTCTGCTCCTGGCAGTAGGCGTCCATCTTCCGAAGCAGAACTGCTTTTTCAACAGCGTTGAGCCGGTATTCCACTGACTCCTCACACCCGTCCGCCCGGTGCAGGTCAACCTCCAGTTCATCGCAGACCTGTCCGGAGGCCATGTCGTAGTTGGCGTAGACGTTCAGGGTATCGTCGTTCTCGCCGGTGCAGACGTGTGTGCCGAACACCGCGTCCACGTCAAAGTTGGTTTCCATGTAAAAATCCAGCAGGCTGTCTATCTCGGATATCTCCTCCGCGAAGGAGATATCCCGCACGGAGAGGTGACCCGCCGAGGTGAGTTCTTTGCCCTCCAGCTTTTCCAGGAACCGGGACATATACTGTTCCGGCCTGAGATAGCTCTTACGGTACGCGTGATAGACGGCGGTGGAGACATCCTGCATGGGCCAGGTCTTCCAGCCGTCAGCATCCACGGTGGAAACCTCCCGCTTGTCGAAGTCCAGATCGAACGCGCCGGTAATCTTATCAGGCGTCTCCATCCGCAGTGCCAGCAGCTGGTCATACTGCTCGGCGGTGACCGGCTCCATTCCAGCGAAGGCGCTCGTCTGGAGCGCGGCGATCCCCGGCCCCTGCTCCTCACGCAGATACTGGCGCAGGAACTTGGCGATCTCCAGGATATCCTCCGTCCTGTCCAGCTGGAAGAACGACCTTTCTCCATTCTCCCGAACACAAAACGCCGTATACTTTCGGGCCGCTTCCTCCGCCGCCCGTGCTTCAGCTTCCTCTTTGTCGAGGCGGGTACGGATTGCCTCCTGTGTCTCATGCGGGACTAACGCCTCATACATGTCCAGGAGCACCCCCTGCATCCGTTTCTCCACGGTGGTGCCCTGCTCCACCAGTACAGAGGAGAGGGCGCTCAGCTTATCCTCCTGGAACCATACGTCCAACTGCACATAGTTGCTCATACGCCGCCCTCCTTCTCATGCTCCGTGGGGGCGGACGCCGGTTTGAGCGCAGCCGCCTTGGGCTGGTTGGGACGGGGCGGACGCTTAGGCCGGGTGGGCGCGGACTTGGCGTCCAGATACTCCCGCAGCGGCTCAGGCACCGTCTGCTCATAGAGCAGACGCAGGGCCTCGTCCATCTTCTTCTGCACTGTGGTGTTGTCTTTTTTCAGATAGAACACCAGCGCTTCCATCTTCTCGCTGTTGAAGGATAGCTTGATTTCGTTGTTTTCCATTCCATCATCCCTCCTACATGATGTGTCCCATTTGGAACAGGGCAGACCCATCCAGACTCTCCGCGGGGGCGGCGGCTATGGTCATCTGGTAGGGACCACTCAGCCAGCGAACGCCGCGCTCATCCAGGAACCTGTCCCCGGTCCGGTTCATGATCTCCAGGTCGAAGTCAGAAGCGTCGACCGTCCCAAGCGCGGAGGGCAGGCCCCGCCCCACATAGACCACGCAGAGGGTGGCCCAGTTTGTGATCTCTGGGTGATCCCGAAGCGAACCTTGATACACCGCGGACTGTTTGACAGTTTCAGCGTCTGTAACAGAGCCGGAGACAAAACCGCTTGCCCAGTACGGCCCGGCGTCTCCGCCCAGAGCAATGTGGGTGAAGCGGATGGGCATCTGAGCGGTCATGCGCACCAGCGACCGCTCCGCCTCATCTCGGGCAAGGTCAAGCCGGTTGTCTTTGCTGGCCCAGGGCAGGTGGGACGCCATGTCCTCCAGCAGTTCCCGCACCACGTTGATCTGGCGGCGGCGGTCGTCGCCGGTGTCCTCCAGCGCGGTCACGAAGTTCCGCAGATTCTGAATGGTTCCCCTCTGTAATTGGAGGGGAGCGGGCACAGCCGCCGCGCTGCCGCTGGCCTGTTCCAGCTCACGGTCGAACTGCTCCATCAGCTTCGGATCGGGGACCTGTTCCTCCAGCCTTGCCATGCCCTGAAGGATGGCGTCTGTCCAGAGGCGGCGCTGGTCCTGCCAGGGGGGAGCACCCTCCGGCTGGTGGCGTTCCCATCCGTTTTGGCGCTCGATGGCGTAGGCGGTGAGGCCCTCGGCCACGAGGGGGATATTGAACCTGTTCACAGCTCCGCACCCCCTATCCCATCACAGGCCCCATGGACTGCTCCGCCTCCATAAAAGCGTCGTGGGCTTCGTTGAACCGCACCAGTTCCTCCGGGTCTACGCCGGTGAGTACGATCTCTGTCCCTTCAGGCGTGTCGCAGATCTCAGACACACGGGCATTGAGCAGGGCGGCATGATCCTCCTGCCCGGCGTCCGTCAGCTCACACAGATTTTCCACCAGCACCGACTGCTCCGCTTCCTCATGGCACAGGAACATCAGCCCGCCTCCTTTCAGCATGGGAAGCAGATCCTTCAGGAGAAGCTCAGGCGCTTTCTTCTCCTGGAGCTGCTGGCAGTATTCCGGATGATACTCCACTTCGATGCAGCCGTCGTGCATATCCACCGCCGATACTTCGGGGCGCTGCTTCAGGGCAGCTCGGAGCATAGAGTCCAGCCCGCTGCCCTCCTGGATTGTCAGATCCAGATGCTCCTCCAGATCCTCGAAATAGACACACCAGTTTCCGCTGGTGGTGTTCTCCGTCCCCCAGCGGATGATAAAGTCCGCCGCCCGATCCATCTGAGCGTTGACGATGTCCCGCATTCCGGGAATGTAGGCCGCGAGGCGGGCGTAGTCATACTTCTCCGCGTCAACGAGCACCCCATCATTGCTGCCCTGGCCCAGCGCCAGCAGGCAGTGGATGATACCGTTCCTGTGGAACATACAGCCCTTGTTCTCCCAAATAAACGGCTGCTCCACCAGTGGGGTGATCTTCAGCCGGCAAAAATCCTCATGGGACAGTTCCACCACTTTTTCGATCTGGCAGTCGTCCATCTGAAAATTGACCGGCTTTTCTGTAAAATTTGCTTTGAATTTCATAGTGCGTTTCCTCCTCTCTGCAATTATGGCAGATAGCTTCTGGGATTGGTCCGCTCTCCGTTGATGCGCACCTCGAAGTGGAGGTGGGGGCCGGTGGAGCGCCCGGTGGAACCGGAGAGGGCGATCACATCCCCGGCCTCCACCGTCTGGCCCACCCGCGCCAGCAGCTGGGAGTTGTGGCCGTACAGGGTAGACAGACCGTTGCCGTGGTCGATCATCACATAGTAGCCGTAACCGCCCTGGTTGTAGGTGGACACGGTCACTGTTCCCGGCAGGGCGGCACGGACAGAGGTTCCGGTGGGTACCGCCAAATCCATTCCGCTGTGGCCCTTCCGTTCGCCGGTGAACGGGTCGCGGCGGTAGCCGAACTCCGAGGTGACCACGTTCCGCCAGTTCTCCCCGATGGGGGAGCAGAAGCCGTCCGCGCCGATGAAGGGCACATCCGACCCGGCGAAGCCGCTGCCGCCGCCCGCCGCTCCATATCGAATCAGGTTATAGATGCTGTCGGCGTTGCTCCGCTGCTCAGCAGTAGGCGTCACACCCATGGCGGCGATATTTTGCCATACGGTTCCCAGATCCTCGATGGGGATGGCGGCAGAGTAGGTCTCCTCTGTCTCCTCCGGCGGATCGCTGCCCTCCACGAGAACCGTGCGGATACGCTCCTCCCAGGTGACAAAGCAGTCCGCAAAGGACTGAGCGTCCCCATGGCTTCCGGCGCCGAAGTACAGAGCATAAAAAATCGCCTTGACGCGGATATCGTCAAGGCTTGTTTCTTCCTCTGTATTCTCGTTGATGGCAGCAATGGCAATATCCAGCTGGGCGAAGCTGGTGCGCATGGCCTCGATGCACAGCCGGTACTCCTCCGGGGTTTCCGCTGGAATGCCGATGGTATCGTAAAAACACAGTTCCACAGCGGTGATGTTGTGCTCGGTGGCGCCGGAGCCCAGAGCGCACAAAAAGGCGATGAGCAGGATGAGGGGGGAGAGAATCGCCACCAGCGTCCAGCCCACCGCTTTTTGCGCCTTTTCATCGGTCAGGATGATGGCGGCGGCCTTTGCGATCAGAGCCGGATTAGCCAAGGGTCATCCCTCCGTTCTCCTGGGCGGGCGCCTGCTCCACCTCTGCCTGCATCTCAGACCAGTGGTCCGCCAGTGCCTGGAGCGTTTCCTCATGGCCGGCGCAGGGCCGTGTCTGTGCCCACTGGCGGTACTGGTCGAAGTCCATGCCGCCGTCCAGCAGCAGCCTGCACACCTCCACCGCGTCGTTTTGGACACAGGCATGGAGCGCACTGTAGTCGTTGGCGTCCACCCACATCCGCTTTTCCAGAAGTTCTTCCGCGATCCAGCTGTCACGGCCCTCATAGGTCAGCATATGGAGTGTCCTTGCTGAACTGCCTCCTCCGGAGATCCCTTTTTCCACCAGCGCAGATAACGTGCGAAAGTCTTTGTCCATAGCAAACTGCTCCAGAAGGAAAGACGGCGCGGCGGCAATCTGCTCCTCGCCGCACCGCTTGATGATCTCCTTAGCAATGAAGCGATGGTCTGAGTGGGCGTAGGAGGCCATTTCGCCAAAGAAGGACGGCTCCAGCTGCGGCACGCTGGCCTGTGCCCTCACCATCATGGACAGGACCTTCTCCGGATCGTTGATATCGATGGCTCTCTTGCAGGCGTTACAGTACGCCGCGTAGTCGATATTGCACCTGTCCCGCATCAGCAGCTCCGTCATCTTCCGGCCCACGGCCCCCGGACGGCCAGCCGCCTCCACCAGCAAGGTCTCCTCCTGCTGGTACGGAACCTTGGCTGCGTACTTCTTGAAGGCTTCCAGTTCGCCGTCCTGGATCGCCAGCACAGCTTTGTCAAAGTCGCTCATCCGCAGAGGGCGCATTCCTACCGTGTTGACATACTCCGTGATGCTCCCGGTCATGCGGCGCAGGAGCTGCTCGGTCTGGCCCATGGCCTGCTCCTGCCGCTCCCGCTGCTCCACCAGCGCCTCGATGATAACCTTTTGCTCCTGCTGGTTCAGATGCACCACAGAACCGCCGGTGTCCTCCTCCACACCGCCGATCTTCATGTATCGGGCGTGGGTGGCGTGATCGCCGTGGAACGCCTTGGTGATGGCGGAGGCGGTGAGGAACATCCTGTCCAGATCGTTGCCGTTCTCACCCAGAGTCTTGCCGGTGATGAAGCTCCTGGTGATGGGCTTTCCATCCTCATACCACTTGAGATATACATCCAGATAGACACCCTCGCTGGCGCCGTAATCGGTGGTGCAGAAGATGTCGGCGTCCTTGGGAATCTCCCGGCCATCTTTCCAGTGGTCGTCCATAAGGAAGTATTCATCGGGCAGGTATCCCATACCATTCAGCCGGTGCTTCAGTTCCTCGAATACCTCCTGCGCCACAGGCTGGCCGGCGTACTCCAGCTTGTGCGGGTTAGCTTCGGAGGGCTTCCACCGCTCCAGTTCAATAATGTTCATTTTTGATCTTCTCCTTTCTCAGCCGCCGTCGTGGCAGTTGCAGGGCAGGTCGTCCTCCGGGAACATCCAGCACATGGCGGTCTGGTTCAGGTCAGCCTCCACGAAATCCCGCCATGCCCAGTCCCTGCCAAGCCCCTTGACCGTGATGAGGTTGGGCCGGGCGCCGTCCTCGATGGCGATAGCCCGGTCATACAGATCCCGGTGCTGGTGGTAAAGGGTGCGAATCTCCCGCTTCTTCATGGAGGGACAGAAAAAGCAGGAGGACTTGCCGGGCAGCGGCAGACCCTCCCGCAATATGGCGGCGACGCAGTCCTCCCGCGTCCAGCCCCAGTCCATCAGAGCGTAGACCTTGGTGTATTTGGAATCGGCCTCGTCGTGTTCACGGGCTTTTTCTTTTCTCTGCATTTCGCCCACGTCATATCCGATGTACTTGAACACCTTTTCTCCCCTGGCCCAGACCTCCCGGCAGGGCGGATAATTGTTGCAGAATTTGTCCTGGGGCTGAATTTTGTGCTTAAGGGAACACTTCTTGTAGCCGTAGGCGATGGCGGGCAGCGTCCCGGAGCGGAGGCACTCCTGCTCCAGCGTCAGGCGATTCCCGTTCCTGTCAGTATAACAGACCGTCTGGATCTCCGGCATCCCGTGACGCGCAAGCCAGTCGTTCATGATAGGGATATATGCGTAGGTGTAGGGCTGCTCCGCCCCAGGATCGGCAAAGAGGATGAGGTCAACGGGGATGCCCTTGTGGTACATCCCAATCAACATGGATGTCGAGTTGACTCCGGCGCCATAAGCTACCACATTCAATGAAAAAACCTTCTTTCTCACTATAATTTTGAGTTGTTCCGGTATGGTCAGGTATGGTAAAATTGAGATATTATTTTCAAATGCCCGCCGTCAGTTGTGCTGTCTCAATTGAACTCTGTTTCGATTTGTTCCTGCTACAAACTGGCAAGACGGGAGACGCGCCAAAACGTCTCCCGTCTTTTGATATGCCTCGGAAAAAATTTTTTGTTGGATAAAGGCAAAACCAGCCAGCTGTGCGTCTAATGGGCAGAAAGGAGGGAGGACACTTGACCGAACAGGAGTACATCCGCCGGGCGGAATCCTTAAAAGAACAGCTCTACCGCTGTGCAGCAGTCTACTTGGGCAGTCCTTCCGATGCTGTGGATGCAGTGGATGAAGCGTTCTACAAGGGCTTCCTGGCCTACTCAAAGCTGCGGCAGCCGGAGTTTTTCGATACCTGGCTCACCCGCATTCTGATCAATGTCTGCAACAGCGAACTGCGCCGGCGCAAGCGAGAACTGGCCGTGGCCGAACTGCCCGAAACGGCCCAGGAGGAATTTGACGCCCTGCCCTTGAAGGAGGCGCTGCGCCGCTTGCCAAAGGATCTGCGGGATGTGATCATCCTGCGCTACTTCACCGGCCTCACCCTGGAGGAGACGGCGCAGGCCCTGGACATTCCACGGGGCACTGTCTCCACCCGGCAGAAGAAGGCCCTATCCCTGCTCCGGCTGGAGCTGACTGACGAATAGAAGGAGGTTGTCAGATGGAAAATCGAACTGTAGAATTTCAGGCCATGATGAACGAATTGGCCTCGCCTCCCAAGCAGCTGGAGGACAGTATGCAGCGCGCCCGGAGACGCGCCCGGCGCACCCGGATGCTCCGCCGCTTCTCCGCTCCCCTTGGGACCGTTGCCTCGGTCGCCGCCTGCTTTGTACTGATGGTGAACCTTTTCCCCACCTTCGCCCTGGCCTGCTCCAGTGTACCGGTCATCCGAGAGCTGGCCGCCGCCGTTGCTTTTTCCCCCAGCCTGTCCGCTGCCGTCGCCCACGACTATGTGCAGTATATTGGGCAGTCCCAGACGGTGGATGGGGTAAAGGTAGATTTGGGATACGCCATTGTGGATCAGCACCAGATGGTATTCGTCTACTCAATAGATGGAGGCAGATTCTATACCAGCCCGGAGCTGCTTGATGAAAACGGGGATCATATTGCTGCCGCCTACTCCACATCCAACGTCAAAGGGGATATAAGCGGGCAGGCAAACGGCATGGAGTCCATGATCCTCTCCTTCAGCGCACCGAACGAACTGCCTGAGCGATTCACCATCAACATGTATTTCCTGGCGGAGCAGCAGCCGGAGACGCCAGCCATGCCCGCTCCTCCAAAGGCGTCCTTGGGAGAGTCGATGGAGGACTGGACAGACCCCAAAAACGACCCCGGCGTTCTGTGCTTTACCTTTGATGTGGCCCTGGATATGAACCGTATCGCCCAGCCCATCACTGTCCCGGTGAACCGCTGGATGGAGCTGGACGGACAGCGCATCCAGGTGGAGCGGCTGGAATACACACCCACCCGCACCATCCTCTACTTGGGCGAGGATCAGGCCAACACCGCCTGGCTCAAATCGCTGAAATTCTGGTTTGAAGACCAGTCCGGCCGCCGGTATAATGATAAGGACGGCTCTCTGGTTTCCAGCAGCACACTGGAATCTCCATCCCAGCTCACCTACTATTTCCAGAGCTTCTACTACGACCCGCCCAAGGGACTGACCTTGTGCGTTGATAAGGCGGAGTGGCTGGACAAGGACGCGCCCCATGTGGTTGTGGACCTGACCAGCGGCGAGGCCACCGGCCTGCCCGCAGGGGTGGAGCTTGTGGAGGTTCGTCCCATCGGAGGCGGTGTGGAGCTTACGATCCTGTCGCCGACGCTGCGGGAGCAGTTTGCCCAGAGCTTTTCCCACACCTATTGGGACCCGGAGGGCGGCGAGCATAAATGGCATCAGGTGTCCACTATTCGCGTGGATGCTGAGGGCAGCGGCAGTGGAGAAGCAAAACACAAAGAGGTCTTTTATCTGGATAACTACTCCTGGGACACTGTAGAACTGGAATTGAGCTATACCAGTGTGGCCGAGTATCCCGAGCCTGTCCGGGTATCGCTGGCGGCAGAACGATAAAAAACTATTACCGTCCGCCTGCCTTCCCGAACAGCTCCGCCTTATGGGGCGGGGCGTGGACTTCCAGGAGATACCGCTCATTGCCGCACTTATAGAGGCAGACGCCCCGCTGGGGGTAGCGGATCAGCTCAAACTCGGACTCCTCCAGCTGGAGGTTGTCCATATAGAACCGCTTATCCACACTGCCGGCGTTGAAGAGGAACTGGTGGGTGGGGATGGCGAAGAGAGGCCGGGTCAGCTCCCGGATGCCGTCCACATCGAAGTCCTCCAGATTCTGACTAGCGAGGATGAGGGCGGATTCTTTCTTCCGCACCCGCTTGAGGGTGTTGCGGATATACTCAATGGTGGTCACGTTGGAAAGCCAGATGTACAGCTCGTCCAGCGTGGCCACGGTGTTTCCCTCGGTCAGCAGTTTGTCGCTGAGGTAGGAGAGGACATTGAAGAGCATGGCGTCCTTGACGTTCCGGCTGGCCTGGAGGAGACCCTTCACGCCGAAGACCAGGAAGCGGCTGGACGTGATGTTGGTGTGGCCGTTGAAGAACTTGCTTTCGGCGCCCCTGCACATGGAGTGGAGGCCCAGCAGGACTTCCTGCAGCAGTTCCCGCGGGTACAGCGGGTTTTCCTCTCTGTCATAGTGCTGGTAGGCGTCCTCGATCACATCGTAGAGGTCGGAGAGGATGGGGAAATCATCGGGCCGCATGGACTGGAAATCCGTGTGATTGTTGAGTCCCCACTTCCTGTACAGCCGTTCCAGCATCAGCTCGATGGTGTCGATGTGGCGGTCAGAAAAGTCCTTATAGGCCCGGAAAAAGTCCTTGAGGAAGGAGATGTGCTGGCTCAGGCGCGTCCGCTGCCGGAAGGCTGCCGGGGCCTCCGGGTCATCCTCGCCATCTGTATCCCACAGCTTGGGTTCCAGGGGATTGATGATGTACTGTCCGCTCATAAGATCGGCAAAGCAGCCGCCCAGGTTGGCGCACAGGTCGATGAGCTCATGCTCAGGATCGAGGCAAAGGGCGGACTTGCCGCTCTCCAGGATGTTGCACAGCAGGAGCTTGAGGAGATAACTCTTTCCCTGTCCGCTGTTGCCCAAGATGAGGACGCTGGCGGTGGTCTTATCCTCAGCGCGGCGGTCCAGATCCACGATGATGTTGGAGCCGTAGCGGTCCCGGCCCACATAGAAGCCGTTGGGATCGTTCTTGCCGGAGTAGTTGAAGGGGAAGAGGTTCGCCACGCTGGAGGCGGGCAATACCCGTTCATAGAGGGAGCCGAAGATGTTGCTGCCGGCGGGGTTGGAGGCGAGGAAGCCCTCCCGTTGGCGAAGGAGGACACGGTCGGCGTTCAGCTTGGAGCGGGTCAGCTCGGCGGTCACATCGTCCCGAAGGGTGCGGAGGCTGTCCGAGTCCCTGGCGGAGAGTTCGATGAACACGGCGCAGTGTACCAGCGGCTCCCGGTTGCGGTGCATGGTGGTGATGAGTGCGGCCACGTCCTGGAGGTTGGCCTCCGCCGTAATACTCTGCTTCATGTCGTTGGTGTTGCCGCGCTCCATGCGGCTCTTGTTGGTGGCGTTGTGGAGGATGGCGTTCTCTTCAGCCGGTGTGACCTGGCGGGTATAAATCCGCAGAGTCACGCCGCTTTTCTCGCCCAGATGCCGGAGCAGGGCCAGTTCCTCGGTGCTGGTGGGGTAGCCCCGCAGGGCCAGGGTGCAGTGATACGCGCCGCCCAGGATATAGCTGTCCGTGTTGAACTTCACGGCGGCGGGGGCAATCATGTCCAGGAAGTCCTTGGGCGGTACAGCTTCTGGTTTTAATGCTGCTTTTTTCTTCCTTTTTATCTGCTTTTTAGCCATTGGCGCTCCTTTCCCCGTCAAAGCGGTCAAACTGCTCCGTGGTCACGTCCTGCTGGTAGTACACCGCCAGCAGACGCATCATGTCCTGCTCCTCCGCCATGCGGACGTGAAAGCCGCAGTCCCGGACGCGCTTCTCGATCTGCTTCAGGTGTCCGGCGTCCTCGGTGGACTTTTCCTCCCTGCGGTAGACGAGGGCGAACTCCCGCGCCGAGGCGGTGGTGGACTGGATCTCGTCCAGGTGGCCCATGTCCTGCCGGAGCAGCTCCCGCAGGGCGGGGAGATCCTCCTGCTCCAGCCGGGCCTGATAGTGGTGCTTGTTGCTCTGGAAGGATTCGCGGGAATCCAGGGCCAGCAGCTCCACTGCTTCCATACCCCGCAGCAGCTCCGTCAGGGCGCGGACGCGGCCCCGGACCCCCTCGGCGGACAGGACGGAGAGGTTGTCCGGGCTGACCAGATAAAAAACCAGCTCACCTCTGGCCGTCTTCAGGCCGTGATCGGTGAGCTGGTCAATTCCCATGAGCTGCCGGGTGGACAGATGCCGCCGCAGCTCTTTTTTCTGTTTTCGGTTCAAGTGGATACCTCCTACATCATCTGCATTCCCATACCGGGAGGTGCAGGAACTTCAATAAACTCCTGGGAAGGCTTGCTGGAAAACATATCCTGCAAAAACTGCCGGCCTCCCAGTTGTGCCGCTTTCTGAAACGCCCGGTTGAAGTCACCGCAGTCCATGACCGCTTTCCGGGTAAAGAGTGCTTCTCCGATATGAGGAAACGCCCCCTTATAGGTTCCAACAGAGAGTTCCCCTCCCGGCTGGATTCGGATATAGATTCCGTCCTCTCCGCCGAAATAGTAAAGCGCGCCGCGGCCATTCAGACTTGTGATTTTATCCTCAGTCCATTGAAAGCGGCTGTTTTCTGTGACAGCCAGCCACTGTCTCATTTCTGCGTCTGTCATTTTTGTGGGGCCCTCCACTCGTAATATTGCTGGTGCAGGAACAGGAAGCAGACGGCACAGCGCAGGAAGTCCAGGATGCTGGCTCCCTCCATGCGGATGGAAAGGAATGCGTAAAGCACCGTCAGGATCATCAGGAGCATTCCAGCCCCGTTCGCCAGCGCCAGGACAGAGAATAAAAACCCGATGCCAATGACCGCCACGTCCCGCAGCTCCCACAGCCACAGCTTGGGTTTTGCTCTCAGGTTATCAGGGTAGATATACATTTATTGTTGTTCACCTCTTTACTTTAGCCGGGTGCAGCGCCAGCGCGTGTTTATTCTTGCCAATCTTGCCAATTCCAGATTTTTATGGTATGCTTGAGCCATAAAGCGTGGGAGGTTTCTTTATGACACCGCATTTTTTTGAAGCAGAAATCAATTCAGTTGGTTACTTCACCTTTTTACTTCCCGCTTCTGCAGCCCTTGGAATAAACAGTGACAAAATTCTGGAGGTTAGTGTGGACTACGGCGCTGCGCTGGATAGAGATCAGATCACGGCAAACGCATGGGCGCGGGAGCAGAATGGCGTGATCAAAGGATTTATTTATACGGTTCATGTTGCGCCTGGAGAAAATGAACAGGAGCGCATCGTTGAGGAATTAAACAGCTGCGATGCGTTCCTGTCGAATCTGACGCAGTTTGTTGCAATGCTTGACCGGCAGCAATAGAGCTTAGACCAATAAAACACATCTGCCCTATATCATGGGCAGATGTATTCTGCGCTTATTCGCTCTCGACGCCGTTTTCCGCCTGATTTTCCTCCTCCAGCGCCCGCTGGATGCAGTCCAGGAAGAAGGCGTTCTGTTTGATGCCCTTCCGCTTGAGGTAGTCCTTGAACTGATCGAACAGCTCGGTGGACACCTGGAAGGCTACGGTTCTCTGGTTCTCTTTCATGGTGGGTTTACCCTCCTGTTCATAATATTTTGTAATGAGATCGGTCATGTACTGACCCAGTGTCTGCCCGGACGCTTCCTGCCGCTCCCGCACCTTGGCGTGGAGGGACTCAGGGATCTGGGCGCATAGGTTTTTTGTTTTCTCTGCCATATAGGACTCTCCTTTCCTGGGTGGTATGGCAAGCATATCGGAAACGCCGGACAATAGCTATTCACACATACCAACAAAGAAGTTTTTGCAAGACGAAGCAAAACTGACAATGCTATTTTACAGGAGTGACCGCCATGGCGATGCCCCGCATAATGTACTCTACACAAGGAATTGCGACCGAATTCCCGAGGGCTTTATAGCGTGAGGAGTCGGAGGCCCCCGGCAGGTCTGTCCAAAAATCGGGAAAACCCTGGAGCCTCTCACATTCCAGCGGTGTCAGTCTCCGGATGAGCAGAGGACCATCAACAATCAGCTTATCCTGTCCCACATACTGGCTGTTGGGGCCTTTTCGGTCGCTGCTGGTCAGTGCGCCCACCGTTTCCTGATACGCTGGCTGACAGACGAGGTCGGTAGCGTCCTTATGTTGGCGGGCGCTCTCGGTAGACGCAACATCGTCGTCTTTGAACACATCCACTCTCTGCCGCGAAAAGACCGCATGGTGATCTGTGGCGGTCAGCGTGTAGGCGATGCCCTCCTGACAGCCAAGGCCGTTGCCGCCGTTCTGAGGCTGGCGGTCGATGACGTTGCCGGAGATACAGATCGGTTCCTGCACTTGCAGAGCAAGAGGGAGATTGTTGCCCCCTGTATTTCTTACCCTTTCTGTTGACATGATTCATTCATCCTTTCATTTGAAAAAATTTATGACGCAAACAGCTGTGTTGCAGTTGCTTTGCGCCTATAATCAAAAAACACGACTGGATTCGTTGAAATCCAATCGTGTTAATTGCAAAGGAAAAGTTTTGCTAATAGATATCACCACCGGCTGCGGCTACTTTATGCATAAGCAAATGAATTTTTCCGCGAAGAAGTTCGATTTCATATTTCATCTGCTCATTTTCGGTGAGTAATCGCTGGATATATCCATCCTTCTCTGCAAGCAGAGTAGCGATGTCACGTGGTTTCCTTTTCGATGTAGGTGGAGATTCAACCCAAGCGGGCTTTGAAATACCGTATTCCACTAACACCTTACGGATATGTGGTTTGGCGAAAACCGATCTTGATAGGCCAGTAACTTCCATGAGATCCCGGATCTTTATGCTATAGCCTTGGGCCTCCAATCCAACTATGGCACTGGTCACAATTTCTATGGTATTGTTTCGTGTCCGCTCCTGCTTCTCAACAAGGGACTGGGGGAGTTTTTTCTTTGTCATGGATTTACATCCTTATCTATCTTTTTTAATACGCATTCAAACAATTTAACATTGCGTTCTGCATTTTCTCGAATAAGAGGAAATTCGCGGAATTTCTCCTGCTTTGCTTTCCATAGCACAATTTGTTCAATATAATAATCCCTCTGTTCCGCATCAGGTACGAAGAATTTGCACTCTAAGCAGTTCCACATGTCACTTTTACAACCAGTGATATCACTACAAATCCCACCTCGTACTCTATGTGCCCGCAAGTTTTTTAGTAGTCTCTTTTCCAATTGTTCGTTCATATTCAGTATTCTGCCGCCAAAGAGAATATATCGTTCATCCTGGCTGCCAGATTCTCCGTAAACGAATTTCTGTTTCTCTATGATTGTTTCCGGTTTCAAGTCAAGATGAGCATAGGCATTATAGATCATGGCATCACCATGGTGCCCGGTCATATCTGCGATTTGAGCGGCAGTAAAGCCAGCAGCCAGCCGATCAGTGATTCCATTATGGCGGAATTGGTGAGTTGTTACTTTATATGGATTACCATTTTGATCTCGGACTCCATATCTCACACAAATATCCTGAAATCTGGTTCGAACAGTGTCGCGTGTAGCCACAAAACACAACCTTGTATAATATGGCTTTTCTCTGCGAAAAAGGTTGCGTTGACGATAAGTAAACAATGCACCTTGTTTGTTATCTGGCATATATTCTTGTAGTTGTCGGGCGGCCTCTTGCTGCTCTTCGATAAGCCTGATAAGGTAAGCGGCTATCCCCTTTTCCTCCAGGTGGATACTTCGTGTAACTGGCCGACGCCATCCACCGTTCTGCTTCCATGTGGGGATAAACAGAACATATTTCCCATCAAATCGCTTTAAGCATTCAATTGGCATTCCTACAACTTCACTAATGCGCGATGGAATTAATCTAAGAATCCAATAGACACAGCGAAGGTAAAGATCTATCTCATCTTTTTTAAATATGTGGTCGAGCTGATTAACCACATCCTCCGGAATGTATTTTTCATAGTATTTCCTCTGACGGCAGTACGGAGATATTGAAAATGGATTTTTAAATTGCTTGTTATCCCAACCATTCATTGTTTTGAAAAATGTGCTCATAGAGGACCATATTCCAATATTTGTGGCTTCCGCAAGTTCCCGGCTTTCAAGATGCTGATAAAAGTCAGCAACTGCAAACTCATTGCAGGTGCATAATTCGCCATTTTCCTTGTAGCTTGTCCAAAAATCAAAGAATCGAATAAGATCCCCAATATATGTCTTTACAGTTGCGATCGATTTGTTCTGCACAAGGCTGATAATCGCAAAATATTTCACGGCGTCCTTATGCAGGGCGGGTATCCTGTCGAAATATAATGTATATGTTCCAGTTTTTTCAGCTGGAGAACGCCGCAGGGTGTCACAGATCCATTTGTCTGATGTAAAACACACATCCACCCCCAATTTCTCCGCAAACCTAATGTATTCTGATTTTTTAGTGTCACTGAAAGTTTCTGCTACAACGGCACTATTCATGGAGTGGTTCCTCCTTCCTGAATTGCTTTCACAATGTTTTCATATCCGTTGAGCAGACGAAATTCTTGTCTATATTCGGTATAGTTTGTGTAATCCGAGATACCTTCGGCTATATAAGTTGAAATTAGCTTTTTAACGACAATCTTTTGCTGGTTCAGAAGTTCTAACCAATATGGGAGGTACTGCTTCCCTGTGCATAAATTTCGGCAATTGATGCAGTTATAGAGGCTTTTTCTATTTTGGCAAGGGCCATCTGCTGCTTTAATCATACAGAACCCAAGTTCTACTCGCCGCTGTTCCAACCTAAAGTCAGCATAGAGCAGTTTCCGCTCTTCCTCAGTGTAATTCTCCAACTGCTCATTTGAAATAATCAATTCAAATTTCTCTAAAAAGAAGCGTGTATTGAGTTCGGCCAGTTTCATCTTCCGGACTTCAGCATAATATTTTGCTGCTGTATCGCTGCAAAGATGTCCGAGCCAATATGCCAGTTCTGCTGTTGTGGCTCCATTTTCAATCAATTTGACCGCAATGGTTTTTCGGAATTGTCTACTGGTAAAGTGCCACAACTTGCCATCCTCGTCGCAGATATTGTGTTTTTTGATAAGATATCGTACGCTTTTGATAAACGGTTGGGAATCCATAACTGTCGTAGCATACCCCAGTCTCTCACTCAGAAAGATATACGGAGATTCAACTGTTTGTCTTCTGATTTGTGTGGAAGAGATATGCGCAGACAATTCATCTGCTAAGCCTTGCGGTATCATAATCCTGTGATAATCCCCGGCACCGTGTCTACGCCTTGATGTGAGAACCTTATGAGGCTTGAATTTCAACTGGAATATACCAGGATACCGGGATGTTTCAATACAATCTTCCTCTAAAAAGAACACTTCTTTGAGCCGTAGACCAGTATTTGAGAATATGTCGTATAACAGTTTATGGAGAGGGGGTAGCTCCTTTGAGCATTGATCTAACTGTTCAACTACCTCTTCAGGAATTATTGTTGTAGGAGCATTATATTGTCGCAAATTGTGGAAGGAAATTATTGTAAATGGATTCATATATGGCTTGGGAGCTTTAAGCTTGCTATCACGGAAGTCTCCTATTAAATAATCAACAACTCGTCTGATGCTGTTTACTGCTTTGGATATATAGTATTGTGATAGAGATGTACCGTCATCTTTAGTCGTTCTTTCAAGAGATATAACCAACATTTTGGCGTCCGTCTCTGTAATATCCGCAAAGAATTTGATATTCGGATTGTTTTCTACCAATGTGTTTAGGGCCAAGTATTGACAGCAGAAGAGTGGAATATTAATTTTTCCCCTGCTTTCAAAAGTATATTTAAGGTAGAACTTCATTTCATAGCGTAGCGAAGGTTGGCTTATCTTCGTAAAATCAACGGTTTTCAACCGTAGGATCTGGCCATGCAACTCGTATAGCCTCCACACATCGGTTCGAATATTGATTTGAAGGTTGTTTTCTGCAATAAATTTGCGACGCTGAATTTCTCGCTCTTTTTCTACTATATCAATCAGAGCTATTCTAAATCCCTCTTCGTATAGAGATAGCGAGGCCATCTCATAATGAAAGATTGACAGGATTAGCGCACTATGGGATATTTGCTGTCTTCTACAAGTAAATTTGGCGGCCATCACAGACAGGTATTGTTCCAGGGCAGGTTTGTCCGCCAACAAGTAATTGATAACCTTTGTAACTCCAGTTGTTTTTGTTATATCTGCCAGACTTTGAGCGTTTTGCATGGCAATTTGAATGGCCTGTCGATGCATATCAGTTAACGGTTCTGTTTTACCCCTCATATTCATCTCCCTTGTGCAACTTTTCCATCACTGATTTCGCTATAATCTGATTATTATGGTTGCGGTAGTGATCAATAGAAGAGAAACTCCTCCATCCGAAGCTTTCCATAATAATTCCATCTGTGATACTGTCCTCTGGGTGTAGAGCTTGGTGCTCCAAAAACTCCATAGCTTTAGTACTTCTTCCATTATGTGTTCGTATCTTGCTCGGATCAAGACCGGCGCGTTCCGCACAGCGCTTTAAAATCTTTAGATAATTGTGATAACGGAGAGGGGTACCCTGAGTCCTACCAGAATTTAGATTAATAAATAGGTATTGACTGATTCGTCCACTCTCTGTTTCAGCAACTGCTCGTTCGGTTTGGATGTATCTATCAATAATGTTACAGGTCTTTTGGGGGAGCGCAACAACACGCAGAGGGTTGCTTTTCCTATTTGCATTAGCTCGGCCCTTTGATCTTGTGGGCTGGACGATACGATCCGTTGCGTTGTAACTGTCAAGGGTAATACTCAAAACTTCATCAATACGGAATCCTTCAAAAGTCAGGCGTAGGACGGCCTCATCCCGAAGCGTTAGAAAATTGTTGCAAAGGGCATCCTTGGTTTCTTTGTCATACCATTTGATATAATCACGTCCTGGCTTTAGCATAGCAACGAACCCATCTACCAAATAGCTGTACTCATAGTTATATATTTGGCCGTATAAAAAGGATTTGTTTGCCCTTATGCTCTTACTGTGCCACAACATTTCGGTCTGATTGATTTCATCCAACCATCTGTAAAAGCTAGTTATCACCGTAATATAGGATTTAAGTGTTGAACTACTTATAGTAGATTGAACAGATAATATCTTTTCATCCTGTAGATGTCCAAAAACTAAGTGTTGTAAGAACTGTCGAACGTGATGGTTAGTAGCCGCCTCAAATGACGTACTATGATCATCAAGCCAATTCAAAAAAACAGCTAGTTTCATAGCATATTCTTTTCCAGTGCTCATTTTCTTTATGCTTTTAAGTTCAAGCCATTGATTAATACGGAAATATGGTATATGATTGTTTATAATCATGTATCGTTCATAGTGCATTCCCTCATCTGTACTGAACCTGAATTTCACGGCACGAAATTTTTTCCGCTTAACTGTAGCCATTTTTTATATCCTCTCGTTGTTTAGTAAGAGTCAGTAATCTGTCAGCAATTTTATCACACATGTGATGAAAGATTCAACTATATTGGGGGTATATATTATGATTGTAGTATTAGAAGGAATTGATAACTGTGGAAAGACTACGACTTCTGAACAATTGTCACAGTATTTCAAGAGAACAGGTCGTTCAGTACATATTTCGAAAGAATTAACAACTGATGTAGGTTCTTTAATCAAAAATGCATCTTCTACTTCGCCCTTTTCACCAATTATGAAAACTTTTCTATTTGCCGCTGATAGACAATTGAGATTGGAGGAAATTGAGAAGAGCAACAAATATGATGTTTATATTTTTGACAGATATTTATACTCTGCAATTGCGTACAGAGAGGCTGAGGGGATTGATAGACACTGGGTTCAAGAGATTAACCGATTTATTCCTCCTTTTGATATAGGTTTTTATATTGACATCTCACCAGAAGAATCTATACGTAGAAATACAGATGCAAAATTTAATATACACTATTCTCTTGAATATTTATCTCATGTGAGGGAGAGTTATTTACGAGAAGTCAAAGATGGAAATTTGATTATGATTGATGGAATGTGTAATAGTGAAAGAGTTTACCAGCAAATCATTGATACTCTTTCAAAAAGGGGGTACTAAAATGAGAGAGGTGTATATAGCATTACGATTGTTTAACTTTAATGATAAAATACAAGCCGAACTGTTTGAACAAGAGCTACTCAAGCATCAAGGTATAGAATCCTTTATGCCATTCAGAGATACAAATGAAAATCAGCTTTTCGGAGAGAATCGTACACGCATTATTTATGATGCAGATATACGACATTTAGACTCTGGAAATGTTAGTGTGGTTGCTGCTCTATTTGATGGTATATGCAAGGATGAAGGAATATCGTTCGAATTAGGTTATGCATTTGGTCGTAAAATTCCAATTTACGCCATAAATACTGATTTCATATGGTATTCTATTAAGGACAAAGAGTTCCTTTTTGATCCAGTCTTAGAATTCATGCTTAATGGGTATACCCATGTATATTCAATTCCTGAACAGACTCCTTTTTTAAATGCTCTTTATCTGGGACAGGAGAGTGCATTTAAAGATGCCGCAACTCATATTGCAGAAATAGTTTCCACAGGAGCAGACAGTGAAATAAAGTATAATGAACTTTTGTATAATGAGAGAACAGACGTCACTATTGAATTTGGAGGCGGAAGATATGAATACCAAAGAGAATATGCAACGCAGATAGAGCAAATATTGAAATCCAATGGACTGCGTGTATTAGTTACGGATAGATTTTATCCGACTAATACAGAAGAAATTTTAAGGCGTGGTATACAAGATACAAGGAAAGTTTACCAGTCCGATATTTTTATTTTTATAGGGGATGAGTTGGAGTTGAATTCAGGTACAGCTGCTTTATTAGGATTCGCAAGGAGTTTGAGGAAAAAATGTATAATGTATGAAAGTAGTTCTGTGGAAATTCACGGAGAAAATGGACATAAAATGCGGAAGAATTTAATGATAGATTTTTCTGTGGACAAAGTCGCTTCAAACTTGAATCTGCTTATAGATTATATTATGGAGAGAAAACAAGATGGAAAATAGAGAATTAGAATTTGAAATTCTAAAAGGGGAAATATTGGCGTGTCGCTTATGCGAAAAGAAATTTGGTTTTGAACCCCATCCAATTATTTTAGGTAACCCACGCTCTAAGATTATGCAGATAAGTCAGGCACCTTCACAAAATGTTCATAAAACATTAACCCCGTTTGATGATGCCAGTGGGAGAAAACTAAGAAATGAATGGTATAAAATTGATGACGAAATCTTTTATAACCCAGATAATTTCTTTATATCTGCCATTGCACAATGTTACCCTGGGAAATCCCCCAGTGGAGGAGATCGTTTGCCGCCGAAGAGTTGTGCAAACAAATGGTTGCGAAAAGAAATGTCCTTAGTTAACAACAAAATTTATTTGCTTTTAGGCGGAAAAGCGGCAGCATTCTTTTTCCCAAAAGAGGATTTCTCAACCTTAGTTTTTAAAGATAATGTTATAAATGATAAACCCGCATATGTTCTACCACATCCGTCTCCTTTAAATGCAAAATGGTTTAAGGATCACCCTGATTTCCTTGAAAAACGATTGGTTGAGATCAGAGCGGTTATACATAATGTTCTTGAACTGGACTGATAACTTGCGCCCTATACGATTGTATGGGGCGCAAGTTATAGTCGATAAACATACTTTTGTTTGTAATTGAGAATTCTCAATCATGTTAATTCAGTATCGTACTCATTAGGTTCAGAAAACCCAGTGCCACCGCGATTCGTCAATGTGGGGGATACTTTGTGCGGTCCCGTATATCTCGCATCAATGCCGTGATTCTCAAATAGTTCAATAACCACGCGCGCTTCTGCTTCCTGCTGCAGCCCCATGACCAGCGGCTGATGCCCATGCTCCTGGGCCCGCAGCGTCCCCGCCACATCTTCAGAGCAGGCCATAACACTGCCGCCCTGGTCATTGAGGCAGATCAGCGGCAGATGAGCGCCCATCTGCGCCCGGAGCGTAGGCGTCATATCGGTTGTGAGATCCATGCGCTGGCCTCCGTGATCCGTGAGACAGAGAATGGACGGCACCCCGCTTTCCGAGGCTTTCAAAGTGGGAGCGCACTCCTTCTGATAGCCGATCCCGCCCGCTGTGGGTGCGGCTCCGGCGCAGAAGCCTGCTACAAACAGAAGCCCGCCCGGTTTTTGTTCTCCGCTATTGATGGTTGGCGAAACACCAAGCGGTGTGGATATACGTCTTTGCTGATTATCCCAGGGCGTCAAACTTCCGGTTGCCCCAGCTGTGAAAAGCAAACCGCCAGGATTCCGTCCGCCGCCTCCGTCCGCGCTGGCCAGGGTGGGGGCCTTGCTCTCCGGGGTGAAGATGCGGGCCTGCTGGGTGTCCCAGGGAGTGAGGCAGTCCTGCGCAATGAAGGTCTGCTGCTTCATTCCCGGCTGGGTGCTCAGCGCGCCGGCCACATTGTGGAGATCCCGTACCTCGTTCCTCTGGTTGGCGGCGAAGGCGATGGGTTCAGAGGCCGGAGCCGCCAGTGGAATCAGCCCCGCCTGTGCCATCAGCGCCGCTTTCAGTTGGGGCGGCAGCTCCTTCCCACGTTCCCTCGCCCTGCGCAGGATACCCAGGCAGGCGGTTTTGCTCAAATAGTATTTGCGGGGCGGAGCGTCCTGCAAAATCTGCGATAAGGAAAATACGTCTTCTTCGCTGAGGGGTGCGGGGCCAGTATTGAGCATCGAAGACCCGCCAGGCCAGGGAGAAATCACTTCCCAGTAGGATTCGCCCAGCAGGTTGCCATGCCCAGGGGTGAGGTCCAGGGACATAAACGGAATTGTTCTTAATTCGGACGATCTCCTCGAGGACGATGCGGAAGTCCTCCCCCTTGGGGGTCCCTGAGCTGAATGCGCCGGGCACGTTCTCCCAGCACATCCATCGTGGGCGAACAGCGAGCCCTGTCCGTCCTCGTTCCATATCTGCATTTCGCATCTCCTTCACAATTCGAATTTGTTCCATAAAAAGGCCGGAACGGGAACCGGTCAAACCGGCCCTCGCTCCAGCCACACTGAGATCCTGACAGGGTGAGCCGCCGCAGATGAGGTCCACAGGCGGCAGTGCTGCCCCGTCCAACTTGGTGATGTCCCCCACATGGATCATGTCGGGAAAGCGGTGTTTTGTTACTTCGATGGGGAAGGCTTCGATCTCGCTGGCCCACAGGGGCGTGATCCCGTTCCGGACCGCCGCCAGAGGGAAGCCGCCGATCCCATCGAAGAGGCTCCCCATGGTGAGCATTTTTCTCCTCCTGTCCTTATTTCGCTGCCGCCTGCACAACGGTGCGGGTAGTATTGACGGCAGCCTGGGCGGTATAGACGGCGCTCATGATATTGGCTCTGGTGGTGGTGTCCAGACCGAAGGTCCCGGCGATCCTGGGCACCTCACCCGCGGAGAGCATGAGGCCCAGTCCCAGCAGAGCGTGGTCCTTAAACACCATCAGGCCCGCTACCAAAATGGTGGATTGCAGGAAGGCCGTCAGGCACAGGCCAATCACCTGTTTGCTCCACTGGACAAAGCCGTCTGTGTAGCCTCTGGGGACGCTGAACATATAGAGGCTTCCCACGGCGATCTGGATGAGCAGGATGCCGCCTCGTTTGAGGTTGGCGAAAAAGACCTTAATCACAGCATAGGCCATCATGATGATGCAGAACAAAAGCATGATCGGGCTGGTGAGGACGCTCAGGCCAAAGCTGGGCGCGCCCGCCATATCCGCAAGGCTCTCCACGCTCATCAGTTCCTCAATGATCCGTTCTCCCACAGTGCCGATGCTGGTTCCGGCTCCGGTCAAGCCAATTGCGAAGGTCCCTTGCAAGGATACCGACAGGGCGTAGAGCCGCACAGGTACTACGGTGAACAGGCTCACCGCCATGAAGCCCTTGATGGCGTTCAGCGCCGTATGCTGGAGATTGCCTCTGCCGGTGGAGTATTCGATGCCGAACTCGAAGCCGGAGACCACCAGGCTGACGCCAAACAGCGCCCAGCCCAGCTGAGAGAAAAACAGGACGATGGCGCTGACCCAGTCCAGCTCGAACAGCTCCACGCCCATATTTCCCATCTCGGCAAAAAAGTTGCCGAGGAAGCCCACCACCTGTCCATAGAACCAATCGACCAGATTGTCCATGATGGTGGAGGCTACAAAGTCGAAGATAAAAATTGGGTATCACCTCTTTTCTGAATCAGGCTCCTGAAAAAGAAGCAGATAGTTTTCCGCCGCCTCCCAGAGCGTGTCAAGATCCAGAGCAGGGCGGCAGATGCCCCACTCTGGATCAGACCCGCAGCCTGGAGTTTCCCGCTTTCGCCGCAAAGGCAGATCGTGGGAGTGGATGGTTACCGAATCAACCGGCCCGGTGTGCCGGTTGAAAACTGTCAGCGTTATTCCGTTATAATAGCCTCCGCTGGAGGCAAACTCGACCTTTGCAAGATTCCAGCTGTCCAGCCGGACATAGCAGACGGCGCCAAGACAGACAGCGTCTGGACGGCGCCTGGCCACAGCTTGCCGAAGCTCCTCTCCGAACGGCATATTTGCTGCCGGGCCCCATCAGATCCCGATGATGCCCCAGATGTAGTTGGGGGCGGTAAGGGTAAAGACCAGGCAGGCAAAGAGGATCACCGGCCCAGTCCACTCAAACTGGCCATGCTTCTTGTAGTCGAAGTAAGCCATACCTAATTTGGTAAAGAAGGCGATGGCCAGGACCATATCCAGCGCGGGAAAGACCACATTTTCCACCACGGTCTTGATCTGGGTCGCCGCATCGGTCCAGGTACTCTCCACCGCGGAGGCCACATCCCCGGCGGCGAAGGCGGGGGCGCAGCAGAGGGCCGCCACCACCATGGCGGCGGCAAGGATACGGAACATTTTCTTGAACTTCATGTTGATTTTCCTCCCTGTGTTCAAATCAAATTTACAGACGAGGAGCCGCCCTTGACAGGCGGCTCCCCATTCAGCATGGTCAGACCGGCTCAATAGCCGGTGCGAGGCAGGGGCTGGGCGGGCTTGTAGACCTTGGTGACCCATCTGCTGGTTGCCATGATCCACTGACCGTTGTACACACCGCCTACATCCGCCTGGTTGACGAACTGGGTCCCTCCGGTGAGCCAGGACACTACATTGCAGTACACCTTGGGCACCTCCACCTGCCGGAAATTGCCGGGTACGATGCCGAAGGAAACCATAAACTCGGTGACGTACTCGTTGGAGGCCAGTCCCAGCGCGGCGGGGGAGGCGTCCAGCACATGGTTCTGCATGGTGCTCAGGTTGTCGTACATGGTGCGGTACTCGCCGTTGAGATTGGTCTTGAACACGATCTTGTAATTCCCCTGGACGTTGTAGGTTCCGGTGACGATCTTGTCCAGCCGCACTGCCTGGGTGGGCAGAGTGTCCCTCCAATAGAAGGAGGTGAGCGCCGTGGTGGAATTGTTGGCGATGCCGGAGAAATCATAGCGTATCTGCTGGCCGGGCATAACCTCCACGAAGCCGGTTTTCTTAATGCTGACGTTGGTGTACAGGGCCTTGTTGGTCATGGCCGTCTTGACGATCTGGCCGGCGTGCTCGATCTCCACCTCAATGGGGGTTTTGTCCAGCCCGTAAAAATCGGCAGCCTTGGATTCCACAATTTTGTATCGCCCTAACGGCAGAGGCTTTGATACAGCGACGCCATTTTTATCGGTGCGGATAGTATCCACCAGATTGCCGGTGCGGTAGTGGTAGATCTCGAACTCGGTACCAGGGATAGGCGTACCGGCGGGCCAGCCGTTCATGGAGTTGTAGTCCTCAGAGGTCTTGGTGATCTGGATCTGCCCGGTGATGGCGGTGTTCTCCCAGGTGATCTCGGTAGTGGTCCCATCAGTGACATAGACCGTCTTCAGCTGGGTATCCACCAGATAACCGTCATTCTCCAACTCCCGCAGGTAGTAGCGGCCAGAGCCGGGCAGGTCGTCGATATGGACGTAGCCCTTGTCATCGCTGCTGTACTGCCCGATGGGATTCTTGTTGGCGTCATAGAGGAGGAAGGTCACCCCGTAGATGCCCTGCTTGGTAACGCTGTCGACCTTGTGAATCAGGATGCCGCTGACTGCCCGATTGGTGACGGTGACTGTGGTGGCTTTGCCGTCCCGGACGGTGAAGTAGGTGGGGGTGGCGTCCAGCTCGAAGCCCTTGCCGGCCTCAATCTCCACCGCGTAGTAGTCCCCGGCATCCAGATCCAAGTGGGCGCGGCCCTGCTTGTCGGTGGTGATAGTGTCCACCAAGCCGCCGTCCATGCGGCGGATCTCAAAGGTGGTGTTGGGGATTCGCTGGCTCTTGTCAGCCTCGTTGACCTTGATCAGCTCCAGCCCGCCCACAGGCGTGTTGTAGAATTTCAAAGTCTGAGCGTCTCCTACCTTGATCTGGATGGACTTGGGGGTGGTGTCCAGCAGGTAGCCGTCCAGGGTGCGGATCTCCTTGGCGATGATGGTCTTGCCGGGTTCCAGGCCCTCGATCACGATCCGGCCATTCTCGTCAGTCACATACTCGCCATTGGCGCTGCCCAGCACCTGCCCGTTAGATTCGGTGACCAGGAAGGTCACGCCCTTCAGGGGGGTGGTGGTGCCGGTGATGTACTTCT
>OFGI01000514.1_pt1 | contig 26446 bp, 34 predicted proteins | sample 1521751 | NCBI WGS metagenome assembly OFGI01 (sample SAMEA3504115, study PRJEB24116) | mouse gut metagenome | biome: mouse gut; feature: mouse-associated habitat; material: faeces | place: Denmark | collected 2011
CATTTTCAGACTATGTAATCTTTACGCCTAAACACAGGTTTATTACTATGCGCCATAAAAACACCCAACCTTGACCATTTTGGGTGCAAAATTGGGTGTGAATACAACAAAAGCCTGATAATCAGGCTTTATTGCGGAGAGAGAGGATTATGAACTCTTTGTGTAATATGTTGATAATCACTTTACTACAACCTCCCGCAAATCCCCTGTTAGGGTATTGTTAGGTTTTTATGTCATCAGTATGGTAGTGGTCTGTCCACTCACCGATTTCTCTAAACCGGGTTTGTTATTGCAAATATAACACTTTTTTGACTCAAAAACAAGGCCTGTTAGGGTGCTGTTAGGATTTTTTCAGAATTCCACTTGCCAATTGTTAGGGCAAAATCCTATTATCCGAACAGGTCAATCGGTATCAGCATATCTCTATTTTTATTGTGCAGGATGACTTTACGATGTTGCAGCCTGCCTACTATAATTGAAGGATGCGTGTTAAATCGGTCTGCATACTCCCTGATTGCTTCAGGCGTATATACACCGATACGAATTATCTCATCTTCATCAGCCTTTGAAAGAAGTATGTTTGACGAGAACAGATTGGCCTCGTCCTCCTTCTTCTGCTCATCTTCCGTGTGGCAGTCATCTTCAAGGAAAATATCCTTCTTCCCATGCAGGAGTATATGTCCGATTTCGTGAAACAGCGTGAACCAGAAAATATCATACCGTTTGTGCCGTCCGCTTATCTGTATGCAGGGAGTGCCGTTTATCCAACGTGTAGAGCCGCCGACAGGTGCTTTCAAAAGACAAGGGGTATATACAAGTCTTACACCGGCTTCGGCACATAGTTCGCGGACTTTTGAAGCGAAGTCTGACGGCTGTGAAGCCATTGTCGCTTTCAACTGTGGTATGATATCTCTCAGCTTGGAGTCGGAATATTCATGGGTTTTCATCTGAGCGGCCTGAAGCTCTCCCTGACGGAGCCATGCGGATACCGAGTGAGGGTCTTTGGTATGGGCAAGGGATATGCGGAAGGCAATTTTCAGTTTTTGGTTGAGGTAATAATCCTCCCACGCCTTTACCGAACTCATCTGAAAGAACGAGAGAAGGGCTTTCGCCTTTTCCTGCGGGGTCCTGACCGGCTCAATCCATCCTAACTTTACCATTTGAGCATACGGGAAACATTTGGCCCATTCGCAGGCCTCCGCTATTGTGGCTTCTTTTCTGGCACGGGCTTGGTATTCGTCGTAGTTGCGCTGTTTGTTGAGCCAGAAGTGTGCCGGAATCCTTGTCACGTTCTCGAATGCCACCGCCATGTCGGATGTGACGGAGCTTTCACCCTTTATGACAGCGTGGATAGTTTTTTCAGGCTTTGATGCCCGGAGGGCAAACTCCTTTATGCTCATGTCAATCTCCTTCAGCTTTTCTGCCAAAGTAACGCCGGGGTGAAACGCCACTGCCGGAATAAATTTTGAAACTGCCATCATCAATTTACGTCTAATATTCGTGAAACTTATTTGCCGTGGTAATTGGTAATCTCCACGATTTCCACACCGATAATGCTACCCAGATGTATCCTCCGTTGTCATCGGTTGGTATGGGATTTTCCAACGGCTGAAATATCAATCTGTAAGGCTGATCCAGATCACAAGCCCATTGGCCTTTCCTATTGGCGGAAAGTTCATGGTAATTGCCCGGCAGATACCTTACATCCTCAAGAGTATTGGCATTGACAAGATCGTCTATGCGTTGAAGAAATAGGGTTGCCCTGCGTTCACCCAATTCCTTACGGCACTTGCGCTCGTTTTCAGCCAACTTCCTGAGCTTCTTGTTTTGGAATTCAATTTCCATCCATATTATTCAAGTTACACGAAGTGTTATTTATTTTGCAAAGATAATACTTTATTTTGGATTACAACAAATGTAAGCCATAAAAAGTTGTTTTTTACCGCTGTCTATTCTAAAGCAGAGAGAGGTGTGGCGGTCTTCATTGTTGGCGGCGTTATGCCGACAAAAGGTGACGGGCTTCGCCTGACACCCGTTGTCCGCATACGCCTATGGGCAACGGTTGAACACCGGGCATAGCCAACGCCTCGTGGCGATACGCTGACGCGCGGCCACAAGACTTTCCGGCTCTGCCCCGTGTTCCGGGACGCCGTTGTCTGATAAGGATTTTTACGACCGCCACGCCACTCTCCGCTTGGATGCAACCCACGGGGCGAGACAATGCGCTCCACGGTTCGTGCCTCACTGTTGCACGCATAGACTCGCCTTTTCGGGGTTGGGTGAACTCTTACATTCTTTTTTAGATGGTTTCAACAAGATGCAACCACAGCCGAGGTTGCAGGTTCTCAATGTCGATTTTTGCGTTCATTGCCGGGGGTGCCTTGTCCACAGAATATTCGTCGGCAAGTGGGCCGTTATGGGTTGCTCGCCAGTGGTAACGTGTGGCTGAGGGATATTCACTTCCTGCCGGAAAAATCTCCACATCTGCGATGTAGTATTTTTCCGTCCTGCCGTGAACATTCCTCTTTGTCGCCTCACGTATTTTTGGCGTCGAGCAACTCAAACAACCACACTGCCTTTGGACGCATAATCCGAGGTTAAAAAAAAGCACCCACCGTTATGAAAGCTAAAAATCAACATATCAGTTTTTCAGGTCGAGGCGAAGCTCACCAAACCTCCTACCATTACCGCATAATCAAAGGGTTGGCAAAGGTGGTGGCAATCATAATCGGCACACTGACAGCAATCGTGGTGTGGGTGGTTGTAAGACCCGTAATCCGTGGCATCGGTTGGATAATCTCAATCATATCCGCCTTACTGATAATCTTTTGGTTATTTACTCTATAAAATATTACGACTATGGCAAGCAACAACACAAACAAAGGCACTACCGCCTTCACTGACACTATCCGACAGTATCTGGAAAACAAGGCAGAGAAAGACGCTCTATTCGCTGTCAAGTTCGCCAATCCCTCAAAATCGGTGGAGGACTGCGCCACCTATATAATCAACGAGGTAAGGAAAAGCGGTTGCAACGGCTTCGCTGATGCGGAGATTTACGGAATGGCAGTCCACTTTTACGAGGAAGCCGAGATAGAGGTCGGCAATCCGATTAACTGCCAAGTGGTAGTAAACCACACCGTGGAACTCACCGAGGAAGAGAAGGAACAGGCACGGCAGGATGCCATTGAGCGACTAAGGCAGGAGGAAATGGCGAAGATGAGAAAGCCTATCCAAACCAAGAAAGCCACCACCGAAAAGAAAACCCAAGATGTTCAACCCAGTCTGTTTGACTTTTAACACCGCAAGATTATGAAACCAAAGACCAAGATACAGAAAGAGGTTGCAAGACTTTCAGCGACACTCCACCCCATATCCGCCACCCAAGAGCAATGGGCAATGCGCCACTGCGTTGAGCATATCGGCTACCGCACAAAGAAAGGGAACATCACTTGCTCCGACTGCGGTCACCAATGGCACAGCAAAAGCGAACTTTGCGACAGCATCGTAGGTTGCACCTGCCCCAAATGCGGTGCCGAACTCAAAGTGCAGGACACCCGTAAGCGCACCAACAAGGAGACGCAGTATTTCAGCGTGATAACCGTCTGCAAAGGCTATCAAGTTATTCGAGTGTCGCAGGTTAGATGTGAGAGCAAGAAGGGCGAGCCGATGAAATTCTTTTGCTCCGAAGTAGTCCAGCGTTGGATTTCACCAAACGGCATCGTCACCGACATGGCATTGCTCCGTGGCTTCAACTTCTACTATTGCGACACGTGGGCGTGGGAGAGCCAAATGGAGGTCAGACCACACAACAGCCTCTATGACGATGTTGTGGCGTGGGGCAATGTATATCCCAAGATGAAAATCCTGCCCCAAATCAGACGCAACGGCTTCAAGGGCGATTTCCACGGCATATCACCCGTAAGGCTTTTCAAGTCGCTCCTTTCCGACCCACGGATTGAGACCCTTATGAAAAGCGGAGAGATTGAGGATATGAGATACTTTATCTCCAATCCGAGAAACGCCGATGAACTTTGGGCATCGTACCTCATAGCGAAACGCCACCATTACGCAATCAACAATCTATCAATGTGGTGCGACTATCTCCGTATGCTCCAGACCCTCGGTCAAGACCTGCGCAACCCCAAGAATATCTGCCCCTCTGATTTCATAGATGCGCACGACAAGGCAAGCCGGAGGATTGAAGCCAAGCGGGAAAGGGAAAGAGCCGCAGAACGCCGCCGATGGGAGATTGAAAACCAAGAGCGTGAGCAGCAGAGGCTACTCCAAGAGAAGAAGAACGAGGAAGATTTCATCAACCTCAAATCCAAGTTCTTCGGATTGGTAATCACCGATGAGGAAATAAGCGTCAAGGTGCTTGAAAGCATAGACGAGTATTACAACGAAGGCAAGGTGCAGAACATCTGCGTTTTCGGCAGCGAATACTACAAGAAAGCCGATACCCTCATTCTCTCGGCGAGAATTGACGATGAGATAATAGAAACCGTTGAGGTGGACTTGCGGACCCTCAAAGTGGTGCAGTGCCACGGCAAGCACAACCAAGATACCGAATACCACGACCGCATCATAAACCTTGTGAACAACAACGCCGACCAAATCCGCAAGAGAATGACAGCGTGATGTATAATCCGACCTGCGTCAGCAATGGCGCAGGTCATAAAATCCAACCGAATATGAATGTGATTATTGAAAGTCTGATATTTGATTTTGACGACAAGGTGAGAGCCGTTGTGCTGGACCTCATCAACCGCATACTCCTTACACGCAATGAGACAGAATTGCGTGATACCGTAACCATCTGCGCTGAACGCACCGACCTCAACAGATATTTTATCTATGGGTATGGCAAGCACCACTTTTGGGTGAAGCAACGCAAGGTCAGCGACCCTGCCAAGACCTTCGACCAACGGATGATGATTGTAAAATTCTAATAATCCAATGAATATGGCAACAAGAATGACAGCCAACGGGGTAAGCACCACCACTGCCCCCGGCACCGAACAATACGAAACCTTTTACTCCGCCCACCGTGGCAAGAAGGTAAGCCGTGTTATGTTTGATTATCGTGATACCGACAACGAGTTGTTTTCCTGCGTCGCTCCCACTCTCGCAGAGTGCAGACGCAAGCGTGATGAATGGCTCAAAGCAAAGGAAGGAGGCAGGAAATGAATGTGAAATAACATAGGACAATGCCATAGTCCACGGCTTCGCCAGCTCTAATCAGTTGGCGGGCCTTTTTCTTTCATGAGCCAAGGCGGGGAAAGAAAAAGGCGAAAAAGAAACCGCAGTGGCCATTCCTTCAGAACACTGCGATTTTATCGGAAATTTCGGCCGCCACGGGCGGCATTAACGGGCATCCTTTTTCCGGTTTTCATTCTCCCTTTTCAGTAGTCGGTTGATCGTGACCATCATTGTGTCGCGTAGCACGGTTTTCAGCTCGTTGTCATCGACAAGCATGATTTCCCCCTCTTCGGCGAAAAGGGAAATGATCTGTTTCTTCAACCGTGAGTACGCCTCTCCGATTGGTATCAGATGTTCGTCCTCCCAATACGATTCAATGGTGTCTGACCAAAGCGTCTTCAACGCGGCCTTCTCATCCTTGCTGAGTTTCTTGAACCGTCTGCGCTCCGGATCCACCGGGGGCATGATGTCTATGTCCGGATTGAACATATCATATTCCATATCATCGGATTCCACATTGTAGTCTGCCTCCACTATGTTTTCATACGGATGTGTCCCTTTATCATTGCTGTGGCACATACAGGTCTTGCAGATATGCTGGGCGTGACCTTTGCCGCTGAACTTCTCGTTGGCCTTGTACTCGCCACATATCCGACAGTAGTGTCCTTTGTGTCTCTTTTTCTTTGCCATATACAAAATTAATGCTTTATCTGTAAATATTCGTAATCAATGGTAGTCAAAATATATAACCGAAACGACCGGAATCCGTGCCGATGCACAAATTCCAGCCGTTTTTGTTGTCAGGGCACGAAGAGGGCGAAATATTCTACCTGCCTTCTCTCGTGGAGCTGGCGATGGAACTTGCCCTTGTAGCGGCAATGCGCCGTGTACTCCTTGTAGATGTTGCGGTCCCCTCTCTTGAGTTTCTTGTAAACGGTGGACTTGTTGACCGCTCCGGGACCGATATTGTAGGCGAGTGTGCCGAGCAGGATTGCGTTTCTCTCACCCATGTGCTTGTAGAGCGACACAAATTTATAGAGGTCTTTCCGTAACAGAGCGTCTGCCTGTCTTTCGTTTAATTGTATGCCTCTGCGGTATGGTTCACCCGGCTGCACCATGTGTCCGTAGCCAATCGCCGGCCAATGGCGGGGACGATGAAGAGTCTCGTATTTCTTTATAATAAGGACAGCCCTTTCTATCAAGGGCAACTCCATTATGCTCCTTTTCGCTTGGGCGGCGGGCGTTGCTGCCGCAAGGGTCAGCAACGCCACGAACAGCATCATTATCTTTCTCATTGGCTCACGGGATTTATGATACCGGGGTTTACGGGTTTCACTATCATTCCGCCGTTGTCATCGCCGGAGTCTTTGCCGTTGAACTCAAAGGTTTGTTCCCACGGTGTTGAGCCGAAATTGTCTTGAATCACTACGAGGAACTTGTGGGCATCGGGGGATTTGGCGGTGTAGTTCAAGCGGAAGGTCTTGCTTTCAAGCAACACACGGTCGTTGTTGGTCAGTATCGGGCCATCGACGAGTTTCAGTGTGCCCTCTCCGTCATACTGGAAGTAGCGGATTGTGTAAAGGGTATTGGTATAGTTGCCCTCCGGCTTGATTTCAAAGCGCAGCTCCACGGTCTGACCCTTTGTGATTTTGTCACCGTAGGGCATCACCTCGACGGTGAAGGGATAGGACTGTTGCACGTCGAGGTCGTCGGAGCAGGATGAGAGAGTGAACACGAGGGCGAAAAGGATTGCCCAGAATCCGAAGAAACGGACGGGGGTGACGCGGATTGCGCCGATTTTATTGAGGATTGTTTTCATTATTATTCAGAGTTTTAATCTTGATTTTCTGTTTTGTTTGTGAATTTTATCCACAAGGAACTCATTTAGATCCTTGTGGTTCGGGTAGAGTGAAGATTTGTCGCAGACCTTTGTACCGTACTCCTTTTCAAGTCTGGAGAAGGCGGCTTGCCCTGCGGCATCATTGTCGAAGAAGCATAGCATCACCGAGTAGTCATTGAGCAGAGGTATCGCCTTGCTGAGATTGGCTACCGAGTTAAGCACAATCACATCGTTATAGTCGTTGAAACCGAATTTCTCCCCTGAAAGAAAGTCTATGAAACCTTCGTAAAGGCAGCATCTGGCATTGCCTTTGGCGAGGTGTGTTATTGCCTTCGGTGGAAACGACCCTTTGAAAAAGGGATTGCGTAGCTCAAACCCATGTGCGGCGTTCTCAAAGCCGATGGCATAGTAGTGTTTGCCGTGAAGCTCATAATCCACCTGCACACAGTATCGTCGGGCGATTTCTTTCGGTATGCCACGGTCTGCGAGGTATTTCAGCAACGCCGGGTGCTCCAGCTTGGAGATCTCCACATTGGAGAATGTCGGCTCTTCGACAAATGGCATCGGCTTGTAAGGCTTTTCCACAGGCAATTGCATCTTCTCGGCGATGAACTCAGCCTGTCGGATAAAGTCGGTTGTTCCGGCTATTTCCCCTGCGAGGGAGAATATATCGCCGCCATTTCCGGAGCCAAAATCATACCAGAGATTTTTCTTGGGATTCACATGGAACGATGGTTTTCTCTCACTGCGCAGTGGAGAATAGAACCAGAGTCCTTTGCTGTCGCGTCCCGTGGACTGATAGCCGAGGTGATTGAGAAAATCCACCAACGGGATTTGTCGGATTTCGTCAATATTCATAGGCGCATACCTCTCTTTCTTTTAAGTGGTTCCGGCTTTGGCTCATTCGCCGTCCTTAAGGGAGCGGCCACCACTATATTACCGGCAGCATCCTTACCATTGGCCGTTACTCCGTACATATTAACCTCACGCACCTTTTTCATCTCTGAGGCTATGAACAGGTTTAGTTCCGACTTGTTGGCACTGCCGATTATCTCATAGGCGAGGTCATAAATACCACCATATAATTTGTTGGGTTGCCTTGTGTCGTACCAGCCGTTAGCGGAAGTATCCACAACAATATTGCCATTTGAGGAATAAGGCGACTCGTAGGTCAGAAGGTTGCCGTTACGGTTTACAGGCTCAAAGCCCATCGCCTTCATAAAATCTTCAAGAGGAAGATTTTTTATGTCAAGATCGATTACTGTCAGTCCCATAGGCTCATTCGATTATGAATTTGACACCGACACCATACTGGGTATGGAAATGCCCCGTGGAGTTGCCGAACACAAAACGCTCCTTCACGTTGGCGGTCAAAGCCACCTTATCCGAAAGGTAAAAATCCGCTTGTAGGGTAATCGCACCGCCGTAGATGAAGGCATCGCCATTGTGGAGCGTGGATCCGTCGGGCAGTATCTTATCACCCCAATTCACCGTTTCGTAGCCACCGAGAGCCGACACACCGCCATAAAGGTGGAAAGTCTGGGAATAGTCACTGACGAGGTGAAGATTGTAGCCAATATCTCCCGTGAACTGCGCCACCGGGATACGCCCTTTCTCGCCGTAGGTCTTGTATGTCTGGAGATATTCACCGCCGAAGCTCCATGTGTTCGCATTACCTTTGAATACCGAATAGTATACTCCGAGAGAGTAACCGCAATCGCGGGAGTTGCCGGTATAGAAGCCGTCCACCATATCCGCCTTTACCTCGACCGCTGACATTCCGGGAAGGCATCGCTGAGCCATTGCCTGCCCCGTGAACAGGGCAAGCATGGCAGCGAAGATTATCATCGCTTTTTTCATGGTTTACTGAATTGAAAGTTCGTCAATCACATTGGCTCTCACAATATCCTCGTTCTCCACGACAAAGGACTGGTGTCTGCCGCCTTCTTTCTCGGCGACCTCAATAACAAGCTGCTTGTCGTCGGGAATGGTGACTTTCTCCAATGCGAACACGGTTCTTTCAGAGGATTTGCCGTGTACCACCGTCACATAGTTTTGGGCGCGTAACGGCTCCAACACCTGCTCCTGCATCGCTGTACGCTTGATGACTTTCTTATCGACAATCTTGAACGACACATAATCAATGTCAAAGGCTATGTTGGAGGTGTTCTTGATTTCGGTGTGGAAATACAGTAGTCCGTTATTGGTATAAATAGATTTCAGAAGGAATTGCACCCCGAAGCGTTTGCTACCGATATGCTTTATCTCGCGCTTGTTCTGCTTGTGGATTGACTTCATAATCAATTTGACAAGCATGGGCGACTCCGAACCTAAGCGCTCCAAGTAGATTTCCTGCGCGTTGTTCGGGCGGTTTACGGCCTCACCATCGTGTAGAAAGTCGGTCATTTCGATATTGAATAGCAACGGCTCTTTGGCGAATTTCACATTGAAGCTGTAAAATGAGCCGTCAGTGGTTATCACAGAGAGGTTTGTCTCCGTCTTGAATCGCTTGAAAGCGGATTTGACACGCAGCACATTCTTCGCACCGTCGGCGAGTCCGGCGACAAGGTTCTCATTGCCTAGGTCAACATAGCTGATTTCTGCCGGGAAGATGATGTGTGTCGTTTTGTCATACGACACCTCCAGCGCGTGAGGCGGTATCATGCGGTCGAAGCCGACTTTTCGGGTCAAGCCCTCAAACTTGTCGCCGTCGGTGTAGCCGGGTCCGTACACATTCATGTCGTGTTCGGCGACCGTTTCGGTGTCAAGCGACACGTTGACATCGGTGTTATTGGTCACTTTGCCTTTTGCAAAGGCGGAGGTTGCCATGCCGATTACGGCAATGGCGGAAATGATAAATGTTTTCAGTTTCATCTTTTTATTTTTGGTTTTAGTGGTTTTTATAAATCTTCTGGCTGGTGGAGCATCACACGGTATCCGGCTTTGAGGTGGACTTTCACTGTGCGCAGCTTCTTGGTAAGATACTGACTTACACCGTTGATGAGTCCTCGCCCGACATCGGACGCTATCTGCGCCCCGGTATTGGTGGAGATATTTATTGAACTGCCCATCGTACTGCCCATATTGGCACCAATCTCATGCAGTGCGTCACTCTCCATTGACTGCGGGATATTGATACCTTCCTGACCGTCGGAGTCATAAACCTGCAACTCCACCTCATAAATCGAGCCTTCACATTCCACAGAGGTGATCTCGATTTCCAATCGCTCACCCTGAATACGGGCGGAGCCTGTAATGGTGGTGTTGCGCGGTATCAGGCGGTTGCCGATCCACATAGGCTCAATGATACGGAGCTTGACACTCTCACCGTCAACCACGCTCTGGTTTCCGGCTACCACTGCGGCGATGGTATTCTTTGCGGTTGTAGGCTTGCCGCCCACCGAGGTGTTGAAGCCCCTTGAAGATGTTGCGGACAGCGAGGAAACAACATTGCGGTTGACCTGCGCCACGGGCTGAACATTGCGTTTCCCCTTTTCCTCCGATTGAGTGGGAGGCGGCCAGTTGCCGCCGTTGGCATTGCCGTTGCCCATATATTGCGCGGCAAGCTGATATGAGCGTTCAAGCAACTCCATCTCATCCGGAGCGGATTTGCCGTAGTCCTGCTGTGATTGCTGCATCTCTAGTTCGGCGATGCGTTCCTGCAACTCCGCCACCTGCAAGTCGGCATCCGATGTTTCAGGAATGTAGAAGTCCTGCAAGGATGCCTGAGCCTGCTGGTATGCCTCAGCCGAAGTCTGAATTTCATCCGGAACGGTGTCGGCTGACTGCCGGATAGTGTCGAGCGACTCCGAGAGGTGGACGAGGTTATCCTGTTGGGAAGCCCTCTGTTCTGCATCCGCCGCCTGTTCGTATGCCTTGATTTTGGTATCGGGCATACCTTCGGTTGTGCCGTCGGGTAGTTCTGTGTTCGCCTTACCCTTTACGGCATCATCATCGCCGCTTGGGGCGAATATAAGCCAGATGCACACGAGGCACGAGAGGCACAGCACCGTATATACGGCAATCCTTTTCAGCCGCTCACGTTCAGCCGGAGTCTTCGGTGTGAGCCGGGCGCGGAGGTCATCGAGCATCTTCATGGGCGGGAGTTTTTTCGGTTGGAAGTTCCATTTGTCTGATATGCTCTATCTCGATTGACTTTCTTGCATGTCCTGCGCCCATTTTGTAACAGGCGTTTCCGAACACGAAGAAGGCGACGAGGACAAAGGCGGAGAGCAGCACACTCACGACCATCAGCCGCTGGTTGCGCGGAAGGTCGTCGCACGCCTTCCTGATTCTCTCCTTTATTTTCCCTTTCGGGGAGTGCCACACCTTATTATATAGGGGCGACACGATTTTTCTGATTTTTTCTTTCATTGGGTAAGTGTTTATTGGGATAAACTTCTTTTTGTCGTTATGAGATCCTTGTTTTCAAGTATCGTCAGCCCCTCGATCTGAAATCCGTTGGGATTGTCGTCCGAGCGGTTGGAGTTTACGAGCCGGCAACGGGTTATCAGCGACCGCTCCGTCACGTTGCTCTGGCGGATAATCATCTGCCGGGCGTAGGTCCTCACATCATACGGGTAGTCGTTGAAGTTGCAGACGATGCTGTCGACCCTCAGTACCTGAGTGATGTTGCCGGCGATGATGCGGTTGTAGTACCCTTTCTCCACATAGTCCGAGTAGTAGTTGTATGCGCTTTTGTCGGCCAGCGACATGGCGCGGTTGATGTTGTGCTCAATCGCAGACTTGTCGGGCGAGAGTGTGAAGAAAAGTTCGTGGAAGCGTCGGACGTGCTCACGAGCCTCCGCCGGGCGGTTCTGCGCCATGTCCTGCGACAAGGCGAGCATAAGGCTCTTGCCGTTGTCAAGCACATAGATCTTCTCGCGCTGCTTCTCGGCGAAGTTCAGCGACAGCACAACCGAGGCGACCGCTACCAGAGAGCAGAGCGACACCACGACCATGCCAAACAGCCTTATCTGACGGAAGGATGTCTCGATGTTTTTAAGTGATTTGAATTCCATTTGATTTTTTGATTTTAACTTTTTAGAAATCTGAATATGTGGCGGATCACGTCAACAGTCCACCCGTTGCCGAGCATCTTGCACATCTTGCTCTCGTCACACACCCATTCGTACCATTCGGGAATTGTCTGGAGCCGGCAGTATTCGGCCGCTGTAAGACGGCGGACGGCGGTTTCGTCGCCCTTGACGAACACGCACACATCCTGCCCGCATCCTCCTATCTTGGCGCTTGCCAGAAGACATCCGGCCTTGCCGCTTTTTATGGGACGGATGCCACCGCCGAATTTTTTGGACACTATCGTGCCTGATATGATCCTCACGCTGTCATTCGCTGCCGATTCCGCGCGGCTCCGGGCTATCGCCTCGTCCAATGTGTCAACCCCGACATCTTCCTCGAACAGGGAGGCGCCGCCGCAGTAGGGCTCATCGTCCGTATCCTCCATGCTTTCCCTGATTTCATCCAGCCTGCGTATCTGTTCGGGAGTCAGGAAGTAGTTCGGCGGCACATCCTCGTCAAGAATGTCGCAGAGATATAGCCCTTTGTCGGTCGGCTGTGGAATGTCGGTGTAAACCGAAGTGTCAAAGAGGTTTTCAACGGACCGCGTGCGGATGTTGGTCCAGTACAGCCTCTCCCGGTTCTGCGCCGACACGAGAGCCGAGTTTATCATCACGGGAAACAGCCCCAGACGGTCGCTTATCACGTTCTCGTACTCCTTGCGCATCACCACGTTCTCAAGCAGGAACTTCACGCCGGGATTGTATTCCCGGATCTCTTGCAGTATGCGGACATACTCGAAGAAAAGGGCGCTTCTGGGGTCGTTGAAATTCAACTGTTTCCCGGCAAGGCTGAATCCCTGACAGGGTGAGCCTCCTATTAGAAGGTCAATCGGTGGTAGGTCGGAGGCCCTGACTTCGGTAACGCTTCCCAATTGCACGATGGACGGAAAGTTGTGGCTTGTCTGTCTTATCGCGTGCCTGTCTATCTCGGACGCGAAATAATGCCTGACCTTTATCCCTTCCTCATGCAATGCGATGGCTCCGCAGGACATCCCGTCGAAGAGCGACAGGACGGTAAGACCTTCCTTGTTCAGAGGGTCTGCGAAATTTACCGACATAGGCTATTTGAGCAGTTTCCCGGCTCTGCCGACGGCGTTTCCGCTCACTCCGCCGACAATGCTTCCGGCCCATGAGCCTCCTTGCAATGCGGCGTTGTTCACGTTGCGGTTGTAGCTACCCATGCCTCCGGCTTGGATTATCCACCCTGCAACAGTGGGAATCGTGAAGTAACCTATAATGCCGATAATCATAAAGATACAATACGCAGTGTTGCTCCCGTCAAGGTCTGCATTGGGGTTGTTTGTCAGCTCCGAAATGTCGTTCTGGAGCATCAGCACCTGTATCTTGGCGAGTATAGTAGAGAACAGATCCGCCACCGGCAGCCACAGATAGGTCTGAATGTATCGGCATATCCATTGGACGAGGGTGTGCTGGAAACCGTCCCACACCGACAAGGCAAATGAAATCGGACCGAGTATAGCAAGTACGATGAGAAAGAATGTCCTTATGGTGTCGATGGTCAGTGAAGCCGCCTGAAAGAGCATCTCCAATAGCTCCCTGAAGAAATTGCTGATGGCTTTCTTCACCTTATACATACCTCTCTCGATATACATTCCGGCAGCGGTGCCGACTTCCGTCACTCCAAGTTCGTCAATCTGGCGGTCAAACTCCGCATCATCGACAAGGTAGGCGGTGGAGGGGTCACGCATCATCTTCTCATATTCCAGACGGTCTTTCTCCTCACGGTACTTCTGCATGTCGAGTGTCTGACCCTCCAGCATCCCGGCGGTACCCTGCACAATCGGCGACATGACCGAGTTGATGGTGCCGAGCACCACAGTCGGGAAGAACATGATGCAGAATCCTATCACGAATGGACGGAGCAGTGGGAACACGTCGATAGGCTCCGCCCTCGCCAGTGCCTGCCAGATACGGTAGGCGACATAGAACAACGCTCCGAGTCCGGCTATGCCCTGTGCCACTCCCGACATATCCTCGCACAGTGGCATCATCTCGTCGTAGAGCGAGCGCAGGATTGTGTGGAGGTTTGAAAAATCAATGGCGCAAATCATGGCTTACCAGTATTTTTCGGACCCATCACCGTAGAGCGACACCACACGCTGGGTGTCCGCCTTCTTCTTCGCGCGGAGATACGACACCGATATGTTCTTGTTGGTGTAGTAATGCGTCAGCGATTTCAGACGCTTCATCTCCTTGTAGCAGTCATCGACAACATCCATGCGGTCCTTGTCGGTCATGGAGAGCGTGGTGATGTTCACCACTTGCTTCAGGTCGTTCAGCACACCGGTGGCATCCTGAAGAATCCTCGTGTAGCCGGAGGCGATTGCAGATAGTTCCGCCGAGGTGTAGTTAGGATCCGTTAGCATCTTCTTGTAGTTGTTGACATAGTAGCCGGATATGTCGCCGAGCATCAGCACGGTTTGCTGCACCTTGCGGGCATCGCGGACGAGGTTGTTGACGGCGCGGAGGGCATCGTAATACTTCTTCGCCTGCTGGTAGATCTTGACCGTCTCCTGAAAGTTGGCAACCATGTTTTTCGCGGTGGTTGACTCCTGTACCAGCGACTTCGACGAGTTGACGATGCTCTGGGCGATGTTGGACGGGTCAATGACCGTCCACTGGGCGTTTGCCCTGCCTGTGCCGAGCAACAGGCACAGGGCGATTAGCGGAAATAGAAATTTCAGTTGTTTCATTCTTTTTCTTTGGATTTTGTGGTTATCTGATTCTGTGGGCTATGCCCGTTATTATTCTTGCGAGGATAGAGAACAGCCAAAAGGCAGCGGTAAGGAGGACCGCGAGGATTGCACCGGATATTGCGGCAATGCGTGTAAAGATTTTCAGTGCCTTCATACATCGCCTTTCTTCCTTTCATTGGCAAGCACACGGATTGCAGCCTCTATGTCACCACTGAGTTGGGCAGCCTTGTTGAGTACCTGAATCTTCTCCGTTTCCTCGGTTGTGTAGCAGAGATATTCCTCCGGCGATACCTCCGTGGCATAAACGGCTGATTGAGTGCCGCCCAGTCCAATCCATACCTCTTTATACAGGCGGTTGGGGTTGTTCGCCATGTTGATTGAGAGTATCTGCGCCTTCTCCTTGTCGGTCAGACCAAGCAGCTCCTGTATCTGGTCGAAGCGATTCATATACTTGCGCTGGTCGAGAAGTATCTTGCAGTCGGAGTTGTTGATAATGGTTTCCTTGACAATCGGCGACGAGATTATATCATCGACTTCTTGCGTTACCACCACCGCCTCACCGAAATACTTTCGGACGGTCTTGAACATATAGCGCAGATATTCAGCCATATTCGCAGTAGAAAGAGCCTTCCACGCTTCCTCGCAGATTAGCATCTTTCGGACACCTTTGAGCCTTCGCATCTTGTTGATGAAAGCCTCCATGATGATGATTGTCACCACAGGGAAAAGCTCCTTATTATCCTTAACTGCATCAATTTCAAAGACGACAAACCGTTTGTTCAGCAGGTCGATATTCTCCTTTGAGTTGAGCAGGAAGTCGAAGCGACCTCCGTGATAATACTGCCTCAGCGTGGTCAGAAAATTGTCAATGTCGAAGTCCTGTTTGTAGATGGGGATAGGACGGTTTGCCATTTCCGAGCGGTAATCGTCGCGCATAAATTCGTAGAATGAATTGAAGCACGGCACGATATTTTTGTCACGGTTCATCTTGTCAAGGAACATCGACAATGCCGATCCTAACTCGCCGCTTTCGGTCTTTGTAACGCGGTCGTCCTCCGACTTCCACAGCGTCAGCAGCAGTGTCTTGATTGAGTCCTTCTTCTCCACATCAAACACTCCATCGTCGGTATAAAACGGATTGAAAGAGATAGGGTTATCCTCCGTGTAGGTGTAGTAGATACCATCCTCGCCGTGCGTGCGGTTGTGGATAAGATTGCACAGACCTTCGTAGGAATTACCGGTGTCAATCAGCAGGACATGGGTACCTTGCTCGTAGTATTGACGCACCAAGTGGTTGGTGAAGAACGACTTTCCGCTACCCGACGGGCCAAGTATGAACTTGTTGCGGTTGGTGGTAATGCCACGTTTCATCGGCTCGTCGGATATATCCAAGTGGATAGGTTTTCCGGTAAGGCGGTCAACCATCTTTATACCGAAGGGTGACAGGCTACTGCGGTAGTTTGTTTCGGCAGTGAAGAAGCACACCGCAGGCTCAATGAATGTGTAGAAACTTTCCTCGGCAGGGAAATCCGCCTCATTGCCGGGCATCGCCGCCCAGAACAGTGTCGGGCAGTCGATGGTGTTGTGGCGCGGCATACACCCCATTGTGGCGAGCTGACCGCCGACATCATTCTTAATCCGGCGCAGTTCCTCGGCATCATCGCTCCACGCCATGATATTGCAATGGCAGCGCACGGAGGCAAAGCCGTAAGAGTGTGCCTCGTTGAGATAGCGGTCTATCCATTCCTTGTTAATGGCATTGCTTCGGCTGTACTTTGAGAGCGAGTTCATGTTTCTCGCCGTTTTCTCAAATCGGGTCAGATTCTCATCGTGGTCGTCAATCAGCACATATTGGTTGTAGATATGATTGCAGGGCAAGAGCAATCCTACGGGAGAGGCAAAACTTAATCTACAATCAGAACGGTCAGTCGATAGACGCTCATATCGGTTGTCGGTGCTGACCTTGCCGGGCAAGTCCTCGGTGTCGGACAGCGTGTGCAGACACAGCATCTTGTCGCCAATCCGCATCTCCTTTGCCGACAGGTCAATGTCTTCAAGGCAATTCACATCACCCATTGAAAGAGCCATATACTTCTCGATGATACCCGATGAATTGTCAGTGCCGACAATCTCATCATCTGTCAATCGGCGCAGCTTGATGTAGCCGGTATCATTGATTATGCGCTCAAACTGCTCCACCGACTCCATGAACTTGACAATCATCTCGTGGTTAAGCTCCTTCGGGGTTATTCGTCCACGGCAGAGGGTGGAGAAATTGCTCTGCTGGCGCATACGCTCCTTTGTGGTCTTTGTCAGTAACAGATAGCTTTTGTGATCTAAGTACGGACGCTCGTTGAAATGGCGTTCAAATGAACGGTCGAGGAAACTCAAATCGTCCTTTTGAAGTTCCGGCTTGTAACTCTCGCTGACAAACCAGTCCTGCTTATGCACCACCGAGAAATGCGGCAATACCTTTATCGCCTTGCACCATGCCGAGTGCATCGCCTCATATTCCTGCGAGGTGATAGTGAACAGTTCCGGGAGGCTCACCTCAAAGGCCACGGTGATGTCCGCGTCCTTTGAGATGATGCAACCGTGTTCCACGGCAAGCAACGGCAGCTTGCTTTCGAGTGTGGTCGCTTTTAACGTGTTTCTCATTTTCTTCCTTTTATCAGTCGGTTAAGGCGCAGACGGTTGATGATGTAGCGCGGGTGATATTTCACAGCCGCAAGTTTCATCAGTCCGTACTGCCCATACTTGGCATTGAGGTGGAAGGTGAGCCACACAAGGATTGAGGTGACAGTTATGCCGAAACCTATGCAGAACCACTGCGAGATGCCCACGACGTACATGATTACGAAAACCACGAACATACCGAGCAGACCTCCGGCGAAGATGAACAGATACTGAGCCTTCAATCCTTTGTACTCTACTGACCTTCCAATGCCCTTGTTGATTGAGTATTCCGCCATTTAGAGGAAGAATGAGCGGAGAATGGTGGCGGCCACGATAAGGAAGATGCACGCACCAAACCATGACGCGGCGGTCTTGCTCGTGTCGGGATCTCCCGACGACCACTTGGAATAGACCTTGATGCCTCCGATGAGTCCGACCACTGCGCCGATGGCATACACCAATTTGGTGCCGGGGTCGAAATACGAACTCACCATAGAGGTGGCCTCGTTGATACCCGCCATGCCGTTGCCGGCAGCGAATGAGTTTGATACTGTTGCCGCGATAAGCAGCAGGGTGAAAAGTTTTCTTTTAATCATAAAATCTTTTTGGTTTTGTGTGGCGGGGATTGGATAGTTCCCCGTCACGGGTTTTAATTCAGTTATTGGGATTTTTAGTGGATTATTTCTTGTAGTCGCTGATGCGGAAGTCGTCAATGCTGTCCGGCAATTCCTTTGCCTTCTTTGGCTTCGGTTTAGGTTTCGGCTTTTCGGATTTTGATTCCGATACCTTTGTTTCCTCGCCGTCAATCTGTTTGGCGGTGTAGTCAGCAATAAGGTTGATGAAATTGGAGTGCAACGGTTCCGGGAGCGACATCACAAGATTTGTTCCGTCAACGCTCAGCATGGCTCCGACAGCGTTGCTCTTTTCCTGTTCGGTTGCATTGCCATCCTTCAGCGTTTTCAGGTTACGGTCAAGCTCGTCAAAAGCCGGGATGCTCTCGTCATCCTCCGCCGGGGCAGCCTCCTGACCCTCGGCGGGTCCTTCAGTACGGTTGTCCTCAAATGCCTTGTTGACATCCTTGACAGCAGTGAATCGGGATGTGGATGCTGTGTCCGGTGTGTGACGTGCCTTATAGTCGTCATCAAACTCCGTGTCCTTTTCCTGAAGCGCCTCATGCACCTCGTTCCTTACCATGCCCGGAAGCATATCGGCAACCGCAGCACGGATTTCAGAAATATGGATGGTGGATTTGGTAACAAGCGCATCCTCATTGTCGGGCGTTTCCGTTGGAGAATCGGCTTTAATCTCCATTTCCGCCCGCACTCCGTCCTTCTCCCTGTCAATGTTGAACTTCACGTTACCCCGGATAAAGAATATCCAGATTATCACGATATTCGTGATAAGAATGAGCACCAGCAGTGACTTCATAGGCGGGTGAGGGGGCTTGCGTTGAACAAAGACTTGATTGTCGCGGCGTTGCGCTCCAGATGCTCAAGTATGATTTCCTCGACATACGCGCCGATGGACGCTTCCCCCTGACCCATCACAGCTGCGTATTTGGCTATGCGGTGTACGAGTTCGCGGTTGACGAATATCCCTTTGCGCGGCGCTTCTATTCGGTTGCGCGACAGGAAGCGGTTGAGATACCGGGCCTCTGCCTTCGTGTCCGGGCTTTCCGGCAGTCCGTCCATCACGGCTGTGCCTGTGAACGAAATTTTCTTTGGTGTCTGTTTCTTTTTGTTGTTGAAAAACATAGTGTTTAGTTTTGAGTTACTGTTTGGGGATTTTTAATACGGGCGGATTTGTGAGCATAGCCTTCACCACATCCTCATGGGTGGAAAGATGCCGGCTTATGACATTCTCCACGAAACCGCCGATTGTAGCGGTCTCCACGCCCGATAGATGTATGATCAGCGAGATTTGCCTTGCAGTCTTGTCCGAGATGCGTACCTGACGACCGCCTCCCGGTATGCGGCAAGGTGCAAGGAAAGCATCGCAGTATGCAGTCACATCATCAGCATTTACTTCTTTATTCATATTTCTGCCTTGAATTTTTCTGTTAGTAATCTTGTTATCAGTCCGGAATATTCTTCCAGATGTCTTGCCAGCACATTGTTCACATACTGCGACACGCTTATCTCGTTGTCGCCGATTATGCTCACGATGCGGTTGAGAACCGTGTGTATGTCCTTGTGGATAAGTGCCTGTCCCGGTCCCTTGCGGAAATTGAGGCTCTTGTTGCGTATATAGGTGTCCATATACCGCTCCTCGTCGCCATTGGATGAAGACTTTGCTTTCTCCTTGTTTTTATCCTCACGCGGCTTTTTCACCGGCTTTGGGGTGGAGGCGGGCGGGGTCGGCTTGGGGCGCAGCGCATGGAGGAACTGTTCTCCCTGTTCATTGATTTCTTTCTCGTCCAAAGCCATATTCAGATGCCCATTATGCCCATGATTTCATTCACCACCTCTTCTATGCCGCTCCCTTTCAGGGATGCCTTGTCAGGCGGCAGTATGGTAGAGCGGAAAACGCTGAACCGCTTTTCACCCTGACCCTCCTTGTGGAACTTGGTGCTGTCCGGAAGCACCGTTTCCATTACGGGTATGCCCAGAGTGCCGATGAACTGCTCGCACAGGCATTGCAGATCGCTACGCTCACGGGTGGGTACCTTGTTCCAGAGCATATAGAATCCCTTGATTTTCGATTTGGCGGTCGTGATGAGCGTGTTGTGGACGATGTTCGCGAAGGCTACCGAGGTCTCCATAACCATAGGGTCGGTGGTTATCGGGCAGAACACATAATCCATCTGCGAGATTGTGTTTATCACATAGTTGTTGTTCACCGTTCCCGGAAGGTCGAAGAAAATAATACGCGGAGGGTTCTCCATAGCGGCGTATGACTCCGCCACGGCGAGGGCATCCTCTGGGGTTGACCTCACGATGTCGTATGCGCAGCCGTTTCGCGCCTTCCAAGTGCGGAAAACAATCTCGTTCACCTTCCTGCTCTTTTCGGCGAGAATGAAGTCACGGTCACGCAGGTCTGCGAGATTGTTCTGCGGATAGTCGCAGTCAATGGCGATTAGGTCTATTCCCCTGATGAAATAGAGGAAGCTTGCCAGTACCGCCGTAAGTGTCGTTTTGCCGGCTCCACCTTTTTGAGTGGAGACAGCCACATAGAGTGGTTTTGCCATTCAAAAATGATTTAACTGTTAGAAAATTTGTTGTCTGGGGGGGAGCACTGATTGCTACATTTCGCTGTCGGCCTGTATTCCGCATAGCATGGAAAGGGATTCATCTCTTTTTAACTGACCGGTCTTATATCCGAGAGAAATCTCCTTGTGTGGAAGCCACCGTGGGATTGTCTATAAATCTATCGTGTTATAGATACTCATTGATGAATTTGCCGATGGATTTTGAAATGGATTTGAGAATCCTTCAATCCGGAAATTGATTGTTCCGGCAATTCACCATTGCATTTGTCCGTTGCCTGATTCTTCAATCAGACGATGCCTTAACCCGTGGGTTCCTTAATAAATTCAATGTTCGATGAGGGAATGAATCAACCGTTTTATGAGCCTTTGAATTGACTGGCTCATCAGTCCGTTTTTCCATCAATTCCTCTGCAAAGTAACGCCCAAATTTTCTAATTTCCTAACAATCCGAGGGTTGTGGAGTATGTTGACTAATGGTTGACTGATTGTGACTAATCCGGGTATGGTGTGCGGACGCAAAAATGGCTGTAACTTTGCAGTGTCGGGAACATGCTTGTGAATCCGCACACCGTCACCCACGGAAAACCGAACTTTTTATGACTTCAAATAGCTTATTTTCGGCAATGACCGGCGCCGATTTCCATGATGTTGTTTACAAGGGCGGATTTTCTTACGGAAGGAGTTTCACATGAAACCTGCAAGGTATGTGTTCCGCTGCAAACAATTAAAATTGCAGCACAACACCCTTGCGGTTGACACCGGGTGGAGCCGCTCCGAAGTCGCACTCCCCTGAACTTGGAACCTGCGGTGCATACAGGCCTGTTTCCGGCATAAGTCACTAAAATCTCCAAAATTTATGAATCAGAAAAATTACAGAAACGCAGGGAGGCATCCCAAACTTGACCCTACGGTGTACCGCTGTTCGGTCAACTTCAACGCCGTGGAGCAGTCGCAGCTTCAGGCGATGCACGAGAAATCGGGGGTGGAATCATTGTCCGCCTTCATCAAATTGCAGCTTTTCGGAAAGCCGTTCAAGGTATTCTATGTTGATGAGAACTCCAGAATCTTCATCGACAGGCTCTCCGACTTCAACGCCATGTACCGAACGATTGGCATAACATACGACCGTGCGGTAAAGGAACTGGAGGGCCACAACACATCCTCACGCTCGTCCGCCATGCTCCGCGAGCTTGTCAAAGTGACAGGCGAGCTTGTGAAGGTGAGCCACCGCATCGTTGAACTCGCCGAAAAATTCGATGCCGAATGGTTGCAAAAATATCGTTAGGTAACTCGCTGTATCGTGCGCTCTGCTACAACGGGGAGAAAATCAACAAGGAGAACGGCAGGCTGCTTGCCACAAACAAGATCTACAACGATGGCACGGGAAAGGTAAACATCAACCGTGCCTATCAGGATTTCAGAAGCTGGATGCCAACCTCCACGCGCACGGAGCGGCCGATGGTGCATATCTCCCTCAATCCGCATCCCGACGACCGTTTGAGCGATGTGGAATACACCGAACTCGCCCGCGAGTATATGGAAAGGATGGGCTTCGGCGATATGCCTTATATGGTTTATAAGCACATGGACATAGACCGCCACCATATACATATCGTAGCGCTCCGTGTCGATACCGACGGAAGATGTGTGTCAGACAAAAATAACTTCTACCGCAGCAAGGATATATGCCGCGATCTGGAAAAGAAATACAATCTGCGCTCATCCGAACGGCAGAAAATCACTCCGGATATGCCGATAAGGAAGATAGACCCTTCAGGCGACATCAAGCGGCAGCTTGCGAACACGGTGAAGATGGTAGGTATGCGCTACAGGTTCCAGACCATCGGCGAGTACAACGCCATTCTCTCATTATATAATGTGAGGTGTGAGCCGACCGACGGAAAGGTAAACGGACGCGAGTACCACGGGCTTGTCTATTTCGCCACCGATGACAGCGGCGCTACAATAGCGACACCATTCAAATCCTCCCGTCTCGGCAAGTTCGCCGGACGTGATGCCATAGAGAAGAGGTTTATCCGGGCGAAAGAGAAGGTGGAACCGGAGAAGACAAGGGCGATAGTTACCCCTTTGCTTGCCGCCTGCACAGGCAAGGATGATTTCATCGCCCGTCTGAAGGAGGCGAGGATTGATGTGGTTTTCCGCTATACCGACGAGGGAAGGATTTATGGTGTCACATTCATAGACCATAACAACCTCGCCGTGTTGAACGGCTCCCGTCTTGGCAAGGAGTTTTCGGCAAACGCTCTGGAAAGCAGATTCAACAGTCAGGAACAGCAGCCGGCACAGCCGATTGCCGAAATTCAGCGGCCGCAAGCAGATAACACAGCAACTGAGGATACGCGGCAGTCACAAACCGATACCTCACAACAGCCGGAACACGATGCAACTCCGCCTCATGCCGCAGATTCAGCGCAGTCGCAGAGTTACAGCCCGCAAAGCCGCAATGACGATGACGGCACCCCCTCTATTCCCGGTCTTGACCTGTTCCAAGTCGGACCCGGCTTCAACGCCGAGGAAGAAGCCTTCTACCGCGAAATGCAGCGGCGCAAGAAGAAAAAGCGTCGCGGACCCAAACTGTAAAACCATTAACACCCAAACAAAATGTCACAACAAGAAGATGATCTCAGGGCATTGGCTAAGATTATGGACCTGCTCCGCGGTCTGAGCATAATCCTTGTGGTTGCTAATATCTATTGGTTCTGCCATGACCTTATCGGTAACTGGCGGTTTGACCCGGAGACGATGAAGGTTCTCCGAAATTTCAATGAAAGCGGACTGTTCAGCTCCCCGTGGAGTTCTAAATGGTGGACGCTCCTGTTCCTCAGCCTCTCATGCTTCGGCACAAAGGGCGTGAAGAACGAGAAAATACAATGGATCCATATCTGGATTTTTCTCTCGGCAGGAGCGGCACTTTTCTTTCTAAACTGGTGGATGCCGGGTATCGGCTGGCACCTGTGCTACATATTCACAACCGTCATAGGCTACATCCTTATGCTTATCGGAGGAGTGTATATGAGCCGAATGTTGAAGAACAACATGATGGACGACCGCTTCAACAACGAGAACGAATCGTTCCAACAGGAAACGGAGCTTCTGGACAACGAGTATTCGGTAAACCTCCCCACAAAGTTCTATTACCGAAAACGGTGGAACAAGGGTTGGGTGAATGTGGTGAACCCGTTTCGTGCCACGATAGTCCTCGGCACTCCCGGCTCCGGCAAGTCGTATGCCGTGGTGAACAGCTTTATCCGCCAGCAGATAGCCAAAGCCTATTCGATGTATGTCTATGACTACAAGTATGCCGACCTCTCCATCATAGCCTACAACCAGATGCTCCGGAACAAGGGAAAGTATATTGAGAAGTACGGTGTCGCTCCTAAATTCTATGTCATAAACTTTGACGATCCGAGGCGCAGCCACAGGTGTAATCCCATACATCCGGCGTTCATGACCGATATATCGGACGCATACGAATCGGCATACACCATACTCTTGAATCTTAACAAAACGTGGGTGCAGAAACAGGGCGATTTCTTCGTCGAATCGCCGATTATCCTCTTGGCGGCGATAATCTGGTATCTCCGGCTATATGAGAACGGCAGATATTGTACCTTCCCCCATGCCATAGAGTTCCTATGTCGCCCTTATGAGGATATTTTTCCTATTCTTACATCATACCCTGAACTGGAGAACTATCTCTCGCCGTTCATGGACGCATGGCTGGGCGGCGCGGCGGAGCAGCTTATGGGGCAGATTGCATCGGCGAAAATCCCGCTTACCCGCATGATTTCGCCTCAGTTGTACTGGGTTATGTCAGACAGCGAGTTTACCCTTGACATCAACAATCCGAAAGCTCCTAAAATACTATGCGTAGGCAACAATCCCGACCGTCAGAACATCTACGGGGCGGCACTCGGACTGTACAATTCCCGCATCGTGAAGCTGATCAACAAGAAGGGTATGATAAAGTCCTCGGTGATAATTGACGAGCTCCCCACGATATACTTCAAGGGGCTGGACAATCTCATAGCCACGGCGCGAAGCAACAAGGTTGCCGTGTGTCTCGGCTTTCAGGATTTCAGCCAGTTGGAGCGTGACTATGGGAAGCCGGAGGCGGCAGTGGTGATGAATACCGTGGGCAATATCTTTTCAGGGCAGGTGGTAGGTTCTACCGCCAAGACGCTCTCTGAGCGTTTCGGAAAGGTTCTCCAGAAGCGGCAGTCTATTTCGATAAACCGGAATGATGTCTCGACTTCGTTCAACACTCAGATGGATTCACTTATACCGGCGAGTAAAATCTCCACTCTCACGCAGGGTATGTTCGTAGGGGCTGTATGCGACAACTTCAACGAGCGCATAGACCAGAAGATTTTTCATGCCGAGATTGTGGTTGACAATGACACCGTGGCGGCTGAGACAAAGGTTTATAAGCCTATCCCCGTAATCCATGAGTTTGTTGACAACGAGGGCAACGACTGTATGGATGCTTGTATCAAAGCCAACTACGACCGCATCAAGGCGGAGGTGAGGATGATTGTCAGTTCTGAAAAACAGCGGATTGCCTCTGACCCGGCGCTGTGCCATCTGCTCAACAACAAGTGAGAAATTCTCCCCCCCATATACAAGGCGACCCCGGCAGCAATGTCGGGGTCGTGTGTTTCATATATGTAGCAAGTGGTTACTTCCCGGATTTTTCGATGTCGCGTTCTATCTTGGCGAGGAACACATCGCGGAGCTTGTCGATGAAGTCTGAATAGCTTTTCTTGGAGCGGTATTTCATATCAGCATAGCAGGTGTGGGCATATGCCTCGCTTATCTCCATTCCGAAGAAAGCGGCGAGTCCTGATATTACTTCGTATATGCTTACGCCTGTGTTGTTGTATGCCGCCTCGTGTATTGCTCTGCCGAGCTGCACTATGTCGGCTTTGCTGAGTTTCCCTTTTATGGCGAGTGATCTCAGTGCCGAGTTGTCTTTCTTGGTCGGAAGCGACGGATGGGTTATCATCAGGCGTACATGCTCAATCATGCGACCGAGAAAGGAGATTGCGTGGTGGATGAATTTGGAGATTTCAGTGGCGACCGTCTGGAGTAATAATTGCAGTTCCTCCTGAACGTAGGATAGGGAGAAGTGGACATCATGCCAGATTACATCCGGCGCATAACACATCGCTGTTGTGGTTTCCTTAAACTCCGACAGCGAGATGCCCATAAGATCATGCCTCCCCTCCCTGACGTGGGCGAAGAATGATGATTGCAGAAGTATTAAGTGCTTCATATAGTTTGTTTTAATGTTTTATTTAGAATCACAGTGATAAGAACTATAAAACAAACCGGATGGATTATTTGAGGAATGTTAAAATATGGAAGTTGTTGATAATATGCGTATTAGGGTATTTGTTTAACGGTGTGTTAAAAAAGCGATTCAATCGGCAAACGCCTAATCCATTGGCGGATGCCTAAAAAATAGGCAAGATTGTGCAAGATAAAGTATAAAAATAGCGCACGTTTTACGCTATACTAATGGCGGCTCTGGTAATGCCGTGAACGATATAGGCAAACGTACGCTATGCGAGTGCATAGCATAAGTTCGTACCTATAGTGTCGTTCAATGTCAATTTACCAGATTTCCATCAGAACTATAGAGAATCTCACTACTGTCCACTAAAAAATGGACGGAGTTAAAAATTAAATAAATTCGGTTCAC